>WNGF01029617.1_pt1 | contig 14080 bp, 9 predicted proteins | sample 5400641 | NCBI WGS metagenome assembly WNGF01 (sample SAMN13153371, study PRJNA577476) | soil metagenome | isolation source: 80 cm soil or saprolite under grassland replicate 2 | place: USA:California | collected 2016-06-15
AAATTAATTCCCGATCCGGTGGTGCCGACATCCTGTTTGCTTCCGTTGCTCGCGGGCGCGCGGCCACTGCTGGTGCCGGTGATCGTTTGATTTTGCTTATCGACGCCCTTGCCTTGTCCGAAGGCCGCCGTTGCCGCCACGATTGTGACCGACAACGCCATCAAAGATGCTGAGTATTTCATAATCCATCCTCTCGCGACAGAAACAATTGGCAGGGGTGACACTCCGAGAATACGGCACATGATCGGCAAATACAAGCATCGCTCAGTAGTGTTCCGAGATTGAGTTGCCAGGAAAATTTGCTGCCCGAAGCGCAGCGAGTGAATAGCCGGTGGTCGCAAGACCACCGGAAAAATCATTCCGCACCCTGAAGAGTCTGTCGGAGAAAAGTCGAATGGGTCGTCGATCAAAGCATAGGCGGGCTTTCATTCTCGCCTGTGCTTCAGCCAGGCGATTCGGCGGAGCGTTGCAAGTGAAACCGTTTAGAACGGTTTCCCCGTGCTCCTCGCCTCTCTTTGTCACCCGGCTGAAGCACAGGTGTGACTGAGAAGCAGGCATGAAGCTTGAGCCTTTCTGCTACCACGAGGTTCATCTGGAAGCGATTTGTCAATCGCTCAATGCCTTGCTTTTCGGGGCGAAGATTTGCGCCTGATGCCCATGTATCGCACGCCACCCGGCAAATTCTCGGGCAAGTCTAGTTCGTCGTCGACAATATCTTCCAGGTGCAGCCCGGCGACCCGCGCGTATTCAAGGAGCGTCATCAGGGAAGGCTCCCGTGTTCCTTGCTCATATTCTGAGATTCTCGAGTAGTGCATCTTCTCTTCCAATCCCAAACGCTTGAGCATCTCCGTTTGTGACAGCCCAATTCCCAGACGGATCATTCGGAGCTTCTTTGCCAGGAACTTCGGTTTCGGGCGGGGATTTCCCATCAGGATTCGCCTCCTGATGGGTTGGCATTTGAGATGTGGAAGTTACGCTTGCCGAAGGCCCTGACTTTGTGCTTGTGCCTACGCTCTGTTGCGCGTAGGATGTGCTCGCTTTTGAAAATCGCCGTGAGAAAGAGCCGTAAGTGCTCGGCGGCGAAGCTCATCACTCAGGCTGGCAGAGAGCGAGCCGGCATTTGACTGTCGTAGGTTGTCAAAGACTAAAGCGTCCAAGCATATCAGAGGGCGCACTTTGCGAGCTATAGCAAATATCTTTCGCAGAATGAAGGCTGGCTTCCACGAGCAGCCCTAGAACTCGCCGGCTCGGTTAAGTAGTTGTCCAATTCTAAGGGGAGTGCTCCCGCGATGAAATGCGCTCGCCGTCTATCCCAACGGTTGGTCCGCTGGACGAGTTTGTGTGTTTGCTTTGGATTGATCCTTTCCGGCTTGGCGGTTGTTCCTTTTCAAGTTAGCGCTGGATACGGAACCGCTCGCGGTAGCGAGCGGGTTAATCACGCGCGTGATGCGAGAGTCGCAAAAGGACAAAATGATTCTGCCCCTGGCAGAGTGCTCAGCGTTCCCACTCCTTCTCCGCAGCCGGGCGCACCGGCAGCAAATCTGCCTAATGCGGATGACATGCGTAGCTTCACAGATGATGCGCGTCGCAACAGTGCACCGTCGGTCCAGGCGGCACCGCCGATTCCCTCGACTATGCGCTCACGCCGAAAAGCGCTGCGGCTTTCACCAGAAAGAACGATTGTCAATAACTTACCGCTGCGACCGAACCAGTTGGCTGCTGAGCCCGGGATGCGACTCATGGTGCAGCGGTCTCACCACGCGCGCCTTAGGGTGTCCTCACCAATGAGAGTTACTGCGGCTGCAACACAGCCGCCACCACTAAACGGCCGTACAAATTACGCCCTGGGGTCGAATGGGGGAGTGGCGACGGCTTCATCGACGCTGGCGCCGGGCTCTGGTGGTCCGGGCACATACTGGCCGGCATCGAGCCTTAATAATGGTGAGCGCAAGGGAGTGAACTGGGCTTACGGCGGTGGCTGGGCTGATGCTTCATCGGGAACATTTCCCGACTGGGTTCAAATTGATTTTAATGGCACAAAGAACATTGACGAAATAGATCTATTTACCATTCAGGACAACTATACGAGTCCTGCTGAGCCTACCGAAGCTATGACCTTTAGCACGTATGGCGTCAGCGGCTACGACGTGCAGTACTGGAATGGTTCATCGTGGTTGACCGTTTCCGGCGGCAGCATCAGTGGAAATAACAAAGTTTGGCGCAAGATAATCTTCGCTGCCATAACCACCACGAGCATTCGGGTCAACATCACGTCGGCCGTTGACAACGGCTACAGCCGCATGACGGAAGTCGAAGCCTGGGGCGACGCTGTCGAGACGAATGTCGCCGCCGCCGCCAATGGAGGTGTGGCTACTGCCTCGTCCACTTTGCCGGCGGGTTTTAGCGGTCCGGGGACGAGTTGGCCGGCGTCAGGCGTGAATAACGGTGACCGCAAAGGAATGAATTGGGGTTACGGTGGCGGCTGGGCCGACGCGTCATCCGGGACATTTCCTGATTGGATTCAAATCGACTTCAACGGCAACAAGACGATTAGTGAGATTGACCTGTTCACAGTCCAGGACAACCTCGCTAATCCCTCTGAACCGACTGAGACGATGACCTTCACAGCCTACGGGGTGACCGGTTACGACGTCGAGTACTGGAATGGTTCCGGCTGGACGTCAATTACAGAAGGACAGATTAGCGGCAACAACAACGTGTGGCGCAGGATTAGTTTTTCGCCAATCACGACCGCCAGGATCAGAGTGAATACCACAGCAGCGATTGATAACGGCTACAGCCGGATGACAGAAATCGAGGCGTGGGGCTTGGCCGCGACTGGCGCAGGCAGTGCGTCGGACTTTGCCATGGCGCGCCTAGACCCACACAATCGGACAGGCACGGGTGGCGAAGATTTGCTGTCCAATAATTTCAACTGGAGCTTGCCTCTGGTTGGTTTGAACGGTCGCGGCTTGGATTTGGGGCTGACACTGTCCTACAACTCGTTGGTCTGGACGCGTTCCGGCGATTACATCGATTTTGATATTGATGCGGGGTCGATCGCGCCGGGCTTTCGTCTTGGCTTTCCGACGATTGAAGGACCGTATTGGAACAGTCAGACGACAACTAACTTCTATTTACTGGTGACGCCTTCGGGCGCGCGTGTGGAGTTGCGGTACACGGGCACGGCGGGCGTGTACGAAACGCAAGACTCCGTCCATCTTCAGTTGATTGACAACGTCAGCATCGATGGCACGTTATTGCTGCGCCCGACCGATGGCTCGCGCCTTACCTTCATAACGTCGGGCGGTAGTTGGCGCTGCCGGGAAATCAAAGACCGCAACGGCAATTACATTACCGCTACTTATAAATCGTGGGGCGAGATCGAGACGGTCACTGATACGCTCAATCGCACACTGACTTTCAATTACGACGGCAATGCAAATCTGAATTCGATCACGCAAACATGGAATGGGCAAACGCACCAGTGGGCGACGTTCGGTTGGGGTACTACCCCGATTGGTCATAACTTTTCCGGCTTGAATAATCTTGGGCCGGACTCAACCCCGATTCCGGTGCTGGCACAAGTCGGTTTTCCTGACGGCTCGCACTACAACTTCGAATACAACGCCTACGGGATTGTTTCAACGATTCATTATTATCCTCTGTACGGGAATCAGCGACGCTATACGACATACACCTACTCAACGAACAGTACCGATGCGCCGCGCATTTCACAACGCACTGACTGGGCGGAGAACTGGAACGGCGATGTTGATGATCGGCCTACGGCGAGCGAAGAGGTGAACACATATTTTGCGCATGACGGCGATGGCGCGTGCCGCCTGACTGCGCCTGATGGCACGATTCATAAAGAGTATTACGGTTCAGGGTGGCAAGCGGGATTGACGGCGCAAAGCGAGATTTGGAGCGGCGGTGTGCGGCAGAAATGGACCACGACGGGCTACACTCAGGACAACACCAGCGTTAGCTATCAAACCAATCCGCGCGTTACTGAGACGAATATCTATGATACGAGCGGCAATCGCCGCCGCACGGCAATCAATTATGGAGGGTCTGTTAACTACAGCCTGCCTTCTCAAGTCATCGAATATGCCGCCGACGGAGTCACTGCCTGGCGCAGCAAATACATCGATTACAATCTGGGCGCCGATTACGTGAATCGCCGAATCATCGGGCTGCCAGGCGCCGTTCACATATTCGATCATGAGACCAGCACTTATGTCTCGAAGACCACTTACGATTACGACTACGGCGGAGAATATTTTGTGGGGCCAGGCACGGATGGCGTCCAACATGATACGGCCAACTATGGAACCGGTTTCCTTACCGGACGTGGAAATCTCTCGGCAGTCTGGCATTGGGACGTGACGGACATTAACAATTCAAGTAAGGCCGTACCGGAGGTGCGCACGGCGTACAACTCGCTTGGCTCAGTCTACTTCACGCGCGACGCCCTTGGTCATCAAACCACGCTCGCCTATGGCGACTCATTCTCGGTTGATGGAAATAGCATTGTGAATCCCTCGTTTGTAACGTATGCCTATCCGACCACGCTGACGGATGCTGACGGCTACAGTTCTTTCGTTCGATACAACTATGACTTCGGCGCGGTTACGCGGACGCAAGGCCCGCCGCCGCAAGGGCAAACGCAAGGTGCGATTCAGACGATGAGTTACGACAGCGCTGGCAGGATTCAGTGGCTCAATAAGGTAAACAACGGCGCGTGGAAGTTCTTTGCCTACGCTGATCATGGCGATGCGGTGATGAGCCAGGTGACCATTAATGCCGAGACGCCAGCTTACTGGTCAATCACAGTAGTTGACGGCGCTGACCGCACACGCCTGACGGGGGGCGATCATCCCGGAAGTACGCGTGGTTACCGGGGGCAGTTCACGCTGTATGACGTGATGGGAAGAGCATCACAGCAATCGAATCCCGCCGAAACAAATGCCTCCTGGCAGCCGGCCGGCGATGATGATCCGAACAATGGCGGCAGCGGGTGGATTTATACGCAGCAGACTTACGATTGGAAGGGCCGGCCCCTGGTCACAACTAATCCCAGCATTACAAGTAACCCGGCTGAGACGACGACGAAGACCGCGAGCTACAGCGGCTGTGGCTGCGCCGGCGGCGAAGTCACAACGCTAACGGATGAAGTTGGAAGACAACAGTCTATGCGACGACCACGAACGCACTCAACGCGCGCGATCAGGCAATGAACGTCAAACAGTACGTAGGTGTCGCGCCCGCTGATGCTTCGTCAACGAACGAGAACGCATCCTGTCCTGATGGAACTTGTCAGAAAACGACGATGAGCTACGATGGCTATGGCCGCTTGCAGACCAAACACGTGCCCGAACAGAACGCCGGTACGGCCACCGTCTATGCATACAATTCCGACGACAGCATCCACACAGTTACCGACGCACGTGGCGCAGTGTCAACGTATGGCTACAATAACCGGCATCAGGCAAGCAGCATCACGCATACGCTGTCAGGTCAAAGCACGATTAGTATTGGTTACGGTTACGACGCGGCAGGCAATCGCACTTCGATGACTGACTCGCAGGGATCGACGAGTTATGTTTACGATTCACTGTCGCGCATGACTTCGGAAACGCGAGCGTTTAATGGGCTGGGATCGTACGCCCTCAACTATCAATACAACCTTGGAGGCGAGTTAACCAGTATCACCGATCCTTTCGGCGCGCAGGTTGCTTATAATCACGATGGCGCGGGCCGAGTAACGAACGTGACAGGCACGAACTTCGCCAACGTTTCCACCTACGCCTCAAACTTGCAGTACCGAGCCTGGGGCGCGCTGAAGCATGTCGACTACGGCAACACCCGCAGCCTGTCAGAGACTTACAACTCACGAATGCAACCCGGCACGTTCACGATTCCGAATGTTATGAGCAAGACTTACGACTATCAGGCGGATGGCCGGCTAAGTTTTTCGCATGACTTGATCAACTCGCAGTGGGATCGGTCATACACTTATGATCATGTCGGCAGAATCACGCAGGCTCTGTCGGGAGCGGAAGCGCGCAACGAAGGAACTACCAACCTACGGCCTTACAAGCAAACTTTCAACTACGATTCGTTTGGCCACCTGACTGAGCGCCCCTGGAATCTTTGGTGGTCGGGAAGCGCGGGTGCATTCACGCCGGCTCATCAGGACTATCAGAACAATCGGAACGTCAATTGGCAATACGATGCCGCCGGCAATTTAATCGACACCAGTAGTCAGTCGACCGACTATGTGCAATACGCCGTTGACGCGGCGGGAAGAAACACCCAAAGTGTGTCCGTCACCATGAATCTTTACAGCGATCCAAACTCGACTGTTTGGGGTTCGAGCGTAGAATTGAACAACGGGTTTGACGGCGATGGAAACACCGTCAAGAAGGTTGCGAACGATACGACCATCGACTACACGGAAGGCAACACCACGACTACAACGACAACTTACTTTGTGCGCTCCACTGTGCTGAATCAAGTGTTAACGGAACTCAGCGAGACCGGACAGAAGCAGCGCACGTTCGTTTATCTTGGCAGCGCGGTGCTTGGATGGCAGAGGCGATTGTCAGACAACACTCAGGCAGTGGCTTGGGAACATCGAGATCCGAGTAATGCAAGTATGCGCGTTACGGGAGCGGATGGAACGAGCGGCTCAAGTCTAAGCGCCGAACTCGATCCACTGGGCAATGACGCGGGCACTGAAAATCCGATTCCCAATCCGCAGCTAAAGCCGTTCTGGTCTTATCCGAGTTTTGGCAGTTCGATGATGAGCGGGTTGACGTGCGTTTTGGATGGCACGCCGACATCGTGTGATCAGGTCGCTTTTCTTATGCATGTTGGCGGAGCCGGAGTCTGTCCCTATAACAACTGCGGGCCACAGTTTGATCCGAAGCGCGATGGACCCGGACGTGGCGGGTGGGTGCTTCCGGTGTTGCACGGTGACGGGTTTGACTATGCGAAAGTTGGACCATCAACCAAGCCTAAAGCATTGCCGCCCACGCTGAAAACGATATCTCCCGCAGAAGCAGCGCGACGGCGAGCGATTGCCGCTCTCTTTGGTCGCTCCGGATTTGGCGACGAAGATGATGACGACGATGATCTTCTTACTCCGCAGAAACCCATACCGGAGCAAAGGGCGGCCACTAGAGCGGCGGGTTTGCTTAGCAACAACGACTGCTCGAACTTCATCGCGGAACTCATTTCGATCTCGGCATCCGTTGCGGGCCAACCGTGGAGCGGTCTGATCACCCCCAGCTTCGGCCCGACACTTGATCAAAACGGCAACATGACGCCCAGCTACGGTGCTGACTACGCCCTAAGAGAATACAACACCGCACTCGCTGGTGGTCGCGTTACTGCTTCCGGTAGATCCGGCAGGAGTGGTGACACTACGACCTATGGAACAACTACGGGGTACAACACCATTTCTTGGAACAGAGAGTTCTATAGCCTCGGGTTAGATGACCAGGCATTGATGACGCTCCATGAATCACTCCATCTGATTCCTAATTTCAGTGACTTTGCCGTTGCTGGCGCCGCCCACATCATGGCGACGCGCGGAACGAACAATCCCGGTAACACAGGCAGCTTTAGGAATCAGACCGCTGCTTCGGAATACATTAACGAGCAGATTGCGGCGCATTGTCGGCACTGAGTTGAAACCTTTATGATTCTGAAAACCAGGCTAGTCGTTAGTATGGCGATTGTGGGGGTGCTACTCGCGGTGGCGACTGACAACTTCGCTCAAGATCGTTCGGCAAACAAGTCCGGGTGTGCCCTCGTGGATAAGAACCATCCTGCACAGTTCATCTCGTACGAAGGCAAAGCTGAGTCATCGGAAATCAAGTTGCGTCTACGCAACAACACGGACTGTGCGATCATTGTTGAGACGGACGATACTTCTCGAACGCAGATAAAGAGGCTCTCGAATGGCGCGGTGAGGGTTGAGGGAGCAAGTGGCTCCGAAGACGGAGCTACCCTTCGTCTTCACTACCTAATTCAAGACCGGCAGCGCCAGAAGGCACCTGCGCCGGCCTACGGTTGGGGCGACTCCGTTTTCAGCTACCAAATCCTGGCGGGTCAGTCTGTGATCTTCACTGTTCCAGCAAGTCACTTCAAACAAGGCTTGGACATAGCAGTGCCGTTCAACTACTCATGGGAAGGTGACAGCTCCATAGGAATGGGTGCGGGTGGAGTAGTTCACCGTGTCTACTTTCTGTTTGACGATATCCCACAGGCTGCGTTGCGTGAAAGGCGTTGATGCTCTCTGCGATCACGAAGCTTTTCGCAGCTTCTCACGTTCGAGGAAGGCGTCGAGGATCTGGACGATCTGTTTGCGCTGAGACTGGGGTAGTTGTTCAACCTGGCTGAAGCGCCGCCACAGGCGAGTAGGCGACCATTCTTTGCGAGATGTTTACTTCGGCCGCCAGGTCGCGCTGGGACAGTCCGGCCTCTTGCCTAAGCCGCGCCAGACGGTCTCCGAAACTCTCACTCTTTCCGTTTGAAAGAAACCGGGGAAACCGGGGTCAGGCCTGCGATTTGTGCGATTCTCAATCGCCGCCGCTGCCCGTGTTCTTTGATAATGAAGGCAGTGAGGCCAATGAGGATCCGAAATCGCAAAAATCGCAGGCCTGACCCCCGATCTTCACAATGTGGGAGCATCATGATGCGGGCAACGCCAGTTTTCGAATGACAGCTAACGGTGGAACGAATGTCTCAAGCGAGATGGCCGAGCTTGATCCGCTGGGCAACAACGCCGGCGTCACAAACCCTACCAGCTTAGTGACCCTGCCGAAACTTTTATTTTATCCGGGCTTCGGCGACCCCGGGATGAGTGGCGGGTCCCAGTGCATGATGGATGGCACTATTGAGCCGTGTGCTTTCGTTTTCCGCGCTGCTGCGGCTGGCGGCCTTAGTTCGCAACCGCGGAAACCGGGGTCAGGCCTGCGATTTGTGCGATTCTCAATCGCCGCCGCTGCCCGTGTTCTTTGATAATGAAGGCAGTGAGGCCAATGAGGATCCGAAATCGCAAAAATCGCAGGCCTGACCCCCGATCTTCAGCCTATTATGGTGGCAGCTCTACCCAGCCTGATGGACCTAACGCCGCTTTCAGACGGATAGAGGGTAACAGTTTCAACTACTTTGATTTCCCTGGCCCTGCTGAAAGCGTTACGGGCCGAGGTAATCTCACTTCTTATCGTGGTGAGTGGGACTTTGCTGCTAAGGTCATCAATGGAAATCAGCAGTGTGAGGTCAATTTCCATATTAGTATGACGTTACAGGGAGGAAATTGGGGGGCGCATTGGGGCTCGCGTTAATTGAAGTGACAGGAGGCGTGAAATGAAACAGGAACTGCTCAACAAGCTCGTAGTGGTTTTAGGCGTGATTGCCCTATTGACGTGCACTGTATGGCTTGGCAAGTCGATGATTAGAGAATCAGACAGCAACCAAGGCACTCGATATGCCGCTGCGTGTAGCTCAGAAATTGACCTCACCACTGCTATTAAGAATCTGTCAGCCGGAGATTGGGCCCAAGCTGATCAAACAAGGAGGTCACTTCTCGACTACTCAAAACGCTCGTTACGCTGCAGAAAGGAGATCATTGAGGCACTAACTCAGGCGATGAAAAAGCCGAACCTGAACTTTGTTTCGGATCAATCCAGCTACTTTCTTTGGTTGCACGGTTCGCCCGTACTCGGCGATTTGAAAGCTGTGGAGGCCCTTGATCTTTTGATCGATCATCTGGATATGAATGACGGATTGTTTAGTGCCTCGATGGTTCATCAGCCGGCGGTGCTCGGAGTCGAGGCAATGGGCGTCGTAGCCGTGCCTAAACTACGCGTCGCTCTGCAACACAATGCAAATCGGAATATAAGGCTTGCTGCAGCTTTGTGTCTTATGGACATTGGTGGGCGGGACGCCATGAACGCGCTAAAGCAGGCTCTCGGTTCAGAATCGGATTCATGCGTAAATCGTTTCATTCGGATTTCAATTGAGATCGCAAATAACGAATTGAAGTCTAAGACTCGCCCGTCCACGCAATCTTACACTGATAAGCAAATCGACTTACGCCGACAACTCCTCATGGCGTTAAAGTGCGACAATTAGGAATCCCGCAGGATACCGGGATAGATGCTAGACCGGGCGGGAGCGGTACCGGCAAGCCTCTGTATAGTCAGAAGCAGATTAATGCGGCTATAGATAACTGCGCGCAGTCCTACTTTAATGTCCGGCTCGACAGCTTTAACCCCACTAGCAGAGGACACAGTGGTACCTTCAACGGAACCGACCTAGATACGAACTCCAACGTAACCGTCGTAAACGACGTCCGTACTTTCAGTATGGCCGGACTTGGAAAGCTTAGTGCCAGGTTTGGGGGCCCTGGTACTCCAATCGTGGGTGGAACTCCCATTTTTCGACCAGATATCCAAGCAGCCTGTTACACGCCCTATCGGAATTACACCGGTAATGATGTCCGTGGTTGGGATCCTGTTGTAAGGGGGCTTCCCTATCGCGAGGGTACTCAAATCTGGGAACTGGGCAACAGGGAAACCGGGGTCAGGCCTGCGATTTGTGCGATTCTCAATCGCCGCCGCTGCCCGTGTTCTTTGATAATGAAGGCAGTGAGGCCAATGAGGATCCGAAATCGCAAAAATCGCAGGCCTGCCCCCCGATCTTGAAGCATCAATGGCCAACTGTCGTCAGCCAACTTCCGCGCGGTGCAGATCCCTTGGATTATCAGGTAATCATTGACAAGGGTGTGGCGGTGAGAGCTGAGCCGAACTCAAGTGCTGCTACAGTGGCGACGGCGATGTAGTCTACAACTACGATCTTTGACAAAGAATAGTCCCGCAGAACCCTACACCGCTGAGCGAGAGCGAGATAGATCACCTTCGTGAAGACCTGCAAAACGTCCTCAACAACTGCTGATCAGAACATTAGGCCTATCAACTTGCCAGGTAACGTCATGAGCATTTTATCGAGTCAACCCTGTCGCGATTTCATCGCCGATCTTTTTTGCAGTGTTTCCTCAAGTCTGCGATCAAGGGGAGATCAAACTGGGCAGATAACTCAAGAATATGAAGACTCAACGTCCCTGACTCCGTTCCCACTCACGCAGCGCTCTGACACCCTTCTGAAAATCAGCTTCTTTCGCATAAAAGTTGTGCGCCCCATCATCTCTGGAAGGTTCGCGGACATAATACAAATAATCAGTCTGTGCGGGATTCAAGGCGGCGTCGATTGAACTTTCGCCAGGCGAACCAATCGGCCCGGGCGGCAAACCTGAAAACAGTCGCGTGTTGTATGGCGAACGGCGATTGACGTCGCTCAAGTAAACCTTGCCGTCATTGCGCCACTTACCGGCCAGCTTTGAAGCGTAAACAATCGTCGAATCAATTCCCAGCGCAATATGTTTGTTCAAGCGATTGTAGATGACGGAAGCAATCATCGGCCGTTCTTCCTTAAGTTTCACTGTAGCTGGCCTGGTCTCGGGAGGAAAACTATAGGTCGCGGGAAAAAGATATCCTTCCAGGTTAGTCGCCGCGGGATCGAGATCGTGAATCGCGCTGGTATCATCCATCAGCCGTAGCGCCTCACCGCTGTCCTGCAGATGAAGTTCTTCCACGTGCGCCAGCGAATCGGCGATGTCCCATCTGGTCCAGCCTTCGATGACGGTGAAGCGACTCAGACGTTGTTCGCCCTCTTCCAGCTTCCTTAAAACACCTAACGGCGAAATCGGAGAAGGAAAACGATACTCCCCGGCTTTGATCAGTTTCGCGCTGCGCGTAATCCTGACGTAAAAAAGGAAAGGCCACTTGCGGCGCAGGACGCCTTCGCGAACGAGCGTGTTCGCGATGGATTCAGGCGTGGAGCCACGCGGAATTTCTATATAATCATTCGCCTTCCCATGAACAGCCGGAGAATGCAGCTGGCGATAGAACCAAACCGCGAAAGCCGCGGCCACCGCCAGCACAATCGCCGCAAGTCCGATCCAAAAACGTCTCATAAGGGTTGGGTTTCTCAACAGCGGTAAGTTAGCAGAGATGTATGGTGGCGTGTCTACGGTTGCTGCTCGTGGATGAAATCTCCCAGGATAATTGCTGCTGCCTCGCTATCGATTTGTTGGTCAATATAACCCTTTCTCTTTCCGGCGGCTTTGAGATGCGATGCGGCTTCGAAAGTGGTGAGACTTTCATTCTGTAAATAAACGGGCACACTGAGCGAACGCTGAAACTTTTCGGCGATGCTGCGTGCCTCTTTCGCCGCCGGGCCCTCAGCGCCATCTAACCGAGACGGCAAACCGACTATCAACGCCCGCGCTTCGTACGATTCGATGAGCTCGCTTACACGCCGCAGCAAGTCTTTCCAACTCCGACGTTCGATGGCAGCAAGTGGCCTGACCGTAACTCGTAATTCATCGCAGATAGCCACTCCCACTCGCTTTGCGCCGAGATCGAGCGCGAGTAAACGGCCCGAAAGACTTTCCGCGGCCTCAGTCAAAACACTTCGTCTCTTTTTGGTCAGTTCAGCCATTTGTTTGCGCCCGACATCGCCTTAGCGTTGCTTGCGCGGGTCTTACCGCCACGGTATGATACAGGCGTTTGGCGAAACGCCTAAGTCTCCCGTGCTGCCGAACTGATAGTTTAATTGAGGTCTAACTGATGTCATTCAAAAGCAAATTTGCCCTTATCTCCTTGTCAGCATCGCTCGCGGTTTACACGATTGCAGGAGCATGGCTGGCGACTCGCGCACAGCAACCGGCGAACGACCCGGGCGCGCAACAGAGAATATTCGAGAGTGTCCTTCAGCATATTCAAAACGACTACGTTGACGAACCTAATATGGAAAAGGTTCGCGCCGGAGCACTGCGCGGCCTGGCTTACGGACTGGATCCTTATTCGACTTATTTGACTCCCAACCAGGTCAAGGACTACAGGGCAGACGGTAAGAGCAATCAAGTGGGAATCGGAGCAGAGTTATCACAGGTCGCTTCGTTTCTTTATGTCGTAGCTCCAGTAAAGGGCTCTCCCGCAGACCAGTCGGGCGTTCGAGCTGGCGATATTATCGAATATATCGATGGCAAAGCCACCCGTGACATTTCACTTTACGACGCGCGCCAGCTTCTAAATGGCCAGCCAGGCACCGAAGTGAAGTTACGCGTCTTGCGTGCAAATGCGCGTCCGTTGACCTTGACGGTGAAGCGCAGCTCGTTCCGAGCGCCGGCCGCTGAGGCACATATGGAAGCCGGTCGCATTGGGATTCTGCGAATTAACAGTTTGGATAACGGTGAAGCCGCTGATGCGCGTGCGCGTTTGCAGGATCTACTGAAACAAGGTGCGCAAAAAATTGTGCTCGATCTTCGTAGCGTTGCCGGCGGAGAGATTCAGGAAGGCGTTACGGTCGCAAACTTCTTCATTCGCGACGGCTCAATCGCGAAGACGATCGGTCGCGAGCAGAAGGTTTTGAAGACTTTTGATGCGGACCCGAAAACAGTGCTTTTCAACGGTCCGGCCGTTGTCTTGATCGATACCGGCACGGCAGGCGCTGCCGAAGTGATCGCTTCCGCATTTCTCGAGGACAAACGTGGCGACGTGGTCGGCGAAAAGAGTTTCGGTGCCGGCGCCGAACAGGAATTGTTCACGTTGCGCGACGGCGATGGCTTGTTGCTGACGACCGTGAAATGGGCTTCGGCGAGCGGCAAACCTTTTTTAGGCGAGGACCGCTCGCATTCCGGTATTTCACCGTCGGTAGAAGTGAAGCGCGCAGAAAATCCTGACGCCACGGACGTCGAAGATCTGGCCGGCAACGAGGAAGAAGCTCCGCCCAACAAGGTGCCGCCAGGGAAACCTGGACAACCTCAAGAGCCCGTCGTGCCAAAGCCGCAGCCTGAGGATACGCAACTCAAGAAGGCGATTGAGCTATTGCGCGATAAGCCGGCAGCTCCGGCGCAACGCGGAGAATAACCAGCTAGCGCGCCAGTCGATTTGAAAAGGCCGGAACGACGGGAGTTGCGTCTGCCCGGTCTTTTTGTTTT
>WNGF01007901.1_pt1 | contig 14078 bp, 16 predicted proteins | sample 5400641 | NCBI WGS metagenome assembly WNGF01 (sample SAMN13153371, study PRJNA577476) | soil metagenome | isolation source: 80 cm soil or saprolite under grassland replicate 2 | place: USA:California | collected 2016-06-15
TCCAGGCTTGACACGGCGGCGCAGGGCCGCGGCCAGGCCCCCCGCTCGGTCGCTCTGCGCAGACCGAGGGTCAACCAAGGCGGCGCCGATGAGGCCGATGAGCATGATGCCGCTATAGAGCAGGCTTACCGGTAGCATCGCCCAGCCGAGGATGAGTCCCCAGCGGTACGAACGTCGCGGATACAGGAACGCCAGCAGGGCGGCCAGCGGCACCAAGAACTGTCCAAGTCCTGCGAACCAGTTCCGATAGATGGCCGGGATCTCGCTCGCCGTAGGACCCCGCTCCATATTCACCATCAAGAGAGCCAGATAGCCGCAGCAGCCGACGACGTACGCAAACCCTGTCAAGGCGCCCTCATACGGGATACCCCGTTGACGTGGCGTGGCCGCCGTCTCGAAGAAGCTCGGGTGCGCCGCGCGTACATGGGCGGCGAACTCAATCGGATTCACCGATCGGTACTTGCAGAACGCGCATCGTTTCTCTTGGTGCATGCCGCGAGTATCTGCCGCTATTCTGTAGGCAGCGCGACCGGCGGAGGCCCGCTTGGTCCTTTCTCTTAAGAAGGAGGACCGATGACCGCGGCCCCGTTGCTGCCAGAGATCCGCCTCGAAGATCGACCCTCGGCGGAGAGCGCGCGCGCGTTCTTCCAGCGCGATCGCCTCATGTCCGCGTACGCCCTCGCCGACATCGACGCGGCGGAGATCGAGAAGGCCCGCTGGTGGACCGCGACGCGCGGCGACGTCGTCGTCGCATGCGCGCTCGTGGTGGAGGCGTTGCCGTTCCGTCCCTGCTTCGCCACGGGCGAGAGTGAGGCGCTGGTCTCGATCTTCCAGGGCGGCATCCGCGAGCCGCGCATCGTCGTGGCGACGCCGCCGTCCGGCCGGCTCGCCGTCGAGAGCGTGTATCGGTTCGAGCGGGTCGAGAAGATGCATCGCATGGCCGTCTCGGTCGCGACGTTCCGCCCGCGCGTCACCCACGGCATCACGCGCCTCGGCCCCGACCATCTCGACGACGTCATCGATCTCTACGGCCACGCCTCGCGCACATACTTCACCGAGGCGCGCCTCGAGCGCGAGATCTACTTCGGCGTGTACATCGGAACGACGCTCGTGTCCGCAGCGGGCACGCACGTGCGCTCGCGACTCTCGAACATCGCGGCCGTTGGCAACGTGCTGACGCGCATCGCGTACCGCGACCGGGGCATGGCTACGACCGTAACGTCCGCCGTGACCGAGGCCGCGCTCGAGCAGCACCGCGACGTCGTGCTCAACGTGCGGCAGGACAACACCCCGGCGATCGCGGTCTACGACCGCCTCGGCTACCACGTTCACGGACCGTTCATCGAAGGCCCGGCGGTACGTCGCTCGGCCTGGGATCGGATCCTGGGGAGGATGAAGTGACCACCACGACAACACCGCGTCACGACGTCGTCGACATCGGGCTGGCCGAGGTCGGCTCTCGCCGCGTCGAATGGGCGGGACGAGAGATGCCCGTGCTCGCCGGCATTCGCACGCGGCTCGCCAAGGAGCGGCCGTTCGCGGGGCTGCGCATCGCCGCCTGCCTTCACGTGACCACCGAGACCGCGAACCTCGCCATCGCGCTGCGCGACGCGGGCGCAAGCGTGGCGCTCTGCGCGTCGAATCCGCTGTCGACGCAGGACGACGCCGCGGCGGCGCTCGTCGCGAACGAGGGGATCGCGGTGTTCGCGCGGAAGGGTGAGGACCGCGACACCTATTACCGCCACATCAACGCCGTGCTCGAGACGAAGCCGCAGATCACGATGGACGACGGCGCGGACGTCGTCACGCTGCTGCACACCGAGCGCAAGGACCTCCTCCCGAACGTGCAGGGTGGCACCGAGGAGACGACCACCGGCGTGATCCGGCTGCGCGCGATGGCGGCGGAGGGCGTCCTCGCCTACCCGATCGTCGCAGTGAACGAGGCGCACACCAAACACATGTTCGACAACCAGTACGGGACCGGTCAGTCGGCGGTCGACGGCATCCTGCGCGCGACGAACATCCTGCTCGCCGGCAAGACGGTCGTCGTCGCCGGGTACGGCTGGGTCGGTCGCGGCGTCGCATCGCGCTTCCGCGGCATGGGGTCGATCGTCATCATCGTCGAGGTCGACCCGCTGCGCGGGCTCGAGGCCGCGATGGACGGCTACCAGGTCATGCCGATCGCTGAGGCGGCCCGGCGCGGCGACCTCTTCATCACCTGCACCGGGAACGTGAACGTCATCGCGGCCAAGCATTTCGCCACACTGAAGGACGGCGCGATCCTCGCGAACGCGGGCCATTTCAACGACGAGATCGAGCTCGGCGCGCTCGAAAAGCTGGCCCGTTCGAAGCGCGAGATCCGGCGCTTCGTCGAGGAATACGACCTGGGCGAGCGGAAGATCTTCGTGCTCGGCGAGGGCCGCCTGGTGAACCACGTCGCCGCGGAGGCGAACCCGGCAGCGGTGATGGACATGTCCTTCGCGAACCAGGCGCTGGCGATCGAGTACCTGGTGAGGAACGCCGGAACGCTTGCCCCGCAGGTCTACCCTGTGCCGCGCGAGCTCGATGAGGAGATCTCGCGCACCAAGCTCGAAGCGATGGGCATGCGCATCGACAAGATGACCGACGAGCAGGCGACCTACGCGAAGTCATGGAAGGCGGGGACATGAGAGTGGCGAGCTCGTTCATCACCTCCGATCAGACGCTCTTCACCAGCGAGTCGGTGACCGAGGGCCACCCGGACAAGCTCTGCGACCAGATCTCCGACGGGATGCTCGACGAATGCCTCCGCCAGGACCCGAACGCCCGCGTCGCCTGCGAGACCGCGACGACCACCGGGACGATCCTCGTGTGCGGCGAGATCACGACGACCGCGTGGGTCGATGTGCCCGGCCTCGTCCGCGGGATCGTGAAGGACATCGGCTACACCAACGCCGACTACGGCTTCGACTACCAGAGCTGCGGGGTGCTCACCGCGATCAAGGAGCAGTCGCGCGAGATCGCGCAGGGCGTGAACGAATCATCCGAGGCGCGGGCGGGCACGGATCCGCACGAGCTCGGCGCCGGCGATCAGGGAATGATGTTCGGCTTCGCGGTGCGCGAGACCGACGAGCTGATGCCGCTTCCCATCACGCTCGCGCACGCCGTCGCGAAGGAGCTGGCCGCGGCGCGAAAGTCCAAGCGCCTCGCGTGGCTCCGGCCCGATGGAAAGAGCCAGGTCACCGTGGAATACGCGCGCGGGGTCCCGCAGCGCGTGCACACGGTCGTCGTGGCCGCGCAGCACGATCCCGACATCGCCCACGCGCGCATCGAGGCCGAGATCCGCGACGTGGTCGTGAAGGCGGCGATCCCGGAGCGCTGGCTCGACGCGAAGACGAAGTACCGCGTGAATGGCACGGGCGCGTTCACCATCGGTGGCCCGATGGGCGACGCGGGCCTCACCGGGCGCAAGATCATCGTCGACACCTACGGCGGCTACGCGCGACACGGCGGCGGCGCGTTCAGCGGCAAGGACCCGACCAAGGTCGATCGCTCGGCGGCGTACGCGGCGCGCTACGTCGCGAAGAACGTCGTCCAGGCCGGTCTCGCGGACCGCTGCGAGATCCAGCTCGCGTACGTCATCGGTGGCGCGCGGCCGATCTCGCTGAACGTCGAGACCTTCGGCACCGGGAAGGTGTCGGATGAGACGATCCGGAGTCTCATCGACGAGCACTTCGACTTCCGGCCGGGCGCGATCATCGAGCAGTTCCAGCTGCGGCGTCCGATCTATCGGCAGACCGCGGCGTACGGACACTTCGGCCGCCCTGATCTCGACCTCCCCTGGGAGCGCGCCGACCTCGCGCAGAAGCTGGCCCGTGCGGCCGGCGCGAAGGCGGCGCTCGCCTAGCAGGCTGCCCCCGGGCCGTGCGGCCCGGTATTTGCACGGCCTTTGACTGTCCGGAGCGGGCAGGTGAACGGCCGTTCCGAACCGGTTCAAAAAGAGGAATTGTCGTGGCGAATTCGAATGTGGTCGTGCGTCCGGCCCAGACCGCGTGGGGCGCGGTACTCGGCGGCTGGGTCGCGACCATCGGCGCATCTGTCATCTTCGCGCCCCTCGTCGCGGGTCTTCTCGTCGCCCCCGGCGTGCCCGCGGGCAGCGACATCGCGGTGGCCGTCCCCGTCGTTCTCGGCCTGTTCCTCTCGTACATCGTCGGTGGCTACGTCGCCGGTCGGATGGCCGGCTATCGCACCAGCTGGCACGGGATGATGACCGCGTTCTTCACGCTGTTCGTGCTTCTCGTGCTCATGCTCCTGGGCGTCGCCGCCGACAACGGGATGTTCGCGGCGTCGGGCATCCGCTCGGCCGCCGACATCATCCCGGGCGTGCGCGATCTCAACCTGTACGCGCTCGGTGACGCGCTCACCTTCGGCGCGATCCTCGGATTCCTCGCAGCGATCTTCGGCGGTTGGCTCGGCGGCCTGCTCGCGCCATCCCAGGCGGTCGCTGCTGTAGCACCTGTCCGTCCGATCCCGCTCGGGGCGCCTGCGATGGTGGCGCGCACCAGCGAGCGCCGCGAGGTCGTGACCGAGCGACCGCGACGCATCCTGCCGATCTTCGGTAGCAAGGGCGGCGAGCGCGTCGACAAGGACGAGGTGCACACCGTGCGTGTGGAGAACCGCGTCCAGGACCGCTCCTAACCCAACCGACGCTGGTAGATGACGGGGCGGCGTGAGCCGCCCCGTCTCGCTGGACGTATCCTCCTCGACGGCCAGCGAAGCCGTTTCGGAGGGGTGTGCATGACACGTCCACTCGCGATCCTGACGACACTCGCACTTGTCCTCGCAGCCTGCGGCAGTACGCCGCCCGGCACCGGCACCACCGGTGGTGCAGCGACGGCTTCGCCGGCGGCCGCGAAGGCGACCTATGGCGGGACGATCACGTTCGCACTCGAGAACGACGTCAGCAATCTGGACCCGATGCTCTCCGGTCTGTTCGTGGATCGGAACATCCATTACGCGATGTACGACTCGCTCGTGCGGGTCTCGCCGAAGGGCGAGATCATCCCGTGGCTCGCCGAGAAATGGACGACGTCCACCGACGGCAAGCAGGTGACGTTCAATCTGCGACAGGGCGTGAAGTTCCACGACGGCACGGTGTTCGACGCCGCTTCCGTGAAGTGGAACATCGAGCGCTACAAGACCGGGAAGGGTTCGCTCCGGACCGGCGACCTGGCGCTCGTCGACACCGTCGACGTCGTGGACGCGAACACCGTCCGGTTCAACCTGAAGCAGGCCTTCTCGCCGCTCCTAGGCGCACTCGTCGACCGCGCCGGGATGATGGTCAGCCAGAAGGTCGCCGACACGATGGGCGCGGACTTCACCCTGAAACCGTTCAAGGCCGGGACCGGTCCGTTCATCCTCACCGAAGCCGTGAAGAACGACCACTACACGCTCGAGAAGAATCCTGATTGGTGGGGCAAGGACGCGGCAGGCAACAAGCTGCCGTTCCTCGACAAGATCATCGTCAAGCCGATCCTCGACGCGGACGTGCGCCTGACGAACCTCCGCACCGGGAACGCGCAGATCCTGAACAACGTGACCGGCAAGGACGTCCCGTCGGTCAAGGCGGACCCGACGCTGACATACCTCGAGGTCGGGTCGTTCAGTTGGAACAGCCTCATCCCGAACGAGGCGCCCGGATTCATCTTCAACGAGAAGCGCTACGTCAAAGCCGTGGCGATGGCCATCGACCGTGACGAGATCCTCGCCAAGGGACCGGCGCAGGGCGTCGGGCTCGTCGGCTGGGGTCCGATCTCACCCGCGCACTTCGCGTGGGACGCGAGCTTCAAACCGTGGCCGAAGGCCGACATCGAAGGCGCGAAGAAGCTGGTCGCCGAGGTTGGGAAGGGCCCGCTGAAGTTCGAGCTCCTTGTGTCGTCGGGCGAGCCGGCCACCCTTCAACTGGCGCAGCTCATCCAAGCCCAGCTTGCGAAGGCGGACATCACCGCTGACATCAAGACCCAGCTCTTCAACGACATCGTGACCCTGCAGCAGGCCCACAAGCACCTGGGTGTGACGCTCATCGGTTGGTCCGGCCGGCTGGACCCGGACGGCAACACCTACGACTTCGTTGTGACCGGCAGTCCGAACAACGACTCGTCGTACTCCAACAAGCAGGTCGACGACCTGATGAAAGCGCAGCGCGCCGAGTCCGACCCAGCGAAGCGCAAGCAGATGCTGCTGCAGGCGCAGCAGATCTACGTGGTGGACGACCCGTCGCGCATTTGGTACGGCTTCGGGGTCTCGCCACTCATCACGGTAAAGAACCTCACCGGCATGGAGTCCTACCCGGACCGCATCCCGCGGTTCCAGGTCGCACAGCTAGGCAAGTGACACGTCTGAATAGATGAGAGCGGAGGCGACGGAGTGATCACATACATCCTCCGTCGCCTCGTGCTCATGATCCCCGTCGCGTTCCTCGTCACCGTTGGGGTGTTCGCGCTCGCACGCCTGTCCCCGGCCGATCCGGTGCTCGTCTTCGCGGGCGAAGAACGCGATCCCGCGGCCCTCGCCGCGATACGCACCGAGCTCGGCCTCGACCAGCCCGTACCGGTCCAGTACGTCGCGTGGCTGTCGAGAGCCATCCAGGGTGATCTTGGGCGCTCGTTCCAGAACAAGCAGCAGGTCTCAGAAGCGATCATCGAACGGCTGCCAGCGACGTTCGAGCTCGGCGTTGCCGCGCTCACGATCTCGATCACCTTCGCGCTCGTCGTCGGCATCATCTCGGCCGTCAAACGGAATTCGGTCGTCGATCTCCTGTCGACAAGCGTGACGCTCATGGGCGTCTCCTTCCCGAGCTTCTTCCTCGGGATCGTGCTGATCCTCTTATTCGCGTACGTGATCCCCGGCCGCATCTTCCCGCCCGGCGGCTACGTGCCGCTTGCGACGGACGTCGGCGAAAACCTGCGGCGCCTCGTCTTGCCTGCGGTGACGCTCGCTACGGCGAGCCTGGCCGTGAACCTGCGTCAGGTCCGCTCGAGCCTGCTGGAGGTCTTTGGTCTCGACTACATGCGGACCGCACGCGCAAAGGGGCTGCGCGAGGGGACAGTGATCACGCGCCACGCACTGAAGAACGCGCTCATCCCGGTCGTTACGCTCGTCGGTATCCAGATCGGCGCGATCATCGAGGGCGCCGTGATCACGGAGACGATCTTCTCCTGGCCTGGAGTCGGGCGATTGATCGTGCAAGCGATTCCGTCGAACGATTACCCCGTCGTGCAGGGCGTGGTGCTGGTATCCGCGGTGTCCTTCATGCTCAGCACGCTTCTCGTCGATGTCCTGTACGCCTGGATCGACCCGCGTATCTCGTACGACACGGCGGCGGCCTGATGGCAGGTACGACGGTCCCGATCGCGATCCCGCGGGTCAGCGACGATCGTTTGGGGTCGGCGATCTACTTCCTGCGGCGCAATCCGCGAATGATCGTGGGCGGCGCGATCGTGCTGGCCTGGCTCATCGTCGCCGTGTTCGCGCCCTTCATCGCGCCGCACGATCCCACCAAGGTGAACGTGGCCGACTCTCTCATCCCGCCCGGCCCGTCACACTGGCTTGGCACCGACGATCTCGGGCGCGACGTGCTCTCGCGCGTCATGTGGGGCTCGCGGGTGAGCCTGTCTGTTGGCGTGATCTCGGTGTCGATCGGACTCTTCGTCGGGACCTCGCTCGGTCTCGCGGCTGGCTACCTCGGGGGAAAATTCGACCTCTTCATCATGCGCGGCATCGACGCGCTCCTCGCGTTCCCCGCGCTGATCCTCGCGATCGCGATCACCTCCGCGCTCGGGCCGCAGATCCAGAACGCGATGATCGCCATCGGCATCGTGGCCATCCCGGCGTACGCACGACTCACGCGAGGTCAGGTCCTCGCGGTGCGGGCGCGCGAGTACATCGTCGCCGCGCGCACGATCGGCTGCAGTCCGCTGCGCATCGTTTGGCGCCACATCTTCCCGAACATCATGAACACGCTTATCGTCCAGGCGACGCTCTCGACGGCGTTCGCGATCCTCGCGGAGGCGGCGCTGTCGTTCCTCGGACTCGGGCCGCAGCCACCCGCCCCTTCGTGGGGCCAGGACATCAACTACTCGCAGCGCTACCTGCCCAACCTGAAGTGGTGGATGAGCGTCGCGCCGGGCATCGCGATATTCACCGCTGTGTTCGCGTTCAACTTCCTCGGCGACGCCCTGCGCGACGCGCTCGATCCCCGGCTGCGCCGCTCCGGCTAGTACTGGAGTCATAGGACTCACCGATACCCAACAGCCGCTGCTCGCCTCCTCGCTCGGTGCTACTCCTAGCACGACATGCAGGTGAGCCAGGTCGCATATGACCGTTTCGTCGTGGATCTCCCGCCGGCTGACGCGGATTACCGTCCACTCGCCGACCCGGAGACCGTCGCCGAAACGGCCGCGTGGCTGTGGGAGTTCGGCCCGACGCCGCTGCTCGCGGTCGTCGGCTACGACGGCGCCGCTCCGAGCTGGCTCTCCGCATGGTCACCGCGCAAGATCGACGCGGCCCACGAAGGTTCGAAGCGTGGGGCCGCGGTCGTCATCAGCGAACTGTCGGACCTCGAACGCTTCCTCTCCGAGGGCGCGCCGCACGAGCACACCGAGCTCCTGTGGCCGAGCATCTCCGAGGCGAAGACGTTCGAGGCCCTGAACGCCGGCGGCGAGGCGTGGATGAAGACGATCGACGCGCACGCCAAGATCTCGCACAAAGGCGAGCGCTTCGAAGTGGAGCAGATCGAGCCCTAGCGGAGCTCTCACCTAGCCGCCGCGACCGGTGCGATTATCGCGGGATGGCCGAGCAGGTCGACCAGGCAGCACTCGACAAGATCGTCGCGGCGGCGGCACCTGGCGCTCATCTCGTCGCCACGCGCACGTATCGCGGCGGCCTCGAGTCGATCACGATGCTGCTGGAGTTCGCTGAAGATCCTCCACTGGTTGCACGTGTCTACGTGCGCGACGATCAGCGCGACGGCATTGCGGCTCGCCGCTACTGGGACGCGATTGCCGCGCTCGCCTCGTCTGACCTTCCGGTCCCCGCCCCCATCTACCTCGATACGACTGGTGAGCTCATCGGATGTCCGGTGCTCGTGATCACACGTGTGCCCGGCGAGCCGTCACCGCCGCCGACGAATCGGGCGGCATGGATCGCCGAGTTGGCCGCGGGACTCGCGCGCATCCACACGTTCGATGTCGCCGCGCTGTCGTCGACCTTCCGGCGCGGCGAGTCGCCGGTCGACCACGCTGCGCGCCTGGTGCGGCGGCACGCGTCAGCTATTTCGGGAGCGCTTGGCGTCGCGGTCGCGGCGACACTAGTGCGGGTCGCACCTCGCATCGACGTGCGCCACTCCAAACTCATTCACGGCGACTACGGGTTCGGCAACACGCTGTGGTCGGATGGCGCTGGCCCGAGCCCGAGGCTGAGCGGGATCCTCGATTGGAGCGCGGCGCGTATCGCGGACCCCGGCTTCGACCTCGCGGCCGCCAGGATGGACCTCGCGATCGGTCTCGGCGCCGATGCGGATGAAGAGTTCAGAGCGCGATACGTCGAGCGACGCGCTGCGCCGCGCGACCAGCCGTTTTGGGACCTCGTGGTCGGTATCTCCGGCCTCGCGCTCGCCGACGACTGGGTACCCACGTATCACGCCCTGGGCTGGACCCATCTGACGCGCAGCATCGTCCGGACGCGACTCGAGACCTTCGTTGGTCGCGCCCTGGCCGACGTCGATAGATGAGTGCGCGCCTAGCGCGCAGCCGCCACTCCCCGTCGCATGAACCACCCCAGGCCCGCTCCGAAGAGTGCGAACGCGAGCGCGGCGACCGCGGCGCCGTTCCCGTTGATGACGCTCCAGGCCGCGATCGGCAGACCGACTGCCAGTCCGACCGCCAGCGCGCGGCGCGGCGCGGCCACCGCGAGCGCCAGGGAAAGCGCAACGAGCAACGCAACCTCGACCCCGGTGTCGTCGGTGCGCTGGTCGTACGAGAGCAGGAAGAAGCCGACGGCGACTGCGACCGCCAGGACGGCGGCGTCCTTCACTGCTTGGTCTTCTGCATCTTCTCCTGCGCCTCAGCGCCGAGCTCGCGCGTGCGAACGAACGCGGCGTACACGGCACGTGACAGCACCGTGCGCATCGTTCCCTTCTCGAGCTCGTAGATCGCGGCGGCGCTCGTGCCACCGGGTGACGTCACCATGTTGCGCAGCTCCGCGAGATGGCGTCCGCTGCGTCGCGCGAATGCCGCGGAGCCCTCGACCGTGCGAAGCACGAGCTCCTCCGCGACACGCCGCGAGAATCCGAGATGCACGCCCGCGTCGACGAGCGCCTCCATCAACAGGAAGACGTAGGTCGGACCGGTGCCGGAGAGCGCGGTCGCCATGTCGACCATGCCCTCCTCTTCGACCTCGATCTCTTCACCCAACGCGCCGAGGATCGCCTTCGCGCGGTCGCGCTGATCCCGCTCGACGTTCGCGGTCGCGCACCACGCGGTGATCCCCATCCCGATCTGCGCCGGCGTGTTCGGCATCGCGCGCACGATCGTCGCGTGGTCGAGGCCCTCGCGGAGTACCGCGAGCGGTGCGCCGGCGACGATCGAGACGACAAGCTGGTCGGCCCGTAGCTTTCCCCGCAGCTCGCGGAGAACGGTCGGGAGGACCTGCGGCTTCACCGACAACACGACGATGTGCGCGCCCTGCGCCGCGTCGGCGTTCGACGCGAGCGCTTTCACGCCGAACTGTTTGGCGAGCTCCGCGCGCCGTTCGCGCCGCGGCCCGGTGACGAAGACATGCGAGGGTGGCACGAGGTGCTTGTCGAGCACGCCGCGGATCATCGCCTCCGCCATCGTCCCGCCACCGATGAACGCGAGTCGCTTTCCTTGCAGGGGCATCAGCGGATGATACGGACGAGGTCGCCGCTCTCGAACAGTCCGCGCGTCTCGATCGTGAGACGGTCGAAGGCCTGGGGTGGGATCCCGATGTCCGCGAGGAGCAACTCACCGACGAGGACGTGCGACCGTGTCGCGATGAGGCCGCGCTTTGGCAGCGCGAGCGTGACCGTGATCGCGGCGCGGATCGTGACACCCAGTGGCTCGCCGCTGTCCGGATGCAGGCCCGAGGGCAGATCCACCGCGAGGATCGGAAGCCGCGATGCGTTCGCGACGCGGATGAGGTCGGCGACCGCGTCGCGCGTCGGACCGGACACGCTGTACCCGAGCACACCGTCGATGAGAAGATCGGCGTCATCGACCGCGGCGTGCGTCACGCCGAGGTTCGTCAGGACGTCGTGTTGCCGCCGTGCGAGCGGGTGCAGGCGCTCTGCCGGCCCCGAAAGCACCACGCCGACGTGCGCGCCCCAATCGCTCAGGTGACGAAGCGCGCCTAAGGCATCGCCGCCGTTGTTACCGCTGCCAGCGAACGCGACGATCCGCTTGCCCGCGACACCGCCGAGGAAGAGGCGCGCGGCGACGGCGATCTGGTGCGATGCGTTCTCCATGAGGAGCTCGAGCGGGATGCCGAGCTCCTCCGACGCGATCCGGTCGGCCTCGGCCATCTGCGCGGCGGTCGCGGAGGGGACGTCGCGGACGCGGGGAAGGCTATCGAAGGGTGCCTCCCCACGAGGCGGGATCGATGTCCGCGATGGACTGAGAGAACGTCCACTCGTGACCGCCGAGGTCTTCGGCGGTGTACTGCCGCTCGCCGTACGGATAGTCGGTGGGTGGAGTGAGGATCTTCGCGCCAGCCCTCTTGGCCTGTTCGTGGTGGCCGTCCGCGTCCGGCACGCGCATGAGCACCGAACCGTGTCCGTGTGTGGCGCGGGTGATCAAGATCAGGGCGCCATCGCCGTAGACGAGCTGGGCGCGGTGGTCCCCGATGCGAAGACGCTCCCTGAATCCGAACGCGCGACAGATCCAGTCGCTCGCCGCCGGCACATCGTCGTACGCGAGCTCCGGGATCACTGTGGACGATGGGACGGAGCGGTTGGCGATCATGCTGACCTCCTCGCGAGAATGACGACCTTCGGCACCGTGAACATCGTATCGGTGATGTGGAACGTGTCGCGTGCAGTCGATGATGCGTCGCGCAACCGGCGTCGCACTTCGGCGGCGCGGTCCGCCGGCGTCTGCGAGCGCTCGAGCCAGCCTTCGGTGGTGATCTTCGTCGTCATCAGGTCCGACTCGATACTGGTGCGAAGCCCAGCATCCTCGAGCAACTCGCGCCAGCCGGCGATGGTGTGGTTACGCACGTGCGAGTCGTCGCGCAGCGTCTCGAGCTCGTTGATGAACGTGTCGAGGGCGTGATCGTTCGGCGCGTAGTTGTCGACGAGCACGAAGCGGCCGCCCGGCCGCAGTACGCGCCTCACGTCGCGGAACGCGGCCGCTGCGTTCGTGAAGTGATGCGCCGCAAGGCGGCACGTCGCGAAATCGAACGTCGCGTCCGCGAAGGGGAGCGCGGTCGCGTCGGACTGCGCGAACGCCGTGTTCGGAGCGGTCACCACGCTGCCGCGACCGGCCTGCATCATCTCCAGCGTCGCGTCGGCTCCGACCGCGAAGGCGACGAGGGGCGCGATGCGCCGCAGCGTGTGGCCGACGCCGCATCCGACGTCGAGCGCGCGCTCGCCGGGCCGCGGCGCCGCGACGGCGATGACGTCCTTCATAGGTTCTTCTCGAACTCGACGGTCGTCGCGCGCGTGTACCCGTTCGCCTTCCAGAACTCCATCGCCGCGGTGTTGTCGTCCCAGACGATGAGATTCACTTTCGGACAGCCGCGCTCGCGCAGGCGCTGCTCGATCGTGTGCACTAGGCGCGCGCCGAGTCCGCGCCTGCGGTGATCCAGACGCACCGCCACGTGATACAGCCAGCCGCGCCGGCCGTCCCAGCCACCGAGCGCCGTCGCGGCGAGGCCGTGCTCGTCGAGGGCGAGCAGGAACATTGCGGGATTGCGGGCGGCGAACGCGGCGAGCGAACGGTCATCGTCACCGGGCCGGATGCGGATGCCCGACGCCTCCCAGAAACGCGCGTACTGCGGCGCCGTCCTCCACATGGAACTCGCGCACCTGCATTTCTCCATACTGCCTTGTCGTGCGCTTCGGTCGTTTCCATGTCGAGATCTTCAGCGACGGCATCTTGCGCCTCGATGGTGGCGCGATGTTCGGCATCGTTCCGAAGGCGCTCTGGGAGAAGGAAAGGCCCGCCGACGAGCGCAACCGTGTCGCGATGGACATGAATTGTTTGCTGATCCGCGACGGTGCGGGCCACGTCGTCGTCGTCGAGACGGGCGCGGGGCCGAAGCTCACCGAGCGCTCGAAGGAGATATTCGGCATCGACGGACCGCCGCGGCTCCTGGACGAGCTCGCGCGCCGTGGCGTGCGACCGGATGAGGTCACGCTCGTCGTGAACACGCATCTGCACTTCGATCACGCCGGCGGCAACACCCACCGCGACGGCGACAAGATCGTCGCGACGTTCCCACGAGCGTCCTACGTATTCCAACGGCTCGAGTGGGTCGACGCGAGTGCGCCGAACGAGCGCACGCGCGGCTCGTACTTCGCGGACGACTACACGCCGCTCGAGGCCATTGGCAAGCTCGAGCTCATCGACGAGAGCGTGGAGATACTGCCCGGCATCCGTCTCGACCGCGTGCCGGGGCACACTCGCGGTACCCAGACGGTGCGCGTGAGCGATGCCGGCGCGACGATGTTCTTCTCGTCGGATTTCATGCCCGACCGCCATCACCTGCGGCTGCCGTGGATCCCGGCCTTCGACCTCTACCCGCTCGAGACGCTCGCCGCGAAGAAGGTGATCCTGCCGCGCGCCGTCTCGGAGAAGTGGCTCGTCGCGTTCACGCACGACCTGCCGCGCTTCGGACGTATCGGCGAGCAGGACGGGAAACTCCGGTACGAAGAGGTGGTGGAATAGTCAGCGCTTCGACCGTCATCGTGGGTGGCGGGGTCGTCGGCTGCGCCGCCGCGTTCTTCCTTGCCGAGCGCGGCGAGCACGATGTCGTCCTGCTCGAGCGGGGTCAGCTCGGCCAGGGGACCAGCAAGGGCGGCC
>WNGF01011303.1_pt1 | contig 14078 bp, 8 predicted proteins | sample 5400641 | NCBI WGS metagenome assembly WNGF01 (sample SAMN13153371, study PRJNA577476) | soil metagenome | isolation source: 80 cm soil or saprolite under grassland replicate 2 | place: USA:California | collected 2016-06-15
GAAAATGGTAACCTGCTTGCTCATTTCGATAGTAAGGTAACACCCGAGAGTGAAGAATTGTTGAAATATCTGAATCAATAATTTTTTGAATTAAAATCCTTAGATCAAAGGGTTCATATAAAGCGAACCCTTTTTTCTTTATACCTGTTTTATAATGCCTGAAGAAATGCACTAAAATTTTATTCTTCATTTTTATTTCTGCAAAGTTGTATCTTTCTTCCCCTAAAATTAAAATTATTGTATGAGAAAAGTAGCTGATATACTTCGCCGTAAAGGAGACAATGTGACGACTGTTCCTCCTTCTACATCCGTTATTGATGCACTGCACATGATGGCTGATCAAAATATTGGTTCAGTAGTAGTTGCTGAAAACGGAAAATTTCTGGGTATCATGACTGAAAGGAATTATTCCCGCAAAGTAATTTTAAAAGGCAGGTCGTCTACTGATACCACTGTTGGAGAAATCATGTCTGCTGAATTTCCCTTTGTACATCAGAAAGATAGTATTGAATATTGTATGGAACTGATGTCGAAACAAAACCTGCGTTATCTTCCCGTAATGGATGGAGACAGACTCGCAGGGATACTTTCTATTAATGATGTAGTGAAAGAAACAATCTTAACACAACAGGAAACGATCTCTCATTTGCAAACATATATTCATTCATAAGCTTACTCTGAAAGGAGATTTTAAATTAAAATACATTCAACAAGACTAATCTATTTTCTCTTATTTCATTGTTGTCCACAAATCGTTAAACCTTTATGCAGGTTGATTTTTAAGAATTCTGCAATTTCAGTTGCACAGCAGGTTTATTTGGTTTTTAGCTCCAAAAAATTGATATGATAAATATCACTCAATCCATTGCAAATTGCTGCATTGTTTCTTGTTGAGGCAGCACACTATTTATTTTAAGCGGGATTTCATTTATTTTTTGCAGTAATTTTATTCCTACTTCCGACAATTTGCGTGATTTAGGCTCATCATCATTTAGATGGAATGAAGTTTGAGCTGCAGATGGAACGATCAATACTTCAGACCTTAGAGATAAAACCAATGTAAGAGATTTAAACTATGGTATTAAAGAAATCATGCAGCTACGTTCTATAAGGTTTAACTGGAATAATGATCAAACCCGGCGTGAAAAACTTGGTTTAATTGCACAGGAATTACAAAAAAGTATTACCTGAAGTTGTTCGCGACTTTGAATATAAAGTGGATGAAGCAACAGGACAAAAGGAAAAAATTGCTACATCAAGACTGGGAGTTGCATATGCTGACATCATACCGGTTCTTATCCGTGGTATACAGGAGCAACAGCAAAAAATAACTACGCTCGAAGATCATATTGCTAAATTAGAAGCAGCCCTTAGTGCTAATAGCATTGCAGGTCGAAATGAATTGGCTGGTGCTGCACTTGAACAAAATTATCCGAATCCTTTTAATCAAATCACTACTATCCGCTATAAAATTCCGGCAGGCTCTAACGCACAAATTATGATTTCCGATGCAAAAGGCAGCCTTGTAAAAACTTTAAGAGCAACAGAAAGTGGACAAGCACAAATTAATGCTTCAGAATTAAGTGCAGGCTCTTATACATATACACTCATGGTAAATGGGAAGACAGCAGGGTCCAAAAAAATGGTTCTTACTAGATAGATAAACAGATATTTTTGCTCCAAACCTTGCTTGAAAAAATGGTGATGCAGTTGCTGTGTCACCATTTTTGTTATGTTGTTAAAAAAGTTTCGAACTGTCTAAGTGTTTTGAGGTCGAGATGTTGTCGACATTGTGCAGAGGTGTTGCAGCTAATACAAAATATAGGTGACTAACCGACATAGAGACTAAAGATATTTTAAATTAAAATCCACTGCGTTGCCAATGTTTGCCTTTTTAAATTAACGAGGCAGAAACTTTTTTTCAAATAATTTACTTAAACAGATTTCCATCACTAAGTACTCAGTCAAGGTTATCGAGATGACGTCATCCCAAATTCTCTTTTCTCTCTAAAAAAGTAAAGAAAGATATTACCATGTTAGGATTGCATTGGTAAATTAGCCATTAAACCAATCCTACCATCATTTGCAAATAGCTAAAATCTTCGTATTCCCCCTTTTATAATCAATTAAACAGAAAAAATATTTTAAAAAATCTTTCCGTATACGGTTCAGATTGTGAAATATTGCCTTCCAAGCACATCATCTTTGTTGTAGAAAAACAATCAACATGCTGAAAGAAATTAGCTGGAAAGAATACTGGACACTTGTTTTACTGCTTACGACGCTCTACTACATTTTTGTATTTTTCCTCTTCTATAAAAAGGAATTAACACTATTTATGAAAGGAGAGAAGAATGGTCGATCAATGCCAGAAGTTGAACCATTATTTTCCTCTGCAGAAACTCGCAACCACACACTTTCTTCAACAATGCAAACTTCCCTGTTTGAAGAAGATGTAATGAAATTTGCAGCAAATATTCATTCTGATATTGAAGATGAAACAATGAAAGGGGAAGATAATGGTCTCCAAGAAATCAATTTGATCCCTTATGCTCATAAACTCGCTGATGAGATAAAACAACTGATTGAAATCACCAACAGTTTCTTTATTAGAAAGTGAAAATTCGGCAAATCAAAAATCAAATGAAAATCCAATAGTTGGTTTTTATGGATTGAACGATAATAACGATATAGATTCAGGTGGGCAGAATGCCGTTGAAGCAGTAATTCACGAAACACATTGGTCTCAGGCTCAGTTGTAAAACTTCGTCTTCTCAGCTATTAACATCAAGGGTAACTTAATCCCAAAAGACAACTTCTTTTTTGGAATTGCAAAATTGAATGGCGAACGATTACAGATTGACATTAATTCCGTCACTTCTGACAATTCAATTTATCCTGTAAGCCTTGAAGTATATGATCTTGATGGATTACCAGGAATATATTCCAGGTGCAATTACAAGAGATGCTTCAATGCCGCTGATTGCCGACGAAAAAAATGCCTCTGATAATTCAGGCAAAATCACACCAATTGTAAATGTTTTTCGCTGCTGAAAAAAAATTGCGGTTTGATTCGGTTCATAATTTAATTCTTTGGCAAGTTCCTGCACCCGCATCTTTGTTCGCAAACCAATACTGTGATGATCATGCAGTGCTCTTGAAACTGTGGAGACAGATATATTTAATTTCCTCGCTATTTCTTTTATCGTGGGCTGTTTCAAAGATATAACGCTAAATTAATATTTAACGGCTTGGAAGATCCATAAAAAATTCATGCTAAGCATGAACTTGTCTGCGAAGGAAAAAATTGCAAAGGGCAGCAAACATGGAAAAATGTACTGCATGTAAGCAAATAGTAAAAATAAAAGCCGGTCATAATTAACCGGCTTTCTCATCAATAAATTTTTACTATCATTTGTGCATGGTGGTATCCCTTTTGTTTCCCATACCCTGTTGAGGACCCATCATCTTCATCATATCTGCCGGTTGCATAAATTCCCAATGTTCAATTGCTTTACCGTCTTTAAATCTGGATACTTCTATAGCACTCATATCAAACCTGGTTCCCGCAGGCATGCCCATATCAGCCGTCGCAGCAGTTCCTGTAAAGCGCATCCATTGAAAAACATATTCACTATCTGCCAATTCTTTAATAGTTTCCATTTTCATATCCGCAGCCATCGTATGTATTTTCGCGAGTTCTGCTTTGATGCTGTCCAATCCTTTTACTTCTCCCTTCATACCGGCATGATCAACGCCATCTGCTGCAATATAATCACCTAAATTGCTTACATCACCCGTTTCAATTGCTTTGTTAACTGCATTTGCTGCGGCGAGATTTTTTTGAGCAGCATCATTGCTCTTGTTTTCGGCAGATGTGTTGCTGCCGCTATTGCAGGAGATAAAAAAGCAAAACATTCCTGCTGTAATAGTAAACAGAATTTTTTTCATATGCATTATGTTTTTGATTTTAAAAAATGAGAGATTAAATGTATGTTTTTTTCAGAATACAAGCGCCATTTCATTAAACTGCTATTGATGAATATTGCAATACAGTACAAGTGTGCGACGCAATGAACGATGAGCAAAAAACTGAAGTTGGGTTCAAAAAATCCTCTCATCTTTATTCATTTCATTGCCATTTAATCCGGCACTACGCAAGTATGCATTTATTTTAAAAAAATCCCATGCAAACGTTTGCGTTCCTCAAATTGTTTTTTGTGCGAACATTCTTCTAACTTCGCTGCTGAAGTGAGAATGTATCTGTGATTGTATGGAAATTTAATTAGCTTGCCAGGCAAAAACTACCAAGAGATGACTGCTTTGATGAAAACAGGTACCAATCATTCCTGATGTTGAAAATATAAAATTCAAATTAGTAACCATTAACCATCAATATATGAAAAGAGGAATTGAAACATTCATTTGCCTTATTCTTCTTCTATATAGTTCTGTTTCGCAAGCTCAGCGTATGCAGATAAAAGGAACTGTTGTAGATGAGAAGGGTCCATTGCCCGGAGTAAATGTTCTTGTGAAAGCTTCTAAAACGGGCACGCAAACTGATGCAAAAGGAAATTTTAGCCTGCAAGCGGCGCAAGATGACACGCTTGTTTTTTCTTCCGTGGGTTATACATTGCAGGAAGTTAAAATAACCGGAAGTGCTCCATTACATATTGTGATGCTAACAGAATCAAAAGCACTGGAAAATGTTGTGGTCATCGGTTATGGAACAAAGAAAAAAGAAAATCTTACAGGTGCAGTTTCTACTGTCACATCACAGGTGTTGCAATCGCGGCCAATAACGAATACACTGGAGGGCATCCAGGGAGAGGTGCCTGGATTGACCGTTCAAAGATCCACTGGCCAACCCGGATCAGAGGGATATGATCTTAATGTAAGAGGCGCTTCATCTACAAATGGTGGCAATTCACCACTTGTATTGATTGACGGGGTTTCAGGCAGTCTTGATCTGTTGAATCCGGATGATATAGAATCTATTACTGTTTTAAAAGATGCTTCGGCTTCTATCTATGGTGCCCGTGCAGCAGGCGGTGTCATGTTGGTCACCACCAAAAAAGGTAAAAAGGGTACACCATTCATCACTTACAATGGAAACGCTGCTATTACCAAAATGTCGGGCATGATGGAAAGCCCTAACACCTATCAATTTGCCCTTATGGAAAATGAAGCAAATATTCATAATGGCGCGGCACCAATGTACACACCTGATCTTCTTGAAAAAATTAAAAATAATGATCCAACTCCCATAAAACATCCTTTGTATGGTGGATGGATGCTTTTCTTTACAACTACAGATTGGATAAACGCTGTGATTGAAAATGGCTACCAGCAAAAACATAATTTAAATATTTCGGGAGGCGGAAATAATTCTACTTATTATTTATCCGGAGGCTATAGTAAGCAATATGGTGTTATCAGGTATGCGCCTGATAATAATGAGCGATATAATCTAAGATTGAATTATGATTATGATTTTTCAAAACGTATAAGGTTAGAAACCAAAGTTGCATTTGAAGATCAGGTACGCACTGATATTGGCGGAATCACTTCTTCAGGAATCATTACAGAAGCAATATTTGGTATGCCCAATCATCCGGTTTATACGCAAAGCGGAGAAAAGTTTTTTGCGCAAGGCGGGTGGGGCAATGCTGTAGCATTTGCTAAAGAAGGAGCAAAAGCTACTTTTGATACACGCGATATAAACACGAATTTTAAATTGATCGTTGATGTATTAAAAGGACTTAAGCTGAATCTTCAAACAGGGATTGTTCACACATGGCAGGATAATACAGAAATTAACAAAGCAATTCCCTTATATACATGGGATGAAAGCAGCTTAGCTTATTACAAACCTGTAAATCCTGAACAAGCCAGTTTAACCAAATCAAGTTATAAAACTACCTACAGAAATTTTACGGGATATTTTCAATATAATAACCGGTTCAATAATCTGCATGAGATTGACATTATGGCTGGCGCTGCTCATGAAGAAAATGATTATGACTGGTTCAGTGCAAGAAGAGATCATTTTACTACTGATGAAGTGTGGTCACTCAATCTTGGTGGAGCGCAAAACATGTCTAACGACGGAGGTGGCAATCATTGGGCACTCAGTTCATTATTCTCAAGAATAAGCTATATCTACAATAACAAATACATGCTTGAAGCGAACCTGCGATATGATGGCAGTTCCCGTTTTATATCTGGTAACAGATGGGGATTCTTTCCCGGTATTTCTGTTGGATGGCGTTTATCACAGGAAGATTTCATTAAGGGTCTTGGATTATTTAATGATCTGAAACTTAGAGCTTCTTATGGACAAACAGGTAACCAGGAAGGCATTGGCTTGTATGATTATTTACAGTTAATTAATATAGGTGGAGCTTATCCTTTTGGAGCAGGCAGCCAAACACAATCTGCATCGCTGGCGGGAATGGTTTCTATAGACAGAACATGGGAAACGTTGATTACTAAAAACATCGGTATAGATGCAACGATGCTTTCAAACAAGCTAAATTTTTCATTTGACTATTTTATCAAGCGAAATAAAAATATGTTGATTCCTGTTACATATCCCAGTGTTTTGGGAGCAACACCACCTTATTCCAATTCAGGAGAATTAAAAACATGGGGGTTTGAGACAACAGTAGGATGGAGCGATAAGATCGGCAGTGTTCGTTATTCAGCAAAACTAATTTTAAGTGACCAACAAAATAAAGTAGTGGATTACGGTGGTGCGGATACTTATGTGCTGGGCTTAAATACTTTGAAATACTGGTGGGATCCACACATCCGTGAGGGAGATCCCTTGGATGCTTATTATGGTTATGTTTTTGATGGTGTTATCAGAGATGAAAAACAATTGGCCGCATATAAACAATTAGGTGGTGTGCCAAGTGATATAAAAATAGGTGATGCGATGTTTAAAGATTTGAATGGCGATGGAAAGATCAGTTTGTATGGCGATAAGGCGGGTGAAACCGGAGATGCTATCTATCTTGGTACGCTTACTCCGCGTTATAATTTTGGCATCAATATAAATGTAACATACAGGAATTTTGACCTCGGCATTTTTGCCCAGGGAACTGCTAAGAGAATAATTTTCCGCGAAGGAGATTATGCAATACCCTGGAGCGCATGGTGGAGACAACCACCGTTATTTTATTATGGCAAAACATGGAATGAAGACCGCCCCAATGCACCATATCCTGAACTCAGCTTTGGAGCTATTAACTATTGGAATTATCAACCGTCAACATTGCAAAAAATCAATGCTGCTTATATAAGGCTTAAGAATCTGCAGGTAGGATATACATTTCCTGTAAGCCTGATGAAAAAACTAACCATTACCAAAGCAAGAATTTATTTCAGCGGACAGGATATATGGGAATTGCAGCACGTAAAGGGTGGTTGGGACCCTGAAGCCTCAACATCAGGATTTAATTATCCTTTCCAAAGATTTTATTCAGTTGGTATTGACGTAACCTTTTAATCTCTAATTATGAAACGCATACTAAATAAATTCAAATACCTTTTTTTAATTCTTGTAATCGCAGGGTGTAAAAAAACGCTTAATCTTACACCAAAGGATCAAATCTCAGATGCATCTTTCTGGAAGACACCAAATGACTTCCAACTGGCTGCAAACGATTTTTATTATGGATTACAGGAAGTACCTGTGTATACTGACAATAACTCTGACATTGCTTTTGGGGTCGGCACCGATCCCGCTACAGGCGACGATAACAGGAGTATGAGCAACGGCTCTTTTCTTGCGCAGGCAACATCGTCTCTATGGGATAATTCTTATAAATACATTCGGGCTACAAATTACCTGTTACAAAAAGCAACCGAGTCAACATTAGGCACTGAAATAGATCGCTGGATTGGTGAAGCTTTATTCTTTAGAGCTTATCATTACTGGCATCTTGTAAAAGCATTTGGCGGTGTTCCAAAGATTGATAAAGTGCTTGATCTTAAATCTCCCGAGCTTTATCAACCAAAAGCATCGCAGCAGGAGATCATTGATTTTATTTTAAGTGATCTCGATAATGCTGTAAACAAATTGCCCAAACAAAGTGAATTAACCGGTGATGAATTGGGAAGAGTAACACAAGGTGCCGTGTTAGCATTAAAAGCAAGAGTTGCATTATACCAGGGAACATGGGCAAAATATCATGGTGAAGGCGGCGATGCTGCAACGTATATATCCAAAGCTGTTGAAGCTGCCAATGCAGTTGTTACATCTAATCAATATGCGCTATACACTGATAATGGTGCAGACAGTTATAAATATCTTTTCATTCTGCAGGGCGATGACAGTAAGGAAGTAATTCTTGCAAGAAGATATTACGCTGACCGCATTACGCATAACTGGACAAGAGAACTATGGTTTAACTATATGGTTCCTACTAAAAATCTTGCTGATCAATATTTGTGTACTGATGGTTTACCTATTGATAAATCTCCATTGTTTCAGGGATACCAGCAGTTGACAAGTGAATTTCAAAACAGGGACCCAAGAATGAGCATGACATTTATCGTTCCCGGTAGTACCATATTTTATGAAGGTGGTATATGGCAGCCAACTTATCCCGGCTTTACAGGAACCAATGCAACAAGAACGGGTTATATGATCAGGAAATTTTTAGATGAAACTCTTGCAGCGACTCAGTTCCAAGGGCAATATGATTTTAAAGAATTCAGGTATGGAGAAGTTTTATTGATACTTGCGGAAGCATTGTATGAGCAAAACGGACAGATATCTGATGCCGATCTTGATCGAACAATTAATGTATTAAGAAGCAGGGTAAACATGCCTGCACTTACAAATGCATTTGTTGCTGAGAACGGTTTGAATATGCTGAATGAAATAAGAAGAGAACGTACTATTGAGCTGGCTTTTGAAGGCTACAGACGCGATGACTCAAGAAGATGGAAGACCGCTGAAACCGTGATGCCGCAGGCAATACGTGGCGTTAAGTTTGTTGGAACTGAATACCAGCAACGCTTTCCTGATCTTAAAGTGGGCACAGACATACAGGTGGATGCTGATGGATTTATTGTTGCAGAAAGTGCACGTCAGTTTCTTCCAAAGCATTATCTTGATCCAATTCCTTTGCAGGAGATTCAATTATCAGGAGGAACGCTTCAGCAAAATGAGGGATGGTAGTAGAATGAAGAAATTCTGTTTAGATTCCTCCTTTACAAGAATGACAAGCTGAAATTTGAAAATTAGCTCAGAGCTGGTGTCTGACACTTTTAAAGTGTCAGACACCTTTTTTACGAAACCGAAATGTTATTATTAACTGATATTACTAATTAAAATTTATCAGGAATAATTTTTGATTGCCATGTTTTAAAATGATGAACGATGAAAAAAACGATTGCTTGTCTTTTTATAAATCTTTCCTTTGCGGGTCTTGCTTTTCCCCAACCTTATAAAGGTCAGGTTGATTCGACGAATCTTCCGAAAACTGGCCCGTCGCATTATCAACCTGAATATGATATTGATGTGCCTGTTGATGCAAATGCATGGACAAAAGAAAAAGCAGGACTAAATATTGCATTTGGCTCGGAAGATAAATTGTATTTCAGAACGGAGGTTCCTGAAATAAAAAATGAAACAGATTTATGGGAAGCAACAGGCTGGAAAGGTGAGCGATTGAATACACAAATTGTAGTGTGGTCACCAGATACATTGCAACAGGTACGTTTTAAAGTGAATGATCTTAAAAATGAAAAAGGCAAATTGTTGAGTAAAGACAATATTCAACTCAACAAAGTATGTTATGTGTTATCAAATTATCCTTATGGTTCCGGGGAGCCGAACTGCGGTGAAACGCCTTATAAGAATGGCTTTCTAATGCCTGATCGTTTTGAAACATTTGATAGATTCGATGTACCGGGAAAAACAGTAAGACCTGTATGGCTTTCCTGCAATATTCCTTCCAATGCAGAACCCGGAATATATAATGGCACCATTGATGTATTGTCTCAAAACGGAAATGCTGTTTTAAATATAAAGATCAAAGTACAAAATCAAACATTGCCCAAACCGCATGATTGGAAATACAGATATGATCTTTGGCAAAACCCATGGGCGATTGCCGATTATTATCATATAACACCCTGGAGCGAAGAACATAAAGCATTGCTGAAAAAACATTTGAAATTATATGCAGATGCAGGCGGCACCTATATCACAACGTATGGCGTTCATTCTCCATGGAGCGATAATGAATATGCTATTGAAGGCGGAATGATTGAATGGATAAAACGCAAAGATGATTCATGGAAATTCGATTACAATATTTTTGATGAGTATGTTGAACTGGCAATGAGTATGGGCATTGACAAAGCTATCACAATCTATACACCGGTTCCGAATAATAACAGGTTTCGTTATATGGATGAAAAAACCAGTAACTATGTATATGAATCATGGCCTCCTCAATCTGATACATTCAAAACTATTTGGAATATTTTTCTTAATGATTTAAAAACACACCTTGAAAAAAAAGGTTGGTTTGAAAAAACATATATTGGAATAAACGAAAGTGAACTTTCACAAACATTGGCTGCAATTAAAGTGGTTAAAGAAAATTCAAGAAAATGGAAAATTACTTATGCAGGTGACTGGCATAAAGAACTTGATACACTGTTGGACGATTATTGTTGCGTTTACGAGAATCAACCCTCTATAAATGAAGTAAAAGCACGATCAGCAAAAGGTTTCACATCTACATATTATGTATGCTGTCATCCGGCAAAGCCAAATAATTTTCTATTCTCTCCTCCTGTTGAAGGCAGATGGATGAGTTGGTATTCCGCAGCGCATGGTTACAATGGATTCCTGCGCTGGGCTTATGATTCATGGCCTGCTGATCCAATGCGTGATGCACGTTATGGCTCATGGGCAGCAGGTGATTGTTATCTTGTTTATCCCGGCGGCAATAGTTGTATTCGCTTTGAAAAATTAAGAGAAGGAATTGTGGATTATGAAAAGATGAGGATCATTAGAGAGCTTGCAGCAAAATCAAATGATAAAAGTGTAAAAGATTTGATGAGTGCATTTGATGCACATTTGCAAACATTGAATTCAGAAAAAGAATTTAAAGAAGATAAATTAAAAGAGGATGTGGAAGAGGGAAGAAAGATGATTGAAGAGTTGAGTGGGAAATTATAACGTTTATTGTCCCTGTCGCTTTTACATACAGTTATCATTTTTCGATAACTACTTATGCTGATGAAGTGAGGTGAATGATTTTTGCTTCTTGTGATTATTATTTTTTACAATTAATTTTTTGAACTGCTGCTTGCAACATAAATTTCCTGCATAAGCATTATCTTCATCAAGCCATTATAAAGAACAAAAGCATTAATGATTAATTGCCACCATATGAAAAAAGCCATAGTCATAGCATTTCTATTTTTATTTACTGAAGGAGTTTTTGCTCAAAAAAATATAGAAGAAAATTTTCGATGGACATTAATGGATGGATGGAAAATGCAATCATCACTTACTGCTGCTTCAAAGGGTGAAGAAATATCACAGCAAGATTTTTCAACAACAGGATGGTATAGTGTAAGTCTACCCAGCACTATTATTGCAGGATTACTTTCAAATAAAATATATGATTTTGATCCGTTCTTTGCTAAGAATCTTGAAAAAATTTCCGGTCCTCAATTTGACAAATCATGGTGGTTCAGAAAAGAATTTACGTTACCCGCCTCTGAAAAAAATAAAAATGTTAGCCTTCAATTACACGGCATTAATTACAAAGCAAATATTTGGCTGAATGGTATCTTGATTGCGGATACAGATAGAGTAAAAGGACCTTTCAGAATTTTCGAATTTAATGTGACAAAGCAAATAAAATATGACGGCGTTAATGTGCTGACCATTGAAATAACCCGTCCCTTTAATCCGCAAAAGAGATATGGAGATCTTGCAATAGATTATGCGGACTGGATTCATTATCCTGCAGATTATAATGGAGGCATTGTTAATGATGTTTCAATTAATACTTGTGATAAAGTTGCTGTAAGGCACCCTCTTGTTACTACAAAATTTGATCTTCCTTCATTAGCTGTTGCGCATTTGCAGGCAAATGCGGAAGTAATCAATTATTCTGATGAAGAAACAGATGCTACCGTAAAAGGAAAAATAAATGATGAGATAAACTTTGAACAGAAAGTGCATTTAATGCCTGGGGAAACAAAAAGTATAACGTTTACTCCCAATGCTTATCCTCAGCTCAATATAAAAAATCCACACATTTGGTGGCCCTGGCAATATGGTAAGCCCGAACTGAATCGTATCACATTTGAAGTAATAAGAAATGATAAAGTAAGTAATGCTGTCGCAGAAAATTTTGGTATGCGGCAGATTACTTCAAGGCTTATCAATAATGAGTCAAGAGAATTTTTCATCAATGGAAAACCAATCATGTTGCGTGGCGCTGCATGGTCTCCTGATATTTTTCAACGTCGTTCACCTGAACGCCAGGAACAGGAAATAAAATATGTTCGTGATATGCACATGAATATTATTCGTTCCGAAGGAAAATTAGAAGATGATAATTTTTATGATCTCTGCGATAAATACGGAATACTTGTAATGACGGGCTGGATGTGTTGCGGCGCATGGCAATATCCTCAAAATTGGAATGGTGCTGAAAGAGAAGTGGCAATGGAATCAGCAAAAAGTGTAATGTATTGGCTTAGAAATAAAGCGTGCATTTTAACATGGCTGAATGGAAGTGATATGCCACCACAAGACACTTCAGTAGAAAGTGACTGGCTTAAAATTGAAGCAAAACTGAAATGGCCGAATCCCATTATTGCGACTGCTGATGAAAGCAAGTCTAAAGTATCCGGCTACAGCGGTGTAAAAATGAATGGTCCCTATGATTGGGTGCCGCCCGTTTATTGGGAAACGGATACGAGTAAATTGGGAGGAGCATGGGGTTTTGCAACAGAGATTTCACCCGGCCCTTCCATTCCTCCTTATGAAAGCCTGATCAAATTCATAGACAAAGATTCACTTTGGTACACTAACGGTGAATGGTTATATCATTGCGGAACAATGCAGTTTGGCAACACCAATATTTTTAATGAAGCACTCAATAAAAGATATGGAACATCTTCATCTATAAAAGAATTTGTAGCCAAAGCACAGGCTCAAAATTATGAAGGGCACAGAGCAATGATGGAAGCCTATGGATTATACAAATACAATACAGCAACAGGGGTAGTGCAATGGATGCTGAGTAATCCCTGGCCGAGCCTTATCTGGCATACTTATGATTATTACCTGTATCCTGCAGGTACTTATTTTGGAATGAAGAAATCTTTGGAGCCTTTGCATGTTCAATACTCTTATAAATCCAGAGAAGTAATCATTAATAATTCATTGCTTGAAAAATTCTCAAATCTTAAAGTGAAAGCAAACGTTTATAATCCTGATGGTACGATAAAATATTCGAATGAAATAGCTACCCAAGTTGAAGAAGATGGAACTAAAAGATGTTTTGCAATTCCTGAAATTGAAGGGCTGGCAGATACTTATTTTCTTCGCCTGCTATTGAATGATGAAAAAGGAAAAACGGTAAGTGTCAACTGGTATTGGCTTTCTAAAAGTAATGATGAGTTAAACTGGAATAAATCAAAATGGTATTATACTCCTGAAAAAAACTATAGTGATTTTAGTGCTTTACAAAAATTACCCAAAACAACATTGAAAGTAAATTACACTACAAGCAGAGATGAATCAAAAACCATTCACAAAATAACGGTTACAAATACAGGTAAAGCAGTGACTTTCTTTGTGCATCTTCGTGCATTAAAAGACAAAGATGGTAATGATATTCTGCCTGTAATTTTTGAAGACAATTATTTGTTACTGGCACCGGGCGAGAGCAGGACAATTGATTGCAGTTATGAAAATAAAGATGCCGGTAATGCCACTCCATATATTGTAGCTTCTGCATGGAATCTTGATATTGATCATAGTACAGCAAATATGGGTGCAGGTTTTATAAATGAAATACAAT
>WNGF01008562.1_pt1 | contig 14077 bp, 14 predicted proteins | sample 5400641 | NCBI WGS metagenome assembly WNGF01 (sample SAMN13153371, study PRJNA577476) | soil metagenome | isolation source: 80 cm soil or saprolite under grassland replicate 2 | place: USA:California | collected 2016-06-15
ATACACGGACGGCTCGTTTCTCTGGGGTTGGATTCGACACCCAAATCCTTTCGAGAGACGAGCCTCTTTTCACGTAGGCGCACCGAGCCGTGCACATTTAAATCAACTATTCCCCAGCCCCTGTGAATAACCCTCAATGTCAGATGGGCAAAATGGAAGCTCTGCTCGCCTCTAATCTGTTTGATGATTTCGAAGCGCGTTACGATCTGATCCAGCAATGGCTGCACATCATCTTAAGCGAGCAGTACGGGTGAGCTGAGCGAGCGGCTGTCCATGTCAGCTACAGATTCAGTCGAGCCAGGTGTTCACCTGAGGTAGTCATGACCAGGTCATCAGTGCTCCGGGCAGCCAAGATCCGCGAGACAGCATCCGGAACGGTCTTTGGGCCTACACAATCTGCACTTCGCGATCTGTGGCGCACGGGTGTGAACCTTCGAGAGCTGAGGCAACAGACGGACACAGTTGGCCTTCGTTCGGTCCGACTCAGGTCCGACCAAGGCCTGGCTGCGCTGCGATGAGCATCCCGCTCGGCTTCAACGGCGGCTGCGCGCGGGATCCCGGCCGACGCCGAGCGGGAGGGCCGATCGCTGGGTATTGCTGATTCTCGTCCGGCAGCGTATAACAGCCACGGGGACTAGGCGTCCAACACACGGGGGACTAGGCCGTACATGCAGTCGGGCGCGCCGTCTCGTCTCTTGGCAGGGCAAAGGGAGTATCGCATGGTCAGTAGGAGGATGTCGGAGCCGCTGCGCGGCGCGTTCATAGCAGTCGTCGCCGCCGCGATCGGAACAGGAGGCACACTGGCCGGCAGCGCTATCGCCACTGCAAACGCAAGCCACAACCTAACCATCCAGATCAGGCACGAGGACCAGATCAGGCAGGCTGATTTACGTCGAGTTGCTTATGCAAAATTCGTCTCGGTAGCCACCCGGTACATCATCGATATACAGATCGATGTAAGTGATCAGAGCGCCGCCCGCGCTGATCTCCATGACGTCATCGCTGCATACTCGGAAATCCAATTGGTAGGTAGCCAGGAAGCTGCTCAGTTGGCGATAACGATCTGGCAAGACCTCAACGAAATATCCAATGACTTCAACGACGGCAAGGTGGACCAGGCCGGAGCAAATGGCAGAGCTTCGGCCGCTGCTGACATGATGTTTAAACATTTCGTTCCTGTTGGCAGGAAGGACGTGAATCGTATCCCTTCCTAAGTAAGCTCAGGTTGAATCGGAACGTTCGAACGGACCTGGTCGGCCGCGATTACCCAGGGCGCTGTATGATCTTCCGCGGGCTGAAAGCGAGCTTGTTGGGTGTTCCAGCGGCGTGGCCGGGCCGCCTACTCGCACTTAGCTGATCGACTTGAATTGAGCGTCCAGGAGGGTGGACGCCCTGTGGGCTCGACGAGATACTGCTTGCGCGCCTCAATTCTAACCCTGGTGAACTTGATGCGACTGCCGAGTAAATGCGCTCTGCTGTAGGCCAACTTATCTGGTCATAATTCCGGGCCCCCCCGGCGTGATCCATCAGCCCCGTGCCGCTCCACCAGGCACAAGGACAGGCGGCGCGGATCGCACAGGACTGCCGCACCGATCGTAACGGCTCTGCTGGGCATACTCACTCGATTCGAGCCGAAGCATCTTTGATCTGCGGGACGCGCTGATAGACCTCGCCCACCAGTTCACCCTCGCGCCTAAAACGGGCGGGACCACCGCGGACTATCAGCTTGGGAATGAGCGAACAGATTGGCCGTCACCTGCTCATCCACAGGTCGGCAAGTCTGTCGCCTCGTCCGTGAGTGTCCGCGAAACCCGGCTGCTGCCCGGCTCATCGGGCACGTAGCGGGCACGCACACGGCTCCGGAGGCAGTTGGCGATAGGCGCTGTGAGCTGCAAGAACTCGGCTGTTATGCGAAGCTTGGTCCACGTCTGGACCGCGCCGCGCGGTGGCAGGCACTGGGCCGGTTCTCGAACTACCGCGAAAGCGGGGACGGGGAACGCTGGGACAGTGCCTCCCGCAGTGCTGTAACTTCTCGGCGCAGGGTGGCGTTTTCGGCTTCCAGTTCCTCTAGACGCGTCCGCAGCCGGGCGCTCTTGGGTTGCTGCCCTGGGGCCCGGTAAGGGACGTGCTCACCCTTCGGCTGTTCCACCGTGCGTCGCATCGCATCCACGATCACCCAAAGCGTGTTCATGCTGCGCTCTTTTCCCGCTTGCGCGCGACGTAACCGTTGCGCTTCCTGAGCTTTCGCTCGTGTGCCCCGGAGTCGGTCGCTTATGCCCAGGGTAGCGGACTCCGCGCGGTCCGTAACGGTTTGCAATGGCCCTCGGCTCCTGCCCCGTCCTCCTGATAGGCGCGAGAACTTGCCGGGGAAGATCAGTGTCCAGTGTGGCGCGTAGCGCCATCCGGAGGACGCGAGCGCAGCGAGCGCGCTTGACGGTGATCTTCGTCCCGGTGACAGGATGGCTGGCGCGAGGAGGACGGCCGGTCAGTTCTTGCAGGCGCGGTCACCTGGCGCTACGGCCTGCACCGGCAGCGGCCGGGTGCGGGGAGACCGCGCGAGGCAGCCGCCGCGACGCAGGGCGGCTGCCCGGAGGAAGCGGCGATGCTGCCGCCGCCAGCGGCGGCGGACCCCGCAGGCGCGAGCCGCTGACCGCGGGTGCTGCGCCGGATCGGCTGCCTGGTGTCTCGCGGTTTGCGCCGGGAAGGTGGCGGAGGCCGTCCCGGCTGGCGCGCCGTAGGCGTGCCCTTGATGACCGTGAAGAAAGTCCTCACAGCCATGCGGGCGTCCGCCTGTCCGGCTCCGCTTGATGTGCGACACGGTGGCTCCAATTGATGCGTGACGCTCCCGCTCATGCTTCGGGGGCGGAATGTGGTCGAGCAGACGATGAGATCCGGGCGCGCGTAGCATCATCATTCGCAGCCTGGGATGACAGCCGGGAAGGCCTTCGGAGGTGCATGGTGAGCGACACGAGCACGGGAAACGGCAAAGTGGTCGTGAACAGGTCGATGTCACTCGACGGGTTCACCGCTGGTCCCGGCGACGCGATGAACTGGATCTTCGACTTCATGGGGCCGATCGAGGAAGAGTTCCCGGAGATCATGGCGGCCACCGGCGCCATGCTCGTCGGCCGGCGGACCTACGAGGTGGGCAAGCGTATGGCCGAGAATCCGAACGAGGTCACCCCTGCCTACGACGGGGGAGCTGAGTTCGTCCTCACCCATGAGCCACCGGACCCGCCGGACCCGGCGGTCACGTTCCTCACCGGTGATATCGGGGAAGCCGTCGCCACCGCGCTCCGCGCCGCGGGCGGCAAGAACCTCGAAATCCTCGGCGCCGACGTAGCCGGTCAGTGCCTGCGGCGGGGACTCGTGGACGAGATCATGGTGTACGTCCTGCCGGTTCTGCTCGGCGACGGGACTCGCTTCTTCTCCTCCCCGGGCCTCGCCAGGATAGACCTGGAACCGCTCGACAGCACACGGTCGGGAGCCGTCACAATCCTTCGGTTCCGCGTCCGCAGGCACTGACCGGCTACGTCGTATCAGCTTGCTACTGCCGCTATAGCCGGTGGTCCTGGACCCGGCGGAGGCATCCGCGAAACTCGCTGCGATCCGTTCGTGTGGCTGCCTACTGTCCTCCCCAGCCGCCAGACTGAAGCGGAGCACCACCTAGCAAATCTCTAGGGCGTGTCGCACATCAAGCGAGGCCGATCCGTCGCACATCAAGTGGAGCTAGGCAATGCGGGCGTCCGTCATGCGGCGTCCGTCAGTTTTAGAATGCGGCGCCCGTCTCATCACGAATGGTCGGGCCAGTCGAATCTTGCCCAGATGGTGCGGGTGGTGTGGTCGCCTTCGATGTCCCAGTCGGCAGCGAGGGCGCGGATGATGTCGAGTCCGTGGTACCGGGTCGGGTCGCTCGCAGTTGGGGTCCAGGGGCCGCCATTGTCCTCGACCTCGATCCAGGCGCAATGACCTGGGTCAATCTTGGCCCGGACGGTAAAGCTGCCGCCAGGCAAGCGAGAGCGGCTGTGAACCGCCGCGTTGGCCGCGAGCTCGGAGGCGCAGAGGATCACGTCATCGGCCATCGGGCAGTCACCGAGTAAGACGCGCAGGTCGGCACGGACAGCGCTGATGTGCTCGGCCTTGCCGGGGTAGGTGACACCGTTAGCGCGCAGCGGGAGCGCTCTGGATGCTGGAGTGGGCATGAGTCCTCGCTGGTGACGCCGGATCACGATCTCTGCTGACGCTGAGCGTACTTTGAATACGTGCATCGTACAATGAGTACGTGTTACTTCGTGTACCGGTGCAGCACATCAGGTGCGAGCATGGCGTCACGCGACTTGGAGGAGACAGATGTTCGGTCTGTGCGTGCGCTTCACGTGCAAAGACGAGACCAGTGCTCAAGCTTACGACCGGCTGGTAGCCGAGACCATCGAAGCCATCAAGACTGGCGAGCCCGGGACGCTGGTGTATGCCTCCCATCTGGTGGACGGCCAGCCGCTACAGCGAATCTTCTACGAGCTGTACAGCGACAAGCCCGCGTTCCATGCGCACGAGGCCGCACCGCATACCCGCCGCTACCTCGCCGAGCGAGACCAGTACCTGGCCAGCACGGAGGTTGACTGGCTGACCTTGCAGACCGGCAAGGGCACAGGCGGGTGAGCACTCCGAACTATCAGCAGGCCCTCGGCCGGAAGATCGCCGCTGAACGGCGCCGCCGTGGCCTATCGCAGCCCGAGCTGGCCAAGATGATCGACAGATCGGTCGCCTGGGTTTCTCAGGTCGAGCGCGGTGTCCGCAAGGTTGACCGCATGTCGGTGCTCGAGACCCTCGCCGCCGCGCTGGAGGTCCCGCTCGGTGAACTGGCCGCCGAGGCACCGGTCGTCGCGGCAGCGACCGAAGAACCACCTGGCGCGGCTGGCCTGCGCCTGGTGCTGTCCGGTGTCCACTCGCTGCGGGCCATGCTGAACGGCCGCCACTCCCCTGCGGTGGGCACGCTTCGAACGAAGGCCCGCAGGGCGTGGGAGCTGGCGCATGCCGGGCGTTACACCGAGCTGACTGGCCTGCTCGGCAGCCTGGTCCCCGACCTGGAGACCGCCGTCCGGGCGCTACCCCAGGCGCAGCGGCCCGAGGTGCTGGAGCTGATGGCCGAGACCTACCAAGCCTGCTCGGCTGCCCTGGCCAAGCTTGGCGAGCCCGAAGCCGCGTGGATCGCTGCCGACAGGGCGATGGCCGCCGCCGAGCGGGCGGGCAACCCGATGCTGGTGGCCGCCGGGGCGTTCCGGCTGGTGTTCGTGTTCCTGGCCGCCAAACACTACGACCAGGCCGAAGAGACCGCCCGTACCGCCGCCGATGCCCTGAGGCAGCTGGCAGACGACGGCGATCAGCAAGCCATGTCGCTGTGGGGCGGCCTGACCTTGCAGCGCGCCGTCATCGCCGCCCGTCTCAACGACCCCGACGCTGCCTACGGCCACCTGGAGCAGGCCAGCCAGATCGCCGGGCGGCTCGGCGAGGGACGCAACGACTACAACACCGAGTTCGGTCCCGCCAACGTGGGACTGTACGAGATCGCGGTCGCTGTCGAGCTGGGCGATGCGGGCCGTGCCCTGCGCGTCGCCGCCACTGTGGATGTCACCGGGCTGTCAGCCGAGAGGCGGGCCAGGATGCTCATCGATGTTGCCCGCGCTCACGCCCAGCGCCGCCAGGTCCACGACGCGGTCGCCGCACTACGCGAGGCCGAGGAGATCACTCCCGAGCAGGTCCGCAGCCACGACCTGGCCCGCCAGCTCGTCTCCGACCTGCTCACCATGCAAGACCCGCCAGCCAGCGAGCTACGCGACCTAGCAGGACGGCTGACCGCCAGATCATCAGCCTGATATCAGGTGTATTAGCCACGTATTCTGGGTACGTGTCACAGCGAGGACCGCTAGACCTCCCCCATCGTGGGATGACCGTGCAGAAACCGGGCCGGTGAGTTACCAGGTGCCCGGTCACGGTGCCAAAGCCACGCATCACAGCGACTGAGCGGCAGGCAAGACCAGCCAGGCCAGACGCGGCAAAGCACCGCTGATCGCCAAACCCGATGCTCAAGCACCCGGCCCGGCTTGCCTCCGCTCGTCCACCACCGCCCGCAAGGGCCCGACGAGAGGAGTACCGCCTTTGCTCACTGCCCCCAACCCCGCAGGCACAGCCCGGCACGCCGGAGGATGCCTGCAACCCGTCCTGCTGCGTGGCCGCGTCGATCACATCGACGGTGCCACCGGCGAACTGCACCACCGCTACACGACCGTCCACGAGCCCGGCGGCGTCCTGCCCATCGCCTGCAAGACCCGCCGCGCCTCCCAATGCCCGCCCTGCGCGGAGGTCTACCGGGCTGACACCTACCAGCTCATCCGCGCTGGGCTCAGCGGCGGCAAGGGAATCCCCGAAACCGTCGCTGCCCATCCGTGCGTGTTCGCCACCCTCACCGCACCCTCATTCGGCCCGGTTCACGCCCGCCGGGAGAAGAACGGCCTGATCGTTGCCTGCCATCCCCGCCGGTGCAACCCGGCCTGCCCGCACGGCCGCCCGCAATCGTGCAGGCAACGCCACGGCGGCAACGATGCACTGCTCGGCGAGCCGCTGTGCCCCGACTGCTATGACTACACCGGCTCGGTGCTGTTCAACGCCTGCGCCCCCGAACTATGGCGGCGCTTTGCCATCACCCTGCGTCGCTCGCTTGCCCGCCAGGCCGGGCTGACCAACAAGGCGCTCGCCGCCCAGCTCCGGGTCTCCTACGCCAAGGTTGCCGAATATCAGCACCGTGGTGTGGTCCACTTCCACGCCATCATCCGGCTCGACGGACCCGCCGGACCAAATACGGCACCGCCTGCATGGGCCACCCTCGGACTACTCACCGCCGCCATCGCCCAGGCCGCCGGAGCCGTCCACGTCGAAATCCCGGCCGCCCCTGGCTTCGCCCGAACGCTGGCATGGGGACGCGAGCACGACATCCGGCCCATCACCACGACCGGGGATCTGAGCGACACGAAGGTCGCCGCCTACGTCGCCAAGTACGCCACCAAGGCCGCCGAATGCACCGGCACCCTGGACCGCCGCATCACCCCGGCCGACCCGCTCGACACGTTGCCCATCCGCGAGCACGCCCGCCGCCACATCGCCGAATGCATCCGGCTCAGCAAACTGCCCGGCCTGGCAGACCTGCGCCTCGCGGCCTGGGCGCACATGCTCGGGTTCTCCGGGCACTTCTCGACCAAGAGCCGTACCTACTCGACCACCCTTGGCGCGCTCCGGGCCGACCGCGCCGCCCACCAGCGCGAGCAAGCCATCGCCGCCGGGCTGATGCCTGACCTCGACAGTGAGACAACGCTCATCGTCACCGACTGGCACTTCGCCGGACGCGAGCCCACACCGTTCCTCCCGCCGATGGGAGGTGCGGCATGACCAGGCTCCTGCTGACCGTGCCCGAGGCCGCCGAGGCCCTGGCCATCTCCCGTAGCAAGCTCTACGAGCTGATCGCGGCCGGTCTGGTCCGATCAGTCCGCATCGACGGGTCACGCCGCGTTCCCGTCGAAGCGCTCCAAACCTACGTCGCCCAACTGCTCGACCAAAAGGAGGCCATCGATGCCAAGGCTTCGTGACGGCGTGATCAAACGGGGCGGGTCATGGTCCTACGTGATCCGCGTCCCCGACCCTGCGACCGGGGTGAGCAAGCCCCGGTGGGTCGGCGGATTCGACACCGAGCAAGCCGCCAAGGCCGCCCGGGATGAGGCCCGCGTCCGCGCCCGGCGCGGCGAGTACGTCAACAAGTCCGCCTCCACCGTCGCGGATTACCTGGCCGAATGGGCCGAAGCCCACGCCGCGACGGTGAAACCCAAGACGCTCGCCGGATACCGGCACGACATCGACCACTACATCGTGCCCCGCATCGGCCGGATGCGGCTGCAGGCCCTGCGCCCGGCCGTCGTCTCCCGGCTCTACCGCGACCTGGCCGAGCACGGCGGCCGCGACGGCCGGGCACTGTCCGCGACCACGGTCTCGCATATCCACCGCACGCTGCGCAAGGCGCTGGCCGACGCCGTGGACATCGAGCAACTGCTCGCCGCCAACCCGGCCGCCCGGTCGAAACGGCCCAGGCGCCGCGCCGCCGAGCCCAGACAGGTCTGGACCGTCGGCCAGCTCGCCGCGTTCCTCGCCACCGCCCGGTCACACCGGCTGTTCGCCTTCTACCGCCTGGCCGCCTACACCGGCGCCCGGCGCGGCGAACTGCTCTACCTCCGCTGGCCCGCTGTGGACCTCGACGCGGCCGAGGTCACCTTCAGCGGCTCCACCGCCGTCGTGCGCAGCCAGCGGGTCGAAGGCACCACCAAGGGCGGCCGGTCCCGCACCGTCAGCCTCGACCGCGACACTGTGACAGTCCTCCGCGAGCACCAGCGCCAGCAGGCCGAAGAACGGCTCGCCGCCGGGACGGCCTGGAACGACACCAGCGGCCTGGTCTTCACCAGCCGCTGGGGCGAACCCCTCTACCCCGACACCGTGACCGCGCTCATGACCAAGCTGATCAACGCCCACAACAAGCCGCTCACTCCCCCAGCCAGACAACTACCCCACGCCAGGCTGCACGACCTGCGCCACCTGCACGCCACCACGCTGCTGCTCGCAGGCGTCCCCGTCCATGTCGTCGCCGCCCGCCTCGGCCACGCCGACCCCGCCGTCACCCTGCGCGTCTACGCCCACGTCCTACGCGAGCACGCGGCAGGCGTCGGCGACATCTTCGCCCAGGCCGTCACCAGCTCGCGTTAGCAAAAGCGTTAGCAAGGCAGCAGCCGGAAAAGAACAAGAGCAGCGTTTCCGCTGCTCAGAGGTGGTCAGGCATTAACCCGAAGTTACGTCGGCCGAGGTAGGTGAACCCCCTGCTGTGCAGGGGGTTCACGGTTTCGGTGGTTTGGCTGGTGTCTACTCCAGGGTGATCGGGACGGGCGCGCCGAGGAGGTCGAAGGCCTGCCGCTGCGCGGGGGTGGGGGTGGTGAGCTTGTCGATCTGGTGGCCGCCGATCACGATGGCCTGGCGGGTGAGGGTGGCGAGGTGGTCGAGCAGGTCACGGAAGCTGCGGGCGGATTGCCCGGTGGCGGTGGTCTTGCGGGCGGCCTTGGCGTCGGCGGAGGGTGAGCGGCGGGCAGGGGTGATGGGGTTGTCTCGCTGCGGGGGGTGCTCGTCGGCGTAGGTGAGCGGCGCCCAGGCTTTGCGCAGGTGCCAGGCCAGGTGGCAGGCGAGCATGCAGATCAGCACGTGGGCGCGGACGCGGTCTTCGAGCCGGTGCCAGATGGGGCGCAGGTCCAGGTCGTCCTTGCTGGCCCGGAAGTCCTGCTCCACATGGGACAGGTCCTTGTAGGCGGCTACCGCGGCCGGGGCGCCGAGCCCGGCGGCGGGGACGGGGGTGCGCAGGACGTAGATGCCGTCGAGGGCGGCCTCGGCGTCGATGGCTTGCTGGTCGCGCCGCCAGGTGAACGATGACTCGCTGATGCTGGTGATGAAGTGCTTGGCGACCTTGCGCTTGTTGATGACCTTGCCCACGCGGACGCCGATCTTGGCCGGGTCGGCCAGCCGCCCGGCGGTGACCATGCTCTCGATCTTGGCGAGCTCGGCCTCGGTGGCGGCCAGCAGCCGCTGGCGGTGAGCGGCGCGCTCGGCGGCCAGGGCCGGGTTGTGGCAGGCGATCAGCCGCTCCCCCGGGTAATCCGGGGAGCTGATCTCGGCCAGGTCCTGCCGGTCGAACAGGCTCAGCTGCAACGGGCCGCCGTCTTCTGCCAGTTTCTTGATGGCGGGAGCGCGCAGGCAGGTCAGCCATGCCATCCCCGGGATTTCCCTGAGGGCCCTGATCCGGGCGCTGGTGATCATCCCGCGGTCGCCGACCATGACCGCCTCGCTGATGGCGAACTTCTCCCGGATCACCTCGACGGCCTCGATGAACGCCTTGGGGTCGCCGGTGTTGCCGGGGAACACCCGCACCGCGACCGGGCGGCCTTCGGAGTCGGTGAGCAGCCCGTACTCGATCTGCGGCTTGCCGCGCTTACCGTCGCGGGAATGCCCGAACGCCGCCAGCTCGCAATGGCTGCCCTCCACCCACGAGCTGGACAGGTCGAACAGGGCCATCCCGCCTTCGCGAAGGTGACGGCGGGCCAGCTGGCCCTCGATGTCGTCTTGCCGGGCCACCAGCCAGTCCATCGCCGCGTAGACCTCATCGGTGGACGCCCCGGCCACCCCGAGGTCCGGGCCGAGGGTGACATCATCCCACCAGCCGATCGTGGAAAGCTTCGAGGCGGGCCGGGCTATCCGGGAGACGATCAGCGCGTAGGCCAGGTCCCGCTGCGGGCACGGCGGCCCGAGCAACGCCGGGAACCCGAGCGCGCGGGCTTGCGCGGCCACCGCGGCCACGTGCCCGTGCGGAAGCGAGCGGGTCACCTCCACGCCCGCGTCCGCGTCGATCACGGTCTTGCCGGCCAGCGCCAGCCGCACCGCCTCGATCGCCTCATCGGGCAGGTGCGACAGGTTCGCCAGGGTCTCCTTGCGGACCTTGCCGCCGTCCCGGTAGGAACGGCGCAGCAGGTGCCGCTGGTAGACCCGCTCCGTCCCGTCCTTCAGCACCTGATGGCTACGGGACGTCTCCACATGCATGGCACCAGCTCGCCGCGTCATATGGGCATTTTCCCACAGCTGAGCCAGCTTTTTCAACTATTCTAGTGTCTACATTCCGGCGTGTCGCTGGGCTGTTCTTACTGATCAGCTACTAGATCAGGCCCCGAACCCGCCGTAACTTCGGATTAACAATTGGCCGCGACCTGCGGCGACGTGGCTTGGTGGCAAGGCTGTCCACGGGTTAAGCGCGGCGCGACCACAGTGTTATGCGGTGATTTGCCTGGTGCGGTCGGCGGGGGTTGCGGGCCGGCGTTTCGCCCGCGGGTCGGCGTCGGCGACGGCCAGGGTGAGGGCTTCGAGCTCGGCGACCAGTTCGCGGAGCCGGCGGTCGTTGTCGATCCACTGGCGGTAGTCGGCGACCTGGTCGTCGGGCACGAGGCGGGTGATGGTCTTGCCGGCTACCTTGCGGGTCCACTGCCAGTAGGGGCCGTGCAGGACGGGCGGGTCGGCGTGGCAAGCGCAGCGGGGCTTGCCGCAGCGGACGTGCCTTTCGATGAGGGTGCCGGGCAGGGCGAGCCCGACTGCGGCCAGGTCGGCGGCGATGCGGGCGGCGCGGGCCTGCTGGCTGCGGTCGGGTGACACGCTGCCATCGTCGCATGCGGGATGCGTGCATCCGGTCATGTCTTACAGTATTAAATACTGTATGACGACGGCGGCGACGCAGGCGTATATCGCGCGGTGGGGGCCGCCGTCGGTGTCCGTGTCAGCGGCCGGATTCGCCCGCGCTGCGGTCGCGCGGTGTGGCGACCTGGGGCGTGAGCGGGCCAAGAACCTGCTGTGGGCCGCGGCCCGGCTCGGTGACTATGGCATAGCGCTTGGCATGGCGGCGGCGCCGGAGGTCCTGCTGCACCCGTCGGTGATCGAGCGGTTCGCCGCGCACTCGCCGGGCCTGTCGCCGTCTGCCCGGCGGACGCTGCGCACCAACCTGCGGTTCATCGCCCGCCGCGTCGTCCCGGCGCTGCGCCCGGGCGATGCGCCGCTTGGCCGCGAGCGCGCCAAGCCGCCCTATACCCCGGCGGAGATCGCCGGGTTCCTGGCGCTGGCCGACGCCCAGCCCACCACCGGGCGGCGGATGCGCGCTTCGGCGCTGATCTGCCTGGCCGCCGGAGCCGGGCTGACCGGCGGCGACCTGCGTGCCGTGCGCGGCACCGATGTTGCCCGCCGCTCTGGCGGCGTGGTCGCCGTCGTGCGCGGCGGCCGCGCGCCGCGGGCGGTGCCGGTGCTGGCCCGCTACCACGCCAGGCTGCTGGAAGCCGCTGCATTCGCCGGGGACCGGCTGATCTGCGGCGGCCGCGACCCGCACCGCCGCAACGTCACCTGCCCGCTGGTCTCCTCCCTGGCCGGCGGCACCGGGCTGCCGGCGCTGGACACCTCCCGGCTGCGGTCGACCTGGCTGGCCGACGCCGCGGCGCTGATCGGCCTGCCCGCGTTCATGCACGCAGCCGGGATCACCTGCTCCCAGCGGCTGGGCGACATCATCGCCACGCTGGATCCCGGCGATGAGGCAGCCGTGGTGGCCCTGCTCGGCGGCTCGGCCCGGTAACCGCGGTGAGCGTCCTGCTGGAAGCGATCGAGGACATCCTCGACGCATCCGGCGCCGCAGCGCAGATCCAGGCGCTGCTCCCGGCCAGCGTGCGCCACCGCCAGCTGACCGCCCGGACCCTGCTGACCGGCATGATGCTCACCCTGGCGGACGGCCGTCCCGCGCACCTGACCCGGGTGCGCCAGGCCCTGCTCGCCCTGCCGCAGGCCGACCAGGAACGCCTCGGCGTCACCGTGACCTGGAAGACCGGCCCCCACCAGCTCACCTACCGGCAGACCGAGCACACCACCCGGCTCATCGCCCGCGCACTGGCCAAGGACCAGCCCGACGGCGCCCCCTCCGCAGCCCTGCAAGCCTTCTGCGATGCCCTGCTGGAGGCCAGCATCCCCGCCGCGCACAAAAACAGCAGCTCGGCGCTGGCCGCGGACTGGACCGACGTCGAGACCTGGTCCCGCCCGCCCCGGCACGGCTCCACCAGCTGCGCCGACCCCGAGGCCTCCTGGGGGCACCGCACCACCAACCTCCCCGGCCCCAAGGGCGAGATGTTCTTCGGCTACTACCTGTCGCTGGCGGCCATGACCCGCGAGGACAACGGCCCGCCCGTGCCCGAGCTCACCCGCCGCATGACCGCCGGCAGCTGTGATCACGACCCGGCCCGCGCCCTGGTCCCGGTCCTGCTGTCCATGCCCGCGGCCGGCATCCCGCTCGGCGACATCATCGATGACTCCGGCTACGCCCACCGCGACGCCCAAGCCTGGGCCATCCCGCTGCGGCGCGCCGGCGCCCAACTCGTCCAGGACCTGCACCCGCACGACCGCGGCCCGCGCGGCACCCACGACGGGGCGATCATCGCCAACGGATGTCTATACTGCCCGTGCACGCCCCCCGCGCTGCTCCAGCTCGGGCCGCTGCCGCCCGGCGCGCCCGCCGGCGACATCGCCGCTCACGACCAGCAGGCCGCCGAGCTTGCCCGGCACAAGCTCGGCAAGCACACCGGCGACGACGCCGACGGCTACCACCGCGTCACCTGCCCCGCCGCGGCCGGGAAGATCCGCTGCCCGCTCCGGCCGCAGTCGATGACCCTGGACCGGGACCGGCCCGAGATCCTCACCCCACCCGGGCACCCGCCGGCCTGCTGCACCCAGCAGACCATCACGGTCCCGCCGGACGTGGCAGCCAAGACCCGCCAGAAACACGACTACCCGTCGGCGGACTGGCGGCGGTCCTACAGCCGGCGCACCAGCGCCGAACGCGCCAACTCCACCCTCAAGGACACCGCCACCACGAACATCGCCCGCGGCTGGTGCCGGCTCTTCGGCCTCACCCCGCTCACGCTCTGGCTCGCCTGCGCGCTGGTGATCCGCAACCAGCGCATCCTCATCGCCTGGGACGCACGCCAGCACGACAACGCCCGCCGCGCCGCCGCTGGCCTCCCGCCACGCACCCGCAAGCGGCGCCGCACCAGCCTCGCCCAGCTCGCCGCCCCGCCATAACCAGCGGCGGCATCCCGCGCCACGGCCCGCCAGCCGGAACCACCACGCCACCACAGCCCCGGTGACGCGCGCCCTCGCAACCCCGCAAAACAGCCCGCGGCGCCAGCCAGCAGTCCCGCGAAACCGGGATGGAAGATCAACTCAGCACGATCGCGAGAATGTCAGACCCAGATGTGAAGATGGACACTGGTGAGGTGTGAATACCTCGTGGTGGTCAGGGGCGGGGTCGAACCGCCGACCTTCCGCTTTTCAGGCGGACGCTCATACCGACTGAGCTACCTGACCTTGGCGGGGCCATCGCAGCGGCAGCCAGCGCCGCCGACGGCACCCAGCGGTCCTGACGGGATTT
>WNGF01014382.1_pt1 | contig 14071 bp, 11 predicted proteins | sample 5400641 | NCBI WGS metagenome assembly WNGF01 (sample SAMN13153371, study PRJNA577476) | soil metagenome | isolation source: 80 cm soil or saprolite under grassland replicate 2 | place: USA:California | collected 2016-06-15
GAGCTCTATCGAGCTCCGCACTGCGGCGTGCCTCGCGCGTCCAACCCGTTGGGTCAGGCCGGCGGCGGGCACACGACGCTCGCAGAGCTCGCTGTCGTCCGCCGCGGCGGCGTACCTATGGCCGCCGCCCGCGCAGCCGCAGCGCAGGCCGCAAGGGAATTTATACAAAGGGCAAATAGAGGCCTCTCCTGATAGACTTGTAGGTCTCACAGTCAAGCATGCTTTTACCATTGCGCTTACTTATTACCCTCCATGGCCATAAGAGGTTTCCAACCTAGGAAAGCACACCTTCGGACTCCTCAGTTACTTTAGGCGAGGATTGCCGCCCCAGACAAACTGCCCACTAACCAGCATAGCATTTACTTCAGTGAAACTACTACCCCTTGCTCCCCAACCCCCGAATGGCTACCTACCAGCTTTAGAACTGATTCTTAGACCCCCTGTCTTCGACAGGGGCGGGGGGCCGGGGTAAGCGTTCCACACTAGATAGCTGCAGTTAAGCTTCAAAGGGTCTGTTCCGATAGGTAGGCCCTTTCGAGCTTTCCCCCGGTAAGAACCGTACGTGCGAGTTTCCCCGCATACGGCTCAAGCACTAAACTGTTATATTAAGGCTAAGACACAGATTCACTACGTAATTATACAGATGACTGTAGATTTTAGATAATCGTGATCCGAAGCCTAATATAGATAGAGCTCGTAAATAAGATAACTAGAAAGTCTATCTGAGGGTTTAGAGTGGGGTAAGTTCTATTTATAAGGGCTATTCAAATCGGTGGGTATCTGAGGGGTGGAAAGGGGAAATTTGAACCTTCCTCTATTCATGCTGGATTTAATTTGGGGCCATTTTTTGGATTCCAGCCTCAGTTAAATGTTCCTTCGAGTTTTTCATCTTAATTAGAAGCTTCCAATCTTGATAATCTAAAGATTTAGAGGTCAATAAAGGGTGAGTGTCAAAAAAAAGTCAGTATAATAATTTGTTGGAGATCTGACATATTACTAACTACATAACGACTTACCCCTCTGACAGCCTGAGCGGCTTTTAACGAATTGTCTTCTCTTTTAGGCTTAATAATACCAAAACCGAAGTAGTCTTTAATGGAGTACAGCTACATCATGCGTGTTTTGGGCAATCTCCAACGAACCCTGTAGTAACCAGGTCGAAGATTCTCGACCATTTATTTTTGTTTGCCCATATAAAAATAGAAGCAGCCTTCACCATCTGTGAATCCAAGGATCCAATCCAGAGTTCTGCGTTCTTTATTAGAATGATCTTGACCAAACCTCCATTTTTCCTCAAAAGATCGGTTAGTGTTCATTTCGGATTACATCTTTTTTAGCGTTTCAATACCCTTAACTGTGAGGTGCTCCTTATTCTGAAGCATTTCAACCGCTCTTTGAAAAATTAAATCATTTAAATAATTTGGATGTTCATAGAGGGGTTTTATCTAACAAGGGAATTAAAACTCTACTAAAATCCACATAACTGCTCAGCTGGTATTTTAATCGTCCGTTTTTATTATCTACCTTGACGACACCACAACCAAAATATATATTTGAAATATAAAACACTAGCAGAATTAGCTTTTTGGGTTACATTAGAGTAACGAGAGCAGGGATTCTACTTTTACTTTAAGCCTATTCGGTATAGCATCAGGGTGGCATATGAGGTTTAACGAGATTTTGCAGCTTTTCGACTTCTCTTTTAGGCATTCGAATAATGTATTGTTCTTTAGCGGCATCCCGAGTAATTAAACTAGAATCTATGCCATACTTTAATAGAATATCCCGTAGTTTCTCAACCTCCTTAAGACTAAAGCTCTCAGTTGAAAGGGTTATTATTCCATACCGTCTACAATAATGTCCGTCCCCGGCCAACCAATAAGCTAAAGCAATAGGAGTAAGGGAATCTTCGATATTTTCCGGAATTATTTGTTGATTCTTTACTTTGGCATACCATTGGGAATGTAGTTCAGTAAAGTAGGGTAATGTAAGGGTTTTGAAACTAAAGGCTATTGTAACATTGCCAGAGACTCTTTTATTTGAAATTGTTTAGGTTCCGTACCTACGATACCCAAAAGTTTTAACTTATTGTAAAGATGCTGAACTTCCTCTTTCTGCATAATTTGTAAACGAGCGTTTTTACAGCCCCGAGGAAGTTCAATATGAGAGTCGCCTAGCTGCATACCTGTTATTAACTGTTTCATTTCGTTAGTTAAGACTATAGCGCCCCTTTCACCCTTTCTTAGCCGGTTTTTCTCTGGGTTCGATGGAGTACGGAGCCCTCTAGTGAAAATTAAAACCGTGTTACCCTGGGGAGGGTTAGTACTCTCTCTAAACATTGAACTATGGTACTCTGCGTAGGGATTTGCACCCTCTTGTTTATGGCCCTCTGCCCACAGGAGTTCAATGAAAGAGGAAATACAGAGGCAACGACAAAGTTTGTTTGCTGTAGTCATCAATTTATTTTAAAGCCTAGAAGTTGGCAGGTATTTAGTTATAATAGGTAGAACCTGTTTAAACACGGTTTGGGGGATGAGCCCTCCGTGAGTGGACGTTGCCTTGCTCGACTACTCTCCCAGGTCCATTTTTTGGTCAGGATCACTTTTTTCCTAGATGCGACAACGGGCCCTTGGGTAGGAACTTAAGATTAACAACTTCTAGTATCTTATTTTTAAGCTACCACTTATGTGGCTTTAGCACCTTGTCTAGTCAGCCACCTTTCAGTGTAGATTAAATAATCCTATCCTCGATATTACTTCGGGGCGTTCGCTTTTTAGACAATCCTTTACCCACTGATCGATAAGAGATATTACTATCACTCCTCCTCCATTTAGGAGATCATTGGGCTTACCCAGTCCCTATAAACATACCTTAATAATATCCTTAGGACCCTACTATACGCCGATTGATATTTAGTCCATCAAGTCAAATACGAGAACCTTTGACCCTGATCAATATTCTTAGAGTATCAACCACTTTCTCTCATTCAGCTTAACGGCGCTTCAGCCATAGGTTCACTTGCGTTGTCCTTCAATATTTAGCCTAACAAATTTCAATCTTGTAGTTAGATTATCCTCTGCATTGTCCCTAGAGCTTCACACCCTCAGATTACTCCGAACGCATGTCTAGGTAGACTCAAGAGATGGACTTCTTGGTGGGTTTTCACCACATTATGTTTATAAGTTTAGCTGGTCGCACTCTCGTCTAGCTGGGGGTAATCCGCATCTTCACGGATAATTCAATTTCGCCGAGCTCGTCTTGGAGACAGTGGGAGCTTCGTTAACAAAGAAACTACTGACTTTCACCAGTGGTTGGACTCTATCTTCACCTCATTTTGTTTTTGTTTTTGTTTCACTATACAAAGGGGTGCTTCCCGTAGAGTCTCTGAGGATTAATACTGATCTAGTCCGGCGTGCGGATCAATTGCAGTGCCTTTTTCATATCCTGGAAGTCTAAATTCTTAGATGAGACAAGGATTAAATTGATAAGATTTCAAAGAACGCTACGATTATGGTTTCCAGCTCTTCAGGATTATCACATCGAAAAATCCACACCGCCCGGTCACCTGAATCCTTGACTATATAGCCACAACCAAAATAGGTTTTAATGGCTTCTAGGATCCCGCCCATCCTGTGGTAGACTTACCCCTACTCGAGGACGTTTACCCAGTCTATAGCTACTTTTGGTTTCAATGGTTAAGTTGAAGGAAATCTCACCAGCACTAAACCCAGCAATCCATTTAGAGGGCAATTCAATCGTTAGTCCCGCATCCGAAGATGATGAGTCAGAGTGGGAGCGTGTAGTGGTATTAGGGAAGACAAGGGTTATAGGAAGGAAAACAGAAGGTAAGGATGTTAGCCCAGGTATTCGAATCCAACGGGGGGCTCCCGAGTTGCATGGACTAAGGAGTGCGCCCTCAGGACCGAACTTCGCATTGCGAAGCATACCCCAATGTAAGGTTATGGTTCTGCACATCTATCTGTAAATGAAAAAAACAAAAGCCTGCAACACCGGCCCTTATAAAAGCCCCCAGGCTGCCCAACACCCATTTAGGCAGTTTAGAGTCTTACCCAGGACCTCCTTTATGGTTTTTCCAGATCATGCTCGGCTTGTTGGCAGCTCAAATTTAATGAGCTTTTCTACAAGGGGCACGTTAGGATTGAGTACCTCCCCTGTAAAGGCAGGCTCATCCATAGACCTTAAGTGGGACCAGTAAGGGGTTTAATTAGATCAGTCAATCTCTGCGGATTACCCATTATAGTATACTTAGGATTGTTAGCTTATTCGTAGCTACCTAAGTCTTTAGGGCTTCCCCGCATACAGGGAAGTAATTATGTGTCTGATTACTCAAACACACGGCTTAACTTGGCTCCCAGATTTGCTTGTTAAACCTTTCATGCGGGACCATATTTAGTGGACAAGAAATTTCGCTCTTCCTAATAACTGAACTTAAATCATCCAACAGGGGGAGTTTTTAAGGAACTATGTATGATAGCATCACGAGGATGAGCAGTTCAGTCAGGAATGGACTATATTTTACCTAATACTAACAGAAAAGAATGAGGGGCAACTAAGCTTTTCTACCACGGTTCATAGAGGCTTTATTTCCTGGAGGTAGGCCTTGCTCCGTAAGGTGGCGGCGCGGCGCGGCGCGGGCGGCGGCCATACCTATGGTACGCCGCCGCGGCGGACGACAGCGAGCTCTGCGAGCGTCGTGTGCCCGCCGCCGGCCATACCTATGGTACGCCGCCGCGGCCATAGGTACTGCGGGCGCTCCTTACGGGCCATCATGGCGGCCACAGCTGCGAAATCCTGGAAATCAAGCCCCTTAACAGTGCGAAGAGGATAAGCCTGAAAGAAAGCTATGATGTAACGGGTCAAATGAGAAAGATCCCGCACTATATACTTGGACTTTTCCGGGCCGTCGGGAGCCACGTAACCACAGCCAAAAAAAGAAGGGAGCAACATCAGTAGATCATGATCGCGCTTGTGCTGAGTGATACTGTACTCAAGTTGAACCTGGTAACCCAGGCGCAGGCTCTTATTCTTGAAAACCCCTGCTGAGAAGCAGCCTCACCATCGCGATCATCCACAGACCCACCAAGATCAAGCCCGGCCGGCGGCGGGCACACGACGCTCGCAGAGCTCGCTGTCGTCCGCCGCCGCGGCGTACCATAGGTATGGCCGCCGCCAACAGAAACATTGAAGAGTGACATTGTTAAATTTAACTTACTTCTTGGGTGGTAGGTATTATAAGTACCTCAAAAAAATTGGAATAAACTAGTTAGTATAAGGGACCACGTATAGTCTCTGAGGATTCCTTTAAAGTAGGTTTCCTGCTGATTAGGTAATCCTGAACGGAGTTTTTACTGGACTAGTCCCCCCTCATGGATTTAGTCTAGCCTAGTATCCTCAGGTATGCCCTTCCAGCATACAGTGGTCTGCAAACGTGTGAAGATTTCCACGTAAGGGCAACGATTTCGCTACCTTAGGCACTATGCCTGCTGCTCTCGCAGAGGATTGGACCATCTCTTCAGAACCTGGTTTCCTCCATCCCTTTTCCTAAACTCCTAATTTCAATTCCTAAAGTTTGAAACTTTCCTAATGTAAACTAAATAATCCCTCTCCTATTAACCTTTATTAGTGGGGGGGCTTTAATTATATAAGGGGGAGAGGGGAAATTTTCCCTGGGGGGAATTTTTAACAAGACAAGGTATCAAAGAGGTTATATAGATTGCACACAAAAAGTCGGGAAGCCCCGACCAAACAGAAAGAAGCAGGGAACGAAAGGAGACATAAACAGAACAAGTAATCTTGAACAAAAGAAGCAAGACCAGGAATCAAATAAGGAAGGAGGAACCAGATTCTGTCCGGCGTATGGCCTCTGAGGATTTTAGTCTTTAGGATTAGCAATGCTTATCCTGAATAATAGCAATGACTTCGAGAGGGAGTCTTTCCTTTTCCATGCTCATTTAGGGTATAGGCTAGTTGAATGATTTCTATTATCCCCTCTTTAGTTAGATGCTCTTTACGTTGTTTTCGTTGCAATATTTCAAGGAAAATGCGAAATTCGTGTACTTTACAGCTAAAGGGTAAAACCATTTTGAAGGAAAAAAGGTATTACATAATTTAAAGGTTTCCTACCCCTGAGATTTTATAAACCCAGATCCCCTCTGAACCAGATTTTAGGCAAACACTGCCTTTACCCCCAAATTCTGCCTGAAAGCCGTCCAAAATGGGTTTCCCATTTTCATGCTGAGTGACATTGAACTCCGGTTGAACGTCAACCCCGTATTTGAAATCTTTATGAACCTTAACAGACGCGCAAACTGACCCCCTCCCCCTCTACAAACCCTCCTCTCCAATAATTAAGAGCCTCGGGGTCACTCGCGCTATTATTCAGTGGAGTCACCTGGTTTTCCTTTAAAACTAATCTTTCCTGCTGATTGCCAATGGGGAGTAGATTTTTACTGGATTCCTTTGATGAAAGAAACAAGTTAAGGTAGAGAACATCGCGAATTGGGTTATCATTAATAGGGTCGGTCGGATGTGGGTGGCGATGACTTATCAAAGCTCAGCTTTTTCTACTAGTAGGACCAGTACTACTCACCTTTTGTGGTGTCCCAGCTTTTAGCCGGATTTAGCGACAGCCCTATAGGTAGACCGTCAAGGTTACAGCCGCCATTGACTAGAGGTTCCCTTGGCATCCTACCTGATAAATACAAGGGTAGAACGCCTGAGGTTGATTATCTAGCATCGGGCAGGTATCAGACTCTATACATCCACGGTAGTGTTAGCAGAGTCCGGTGTTTTAAGTAAACAGTCGCGCCCCCCTGTTTAGTGCCGCCGAGTGGCACCCCTTCTCCCTAAGTTACGGGGTCATCTTGCCGAGTTCCTTCAAGACGATTACCTCTACGCCTTGGTATGCTCTACCAGCAGACCAGTGTCGGTTTAGGGTACGGTTCAAAACTTCTCCACCTGGAGGGCCCCCCTTCAAGACCTTCCCGTAGAGCTGTTTCCCGAAGCAGGCTCTTGATTGTTGGAGTGCCTTTCCCCTTCCGTTAGAAGGTATTAATAATAGAAGATAATTTACCCTGGGGGTCAAAGCCCTAAGTAAATGCAAAAGAAAAAACAACAAAGTTAGGCGCTAGGGCGGGCGGCGGCCATACCTATGGTACGCCGCCGCGGCAATCCCCCAAGTAAAAACTCATTCCGAGTCTTCGTAAAAATTCATTAGATACAAAATAAAATAATGATTTAATATCTAATATAGTTAAATAATTCAATCAAAATGAAAAAAGTAAGAACCATAAAAAGGACCCCAACGAGTCTACCTCTGATAACAAGGTATACTTGTAAGCAAGCTTTTGCCGAACATAAGAGTTACTCATCGGCACTCCCCACCTTTCCGGTGCCTTAGAGGCCGGTGCTTCACTCATGGCGGTATAGACCTTACACATGAAACCCTACTGCTTCCGGCGAACAGGGCAGTTCCCCTGCTTTGACGCTACTCATGTCAGCATTCTCAGCCCAGGTATGTCCACCGGCTCGATGAGCCAGCTTCATTCCATTTGCTGGGTGTTTCCGCTACCCCTGTGGAGTAGCAACCTAAATCATGCTCGGCACGGCGGCGTACCATAGGTATGGCCGCCGCCGCTCGAAACTACAAACTCCATTCCCTTAGCCCGCCAGGGTCAGGCCGCAAGGCTAAGCCGGGAAAATCTATGATTATTTATTATATAACCCCTGGGTTCGCCAGGTACATTTCATAATGATTTATTTATACGGGCCTCCCTTCGGGACCCTTCGGGTGGTCTGGGGTGACATTTCGTTGTTAACCACCGAGATGTTATTCAAGATAGGCTGCCCCCCCTATGTAGGACAGGGTTTCGGTGTGGGACCCCTCCCACGCTTAGGCGTGGGCAAGACAACTACTTAGACCCGTTACATTCTCGGCGCCCTCCCTGAGGACCACTGAGCTGTTACGCTATCGCTAAAAGATGGCTGCTTCCATGGATGTTTCATGTTATTTCTAACATGCCTAGACTCTCTCTTAACTTTAGACTAAGGAAAATTGACCCAGAGTTAGATGAAAGGAAAGTTGACCCCTTTAAACCCTGACCCTTATTCAGTGGCGGCGCGGGCGGCGGCCATACCTATGGTACGCCGCCGGGCTCTTCCTTTAAATCTAAAGTTTTTGGCGTATTAGTCTTTGAGGGGTTCAATCTTTTAACTTCCCTGCTGGTTGTCCCTATGTTAGAATTCTGGGTAACAGGGTTTAGGTGTTACCATCTAACATCTTTCAGGAGTTTCCAGCATACAGCCAAATTGTTATCCTTATGAAATATGAAAGGATAGGCCTGGAACCAAGCCCACTTGGTGGAGAGACACTGGAGAGGACTGCCTTGTGTTCACTCAGTAGTTCTTAGGGCATGACTTTATCTCCGATTTTCCTTGGTTTGGAGAACCTTAACCGAAGACGGTTTCTTAATATGAATACTTATAGGTAATTTAAGGTTGAATAGGAGCCAGGCCCTTGGCAAGAAACGGTGGCCTTCAATAAATGGGGGGGAATTTTTCAGGAGCGAGTAGGGATAGGACACTCAGAGTGCCAAGGTATAGAAAATCAGGGGCTCCAATTTTTTTTGGGGGAATCTAAGACCAGAAAGCTTTGACCCCCGGGCGGTGAATAGGGCGACAGGTTGCCAAAATTAGTACCAAATTTGGTTCTACCTCGATTCATTCCGGATTTGATCGATAGCATCTTTGCTCTTCCGGAGTCAGTTTTAAAGGCTCCGTCGTTGGCGAAAAGATAGATTAGAGAACTCAACAAAGCACTAAGAAATGTGTGTAGTGAGGCCTTAAAGACCCGCTCTATAGGCCATCATTGGTGGAATCGTTGGTTTAACAAGGTCTTGCAGAAGAGGCATAGAATTTTTAGCTATTCGAATAACTGGTAACCCTTTCTCAATCTTGAGGGTCGAATCAATAGAAAACTTAGTTTTGAGTATACCCCTAGTCGATTTGCTTCCTCTATTGTGAAACTAAAAGTATCAATTCTTGTAACGCCATTTCCCTGATGAAAATTACCATCGCCGCTGAGCCAATAAGCAATAGCGCGAGGTGTCAATAGAGCTTCGATGTTGTCTGGGATAATCTTGATTTTTTCCCATTCACTTGTTTATACCAAGCTCCGTGAAGTTCAGTAAAAATTGGAAGAGTGAACGTAGCGAAAGCATAACCAATAGAAGTTTTACCTGTTTTCTTATGCAAATGAGAAGACCTGTAAGGTGCGGCCGGCGGCGGGCACACGACGCTCGCAGAGCTCGCTGTCGTCCGCCGCGGCGGCGTACCTATGGCCGCCGCCTCGCCCGCCACCCAGAATGTGTACTAGAACAAAAGCACAGAAAAGAATAGGAGAATAGAAAGAACAATACCAGGAAAGAACAAAAAAAGGACAGAACGGGCAAGCACAGATAAACGTGCTGAGCAGAAAAGAAAAGATCAACGTGCTGAACAGAAAAGAAAAGAGAAGAGCAGAACAGAAGAGGACGTAACAGATACAAACTCGGACAGTGAAGAACGGACTAGAAAAGAACAAAGCGAAAGAGGACCAAATAATAAGTGAAAAAGGGATACCCCGAAGAGGGCAACTAACCATACTTTTCATTGGCAACTGTATCTTAATAGGAGCCCGTCGAAGACGGGGCAATCTACAGGGGCCACGATCGACTGAGTACCTGAAAAGCTCGTCTTTTAATAGGCAGTTTAACGTCATACCCGGGACCAGCCCAGCGTGTCCATAGTTGGTGACAAGGTGCATCTAGGACAAGCTCAAACTCACTCATAGTAACTAAGGTTTTCCAATCAGCGTAATCTAAGGCTTTTGTAGTCAATAAAGGGTATTTATCAAAAAAGGTATAATAACTAAATCTGATTCTGAGTATACTCTATAGTGGGAAATTGTAGATGCAGATTTAGCCGACTCTAAAGTATCGTCTTCTCTCTTAGGCACGATTAATCCACAGCCAAAAAAACCTTTCTGTTTAATCATTTCTAATACAAGAACATCGTGGGTATTTTGAGTAAGATGAAAAGAGGGTTTTAAAATAGTGTTTGCCTCATTAATATGAAATTGGAAGCAGCCTCTCCATCGGAGAACCCTGCTACCCATCCGGGTGTGATAACACCTTTTTTGCTATTTTCTTGGCAAAATTCCCATTTTTGGTCATAGCTTCTACCTGTGTTCATGCCTTTAACTATGGCCTGTAATTCCTCAATCCCCTCTAAGTCAAATGCTTTTTATTAGAGACTAACTCAACCGCCTGTTTAAAGTCTTATAGTTCAAAAACTTAGAGGTCTGTAAGGGGTGTTGCTCTAATAAAGGGATTAGGACATTTTGTATCTCCCCTATTGCAGTTATCTGGCATCCGATCACCTGACTTATTATGAACGACCATAGAGCCACAGCCAAAATATCCTTAATATCGTACAAAACATTAACTGAGTTAGTATGTTGAGTTATAGTCATTTTGAGCTGCACATTATATCCTACTGACTTTCGAGGATTGTAATACTAAAATTAAAGCAACCCTCACCGTCAATAAACCCGGAGACCCACTCTGGCTGCAAAGTTTTCCCTCCAGGTAAATTTGGGCTAAAAGAGTCGTGGATATGAATCAACCCCTCCCCCGAAGCTAATCCTGAGGATAGGGCACTAGAAGAGGAAACTCTTCTAACAGAACTCATAATAGCAAATTGAGCAGGGTTAGCACAAGAAGCGGAAATAAGAGAAATACCAAGAGTATCAAAAAGTTGTAGAGGCAACAACAATGGAAGAAGTAAACAAACAGCCTGAATACATAGAAGAAGTAAACAAACAGCCTGAATACCATTAGAAGGAACATCAGCAAAGGCACCCCAACATTGCCGAGAGCGACCATGACCCCAAGGTACAGAAAACGGACTATTCATGAGAACAAGTCAGATATTTTCGGTTTCTTATATATAGCCTAGAAGGCTATTAGGCAGTTTAAGGTCTTACCTAGGACCCCGTCGGCGAAAACTTCTGCCTTACCTCTCTTTAACTACCATCGACTAGGGATAGGCGAGATAATCAACAACTCGGTCAGGGTAAGGTGAGGTGCCTTATTGGTGGACCCTATCCAAAATCCAACCACCTTATCCAACCCCCGGACCGGGACCAATTATAGTGGCCCTTAGTTAGTGGATTCAACCTGTGGCTGTTTCCTATTCTTACCCAACTTACCGTCATTCAGTATTAACAAAACCCCTTTATCTTTCGATAAAGATAGGACTATTTCTTAACGGAAGCTGAAGCTAGTAGGTGATTAATTGCTTCCGTAATTTACGTATAGTCTCTGAAGAACCGAGTAGCCTCGGTCCCTACAGATTTTCCCTGTTCAACTATTTTCACTCGATTGAGTAAGTTGACCTACGGGAGATCCCTGTATTTAGTAAATTAAAGGCCCATTTGACCTTCCCGCCTGTTCTGGGCTGTTGCCCTTTTGACTAATCACCTTATCACGAATAGTCTGAGTACCCAGTAACATCTACTAGCTATTTGGGGGTTAGAAATCATCAGTAAGGCCATGACAGCCCCCTGATTATGCAAATCTGCGTGGTATCCAGTGCCCTACCTGCTAGTAACTATCTCTTCTCTTTACCCGGGGGGGTAAAGAGGGGCAGCAAAGCGTCATACTGGGCCCTTCACTAAAATGAATTTCGCAGAAAACCAGCTAATTTCCAGGTTTGATTGGCCTTTCCAAAAAGCTCTCATATTTTCATATGAGTTTAGACTATACCTTCAACTCACCACCAAACTTAGGCCCTAGTGTACCTCTGAACCAGCAAAGTGTTTCTCCTATTTTGCTTCACCTTAGAATTGTGGTTACTGGACTCTACCCCCCAAACTAAGGTTAAACCAACGTGGTACCGCATAGTAAGAGACATATAATGGTATTCCTATTCCTGAACTTTAGGAGCTTCTCGTTTAGGGATCTTATAATTTTTGTTCTTTATCTTTATCGATTGTCAATCTTAAGGCTCTCTGGGCACTTTCCGCCATTTTCCACCTTTATTTATATGATATACCAATTTAACCATTTTTTTATAACCTTCCGTGGTTTTATGCTGTTTTTGCTGTATCATTTTACATACCTCACAGAAAAGTGCAAAGTGCTCTGCTTTTTTTGTTCGTAATGGGTATTTCTCACAGTTAGGAATAATGACCTCAATTAAACTAGACAAATCCTCGACTTGGAATCTTACAGAGTTAGGCTGGACGTTATAAATAGATCCGCAATTAAAGAAGGCCTTCCTGTAGAGCCCACCACTCTCCTTATGCTGAACAATAGAGAAAGCAGGCGACACTTTTTTGTTCGCTTTGAGGGCTATATAGAAACTACCGTCCCCATCTACCAGCTGCGGCCGTCCACCCAGCCTGTGGATGGGTCAGGCACACGACGCTCGCAGAGCTCGCTGTCGTCCGCCGCCGCGCCGCGCCTCGCACCCGAACAAAAAATGGATTCAGCTCCCCCTTTGGGAGTTTGGCAAGCAACTCATTCTCCAGTTTACTAACGTAGGTTTCCTCGTCGAAATTAGAGAGAGCTAAAGAACTTAATAATTCCTTTTTCCTTTCTTGAGTACGATTACCGGCCGGGTTCATTGAAAAACTATTGCAATTATCTTCGCCAGTCCCTCCGCAGAAAGGTGCTCCTTATTTTGCATAAGTTCTACTACCTTGGAAAACGAACGATATTTAGCATGGCGTACGGGGTATGCAGTGAAATGAGGTAGGACTTTACTCAAAATTAGCTTCAGTGTATTGATTCTCAAATTATAGGTATCATTTCTTTTGTCTCTTTGTAAATGTCCTCCCTCAAATAAGAGAATTATTTCCTCTAGCACTGAAATAGAAATACCATCCTGGGTAATTAGAAAGATACAGTAACTCTTATTTTAAGCCTAGTATCATTTGAACTATACAGGCTTACATGGAAGGAAGCGTCCGCTTGGACTAATCCAGATATGTACCATGGGTTCATTTCACTAAACATCAAGTGTGAGCCCGTCGAAGACGGGGCAATCTACAGGGGCCACGAAAAGATGGCACTTCTATTGAAAGGAAAGGCGCCTCCGTAATAGGGCACGGCACGGGCACCGTACGATAAAAGGGTCAAAGGTTCTGTACAACACTAAAGTTCCGGTAGGCGGCGTACCATAGGTATGGCCGCCGCGGCGGCGTACCATAGGTATGGCCGCCGCCGGTTGAATAGGTAAATCCCGGGTTTTAGTTTTATCCAGAATAAAAGGATAATGAAGTTAGTTAAGAACTTTGCTGGCTCATTAGGTTACAGCTAACTGGTACCCTACGACCCTATGTACTGGGCGAAGTATGGTCCAGAGTGACCACCTCTAGTTTGAGACTTACTGACGCTTGTAACAATTTATAGGCCATATTTGGCTGAAGCTGGTGAGTGCTGGCGTATTGCCAGGACTATGAGTCCTAGCCTTCCTTTCGGTCAGTCGTTACGGGGTTCTAAAATGCCCCCTTTTCTTTAACAGGGGAGGGTCCTAGCACAATCACACCGGGCTGTGAGGTTTCTAGGACCTGCTTCTACAATGTTAGAACTTCCCACGGTATTGCCTTGAGAGTGCAAGTATAGCCTCTTTTAGGTTCCACCGTTATGAGCCAGTTCTTTAACTAGGGTTCACACCCTAGGGGGCAAAAAGGCTTTACCCCTTGCCACAGCTCATCGGAGCCCCTTGCAACGGGCAGCCGTTCAGTCTTAACACTTGGCCATGGCAAGATCACCTGGCTTCGGGTCTGATGGTCGGTACTATCACCGCCACCCTACCAGCCTGCGGTGCACGCACAATAGGTGTGGGTTGATGTCACGACAGTGAGCCTGAACAAATCATCACATCAGCTTAACAAAACAACCACAGCCCACCACCCTTTTACCCTTACCGGCCGGCGGCCGACACGGTTGCTGTGCGCTGCCGTAGGCCGCACTATGTGCTAGCTACCACTATCGTGCTAGGAGAG
>WNGF01009407.1_pt1 | contig 14069 bp, 12 predicted proteins | sample 5400641 | NCBI WGS metagenome assembly WNGF01 (sample SAMN13153371, study PRJNA577476) | soil metagenome | isolation source: 80 cm soil or saprolite under grassland replicate 2 | place: USA:California | collected 2016-06-15
GTCCACCATGACGCGCCAGCAGATCGCCGATCTGCTCGCCTTCGTGCTGCGCTCGAACAAGTTCCCCGCCGGAGACGCGGAGCTGTCCAAGCAGACCGACATCCTGAACGCGATCATGTTCAAGTCCGAGAAGTAGCTGGCGCTATTTGCCTGGCTCGCGGGATCGCCGCACAAGGTTCCTGAGCCGCAGGCAGGTAAGGATGGCCTTTACACTCCCATGGTGAGGCCGTTGGCCCTGAAGCATTCTGCGGCGCTCTGGCGCGCCAAATGGGCGCCAGCTGAGACGAGCTCGAACAAATCGGGTCTGGCGCGACCCTGCTCAAATTCCGATTGCAGCCGAAACGCAATCGATTCGAGCGGACTTAACTCATATCCGAATGCCGCGAGTCCCAGCGCATAGGTCAGGAGGAAATCGTTTACGCCAAGCGTCTGCCACTGGATGACGTGCACCAGTTCGTGAAAGCGGAGATAGCGGCACTCGAATGCGCCGCATGCAAGTCATCGATCCACTGGCGCATCGAGGGCACAGCGCACTGTAGACGGCGAAGTAGGTCGCGCATTCAATGATGGCGCCCGTCTTACTAGTCCTCACTCACATCGGAGGGCCACTACCGGGTCGATTTTTGTGGCGCGGTACGCCGGAACATAGCTGGCTGCGACACCTACGAGGAGAAGCAGGAGCGCAATGGCTATGAAGCTCGCCGGATCGTGAGGTTGGACGCCATACAGCAGGGTCGCGAGCCAGCCTGTCAGCAACCGCGCGGCCGCGAGGCCAAGCGCGAGGCCGATCGCGGTAAGGACGACGCCTTGCTTCAAAAAGACCCTGAAGACATCACCGCGTGCTGCTCCCAGAGCCATTCGGGTTCCGATCTCGTGGAAGCGCTGCGCCACCAGGAACGACAGCACGCCGTACAACCCGATTGCCGCAAGTAGAACAGCAACGCCGGCGAAGATCCCGAACAGCAACGCATTGAATCGCGAACCCGCGGTCGTCGACGCAACGATGTCGTCCATGGCCCGAAGCCGCTGCACGCGTTGTCCAGGATCGATCTCCGCAACCGCGCGGCGCAGGTCCTCGGCCAGCCCGGCGGAGCCCGTCCCCCTCACGATCCACGCGAGGCTCGACGAGGGGAGTCCTTGGGTCATCGGGATGTAGATCGTTGGACGCGGCGGCTCCTGTAACGTCAACATCTTCGCGTCGCCAACGATGCCGATCACCTCACGCGCGGGGTCCTTCAGGAGCTCCCGGCCCTGGAAGCGGCCGATCAGGACGTGGTCGGCAACGGGATCGCCCCCCCGCCACCAGCGGCGTGCGAGGGTTTCGTTGATCACGGCCACAGGCAGAGACGAGTCTCCGTCACCATCGGTGAACGATCGACCCCGCCGTACCGGGATGCCCATCAACTCGAAGTACGCAGGCGTGATGCTACGAATCTCCATCCCCCCAATGCTCTGTTCGGGGTGCCCATCACGCTGCGTGGGCAGATTGCTTCGCCCCGCGAGGGGGAGCATGTTGACCGCGGCCACGCCTCGGACGTCGGGCAGCGCGCTGAGTCGTTCGAGCAGAGCCCGCGTGAAGTTCAATCGCGCGGCGTCCTGCTGACGCTCCGGCGCCAGCGGCGTCTCGAACGTCATCAAACCGTCCGCCGTAAAACCCAGTCGCTCCTGGTGCATCTGGTAGAGGCTCTGGATGAGGAGAGCGGCAGCAATCAGCAGCGTCGTTGACAGTGCGACTTCACCAATGACCAGCATATTGCGGATGCGGGCACGGACATGCCCCGTTCCTGCGCTTCGCCCGGCGGACTGCAGGGCGACCTGCAGATCCTGGCGCGTCGTCGTCAGCCACGGCGCGATTGTGAACGCGAGCGCGGTCAGTGTGGCCACGACGAGCGTAAAGGCAAGCACGGTTGCGTCGAGGTGAACGGGGCTGGATGCCGGCAGACTGAAGGGCATCCATGCAATGAGTCCCTTGACCAGCACGTATGCGGCGAACAATCCGGCCGCCGCACCGAGCCCGGCGATCAGGAGGTTCTCGACGAGAAACTGCGCGAGGAAGCGCCCGCGGCTGCTGCCCAATGCCATCCGGACCGCGAGTTCCTTTCCACGGCCTGCAAAGCGCGTCAACAGCAGCGCCGTCAGGTTCGCGCACGCGATAAGCAGCAACAACCCCGTGGCCCCGAACAGCAGCAACAGGTTCAGACGGACATCCCGAATCAGCGAATCCTGAAACGGAACGACCATCAAACCGCGATAGTCGAGTGCCACCTCGCCCCCGTGCGCGCGCTGGAAACGCTCGGACACTATCGTCATGTCGGTCTGCGCCTGCTGAAGGGTCAGGCTGCCGCTCAGGCGCGCAATGATCTGTGTATTCGTGCCTGTGTCGCCGAGGCCGCCCGTCGGCCGCAGCGGTACCAACGCGTCTGCGGACTGAGGAAACCAGAAGTCGGACCGCAGGACGCCAACGACCGTGTAACTCGCGTTGTCGAGCGTCACCGCTCGCCCAAGGACCGCCGGATCGGCGCCGAAGCTGCGTCGCCAGAGCCCATCGCTGAGGATGATCGCCTGAGGTCCGCCCGGCTGCGTTTCGTCAGCGTTGAACTCGCGTCCCAACGCAAGGGGGACGCCCAGCGTCAGGACGAAGTCAGCGGACACGGTCATGGTGCTGATCCAGTCCTGACCGGCTCGCCACACCAGGCGTCGCTCTGCGCCGCCGCGGTAAGCAGCGATCGATGAAAAAAGGCGGCCGTCCTCTTTCAGGAATCGGTACTCGGGGACGGTCGCATAAGCAGCCTGGGTCACCTGCTGACCAATCTGCACCAGCTGGCGGGGCTGTGGGTACGGCAGAGGGCGCAGCAGCACGGCGCGGATCACGCTGAACATGGCTGTGTTGACGCCGATGCCAAGGGCGAGCGACAGAATGGCGACCGTCGTGAAGCCCGGTTTCCGGCGAAGCATGCGGGACGCATAACGCAGGTCGTGCCAAAGCCGCTCGAGGAAGCCGATGCTGTTCATTCGGTAGATCTCCTCGCGGATCAGCACGGGGTTGCCGAGCTTCATCCGCGCGGCATGCCGCGCCTCGCCGGCCGACATGCCGCGTACCATGTTGTCGTCGGTTTCGATGTCGAGATAGCTTTGGAGCTCGCGCGATCGCTCATCGTCCCAACGCGCGCGATGGAAGAAGCGGCTCCAGCCCATCGTTCTACTCCGTCGCCGGCCTCAACACGCGATTGATCGCGCGCACCATCGCGTCCCAGCGAGTGATCTGTTCGGTGATTTGCTTCCGCCCAGTCTGCGTCAGCCGGTAGTAGCGGGCGCGCCTGTTGTTCTCCGACGTACCCCAGAAGGAGACGATCCAGCCCCGGTCTTCGAGTCGGTGGAGCGCCGGATACAGGGAGCCGTGCTCGACCTGCAGCACGTCCTCGGATCGACGTTCGATGGCATACGCGATCGTGTGCCCGTGCGCCGGCCCTTGAGCCAGCGTCTTCAGAATCAGGAGGTCGAGTGTGCCCTGAAGCAACTCTCCCTGCATCGGCGGATTTCCTCGCTTCGGCATGATGACGCTGCCAAACATACTCCAGAAGATAATCTATGGCAACGTGCGGATGTTCTCATTGATATGCCAGTGAACACGGACTGAATTCTGAATGACAATCGACCTGAGTCGATCAGCAACCCATTACGATCGATACGATCCCGCTGATCTACGAGAGCACCTTCAGGGCGCTGCGCGAACGGCAGCGGGCATTCGAGGCGATGACTTTGTATTCCGGCGGAGGACTGCTTCCCGTGTTTGCGCGCGGCGCGCTCGTGGACGGCGCGGTAGCCGTGGGTACTGCCGTTGGCCTACCGTGCGCGCTGGCCGCCGGCCGGCTGATTCGGTCGCTTCTCTACGGCCTTGGACCGAATGATCCGGCGACCATCGTCGCGGTCAGCGCAATATTTGCGGTGGTCGCGATCGGCGCCTGCTGGATACCCGCATATCGCGCCTCATCGATCGACCCGATGGCTGCGCTCCGTCAGGAGTAGGCGGCAAGCGGCAAGCGACTAACGTCTCACATATTTCTTCAACGACTTTGATCCCACCTCGGCGCCATAGATATTTCCGGCCGCGTCCACGGCAACCCCCTCGGCGGCGCTCGTCCCCGTCGCGGTCTCGTTGAGATCGGGAATGAAGGCGATCACTTTTCGATCGCTGATCTTCCCGATCCGGATCCCGCGTTTCCAATCCGTGCGATCGCGCGCGACGCTGCCCGACTCCGAGTCCGTGACGTAGATCGTGTCGTCCTTGTCGATGTAGATGCCGCTCGGGCGGCTGAACTCGGTCCACTGCTCGAGGAAGTTCCCGTCCTGATCGAAAATCTGAATGCGGTTGTTCCCGCGATCGCCGACGAACAGCCGCCCTTTCGAATCCATCGCGAGCGCATGGGGTTGATCGAATTCGCCTGGTGCCGTCCCCTTCTTCCCCCATGTCTTGATCAACCTGCCGTCCTTCGTGAACTTGAGGACGCGCGAGTTCGCGCCGCCATGTCCTTCGGCGACGAAGATGGCGCCATCGGGCGCAACGAGGACATCGTTGGGCTGAAAGAAGTATCCCGGCTCCGTCGCGCCTCCCGGCGTGCCGAGCGTCATCAGCACTTTTCCCTCGGGGCTGAACTTCACGACGGTGTGGCCCATGCCGGCGGGCGGCGGCGTGCCGCGGCCGGGCGGCATGCCGTCCGCAATCCAGATGTTGCCGTCGCGATCGACGTGGATGCCGTGCGGAAAGATGAACAGTCCCGCGCCGAAGCTCGTCACGAGTTTGCCGGACGCGTCGAACTTGAGCACCGTCGGGAGATTGGAGCCGACGCAGCTGTTGGCGCCGCACCGCTCCGCGACCCAGATCGACGATCCGTCGCGATCGACATCGACCGCGCTCGTGGATCCCCACGTCCGTCCCTCGGGCATTTGGGCCCAGTTTTCGACCGTGCGGTAGGGGTTCTCCTGCGCGAAAACGGCGGCGGACAGGAGCACGACCGCCGCAAGGACTGTTCGAGGCATGTGCGGATAGGTCATCTGTGCGTCCATTGTCTCCTGTCTCCTGTCTCTTGTCTCTTGTCTCCTGTCTCCTGTCTCCTGTCTCCTGGTCTTCTTAGCACAGGTTCAGGCTTGCGCCGTCCGGGAACCGAAGCGTAGAATCCGGCAACGCCGCGCGAACAGAGCGGAGCGAGCGGCGACGCGCGAGCGCAGCGAAGTGAGCCAGTTGGGGTGCAGGGGACCCCAACGAGTCAAAATTGGAGGTTCTGATGCCGGTTTCACGCCGCGGCTTTCTTCATCTTGCGACGCCCCCCTCCTCGTCTGCGCGGTTCCTCGCGGCGCGGGGGCTCGAAGCCCATCTCGCCGAGGCGCAGCGGAACGGCGGCGCGCGAACACTCGTGCCTCCTGGCGTCGACGAAATCCGGATCAGCAGCAACGAGAACCCGCTCGGGCCCGGGAAGACCGTGCTCGACGCAATTCTCGGCAAGTTCCCGGAAGCCGGACGCTATCCCTTCAACAGCACGCCGAATGAGACGGCGCTGACGGCGGCGATTGCCGCGAGGTACAAGGTCAAGCCGGAGAACATCGTCCTCGGCGCCGGATCGCAGGAGCTGCTGAAGAGCGGCGTGCGGGCCTTCACGAATCCCGAGCGCGGGCTCGTCACCGCGTCGCCGTCCTTCGAGAACTGCCCATCGATTGCGCGGAAGCTCGGGCACCCCGTGACCGAAGTGGCGGTCGACGCGGCGCTTCGCCTCGACCTCGAGCCGATGATCACGGCGTCAAAGGAGGCCGGCCTTGTCTTCTTCAACAACCCGAACAATCCGACAGCCACGGTGCACGGTGCGAAGGCCGTCGCCGACTTCGTCTCCCGGGTTCGCAAGCTCTCGCCCGACACGGTGATCCTGATAGACGAGGCGTATCACGACTACGTGACCGATCCGTCGTATCAATCCGCGATCCCGCTCGCGCTCGAGACGCCGAACGTCTTCGTCACGCGCACGTTCTCGAAGGCCTACGGCATGGCCGGCATGCGTATCGGCTACGCGATCGGGCGTGTCGAGACGATCAAGCCGCTGGCGGCGTTGAAGATGCCGTACAACGTCAGCGTCTTCGGGATCGCGGCAGCGATGGCCGCGCTTGGCGATCCGAAGCACATCGAGGCGGAACGGGCGCGCAACACGGAGGTGCGCGCCTTCACGCTGAAAGGGCTCAACGATCTCGGCTGCAAGTCGAGCGAGTCGCAGGGAAACTTCATCTTCACGGACGTCAAGCGTCCTGCAAAGGATTTCCGCGAGGCGTGTGCGAAGCAGGGTGTGACGGTGGGACGTGACTTCCCCCCCCTCGAAAAGACGCACGTGCGCATTTCGATCGGCACCCAGGAGGAGATGCAGAAGGCCACTGCGGTCTTTCGCAGCGTTTTGAAGATGGACACGTCGCCGCCCCTGCAGAGGAAGTCAGGGCGGCAGCACGAGGAGGCATCATGGCGCTGACGCGACGCGGATTCATGCAGACGGCGGGCATCGGAGCCGCGGGCGCGCTCACGAGCTCGTGGATTGGCGCGCGCGGGCGCGAGCACAGTGTCTGGTCGGCTTTCGAACCGACGCTGCACGCCGTCGAGCCCGGTCAGATCGTGCTCGCCAGCAACGAGAACCCGCTCGGACCCGGACGGGTGGTGATGAATGCGGTGCAGGCCGCATTTGGCGAAGGCGGACGCAAACCCGGACGCTATTCCGGCAGCTCGCGCGATCTGATCGAGGCGATCGCGAAGAAGCAGAAGGTGAAGCCCGAAAACATCGTCCTCGGCTGCGGATCCACGCAGATCCTGCGCTCCGCCACGCACCTCTTTACCGCGAAGGACAAGCCGCTCGTCGGCACGATCCCGACCTACGAGGAATGCGCGGGCTATGCCGAGATGATGGGACATCCGGTGCGTCCAGTGGCGCTCGACTCGGAGTTCAAGCTGGATCTGGACAAGCTGGCGGACGCCGCGAAAGGCGCGGGGCTCGTCTTCTACTGCAATCCGAATAACCCGACGGCCACGTACGTCGGCGCCCGCGCGACCCGCGAGTTCTTCGCGACGGTCACGCGCGAATCTCCAGACACGACGATCCTCGTCGACGAGGCGTACTTCGACTACGTCACCGATCCGGATCACGACACGCACATTCCCGTTGCCGTCGAGAACCCGCGCGTGATCGTCGCGCGGACGTTCTCGAAGGCGTACGGCATGGCCGGCTTGCGCATGGGCTATGCGGTGGGACATCCCGAGACGATCAAGAAAATGGCCGAGTGGGATGGCGGGTCGGGCACGAGCTCGCTGAACGTGCTGGCGCTCCATGCGGGCATTGCGGCGATCCAGCAGGACGAATCGTTCATCGCGACCGAGCGTGCGCGGAACCGGGCCGTGCGCGACTTCACGATGAAATGGTTCGCCGGCCGCGGCATGAAGCCCACGGATGCGCAGGCGAACTTCATGTTCGTGAATATCGGCCGTCCGGCGAAGGAGTTCCGCGATGCCTGCCGCGCGAAGGGCGTGCTCGTCGCGCGCGATTTCCCGCCGTTCGAGAAGACCCATTGCCGCCTGTCGTTCGGGACGATGGAGGAGATGAAGAAGGCGGTGGCGGTCTTCGGCGACGTCCTCGCGCGCAAGAGCACCGCTGCGGCGTAGCCCCGACGTCGCGAGCGGTTTCAAAACCGGTGTCAGACGCGGGGCCTGCCCGCGAGTCTCCCCACTCGGTGCTCGCCCAAAAGCCCGTGTCACGGGAGTGGGCTCCGCGCCGAGTGGGGATGCCCCTCTCGCGGTCACCCGCGATCCAGTCTTGAAACCGCGCATAAACGGTCAGCGATGCGTCAAAGCCGACTGGCGGGTGGCCGTTGACGGGGCCGCCCCGCGCCGCACGCCCGAGCCTCTCTCGTCACCAGTGCTTTTGGCTCGGGATCGGCGTGGGGCTGTCAACGGCCAGGACCCGCGCGGCGGGTTTGTAAGATTGCAAAGATTGGAGCTCTTATGAATCGGCGCGAATTTCTGGAAGGTGTCGCCGCCACGACCGCGTTCACGATCGTTCCGCGCCGCGTGCTCGGCGGCAGAGGCTACCGCGCGCCGAGCGACATGATCGTGCTCGCGCAGGTCGGCTGTGGCACCCAGGCGCAGCGGCAGGTCAACACGGGTCTGGTGAGCCGTCCCGATCTCCAGTTCGTCGCCGTCGTGGATCCCAACAAGGCCAGCCAGAACTATGTCGACTGGAACCTGTGGGAGAACCGCAATCGCATCCGGAAGTTCCTCGACGAGCCGTCGTGGGGCGAAACGGACACAGGCACGCGTGCCGGCCGCGAGGTCGCGCGGCAGATCATGGAGACCTACTACCGCAAGAACAATCGCGCGAGCGCCGGCATCCGATCCTACGAAGATTACCGCGAGATGCTCGAGAAGGAGCGCGACATCCAGGGCATCGTGAACATCACGCCCGATCATCAGCACGGCAGCATCAACGTCGCGGCGCTGCGGAAAGGAAAGGCGGCGATCTCGCACAAGCCGGTCGCGAGCGTCGTTTATGAAGTGCGTCAGACCGTGCAGGCGGCGCGCGACAGCGCCGCGGTTTCACATCTGCTCGCGTACAGCAATTCGCCGGATCGGCACACGCTCGCGGCATGGATCAACGCGGGCGTCATCGGAAACACCCGCGAGGTGCACAACTGGACGAACCGTCCGTTCTGGCCGCAGGGGCACCAGGAGTATTTCAAATCAGGGCCGCCTGTTCCCGAAGGTTTCAACTGGGCGCTCTGGCAGGGCCCCGAGCCCGACAGGCCGTATCACCCCGCCTATACGTTTGCGGTATATCGCGGATGGTATGCGTATGGCGCAGGGTGCCTGGCGGACATGGGCTTCTACGCGCTGTGGCAGCCGTACCGGATCCTGAATCTCGGCGTGCCCGAGTGGGTCGAGGGACGTCCGAACAACGACGCGTTCGTCGACGAGCACAACATCAGCAAAGGGGGACGCGTGTCGCTGGTCGGCCTGCCGAAAGCCAGCACCGTTCGCTGGCGGCATCCTGCCACCGCGACGCGTCCAGCGGTCGACACGTTCTGGTACGACGGCGGCAACAAGCCGCAGACGCCTGACGAACTGATTGAGGACGGCGAGGACCTTGCCGACGAAGGCATGCTGTTCGTGGGCGACAAGGGCAAGATCCTGTGCGACTTCCGCGCCAACAAGCCGCGGCTGATTCCCGCGAGCCGTCAGCGCGCCTTCGAAAGCTCCATCGTCGCGCAGAACATCGATACGACGACGTCAGACGATGAGTGGGTGAACGCGATCAAGAACGGGAAGAAGTCGCGCGGGAGCTTCGAGCAGGTGGCGCCGCTCGCCGAAGCGGTGACGCTCGCGAACATCGCGCTCCGCGTGCCCTACAAGCGGCTGCTCTGGGACGCGCAGAAGATGGAGTTCACGAACTCGCCGGCGGCGAACAAGTTCGTGCGGCGCGAGGAGTACCGCGGAGGCTGGGAGAAGACGTTCATCTAAGCGATCCGTTCAAACCCGTTCAGGCGCGGGTCCTGGCCGTTGACAGCCCCACGCCGTCCCTCGCCAAGTGCGCTTGTCCCGGGAGTGGCTCGGGCGTGCGGCGCGGCGCGGCCCCGTCAACGGCCACCCGCGTATCGGGTTTGAAACCAGTTGTAATCAAACAGCTCGTCGCAGGTTGCGCTGTCGATGCGAAGCTCGTTGAGCGCGGCGACGTGATGTCGCCGCGCGTCTGGTTGAATCACCGCGCCGGCCAGACGGTGCCCTGTTCGCGCTTGACCGAGCCGATCCCCTTGTAGACGAACTTCTGCAGCCTCCGTCCTTCGTACGTCTCCGTCGTGTAGATGTTCCCCTTCGAGTCGGTCGCGATGCTGTGGACGGCGAAGAACTGGCCCGGCTGGCGGCCGCCGTCGCCGAAGCTCGTGAGGATCTCGAGCGACTGGCGATCCATCACGTAGACCTTCTCGTTCTTTCCATCCGCCAGATACATGTACTTCTGCCCGGGATCGCGTGAGAACGCGACGTCCCACACCGAGCCGTCGCCGAGCGTCTTCTTCGCGATGAACTTCTCCTTCACGAACGTGCCGTCGGCCTTGAACACCTGGATGCGATCGTTCGGGCGATCGCAGACGTAGACGAGGCCGTCGTTCGCGAGATCGGCGCAGTGGACCGGCGTGCGGAACTGCTGCGCCGGCGGCGCCTCCGGATCGTACCGCCCGATATTGGTGTCGTCGGGCTTGTGACCGTATGCGCCCCAGTAGCGTTTGAACCTGCCTGTGTCCGCATCGAGCACTGCGACACGCTTGTTGCCGTAGCCGTCGGCGATATAGGCCTCGTTCGCTTTCGGGTCGACGAAGATCTTCGCGACGCGCCCGAAGTTCTCGGTGTCGTTGCTGCCTTTGCTCTGACCCGGGTGACCGAGCTGCATCAGGAACTTGCCGCTTCGGGTGAACTTCAGGATGTGCGCGTCGGTCGCGTCGTTGCCGCCGATCCACACGTTGTCCTTGTAGTCGATGAAGATCCCATGGTTCGACTTCGGCCAGTCGTATCCTTCGCCGGGGCCGCCCCAATGGCCAACGAGGTTGCCCGCGGGATCGAACTCGAGCACCCACGGCGCGCGGCGACAGCAGGACGCGGTCGGCGGATTCTGATCCGCGGCCCCTTCGATCGCGTTGACGCGATCCGCGCGGTGCACGATCCACACGTGATCCTGCGCGTCGATGCCAAGACCGATCGTCTCGCCAAGCACCCAGTTGTTCGGCAGCGGCTTCGGCCAGAACGGATCCACTTCGAACCGCGGCGCCTGCACAACAGCCTGCGCCGACGCTGCGCGCTCGAGGGTGATCTCGATCGCGCCGAGCGCCACGAGCGCCGCTGCGAAGCTCGCGCCGATCAGCAGGTTCTTCATTGACATCCGCCTCTCCCGCGGGCCGTGGGTCCTGGCCGCGAACAGCCCCACGGAATTCCGAGCCGAAAGGCCATGATCACGGGAGACGGCTCGGAACTTCCGCGGGGCGGCCCCGTTCGCGGCCACCCACGACCGGACCGAGTCCCTTGTAGATGAATTTCTGCAGCCGCTTGCCCTCGTACGTCTCGCCCGTGTAGAGATTGCCCTTCGAGTCCACAGCGACGCTGCCGACGCCGTAGAAATGCCCGGGATACCGGCCGCCCGAGCCGACATGCGATATCACCTCGAGCGTGTCGTTCTTGCGGTCGCAGACGTAGACGTTGCCGTCCTTCGCGGCGCGCACGCACGTGGCGCCGGGCAGCGGGGGTGGCTTGACAGGACGCTGCTCCACGAATGTGCCGGTGCGCGTGAACTTCAGCGTCTCCGCGTCTCCGCGAATCCAGACGGAGCCCTGTCGATCGACGTCGATGCCGGCCGGCGTCTTCGGCCAGGTGTAGCCGGTCCCCGGCCCGCCCCAGTGGCCGACCAGATTCCCCGCTGGATCGAACTCGAGCACCGGCGGCGCCGGCGCGCAGCAGCTTTCCGCCGTCGGGGGATCCGTCGCCAGGCCCGCTTCGGTGCGCGCGGTCAGCGAATCCATGCCCCGATGCACGAGCCAGACGTGATCCCGTGCGTCAACCGCGACGCCGGTGACCGACCCGAGGATCCAGTGGTTCGGAAGCGGCCGCGGCCAGAACGGATCGACCTCGAACGAGGGCACGTCCGTCGGAACGATCGCCAGGGAGAGCACAGTCGCGGCGCCGAGAAGAACGGCCGTGCGCGTCATGGTGCGCGCAGTATACTCCGCCTCGAGAATGAGATCGCGCCTCGCTGCCATCGTGCTGGCGCTCGCGTTGCCGGCGATTGCCTCCGCGCACGACATCCCGGCGGACGTGACGGTGCACGCGTATTTCAGCCCTGCCGGGACACGTCTGCACGTCCTCGTCCGCGTGCCGCTCAGGGCGATGCGCGATATCGATTTTCCGACGCGCGGCAGCGGTTTCCTCGACCTCGCGCGCGCCGATCCCTACCTTCGGGATGCGGTGACGCTCTGGATCGCGGACGCCCTGGAGATCGATGAAGGGAAGACGACGCTCGGCCGTCCGCGGGACGTCCGCGCGATCGTCTCGCTGCCGTCAGACCAATCGTTCGCGTCGTTCGACGCTGCGCTGGCGCATATCACGGGCCGCCCCTTGCCGGTGACCACCGACATTCCGTGGGAACAGGCGTTCGTCGACGCCTCGTTCGAGTACGCGATCGCCTCGGATCGTTCGGCGTTCTCGATACGTCCTCAGTTCGCGCGGCTCGGCATACGCGTCGTCACCGTGCTGCGGTTCATGCCGCCCGATCGTCCGATGCGTGTATTCGAGTATGCCGGCGATCCAGGGCTCGTCCGGCTCGACCCCCGATGGCACCAGGCCGTGCTTCAGTTCATCAGGCTCGGGTTCCTGCACATCCTGAGCGGAACCGATCACCTCCTGTTTCTGCTGTGTCTCGTGATCCCGCTGCGGCGGATCCGCACGCTAGCGCTCGTCGTCACCGCCTTCACGGTGGCGCATTCCGTCACGCTGATCGCGGCCGCATCCGGCTTCGTGCCCGATGGACTCTGGTTCCCGCCGCTCGTCGAGGCGCTCATCGCCGCATCGATCATTTACATGGCGCTCGAGAACATTCTGTCGCCCGACGCGCCCGTGCGGCGGCGGTGGGTGCTCGCGTTCGCGTTCGGCCTCGTGCACGGGTTCGGCTTCTCGTTCGCGCTGCGGGAAACGCTGCAGTTCGCGGGTTCGCACCTGCTGATGTCGCTGCTGTCGTTCAACGCCGGCATCGAGCTCGGACAACTGCTGGTGGTGGCGGCACTCGTTCCCATGCTGCAGATCGTCCTCACCCGTGTTCCAGAGCGCGTCGCGGTCATTGTGGTGTCCGCGTTCGTCGCGCACACTGGCTGGCACTGGATGCTGGAGCGCGGTGAGCGGCTGCGGCAGTTTGCGTTTCCCGCTGTGTCGCCGCTCATGGCGACACGAGCCTTGTTCTTGATGGTGTTGCTCGTTGCCGTTACATGGCTGATCCGGTCGGGTACTTTCCGCCGCGGGTTCGCGGCAAGACAGCACCTGTCCGCCGAGGCGGAGTTGCCGGATAAGACGATTGGGTGATTCGCCTACTCAGCGCGCAGCGCGGCAATCGGGTCGATAATCGCCGCGCGGCGCGCCGCCACATGACTCGCCGTGAGCGCAACGGTCGCCATGAGAAGCACGGCGCCGCCAAGGGCGCTCCGATCGAGCGGCGTCGTGTCGACAAGCCATTCCTTCAGGTACCGTGTGGTCAGCGCGGCGAGCGCCAGTCCCACGACGAGACCACACGCCGTCAACATTCCTGCGCGCCCGACCAGCATCCGCGACACGCGTCCACGCCCGGCCCCGAGTGCGAGGCGGACGCCGATTTCCGGCGTGCGTTCGGTGACCCAGCAGCCGACGACGGCAAATAGTCCCACCGCGGCCAGGATGAGCGCGAGTGCCGCGAATGCGCCGAGCACCGATGTGGCGAAGCGCCAGGTGGACACCGATCTCGAAACGACGGCCGCAACCGGCTCGATCGTGCCGACGGGCAATGCGGCGTCAATCGAGGCGACCTCCTTCTTGAGCATCGGCGCCATCCGCTCCGCCGGACGGGACGTGCTCACGATGTAGCGCATGACTGGCGTCGAGTTCTGCGAGAAGGGCACGTAGATCTCCGGACGCGCCCCAATCGGTTGCCGGAGGTTCGGACATCGGCGACGATCCCGACAATCACTTTCGTGGACTTCTGGCCGAACAGCTCGACAGCCAGCGAGCGCCCCACGGCGTCGGAACCTGGCCACAGCCGCCGCGCGAGCGTCTCGTTCAGCACCGCAACCGGAGGCGCGCCGCGCTCGTCGAGCGTTGAGAGTGAACGCCCGCGCACGATCCGCATTTCCATGGTTTCGAAGTAGCCCGCCGTGACAATCGGCGCGTTGACCGTCATCCAGCACATGTCGCTGGACGAGTACGTCGAGCAGAACGCGCAGACGACGCAGGCGCTGGAGAATCTGTACGCGGGGATTCAATCCGCATTGCCGCC
>WNGF01006783.1_pt1 | contig 14064 bp, 18 predicted proteins | sample 5400641 | NCBI WGS metagenome assembly WNGF01 (sample SAMN13153371, study PRJNA577476) | soil metagenome | isolation source: 80 cm soil or saprolite under grassland replicate 2 | place: USA:California | collected 2016-06-15
TCGGCCACGATGCCTCAAACCCTGACGAGTTCTTCGGTAGGTATATCGAAGTGACACCGCACTCGCGCCTCGTCTGGACCAATGACGAAGGTGGTGACGGTGGGCCCGTCACCACGGTGACCTTCGAGGAAAAAGGTGGCAAGACGCTGTTGGTCATGCACGAGCTTTATCCCTCGAAGGAAGCTCTCGACGCTGCCGGCACCGGCGCGGCGGATGCGATGAGCGAGACATTCGAGCAACTGGACGAGCTTCTCGGCACCCTTGGCGCGAGCGTGGGACGGTCATGAAGTCGTCGATCTCGCGGTCGGCCGCCTGGCTTTCGCTGCGGAAGAGAACCCCGACGAGGTCGTCGCGTCTGGTCGGTGTTACTGCAGCAGGGCGAGACCGCGTAGATGCTGCGGCGATGTCGCATAGTCGGCGACGCGGCGCCAACTTTTTCCACGATCGTCCGAACGGTGCACGCCGCGCTCATCGGCGGCCCACATCTCTCCAGGTTTTGCGCCGGAGCAGAGGAGCGGCGCGATTGTGCTGGCTGGCTCCGGCCAACCGTCGCGGACGCGCTCCCAGCGCTCGCGAGTGAGTCGGCGATATAACCGGCCGTCCGATCGGCCAGCCACGTACGCCGTATACGGTCCGGACGACGCTGATACCACGACGACCTCCGGTTCTCCCGGATCAATCGCGACGCTGCGCAAGTAGCCGACCTCGAGACCCGTGCTCGGCGAGCGCCACGTCGCGCCGGCGTCGTCGCTCTCGAAATATCCGTCGCCCGCAGAGACGCGCAGGGTATCGGGTGCATTGCGATGAATGGCGAGTTCGTGGGTGTCCCACGGACCGCCGGCGACCCGGTCGCGCCAGGTGCGGCCGCCATCGATCGTGGACACGAGCGCGCCGGCCTCGATCGCAACCCAGAGTCGTGCAGCTTCGAGCGGGTGGCACGCGATCCAGCGAACGTGATGAGTGTCCGGTCTCGGCGGAAACGACCATTCCGATGACGACGGCAATGTCTCCAATCGGCTCGTCGGCTCCCAGGTCGTACCCGCATTCGCCGAGCGCCACACTTCGCTCGGTTCGGTGCCGGCCCAGACGACATCCCGCTCGGCAGGGCTCGCGGCGATGGCCATAATCAGCCGGTCGGCAAGACCGACTGACTGCCAGGACCGTCCGCCATCGTCGGTCCTGAACACGCCGTACCGGTGGGTCCCACACCACGCCCGTCCGTGAGCGAGCGCGTCCGCAGCAAGGCAAGTAGGACGGTCGCCGATTCCGCGTGCCGACACGGAGGTGCCGCGCTCAATGTCAATGACGACGACCTCGCAGTCGGTGGCGACCAGTATCGGCATGATGACGACCTTCTGAACGATTGTCGCGCGCTGGGAGCGAGGAAACGAGCTGAACCGCTCATTCGCGGACGACGGGCGCGTGTCGCTCACGGACGAACGCGGATGATCGTCTTCCCCTTGATCCGCGCGGTCGGGTTGAATGCGGCGACGGCGTCGTCAAGGGTCGAGACGTTGCCGATGTTCGTCCGCAGTTTTCCGTCGCGCACCCGCTGGACGATCGCACTCAGTTGGACACGATCGGACTCGACAACGAAGTCGACCGCTAGGCCGTCGGCGGGCCGCGCCTCGGGCGGCCCGACGATGGACACCAGGGTTCCTCCGGCTCGAATCATGCCTGCGGACCGCTTCCCGATGTCGCCGCCGATGACATCGAACACCAGATCGACTCCGCCGACGTCTTCGAGAACCTCGTTCTCGAGGTCGACGAACTCCTTCGCGCCGAAGTCGAGCACCCTCTGACGGTCGGCGGCGCGTCCGGTGCCGATGACGTAGGCGCCGGCCTCTCGTGCGAGTTGCGTCACCATCGACCCGACGGCGCCGGCCGCGCCGTGCACGAGGACGCTCTGCCCCGCCTGAAGGCGGCCGTGCTCGAACAGTCCCTGCCACGCGGTCAGGCCCGAGATCGGCAGGCTCGCGCCCACCGTGAAGTCGACGTCGCCCGGCAGCGGCGCGAGGTTGCGCGCCTCGACGGCCGCGTACTCCGCCAGAGTGCCGTCGCGATACCAGTCCGTGAGGCCGAATACCCGCTGTCCCACCGACAGCCCCGTGGTGCCATAGCCGAGGGCGGTGACCACTCCGGCCAGGTCGTGCCCGGGGATCGACGGTGTTCGGTCACGGTCGAGGCGATCGGTCCAGGTCGACGGCCACGTCAGCTCAGTCGGGACGAATCCCGACGCATGAACCTGAACGACGACGTCGTTTATCGCTGCCTGCGGCTCGGGCCGCTCCACCAGCGTCATCCCGGCCGTTCCCGCAGCCTGGTCCGTCACCACGATCGCCTTCATCGTCCCCGCCTCCTGTTCTGTCTCTTTGTTGTCCCCAGTGTTCGTTCTGAAAACGGTCGTTCCGTGCCGTCTTGTTGCGTGACCCGGTACTGTTTCCGGCCTCAGCAGCGATGCTGGCTCGCGATCTTTGTTGTATGTCGTCTTCTTCCGAACTCCATTGCAAGCTATAAATACGACGTCATTCGCGAACGACATCGCTCGCTTTCTTGTCCTCCCGAAGGCCAACGAATTTGGAATGCCTCAAGTGGTTGTTGCCGTCCATTCGAGAAACTCGAACTGGCCGACAAGCTCTGGCCTAAGCCACTGGCATTCGGCCATCTTTGTTTGGTCAGCCCTGCCCCCATCGTCCGCTCCTCGCCTCCGGCAGATTTGCAAACGGGCAATCGCTGATCTCGAGTCCCTTGAATTTCCTGAACAGCTGCGCACGCGTCACGGGCGTGAAGCCGTTGCGGGTTCTCGCGACGTACATCGACTTCTCGCCTTCGTAGTACCCGAAGATCAGCGCATCGAACGTTTTCGTTCCACGTGTGTAGCCGCCGATCACGAACTCCTGACCGCGGTTGACGCGCATCTTCATCCACGCGCCGGTGCGCAGTCCCGACTCGTACACGCTGTTGCGCCGCTTGGCGACGAGCCCTTCAAATCCTTGCTCCTTGACTGATTGCACGAGCACGGGGAGAGCGGCATCGAGCGAGCTCGCGTACCGGACGGGCTCCACCAGCTTCGGCAGCACCTTCTGTTCGAGGAGCTCGCGCCGTTTCTCGAGTGGCTCGCGCATCACGTTCGCGGCCGGCAAGCACGATCAGGTCGAATACGTAGTAGATGACCGGAGCTGCCGCCGACCCATAGTTCTGGAGAGCGTTGAACGAGGGGCGCCCGTCATCGTCGAAGGCGATGACCTCACCATCGATGACCGTGTTGTCCGGCATCTTCGCGAGTCCCTTCACCACGCCCGGATACCGGCTGCTGAAGTCGTTGTCGTTGCGCGAACGCAAATGCACGACTCCGTCGCGTTTGAATGCGATCGCCCGGTACCCGTCGAGCTTCAGCTCGGACAGCCACTGCTCGCTATCGGGTAACGAATCCGTTCGCAGCAACGGCATCGGCTGGATGAAACGTGCGGAAGAGCTGCTCGGGGCCGCCGTTCTGGCGGTATTGGCTTTACTTTTGTGATCCATTCGCCTTATGAAGAAGCAGTCAACGGATGATACCGCTCAGCCGGCGTTGCAACGCGACCCCGAAGAATGGAAAACCGGCGACGAGCCGATGACCGATGCACGCGTATCTCGAGACGTTGTGTCGAGAGACTGACGAGGAATTCGATGACGCGCTGACGAAGGCCGAGGCATCGAAGCGCATCGATGAACTCCGCGCACGTTCGCCGAGACTCTCGGATCAATGAGCCGTGTTTGCGGCAGGGCTTCGGTTTGGAGAACCGCAGCGACTAGTAGTGGACCGTCCGACTGTCACCCAATGCGCTGCCGATGGTCAGGTTGGTCGACTCTGAAACGCCTGGCCCGAGTTGCCCGTGACGCGGCCGACTCGGGCCAACAAGCCCAATGGCTACCTTCTCGGCTCATACCGCATCGCCACCGCTCCCGAACCGAACTCCAGCCGGCTCACGAGCCTCAAGTCAACATGCTTTGATAGCCCCGCGAACAACGTCGACCCGTGGCCAGCCAGCCTGGGGTGCACCACGAACTCGTACTCATCGATCAATCCCAGCTCCGTCAACGCCAGCGCGAGCTTCACGCCTCCCACGAACAGTCCCTTACCTGACTCCCGCTTGAGCTGTTGAACGGCCTTCCCCAGATCCCCACGCACGAGCTCCGCGTTCCAATCGACGCGGTCCAGGGTGCTCGACACGACGAAGGCCGCCGAGCGGCGGGCCAACGAGATCGAGCTCGACATCCGCGCGGGCGTGCACGGATGGAAGAGCACGATCCCGAGCTTCGTTGAGTGATGGGACGTCTATCGCAAGACGTACACGCCACTCAAGTCGGCGAGAAACCGTGACGCGCAGATCGTCGCGCACTTTCTTCCGCACTTCGGCGCCAGGCGGCTGGACGAGATCACGAAGTCCGACATCGTCCGCTATCTGAACCTGCGGCGGACGCAGATGACGGGCAATCCGGGCCACAAGAACCGTCGTCTGGTTTCGGAGAGCACGGTGCGGCGCGAGCGCGGCCTGCTGCAATCCATCTTCGAGCGCGCGATCGACGAGGGCTACGACATCCGCAACCCGTTCCGCGGGATCAAACGCGGGAAGGACAAGCCGCGGACACGCGTCCTGACGCTCGACGAAGAGACACTCTTGCTGGAAGCGCTCCACCAGCGCTTCGAGCGATTCGTTCGGTTCGCGCTCGGGACCGGCTGCCGCCTCGACGAGATCCGCGGCATCGTTCCTGAGCGCGACATTGATTGGCTGCGCGGGACAGTGCACGTCATCGGCAAGTTCCGCAAGGAGCGTGATGTGCCGATGCAGGCGGATGCGAGGGCGGCGCTGGAGGAGCAGCTCGAGGAAGATGGCAAGTTGTGGCGGCAGAATCCTCAGCGGCTACGCGAGGTGCTGGCGGAAGGCTCGGCCCGGGCGAAGATTCCGTCGCTGACCCCGCATGTGCTGCGCCACACATTCGGTACCCGGTGGCTCCAGGCCGGCGGGGACATCTACAAGCTGTCGAAGATCCTCGGACACTCCAGCGTCGCTGTGACCGAAGTGCACTATGCGCACCTGCTGAAGGAGGATCTGGTGGCAGCGAGCCAGCAGGTCAAGATTCCGGTCGCGCCGAGAGGCACGGGGAACGTGGTCCGGATGCCGCGGCGCCGGACAGGAACGAGTCAATGACCATGTTTCGCTACTCAACACTCGGTGGCGGCGAGAATGCGCCGGTTCCTTCCGCGGCCGAACTGATTGAAGTCGTTCGCCGAGGTCCCGTCTGGGCAGAGATCACGATTACGCGGGAGGACGACGCGCAGTTCCCGCGTGCCCAGTATGTCCTGGCACGAAAGTCACGGCTTGGTCCTTCACTGTTTCGAGGACGAACTCTCGTGGGGCGTTTTCCTTGCCGAATCCGGGTCACTGGCCGAACCGGAAATCGACATCGTTCTTGGCGGCCAGGTTCAGGAGCGGTGGCCGCGACAGTTGTTCGTTGTCCCATCTCTTGGCGCTGAAGCTCTTGACTACTTTCTGGAAACGGGTAAGCAGAAGGAAACGCTGCACTGGATTCGGACGGATGGGTTCGCCCGGGAGACCGTATGGAAAGGGCGAGCCGGACGGGAGGCGTGGCAACAGGGGAAGGAAGACAGGGGCGCCAGACGTGAGTAGTGCGTCGCCGCATACTAGCGCCGGGAGGAAATGATGGCGAAGGCCCGCCGATTGCCGCCGGTGCATCCCGGCGAGATCCTACGGGAAGAACTCATGACACCGCTCGGGCTGAGCATCACGGGCCTTGCCCGCGACCTACGGGTGCCCGTCACCAGGATGAGGGGGCTCGTGAACAGCCGCCGCAGCATCACGGCTGACACGGCGCTGCGCCTGGCGCGTTACTTCGCCCCGCGCGTGGGTGATCTCACGCTGAGGGACTGGTCGTCAAGCTTGACCTTTACGCACTGTCGCGCCCAGTTACGACAATCCGCTCTCGCGTCATCTCGGCGGCGTACGCCATGGACGCGCGAATGTCATCTGCTTCGAGTCCGGGGTACTGCTCGAGGATCTGCTCACTCGTCATGCCCGCCGCCCGGAGATCGACGATGAGCGAGACCCAAATGCGGTGGCGACGAATGCAGGGCCTTCCGTGGCAGACGTGTGGGTCAGTCGAGATGCGGTTCAAGAGGCTGTCGTGGGTCACGACTGTCGGACCGTGCCTTCAGGCTCGTCGTCTCTCTGAAGCGTATTCTGGGACGGGAACGCCGGCGACCTTTGCGTATAGCACGTCGGAGTCGAGGTCGGCATTGTTCGGCCAGCAAACCGTTCCCAGTTCCGCATTGACGGTAGCCTTTGCGAAAAACTCGGGTTCGCGCAGCGGCGCAAACACGCCGGTGAACTCCACCAGTTGCGCCACTTCGACGACCCCCTCGGTGCCGTCATCGAATGCGACGCGAAGCCGATGCTCGGGAAGCGCTTGGACCGAGACAACATCTCTCAACATGGTGTTACTCCAATGGGGCAATCTGCTTCAGCGGCTGCTGCTGGCGTGCGAGACGCCAATCCTCGATCAGTTCCTGCTGGTGCGCCGATGCCCATTCAACGACGAGTCCGAGCGCGCGTGGCGAAAGGTGCCCTTCCAGCACGGTCAAAGAGTCGATTGCCACAATCGCCTTCTATTCAGCGTCGCGGACATGGAAGTGCGGTGGCGGATGATCGTTGTAGTTCAGTGAAATGACGATTCCAAAGAACCGACTGATCTCCGGCATACCGCGTTCGATAAGTCAGTCGCCGGTGTCTTCGGCGAAGCGATCGACGTCTGCAGCCGTCAGCGTCGGAGCACCAGGGCGTCTCGGAAACGTCGCCACGCCTCGCTCAATACGGACGTCAGCTTCGGCGATCCGCCGGAGTAGCGCTTCGTCGAATTCGTCGACACGCTGTCCCGACCGGCTGGCGAGATCTGCAAGTCGCTCTTTCAATGCGGCGTCCACGGTGATCGTGGCGTTCGGCATAATGTCATTGTCCCACGATGTAGCGAAGGGCGCGAACTGCGGCGCGAAGTTGCCGTTCGTCGCGCAGCGTCACGACCTGTCGCCGCTTGGGTGGGCCCAAATTTGGGCCCACGAATTTTCCGACGCTGCAAATCGTTCGAGAATCAGCACTTTCCGAGGTCGCCCCAGCTTGCCTTGGGCGCAGGGGGTCGCTGGCTTGGGCGCCGGAGCTTCAGCGAAGGCGGCTTCGAATCCAGTCGCCCCGACCACTTTTCAGCTTCCGGGTAACACCGGGGTCCCACCCGTCGCGCGATGTCGGGGGTCACGCTGCGGCCTCCGAGCCTTGGACCGCACCTCCGTCACGTCGAAGAGAGGCTCCGATCCTTGGGGATTCGCCAGCGACATTGGAACTCGTCCTTGGCAATCAGATCTACATCCCCAAGCAAGACTTGAATCCTGGACTTCGAAACCGATGGCTTCGGTTCGCCGCCTTTCAGAATCCCGAGTTCTACGATTCTAATGCGCATGGTTCAGGTGCTTGGCCCACTGTTACTGCGCTGTCGCGAGCGGCCTCTGGTGAGGCGAACTCGGCCAGCGCCAGGCGCCTATATTTAGGGCAGGGTCGGTGAGAGTAGATCTCGCGCCCGCGCCGCCCGTCGTCAGCCGCGTCGCGCCGCCTCGATGGTGGCGACGTCGATCTTCTTCATCGACATCATCGCCTCGAAGGCGCGCTTTGCCTCAGCGCCACCGGCCGCCATCGCGTCGGTCAGCGCGCGCGGGGTGATCTGCCAGGAGAGGCCCCAGCGGTCCTTGCACCAACCGCACGCGCTTTCCTGGCCGCCGTTGCCGACAATCGCATTCCAGTAGCGGTCCGTCTCGGCCTGATCGTCCGTGGCGATCTGGAAGGAGAACGCCTCGCTGTGCTTGAACGCCGGGCCGCCGTTGAGCCCGAGGCAGGGAATGCCGAGGACGGTGAACTCCACCGTCAAGACATCGCCCGCCTTGCCGCTCGGGTAATCGCCAGGCGCCTTGTGGACAGCGGTCACTTCACTATTCGGAAAGGTGGCGGCGTAGAACCGCGCCGCGTCCTGTGCGTCCTTGTCGAACCAGAGGCAGATCGTGTTTTTCGGTGTCATGTGTCATTCACCTTCTTTCCGAAGTTACCCGCGTTATGGAACGAAGCCCAAACGGACGTGCCGGCACTGACGTTCTGCCCATCCCATCATCCGCCATCGCGTTCCGCTCGGAACATCGTGAGCTCCCAGGTGTTGGATCGCTCATCGTGGCGGACGAGATACATATCACCGTCTGCGCCTTTCAGCTTGAATATCAGTAGTCGGGCGCCAGCAAGGCGTCGAGTACCTCCGTGACGGATATCCGATGGTCACCAAGAATCACCTGCCGTGGCGTCTGCTCGCCGCGATGGCCTGCGTAGCACTCAACACCGACGCTGAGCAACTGCTCTTCAGGCATCTGATTCACCGTACGATGTTGTCATGATCGTAGTGCTGAAGGCGACACGGCCTCGGCCCACGCCCGTTCCGCTATCCGCGCCAGGAAGGATTGACTTAACGTCCATAATAATAAGTTCGGCATCCGGCCAGGTTTGCCCTCGAGCCTGCGCTCATGCTGGGCCCCGGGGCGTTTCACACCGCACCGGACGCGCCGCTCTTTGGCGCAATCGGCGACTCGGCGCCGGATCGTTGGGGCCGCGCGCTCATGCGCCGCATGTCGCGGCGACAGGCAGAACGCGAGGGGCGCGCGGTTCGCACGCTTCGCGAGATCGACTATCTGCTGATGGTTGACGACGAGGCGCGACAGGGAGCGCTGCGTTTTGCGGAACAGGCGGGTGGCCCGTTCCTGCGGGAGGCCGATGCGATCCGCATTCCGCCGCTGGTTGAACTTCCCAAGCTCCTCTCAGCGGCCGAACGCATCGTCGACGAACACGAGACAGACGAAGACCTGCGTTTGCTGTTTGCGCTGGGTTCCTCGTTGGGGGGCGCCCGTCCGAAGGCGTCAGTGCGACTGAAAGATGGCAGTCTCGCGATTGCGAAGTTTCCGCGCCGTGACGACGAGATCAACGTGGTCGCGTGGGAAGCGGTCGCGCTCACGCTCGCCGGCAAAGCCGGCATCGCCACGCCAACCGTCCGTCTCGAGGAGGTCGCCGGACAGCCGGTGCTCCTCGTGTCGCGCTTCGATCGCGTCAAAGGGCGTCGCAAGCCGTTTCTCTCCGCCATGAGTATGCTCGGCGCGAAGGACAACGAGTCGCGAAGCTACCTTGAATTCGTGGACGCGCTCCGCCGGTATGGCGCTGCGCCGATGGAGGACATGGAGGCGCTGTGGCGCCGGATCGTGTTCACGATCCTCACCTCCAATACAGACGACCACCTCCGTAATCACGCGTTCCTCTACGAGGGACAAAACGGCTGGCGTCTTTCGCCGGCGTATGACCTGAACCCTGTGCCCATCGACATCAAGCCGAGGGTACTCGTGACGGCGATCACCGAGGACGACAACACGGCCTCGCTGGCTCTGGCCTTCGAGGTCGCAGGCTACTTTGAGATTTCGACGACGAGAGCGCGCGAGATCGCTGCCGAGGTCGCCGCGGTCGTGTCGACGTGGCGGGCCCAGGCGAAACGCCGTGGAATATCCCGTCAGGAAATTGATCGCATGGCGTCTGCCTTCGAGCATCGGGATCTCGAAATCGCGCGGGGCCGTTGACATTAGGGCTCGCGGTGCTGCTGGTGTTCGCCGACAACGACTCGGTCTCGCAACAGCGTATCGCGGAGTTCTTCGCGCTATTGGGCGGTGGCATCAAGGAGCCGGGCTGGGTGAATACGCAGTTGTCGAAGTCGCGCCTCGCGGTCGTGCCTGGCTACAGCCACTACAACTTCATCACCTCGCCTGAAGTGCCGCAGATCGTCGACAGGTTCCTGGCCGGTCCGCTCACCGATGTCGCGGCAGGCGCGGTCGCCGCCTCTTAGCAGGCTGCTGAAAAATGCAGCCTGAAGGGAGAAGGGAGAAGGCAAAAGTGAAAAAATCTGAGAGTTTCCCTTCTGCCTTTCCCCTTTTCCCTTAACAGCGTCACTTTTTCAGCAAGCTCCTAGGTCGCGCCGGCGCGGGAGCAGACCTAGGTCGGATCGCGGCTCGCTCCGGTAACGGACTGCTTGCGAGGATCCCTGCCGGCGCTAACGGAACCCAGCCGGGGAGCTCCGATGCCTGTCGAATCCAACTCGCCACGAGCTCCTCGTCGAGCGGGTCGTCCTCGTGGATGTCGACGTAGCGCACTTCCTTGTGCTTGGACTCGCCAGGGGGAAGCGGACGCAGTGACGTGCCGCGGAAGAACGCCACTTTGACGTACTTCGTGAAGCAATGAAAGTTGAGGAACCAGCCCTGGCCCTCGACTGCGTAAAAGGGCGAGTTCCACTTGACGACCTTGCGCACGTCAGGGTCAAGGCTTCGGACTGTTGGTCGGCCAACCGGGAGTCTCAACGCCGAACTGCTGTGCGTATTCGGCGTTCAGTCGCTGCCACCCGCCGAACTTCATCGCCTCGGGGCCAACGATGCGGCCGATGGGCGTTCCGCTGAGAAGGTGATCCAGAACATCGAAGCAAATGTGCCACCCGGCAGCACCCATCGAGATGAAGCGGCGATCGATGTTGGTCCACAGCGTCAGGCGCGTGCCACCGCTAAACGCTTTGAGTTCCCACCGCATATCGAAGCCACCCCACTTGTACTCGAGCGCCTTCGGCGCGTCGGCTCGCGTCACGGTTGTTTCCGTCACATGCGGCGTGGGCGCTCCCACCGTGGTGAGCTTCACCGTCGTTCCAACCGTACCCAGGCTCCGATCGGCGTCGAAGGGCGCCCACTCGCCGAGCTGCGCAGGGTCGGTAAGCGCCTGCCAGACTTTTTCCGGCGAGTGTCGCAGTTCCCTGACGAGAATGAGCGTCCACTTCTCTCCGTCCTTTCGCACCTGCGCCCCGCTGGCCGGACCGGGTGTGTACTGCTCGCGAACGGTCATCTTCGTCTCCTTGTCTTTCTTTTCGTTGGTGTCGATCGATTCATGCGGTCCAGATGCCGTTCGAGCGCATCTACGTGAGCAGACCAGAACCGGCGGAAGGGAGCGAGCCACGCATCCACCTCTTGAAGCGGTTCAGGTTTCAACCGGTAGACACGGCGCTGTGCGTCCACCGTGGATTCCACGAAACCGGCCTCGCGGAGCACGCGCAGGTGCTTTGACACCGTCGGCTGCGGCATACGAAGCTGACGCTCGATCTCGCCAACCGACTGTTCTGACGAGACCAGTAGGCTCAATATCGCGCGGCGGTTCGGCTCCGCGATGATGTCGAAGGCAGATTCCACTCTTTTTATATACTCCACAGGGAATATGCCAGTCAAGGCATTTACAGCCCGGGCGATTCACACGCGGGGCGAACAGGTCACCCGTTGCAGGCAGCGCCGCGGGCCGATAATAACGATGCGTCAACCGACGTAGTCCCGCGATCACAGGAAGAGGTGCCGATGGGTACAGTACTGCTCCTGCTTGCGCTGGCACAGGCCGGCCAGGCACCGAAGCCGTCTGAGCTGCCACCGTGGTGTGGCGAGGTGATGAAAACGGAGCGCGACACCCCGGCAGCATTCATGTGTCGAGCGCTCATCGAGCTGCAAAGATACAAGCGTCTGCCTCCTGACGATCCATCACGGAACTCCCATCTCGATGCCGCGGTGGCACTGGTCCGTCGCACCGCGGACCCGAATAGGGGCCCGCTCGGTGAAGTCTCTGCGCTGTGGTTCATCGCAGCCATGTACTCAGAGGTGGGTCGGTTTGACGATGCGGTCACGACGTGGCGGACGGTCATTGCTGCCGATCCGGATAATCCGGAGTGGAGGCGGGGGTTGGCGTTGACGCTCGATCACGCGGACAAGCGCGATGAGGCGGAGCGCGTACTGCGCGAGGCCATTCCCATCGTCCAACACCCGGAAAGCATGTATTCAGAGCTCCTCGAGCTATACGTCCGCCACAACGAGCACGCGAAGGCGATCGAGCTGGCAACACGATGGGAGACGTCCGAGCCGGACAACTTTGATGCGCACCGGCTGGTCGCCTGGTACTACTGGGACCAGTTCAAGGACGATGTCAGCCGGATACCCACCGAGGAACTGCGCCGCGGGCTCATGACGGCCAGTGCAGCCGCGGAACGGGCATTGCAAATCCAGCCGCGCGACACGAGCGTCATCCGATTCCTCGAATGGTTTCTGCGAGTTCGGGCCGCCATCGCGTCGGATCCGCAGGAGCGCGACGCGCTCAACCGCCGCGCGCGGGAAGTCGCCGACAGGGACGAGGACCATAGCACGCCGAGACCGCTGCCGAAGCTGCCGGCAAGAAAGTGAAATCTGTCGGCCGCGATCCCCGCCCGCCGCGCTGCCCGAGTCCAGCCGAGCGTGGCGCTGCGCCACGATGAGGGCCTCAATCGATCGCAGGCGCATCGGACGCGAGCCGCTCTGCCATCAGCGTCGATGGTCCGCTGCAAGCGGGCACGCGTCTCGGCGGATACCTCGTCCTGCATGCGATTGGCTCCGGCGGCATAGGCGTCGTGTATGCGGCGCAGCAGCAGTGGCCGCGACGCACCGTCGCGATCAAAGTCCTGCGTCGCGGCTACCGGCATCCGGAGATTCTGAAGCGCTTCGAACATGAAGCCGAAATGCTCGCCCGATTGCTGCATCCCGGCATCGCACAGGTGTATGCCTTTCATCCCGGCGACCGCTTCGTTCCGGCACACCTGGTGATGGAGCTCGTGAGCGGGCCGCCGATCACCACCTTCGTCCACAGCGATCGCCTGTCGATCCCCGAACGCGTGACGCTGATGATCAAGCTCGCGGACGCCGTGCAGCACGCGCACGAACGCGGCGTCATTCACCGCGATCTGAAACCAGCGAACGTCCTCATGGCGGACGGTGGTCAGCCGAAGATCCTCGACTTCGGCATCGCGCGCGCCACCGGATCCGACGTGCAGCGGATGACGATGCAGACGGCGCACGGGCAGTTGATGGGTACGCTGGCGTACATGAGCCCCGAACAGCTGCGCGGCCGTTCCTCCGAACTGGACGCGCGCAGCGACGTGTACGCGCTCGGCGTGGTGCTCTATCGCATGCTCGCCGATCGACTGCCGTTCGACGTCACGCATCTGTCGTGGCCCGAAGCGATCCAGCGCGTGCTGGAGACCACACCGCTAGTGCTTTCGACCGTCGACCCCGCCCTCGCGGGACCACTCGAGCACGTCGTCACGCGTGCGATGGCGCGCGACGCCGACTCGCGATATCAGACCGCCGCGGAGCTTGCCGAGGATCTCGGCCGATTCCTCGATGGCCGCAGCATCACCAGGGTGCGCGTCGCCGCCGAGCAGGGTGAGGACGCGGCGCTGCTGACCGGCGCGCGCGTGAAGCCGGAATGGTGTGCGCGCATTGATGGTGTCCGCGCGCTCGCGGCAGATCCCGCGGGACGCTTCATCGCCCCAGGGCTCGCATCCGGCGCGATCGAGCTACGCGATGCGCAGACCGGGGCGCTCATCGAGTCCGTTGCGCTCGATCACGGCGCGATCGCAGCGCTGACGGTCACGGCAGACGGCCGCGCCATCGCTGCCTGCGACGATGGCACAGTCGTCTGCGTCGCGTTCGCGCGCGCCCGCGCCTGACTGCACGTCACGCTCTCGCATAGACAGGCGCAGCGACTTCGCGCGCCGCTTCCTGCATCGTCATCGCCAGCAGCGTATAGACGGCCGTCCACGCGCTCCGCAGTTCCGGCGTGAATGCGCGCCCGAGCAGCTTTTCGAATGTCCAGAGCAGCGCCTGGCCGACCATGTCGTAATGCGCGTCGGCAACACCATAGCCGGCGTGACGCCGCCCGAGATCCTGGACAACCGGGACGAGCTGCTCGAGATGATCGAGGCCTTTCACCGCCGCCGTGAGCATCTGCATCAGCTTCTTCCGCTGCTCCGTCATGTCCCCGCGGAACATCAGCTTGAGGCGCGGATCGAGCTCGAACAGCCGCCGGTAGAACAGTGCCGCCGCGTCGTCGGCAATAG
>WNGF01006787.1_pt1 | contig 14058 bp, 14 predicted proteins | sample 5400641 | NCBI WGS metagenome assembly WNGF01 (sample SAMN13153371, study PRJNA577476) | soil metagenome | isolation source: 80 cm soil or saprolite under grassland replicate 2 | place: USA:California | collected 2016-06-15
CATCAGCGCACGCGTGATCGACCTCTACTCGATCAAGCCGATCGATGCGGAGACGTTGCACGCTGCCGCCGAGGCGACGGGACGCATCGTCACGGTGGAGGACCACTTCCCGGAGGGTGGGGTCGGCGACGCCGTGCTGGCCGCCCTGGCGGAGAACGACGAACATCCCCGTGTCGTCAAGCTGGCCGTCGGCGAGATGCCTCGCTCCGGCAAGCCGGCCGAGCTGTTGAGCGCGTACGGCATCGACGCGGACCACATCGCCGCCGCAGCACGCCGGCTGGTAGGGGCTCAGGTCGCCGCTTCGTAGAGTCGGCGCTGGCGCTCCCGCGCCCGGCGGTAGGCGTCGGCTCGATCCTCGCGCGGCTCGATTACGCGACCAAGAGGCGCAGGGGCCGGGCCCTTCCCGAGCCGCTCGAGCGCGAGCACGGCCGCGCCGCGCAGCGACCCCTCCTTCACGCCCGACATCGTGATGGGCCGGGCGAGCGCGTCGGCCATGATCTGCAGCCAATCCACGTCCTTCAGCAGGGCGCCTCCCGTTGCGACGATCTCCTCGACGCCGGGCATCAGGTCCGCGATCTCGGCGAACCGAAACGCGACTCCCTCCAGCGCGGCTTGGCGGAGGTCGAGCGTCGTCGTCTCGAAGGTCAGCCCCTGGATCACGCCTTTCGCGTGCTGATGCCAGCCGGGACTGCGCTCTCCGCCGAGCAACGTCAGGAACGTCAGTCCGTGGGAGTCCGGGTCGCGATCCGAAAGTGAACCGTCGCTGTCCTTGAACGTGCGCTCGATCCAGTAGTAGAGGTTTCCGCCGTCCGAGAGCGAGCCGCCCTCGACCACGCGCCTCTCGTCGAGCCAATGAAGAAAGAGTCCCGGTCGTGGTTCCACCCGGTTCGCCTCGTACACGGTTCGGAACGCGCCCGAGGTACCAACCATCAAGGCGGCGCGCTCGCGCGTGACGCAGCCGACGCCGAGATTCGAGCAGGCACCGTCGAATGCCGCCGGATACCAACCGTCTACCGGTTCGTCCGAGATCTCCGGCAGCTGCTCGGCATCCAGAGCGAGTGTTTCGAGTAACTCCTGGTCCCACGCGCGCGTGTGTAAACCAAGCAGGCCGGTCGCGGACGCCATCGAGCTGCTGATGGAGACCTCCCGTCCGAGAAGCCGCGCGTAGAGGTACTCACAGAAGGAGACGAAGCGATGCGCCGAACGGAACACGTCCGGCTCTTCCCGCGCCAGCCATACCAGCTTCGCCGGCCAGTAGCTCGTGTGAATCCGGCAACCCGTACGGGCGTGGACGGCCGACGAATCGAGGCGTCGGGAGAGCCAATTGGCTGCGTCAGCCGAGCGCGTGTCACGCCAGCCCAGGATCGGCGTAACCGGATTCCCGTGCACATCGAGGGCGAGGAGGCTATGGCCGAAGCAGTCCGCACCGACGGCGTCGACGCCCTCCGCGCCACCGGCTTCGTCGATCGCGCGACGCGTGAGCTCGCCGACACGATCGGGATCCCGCTCCTCCGGATAGTCCTGCCTGGCGGGGTCGCCGTGTTCCACGGCCGTCTCGTCAAACCGCTGTGCCCGCACGGATGACGTTCCGACGTCGAGTGCGAGCACGTCTGTCACGCGGTCACGATAACGATGCTTCGTGGCGATCCAAGAAGAGGATTGGAGACAGCCCGACGAGGCGAAGCCCGCTCGAACGCGGATGCCGCGCCGTCGAGTCGGCGCCTTGGGCCACGCCCGTACCCTTACAGCAATGGCCGTAGTGATCGCATCGAACCTGCGCAAGGAGCTTTCCGGCGACCCACTCTTCGACGGGGTCTCCTTCAAGGTCGAGCGCCGCGATCGCGTGGCGCTCTCCGGCCCGAATGGAGCCGGGAAGACGACGCTGCTGCGAGCGCTCGTCGGCGAGACGAGCCTCCAGGGCGGCGACGTCGCGTTCCAGAAGGGAACGCGCGTCGCGCTGCACGATCAGCGCCCGCCGCTCGAGCGCCAGCTGACGCTGCGCGAGTACGTCCTCTCGGGCGCAACCGATTTGATCGCGCTCGAGGACGAGCTCCACCGGCTCGAGGAGGCGATGGCCGGCGGTGACCACGGCCCGGCGACCTTGCGTCGTTATGCCGAGGCGCAAGCTCGCCTCGAGCACGCGGGAGGATATGGCTGGCGCGACCACGCGACAGCGGTGCTGCGTGGACTCGGGTTCGCGGACGAGCATCTCGACCGGCCGCTCGAGACCTTCTCCGGCGGCGAGCTGACGCGCGCGTCGCTCGCGCGTGCGCTGGGCGGCGATCCCGACCTCCTCCTGCTCGACGAGCCGACGAACCACCTCGACGTGGAGAACCTCGAATGGCTCGAGCGCGAGCTGCAGTCGCTCGACGCCGGGATCATGATCGTCGCGCACGACCGCTGGTTCCTCGAGGCGGTCGCAAACGCAGTGCTCGAGCTCGACGCCGGACGGTCGACGTACTTCTCAGGACCGTGGCACGAGTGGCGTCGCGAGAAGACGGCGCGCTTGCACGCCGCTTCGCGCACCGCCGAGCGCGTCGGGCGCGACATCGAGCGCCTGGAACGGTTCGTCGCGCGCTTCCGCGCGTCCACGCCGAAGATGGCCAGGAAGGCGCAGGCGAAGCTCACGCAGATCGGCCGGCTCGAGAAAGAGCGCGCGCAGGCGAAGGGCGACATTGACCTGCTCACGCGCAGGAGCAAGCGTCTCGGGTTCGAGTTCCTCAAGCCTGCGCGGAGTGGACGAACCGTGCTCGAGGCCGAGGGTCTCGAAGTGCGAATCGGGGATCGCATCCTTCTGCAGGAGGTGGGCTTCGCGATCGAGCGCGGCGAGCACGTGGCCCTCGTCGGCCCGAACGGATCGGGCAAGACGACACTGCTCGAGACGATTCTCGAGAAGCGGGAGCCGCAGGGCGGATCCGTACGGCTCGGTCACGGCGTCATTCCGGCGTACTTCTCCCAGCAGGAGATGGAGCTCGACACGCGCGGATCCGTACTGCAGTGCGTGCAACGCGCGACCGGTCTGCAGCGCCCGGACGCACAGAAGCTCCTCGGCCGCTTCCTCTTCTCCGGCTGGGACGAGCACGAGAAGCCGGTGGTCGCACTCTCCGGCGGCGAGCGCCGGCGGCTTGCGCTTGCGCTCGTCGTCGCGTCGGGCGCGAACTTCCTCGTCGTCGACGAGCCGACGAACCACCTTGATCTGGAGAGCCGCGAGGCGCTGGAGGCGGCGCTCGAGGCGTTCCCCGGTACCGTCCTCCTCGTCTCGCACGACCGCGCTCTCCTCGACGCCGTCGCCGAGCGGACGCTCGCGATCGAGGCGCGGCACCTGAATTCCTACGACGGCGGCTGGGCCGAGTACGTGCGGCGGCGAGAAGAGCGGCCGGCGGCGACCTCCGTCCAGGCCGACCCGAAGGTCACGATTCGTCGGAAGGCAGAGACGCAGCGCAAGACGCCCACGCCCTCCGAGCTCGAGCGCATCGAGGCAGAGATCGCGGACCGCGAGAGCGCGGTCTCGGAGCTCGAGCGCCGCCTGGCCGACGACTGGAACGACGTCGAGGCCCTCGCCGCGCACCGACGGGCCCGCGACGAGCTCCAAGCGCTGCTCCAGCGCTGGGAGACCTTGTTCGAGCGGGCTCAGGGCTAGGGTCTCTTCGTGGCGGATCTCGAACCCAGCGCCCAGGGCCGCTGGGCCGGACTCGGCGAAGCGATCGGGCAGGGTCTGATGATCGCCCTAGCCGTCGCGCTCGGCCTCGGTCTCGTCGGGGGAATCGTCGGGTGGGTGACAGATCGCGGGATCGCCGCCACGATCGCGGTCGTCTATTACCTGGTCGGCTGCTTCCTGTTCCTCGTCGGGATGTTCCCCTCGGGAGGCTTCTCGCTGACGCGGGGCACGATGACCCGGCGCCGGCCGATGGGTTCTCGTCTGGAGCCCGTCCTCGTCCTCGGGCTCATCCTCGTCGGCCTAGGCGTCGCCTTCGATCTGACTCGCCCGTTCTAGCGGCTCGACGATCCACGTCTCCGTCTTCTCGAGATGACGCGCGGGATCAGGGTCGAGGGCCTGCCGCTCCGGTGACGCGTAGTACCCCTCGTTCGCCGCTTCGAGATCCTCGTGTCCGACGAGCCAGACGAAGAGATCCTCCTCGCGACCCACCCACGGCCCGACCACCGAGAAGCCCTGTGCCCGACGCAAGGGCAGCACTCCTTCTCGCCACTCGCGCAGCCACTCGCCCATCTCGCCCGGTTTGACTCGGTACATGCGCAGCTGGAAACGCACTTAGTGCCCCTTCCAGTGATGCCGTCGAGCTTCTGGGTCGCGAGCACCAAGCCAGAGGCCGCACTCGCTCGCAGCCAAGGCTAGGAGCCTTGGTAAGAGCGAGGGTGGACTCTGGCGCCGCGTGATCGCGGGCCAGAAGCCAGCATGTATCGCTGGGAGGGGCACTACTCCTCGAACGTTGCGATCAACGCTTCCGCGACGACTTTGAGGGGGCGCCCGGAGATCTGGCTCGCCTTGCGCAGACGGGCGAAGGCGTCCTGCTCGGACAATCCCTCCTTCGCCATCAGCAGACCCTTCGCCCGCTCGATCGCCTTACGCGCGGCAAGGGCGTCGGCCAGCGATTCGGCCTCCTCGCGCAGAGCCGCGAGCTCCTCGTGGCGGGCGCGGGCCGTGCGGATCGCCGGGAGGAGATCCTGCTCGCGGAACGGCTTGACGAGGTAGCCGAAAACACCGGCCTCGGCCGCACGCTGAACGAGCTCGTCCTGACCGTACGCCGTCAGCATCACGATCGGGATCGGTCGCTCGTCGAGGATCTGCCGCGCTGCATCGATGCCGTCCAGCTTCGGCATCTTCACGTCGAGCACGGCGATGTCGGGCTGCTCGGAGCGCGCGAGCGCCACCGCTTCCTCCCCGTCGCGGGCCTCCGCACAGACCTCGAAACCGGCCCGCTCCAGGAGAGCCGTCAGGTCCAGGCGGATAATTGTCTCGTCCTCCGCCACGAGGATGCGGAGCGCCACGAGACAAAGCGTAGAGGTGTTAGGCGCGCGCCAGGTCCTCGTAGAGCATGAGCACGTTGCCGTCGGGATCGTGAGCCGGACGAAACCCGGAATCTCACACGTCTCTCCGTCGAACCGGACGTCCAGGCGCTCCAGGCGCGCGCGGGCGGACTCGAGGTCGTGCACGCCGAACGTCAGGACCGCGCCGCCGCCGGGAGGCGGAAGGCTCTCGACCTCGGAAAGGCCCACCGCGACGCCCTGCACCGGAGTGCGGAGCTCCGCCCAGCCGTTCTCGGGATAGTGGTGGATGACCTCGAAACCGAGCACCTCGCGATACCAGGCAAGCGCGCGCTCGAGACTCGCCACGCGAAGATCGCAATGGAGTCCGCCGTCGAAGCCGAGAGCCTCGGTGGCGGGATTTGCGGCCGCGGTCTTCATGGTCACGCTAGCCGATTTTTATACTAACATTACTTTGTTGTCAACACTTCCCGGGATCAATCGGCGCTGGACGCTTCCCGTCATCGTGGAGCTACATCGTTCCCGAGGCTGCAAGTTCGTCACGCTCGTCAACGTCCTCGGCGTCGGCAGGGAGACGCTTCGCGAAACCCTCGGGTCGTTGATCGACGCCGGGTTGGTGACGCGGAATCCCGGCTACGGCCATCCGATGCGGCCGGAGTACGTTTTGACCGCGCGCGGGCGTCGCACGGCTCCGGTCGCGGAGCGGTTGCTGGAGGAGCTCGAGCGCCGGGACGCGCTCGAGCTCGGGCTGAAGAAGTGGTCGCTGCCGGTCCTGGCCGCCCTCGGCCGAGAGAGCCGCTTCGGCGAGCTCAAGTCTCGATTGGCACCCGTCACGCCACGCGCACTGACGCTGGCCCTGAAAGGCCTCGTCCGGGCGGGACTCGTGGAGCGGCGAATCCACGAGGCGTTCCCACCGGCGACGTCGTACCGCCTCACCTCCTCCGGGCGGCCGCTGGGCCGACTGGCGGCCCGGCTCGTCTAAAACGCTCGGGCGAGGGATAGCGCTGCGGCCTCCGAGGGGCGATCTTGAGAGAGCGGCCCTATGTCTGACCAAGAACCCAACGCTCCGAAGCCTCTCGTCCTCCGCGTGGAGATCTCCGCAGAGCAGGCGGCGTCGCTTGCGCCCGTCCTCGGGGCCCGGAGTGAAACCGTTTCGGTGCCGGAAGCCGTTTCGATGCCCGCAGCCGTCTCGGAGTCCGTCTCCGAGGAAGTCTTCGACGCGCGCGTCATCGAGCTCCGGCGCCTCGAGGGCGACCTGGAGCAGCGCGAGGCCGAGTTCGAGGCGGACGTTCAGTTTCGCGAGGATCGGATCGAGCGCTGGCGGACGGAGCTGGAGGAGCTTGAGCAGACCCTCGACCGCCGTGAGCGGGACCTGGTCAGCTACGTCGACCAGCTGCAAGGCGCGATGACGGGCGGCAACGACGCCTGGTGGTCGCGGCCGGCCGGCGGCGACGGCGGCGTTCGCGGCTAGCCGCAAGCGAAAGCGACCTTTCGCTTGCGATGTGAGGTTACGCCGCTTCGCGGGGATCGTGCGCGGGCCGAGCCCGCGCACTTTTCGGCGGTTGGCAAATGAAGCGGTCCGCGCGCGGTGGGGCTGAAGCCTCCCCACCCGCGTCAGTTCGCCTTCGGCTAAGGCCGCTGCGCGAGCCTTAGCCTCCGGCCCAGTGGTGTCGTCCCTCGATTGGGTGATGACCTGCGCCCGGCGCCGCGGGAGAATCGCTGCGTCGTGCCGGCCGTCGCCGACGTCGTCAGCCCGGAGCTCGTCCTCGTCTCGCCGCCCAAGGATGCCGCCCGCGCGCGGCGCCTTCTGCGCGATCCTGTTCACACGGTGCCGAGGTCAGGTTCGGCAGCCGGACGACGCGGCTCTGCGCTCTTCTACGCAGCCTGTATCGCCGGAACACTCGGACCGCTCCTGCTCGCGGTCGTCGCCCGCTAGGGCACTAGTAGGCGGGGAACACGACTTCGGCTCGGGTTCCCCCGTCGTTGCGCAGGTCGAGCCGTCCCTGCAGCTCATCGCGGACGAGCGCCCGCACGATCGACAAGCCCGTTCCCTCCGCCTCGTCATCGATGCCCGTTCCGTCGTCGGCGATCGCAAGCACGACCTCGCCGTTGCGCTGGGCGAGCTCGATGCGGACGGCCTCACCTCCATGTTCGAGCGCGTTCTGGAGAAGCTCGCTGAACACGAGCGCCAGCGCGGTCGCACGGTTCCCCGCGATTGACACCGACTCCAACTCGGCGTGTACTTCCTTACCTGCGGCGAGACCCTGGACGAGCATCGCGCGCAGGCGATCGAGCAACTCGCGGAGCTCCACGACCTCTTCACGCTGCTCGGTGAGGACCTCGTGCACGGCGGCGATCGCGAGGATGCGGTTGACGGAATCCTCGAGCGCTTTGCGTGGGTCCGCATCCGCGGAGCGCGCCTGGAGGCGCAGGAGCGAGGCGACCGTCTGGAGGTTGTTCTTAACTCGGTGGTGGATCTCCTGGGCGAGGACGCCGCGCATGACTGCTCGGCCGTGCTCGAGCGCGACGGCCGCGTGGTGCGCGATCGACGCCAACAGTGCGCGCTCGTCCGCGTTGAACGGCGTGTCGCGGTCGCAGACGAGCTCGCCGATCTGGCGCCGCTTCCAGCGCAGCGGCAGCCGTACAGCGTGGTCGCCCGCGCGGCCCTCCGGCCAGGCAATGTTGCCGTCCTCGAGCACGAGCGCTGCGCCGGTCGCGCCGACCGCTTCCATCGTCGTCTTGACGATCGCCTCCAGCGACTCTTCCAGGTAGAGCGACTCGGAGACAGCCTCCGAGATCTTCGCCAGGGCTTCGAGCTCCGCGACGCGCCGCTGCGCCTGGGCGTAGAGCTGCGCATGCTCGATCGTCTGCGCCACCTGGTCCGCGATGGCGACGAGCAGCTCGATCTCCTCCTGCGTGAACTTTCGCGGCTCGAGCGTGCGGACGTTCAGTGCGCCGGCAAGCCGCTCGCGCGCGAGGATCGGCACGGCGAGGATCGACTCGTACTGATCCTCCGGCAGATTCGTGAACGCCTTGAAGCGGGGATCGAGGTGAGCTTGCGCGGGGATCATCACCGGCGACCGCTCGGCCGCAGCGACACCGGTGATCCCCTCGCCGGGGCGCATGCGCGGTCTCTTCGTCATCTCCTCGACGCTGGTGCCGTGCGTCGCGCGCAGCACGAGCTCGTCGCTCCGCTCGTCGTAGAGATAGACGAAGCACGCCTCCGTGCCGACCGCGTCTGCGACCTTGCGCGCCACCAGCGCGAGGACCTCCTCGAGGTCGAGCGTCGAGTTGACGGTCGCGATCGTCTCCGTCAGGAGACGCAGATGGCGTTCACGTACGTCCACTGGCCAACGTAGGCTAGCCCTCGTGAATCGCTACGAGTGGCTGCTGTTCCTGCACGTCAGCGGCGCATTCCTTCTCCTCAGCGGTGCCGTGGTGGCGGGTGTCTTCAACGTGGCGGCCCTGCGGCGCGAGCGGCCGAGCGAGATTGCACTGCTCCTCGGCCTGACTCGGTGGGCCGTGGTCGCGATCTCGGCTGGCCTGCTCGTGACGCTCGGCTTCGGTCTCTGGCTCGTTCACAACGTCGGTTACGGCTGGGGGGACGGGTGGATCATCGGGTCGCTCGTGCTCTGGGTCGTGTCCGGCTTCCTCGGCGGCCGCGGCGGGCGGCTGCAGCGTGAGACGCGCGAGCTGGCTCAGCGGCTCGCCGCCCAGGGGGACGCGCCTAGCCCCGAGCTGCGCGCACGTCTCCGTGACCCGGTCGCGCTGGCGCTGAGCTGGTCGAGCGGTCTCGCGGCTCTTGCCATTCTCGCCATGATGATCTGGAAGCCGGGCGCGTGATGCTCGCGCTCGTCCGCGCTGACAGCTTGGACTTCCCCCTCTTCCTGCACGTCCTCGGCGCCGTGCTGCTCGTCGGCGCGATGGCGGCGACTGCTCTCGCCGCCGGCCGTGCAGGGGGATCGCTGCTCCTTCGGCGGGTCGCGTTCTGGACGCTCGCCGTCCTTGCGCTTCCCGCCTGGGTGCTGATGCGGCTCGCAGGGGGATGGATCGACTCGAAGGAGGACGTCCCAGGCGATCCGACCTGGCTGGGGATTGGCTTTGTGGTCGCCGACATCGGCATCGTCATCCTGCTCGTGAGCGCGGCGGTCGGCTGGTGGAGCACGAGAAGGCCCGACCGGCGATGGCCCCAGCAGACGGTCACCGTGCTCGCGATCGTGTACCTCGCAGCGCTCCTGGTCTCGATGTGGGCGATGAGCGCCAAGCCCGGGGCCTAACAGAATCCTTACCGCACGAAAGGGGATTTCCTTGCAGACAGGGAATAGGTTCACGATATGTCCGCTCTCCCTCTGAATCTCGTGGACACAGCCGGGTTCCTCGTCGCCGACAACCGCGGTCGGGTCGTCGGCAAGGTCGAGTGCCCGATGTACGGGACGCTTCCCGATATCCCGGACGCACTGTCCGTCAGGAGCGGCTTCCTCTCGCGCCACCGCAGGCTCGTCCCGGCCGACACCATCGCCGAGGTCGATCCGCGCAGCGAGGTCGTCGCCCTCCGCGTCGCCCGCGAGACAATCCGCCGCTTCCTCTAGACGCTCCCGACGAGTAGTACGACCGAGGCCGGAGCCGAACGTACGCGACGAAATCGCCCTAGATCGTTCCAGGTCAGCTCGCCTGATGCGCGCGGAGGCGGGACCGCGTCCCGCCGGGAGCGCTACGCACCATCCGCCTTGCCGAACCGACTCCCTCGGGAAAGTGCACAGCACTTTCCCGGCCTTAACGACCACGAGCTGCGCAGGTCAGCAGCAGCTCGCAGTCGGCCGTCAGTTGGATCCCGCAAGCCGCAGAGCGCGCGGGACCGGCCTCAATTCTCCCCTTTTTTCAGGCTTGCTACAAGCGCCAATCGCGACCACCGAAGCGGTGCCTAACGCGCGCGAAGCGGCGTCAGGCGGAGGCGGACTGAAGCGGGCGGGGACGCTTTAGCGCCACCGACGCGCGACGCGACGAGCACGCCCGAATCGCGCTCGGGCGAGCGCACGCCCGGGCGCCGAGACGGGATCGCACTGGTCCCCCGCGTTAGAGGACGGGCAAGTACTTGTCGAGCTCCCACGAGGTGAGCTGGACGCGGTACTCGTCCCACTCCTTCCGCTTCAACTCGACGTAGCGGTCGAAGATGTGCGGCCCCAGCGCCTTACGGGCCAGGTCCGAACCGGCTAGCTCGTCGATCGCCTCGCCGAGGGTCTCCGGCAGCGAGACGATCCCCCGCTCGCGACGCTGCTCCGCCGTGAGGTGGTACAGGTTCGTCTCCATCGGCTCCGGCAGCTCGTAGCCTTGCTCAATTCCCTCGAGCCCCGCGTGGAGCAGCGAGGCGAAGGTGAGATAAGGGTTGCAGGCGGGATCCGGGCAACGGATCTCCGCACGCGTCGCCTGCTCCGCGCCGGGCTTGTAGAGCGGAATCCGGATCAAGGCCGAGCGGTTCCGTCGCGACCAGGCGACGTACACGGGCGCCTCATAGCCCGGCACGAGCCGCTTGTAGGAGTTGACCCACTGTGCGAACACTGCGCTGATCTCTCGCGCGTGGCGCAGCTGGCCGGCGATGAAGGCCTTGCCGGTGTCGGACAGATGCCACTCGTCGTCGGCATCGAAGAACGCGTTGCGGCCGTCCTTGAACAGCGACTGGTGCGTGTGCATCCCCGAGCCGTTCTCGCCGAAGATCGGCTTGGGCATGAACGAGGCGTGGTAGCCCGCCTTCTTCGCGATCTCCTTGACGATCAGACGGTAGGTGACCGTGTGATCGGCCATGTCGAGGGCGGACGCGTAGCGCATATCGATCTCGTGCTGAGACGGTCCGACCTCGTGGTGCACGTACTCGATGGGGATACCCATCGACTCGAGGGCGCGGACGGTCTCCTGCCGGAGCTCGCTTGCCGCGTCCATCGTCGTCATGGCGAAGTAGCCACCCTCGTCGAGCGTCTCCGTGCCCTGGTTGTCACGGAACAGGAAGTACTCGAGCTCAGGCCCGACGTTGAACGTGTCGAACCCGAGCGAAGCCATGCGCTCCAGCGCGCGGCGCAGCACGTAACGGGGGTCGCCTTCGTATGGCTTCCCGTCGGGCGTGACGATGTCGCAGATCATGCGCGCCACCTTCGTCTCACCCGGCCTCCACGGCATCAGCTGGAAGGTCTCGGGGTCCGGAATGGCGACCATGTCCGACTCCTCGATCGCGTTGAAACCTGTAATCGACGAGCCGTCGAAGCCCATGCCGTCGTCGAGGGCGTCCTCGACCTCGCTCGGGGTGACGGCGAAGCTCTTGAGGTGGCCTTCGATGTCAGTGAACCAGAGGAGGACGAACTCGACGCCCTCCTTGTCGATCCGGCCGGCGACCTGCTTCCGTGATTCCTCGCTCGACGTCGCTCTGTTCTGAGTCTCGACCTGTGCCATGAAAGCCTCCCTTGAAACGCGAAAAGCCCCAGGCGCGGACAGCGCGCCCGAGGCTGCGTTGCCTCGACGACGGCAGGAGTCTATACCGTGACGCCGTGCGCCTTCTAGTTACCGGGGGCGCGGGCTTCATCGGCTCGCACTTCGTGAAGCGGATGCTCGCGGCCGGCGAGGACGTCGTCGTCCTCGACAAGTTCACGTATGCCGGCAATCCGGCCAACTTGCCGGACGACGCAGAGTGCCATCGGGGGGACATCGCAGTGCGCGAGGACGTCGACCAGATCGGCCGCGTCGACGCGATCGTGAACTTCGCCGCGGAGACGCACGTCGACCGGTCGATCCTCGGCCCGGAAGAATTCGTGCGCACCGACGTACTCGGGACGCTCGTCCTGCTGCAGGCCGCGGAGGAGATGAGCGCGCGTCTCGTCCAGGTCTCCACCGACGAGGTGTACGGTGACGTCGAGCCGGGCTGGTCGTCGCGTGAGGACGATCCGCTGCGCCCGTCGAGTCCGTACAGCGCGTCGAAGGCCGGAGGCGATCTGCAGGTGCTCAGCGCCGTGCGGACCTTCGGTGTGAACGCCTCGATCACGCGCGGCTCGAACACGTACGGGCCGAACCAGTATCCCGAGAAGATTCTTCCGCTGTTCGTCACGAACGCACTCGATGGCGAAGCGCTGCCGCTCTACGGAGACGGGCGCCAGGTGCGCGACTGGCTGCATGTCGAGGACCACTGCGCTGCGATCGAGGTCGTACTGCGTGAGGGCGAGGCGGGCGAGGTCTACAACGTGGCCGCGACCGAGGAGCACGAGAACCTCGAGGTCACACGGGTCATCATCGATCACCTCCGCGCGGATGCCTCACTCGTTCGGCACGTCGAGGACCGCGCGGGACACGACCGCCGCTACTCCCTCGACACCACGAAGCTCCATGCGCTCGGCTGGGAGCCTCGACGCGCATGGGAGGAGGGCGTCCGCTCGACGATCGACTGGTACCGCGACAACCGCGACTGGTGGGATCCGATCAAACGGTCCGGCGGCTTCCGCGAGTACTACGACAAGCAATACGCGGCGCGCCTCAACGGCTAGGTGTCGTGCCCACAGAGGTTGTGAACGCGGCTGATTGGCGGCAGGCCGGCGAGCGAGCTGTGCGGTCTGCGTTCGTTGTAGTAGGTGAGCCAGTGTGGCAGCGCGGCGGCTCGGTGTCGAGAGGAGCGGTAGCGCAACCCGTACGCCCACTCGCGGGCCATTGTCTGGTGGAAACGCTCGACCTTCCCGTTCGTGCGCGGTCGGCGGGGGCGCGTGGTCAGGTGGCGGATCTGGGTGCGCTGGAGCAGTGCGCGCAGCGAGCCGTTCTTCGTCTAGACCCACGCGTTGTCGGTCATCAGCCGCCTGGCGACGACGCCGTGGAGCTCGAAGAAGGCCAGCGCCCGCTCGACGAACGCGGTCACCGTCGCCGCCCGCTCATCATCGAGGAGCTCGGCATAGCCGAGGCGCGAGTGGTCGTCGACGATCGCGTGGGCGTAGTCATAGCCGACCCTGGCCCGTCTGTGGGCCGCGCTGCGGCTGCGGTCGCCGGTGAGGGCGTGGCCGGGGCTGGCGAAGCGGGCATAGAGCGTGACGTCCATGTGCAGCAGGTCGCCCGGGCAGGGCCACTCGTAGCGGCGCTCGGGCTCACGCGCAGGCCGCTGCCGGCGTGAGAGGCCGTTGCGGCTGAGCACCTTCGAGATCGTCGAGTGCGAGTGGCCGGTGCGGACGGTCAGCAGCCGCGGCCCCCAGCCGGTCGCCCGTCGCGCGGCGCAGATCCGCCGCTGCTCGCATCGCGGCAACAGCCGCGGCATTCGCCGCGGCCGACTCGAGCGATCGAGCAGACAGGCAAGCGTCCGCCGCTGTTCCTCGCCCGCTTCTCGCCAACGACAGCACCAGCGGCTGACCGTCGCCGGCGAGACGCTGAAGCGTCTCGCCACCTCGCGCACCGACAACCCGCTCTCGCGCGCCTGCACGAGTGCGAAACGTCCCGACAGTCCGAGCTTGGCGTTACGGTGGAGCTCCATCCGGGTCCCTCCTCGAGGAGTGAGTCGTCGCAGACCCACAGCCTCGAAGGAGGCCCGGATGCCCTTCAGCCGTTCACAACGTGTGTGGGCGCGTCAGCTAGGCGCTACTCGCAACTCTTCTCCGCCTGCTTGCGGAGCTGATCGATCTCCTTGCGATGACCCTGGATCGATTCCGAGCGGTCGAGGAGCTCGAGCACGCCGTCGCAATTGCCGAGCTGGAAGCGCGTATACGCCAGGTTGTAGCTCGCGTACGCCTCGGGGAGCGTGCTGGTCCCTTGCAGCTTCTGAACGGCCTGCTCCAGCAGGGGTAGCGCACCTTCGTAATCGCCCGCCTGCATCTTCGCGAAGCCAGCGTCGTTCAGCGCGGCGCCGCTTTGGCTCGGGGCGGGAGGAGCCGGTGACGTCGTGATCGTGACCGACTTCTGGACGGTCCTGATCTCGCCCTGGGTCGTCACGGTCCGAAACTGCGTTACGACAGTGGTCGGCGTCGCGCCTCCGCCGTCGCCGCGCGTCAGGAAGTAGGCGAGCAGCGCGCCTGCGATCGCTCCCGCCACGAGGAGAATGGCCAG
>WNGF01006788.1_pt1 | contig 14057 bp, 11 predicted proteins | sample 5400641 | NCBI WGS metagenome assembly WNGF01 (sample SAMN13153371, study PRJNA577476) | soil metagenome | isolation source: 80 cm soil or saprolite under grassland replicate 2 | place: USA:California | collected 2016-06-15
CCCGCATCAGCGGGCGCGGAGTCGAAGCACGCGCCTTGGAACGCTGGCGCCCTTCGACTTCGGGGCGCTGCGCGCCCCTACGCTCAGGGCGAACGGAACCTTCCCGGTGTTTCCGAATCGCGCTCGGTCGTTTAGGAGCGCGCCGCCGCTCACCCCACGCGCGCGGTCGTGGCGGGGTCGTCCAGCTCGATGAGGTGGCCGGTCCGCTCCCGCTTCGTCATCAGGTATTCGACGTTGTGGGGGTTCGCCGGGGAGGGGAGCTGGATGCGCCCCCGGACCCGCACGCCCGCCTCCGTGAGCCCCGCGATCTTGAGGGGGTTGTTCGTCACGAGCTCGACGGAGCGGACCCCGAGGAGCCGGAGCATGTCCGCCGCGATGTCGTAGCGCCGGAGGTCGTCCGGGAAGCCGAGGAGCCGGTTCGCCTCGTACGTGTCGTGCCCCTGCGCCTGCAGCGCATAGGCGCGGATCTTGTTGCCGAGCCCGATCCCGCGTCCTTCCTGGCGCAGGTACAGGAGGGCGCCGCGGCCGCGCTCGGCGATGAGGTCGAGCGCGCGGTCGAGCTGGGCCCGGCAGTCGCACTTGAGCGAGCCGAGCACCTCGCTCGTGAGGCACTCCGAGTGGACCCGGACCGGGACCGCCTCGCCCGAGACGTCGCCCATGAGGAGCGCGACGTGCTCGGCGCCGGTCTCGGCGTCGCGGAAGACCACCGCGCGGAAGAGGCCGCGGTGCGTCGGCAAGGGGGACTCTCCGTAGATCGTGACGCGCTCGGTGCGGCGCTTCCGTCCCGTCACCGCCACCACGTTCTCCTGCATGCCTTCTCCTTGGGGGGCTCCCCGGAACGGAGCCGGCCGCTCCCTTAATCGGAGCATCTGACGCGAATCAACACCATCCCGTTACGTTCGCGACACGGACGGGGCCGGCGTCGGCGTTGACTTCGTCGAATCGCGCGGTTAGGTCAGGCGAAGATGCAGGCGGATTCCTAAGATGCAGGCGGATCTCTCCTCAGGGGACCTGGCACGCGCGACGGGGACGACGGTCCGCACGATCCGGTTCTACGAGGAAGAGGGGCTGCTCAAGCCTGCGGTGGTGAGCGACGGCGGCCATCGGCGCTACACCGAAGATCAGCTCGAGCGCCTCCGGCTCATCTCCGACCTGCGCGAGCTCGGGCTGTCGCTCTGCGAGATCCGCTCGATCCTGGACATCCGGGCGGGCTGCCGGAACGCCGCCGAGTTCGCGATGCGCTTCCAGGAGGTGCTCGCCGGGCATCTCGAGCAGGCGCAGCGTCGGCTCGAGCGGCTCCGGCGCGTGAAGAAGGAGCTGTTCGACGCGCTCGCGACGATCCAGGAGCGGCTCTCGTCCTCCGGGACCGAGCAGTGCCCGTGCGCGATCGCCGAGGCTGCCGGCGCGCCCCGCATCGTGAAGGTCCTGGCGCGCCAGCAGGGCTGCTGCGAGCACGGGGCGAAGGCTGCAGCGGCCGTCGAGCGGCGTCCCCGCGGCTAGTTTCCATAATCTACATTATCGGACTTTGGTTCAACTTCAACAGTGTTGCCTGATCCTCGTCTTCTACGACTCCTCGTCTTCTACGACGCGGCTCGGGATTGCCCTCCTCTACTACGTGCCGGTGCGCTCGCACTCGCTCGTCTCGGCGGAGTGCCGAGAGCTTCTGAGGCTTCGCGGTCCCGGCGAGCAGCGCGTTGAGATCGAGCGCCACGAACAGCGCGGCCAGCTCCTCGGCGTCGAGCCAGCGCGCGCGCTTCGCCCCGCGGAGCCCCAGGGCGCTCGCCTGGAGCACGGCAGCGGCGCTCATGTCGAGAGAGCCAGCGCCGACGGCCGCCGCGAAGATGGCCTTCACTTCACGAAGCGCGGCACGGGCCGCGGCCTGTCCGCCGAGGCGCCGGGAGACCGTGGCGCCGACGGCGCCGGCCACCTTGACGATCCGCTCGACGCGCGCGGCGCGGATGACGGCAGCGATGTCGGGGGCACGCACCGTCCGCGCCGGCCACTCGCCGAACGGCGGCCGCTTCTTGTCGGGCACCGCCCCGAGCACGTGGGTCCGGATGATGCCCCAGGTCCAGGCGACGGACGCTGGCTCGCGGTGCGAGAGCACGTCGCGGCGGTAGGCCTCGGCCAGCTCGCCCACTGTGACGTCAGCTGCGGTGGGCGCGGCGGTCCTCGTCTCCCGCGCGTCGTGTACGAGCTTGCGGGCGTCGCTGAGCGCTTGGGACGGCGGGCGATTCATTTCAAGAGGGGCAAGGTGCGTTTTCGGGGCGCCCACGATCTCCTCGCTGGAGCGACCCCTTGCACTGGAGCACCGCCGCGTTTGTGAATCCGGAGTGAGCGAGGTGCGGCGTTCGGAGACGCGCCGCGGTTCTGGACGACGAGCTCCCGAGGCCGGTCGCGGCGACGACCAAGAGCGCACCGGCGACGACCGCGCGGGTCCGGCGCGGGCGGCGCAGGCGGCGCACCTTCCCGCGCCCCTTCATCGGAGCGATGGGGAGCCGCGCCGCCGCGGGCGTGCGCCGGGCGCAGGACGGGCAGAGCGGCGCGGCCCCGGGGCTCGCGTCGTCCGCCTCGAAGACCGCGAAGCAGCGGCTGCGGTGACCTCGGTCATCGTTCCGGAGGTTACCGCGGCGCGGGGGTCCCGCGCTCATCCTACGGTCGCTCAGCATGTCATGTGCGCGGCTCCACCGCGCAGCGCCGAGATCACGGGCAGGTCGCCGCGCCCGCCCGCTCCAGCACGTGATGCGTGTCGGTGCCGGAGCCAGGGGCGCCGATCGTCAGCGTCACGTCGAGCCGCCCGTCGCTCGCGAGCGTCCCGTTGATCGCGCAGGGCGCGCCAGGGTCATCGCAGCTCAGCTCGACGCGATACGGATACGCGTAGGGATCGTCCGCGTAGCCCCACTGCAGATGGACGCGGCCGCTCACCGCCGTCGCGCCGGCGAGCGGAGCCCCGTCCGCCGTTCCGCGCACGTAGGCGACGTTTCCGTAGATACAGCCCCCCGCTCCGCAGCCTCCAGGGTGCGAGGCGCAGTGGTTTTGGCCTGCGCCGCCGCCGCGGACCACGTGATCGACCACGCATCCGTCCGGGGGCGACGCGTCGGATCGCGCGATGTCCTCGCAGAGCGCGAGCGAGAGGCCGCCCGTCTCGGACCAGGCGCTCTCGATCGCCGCCATCGCGGCCGTGTCCGAATCCGCCGCGAAGCAGTGCGAAACCGAGTCATGGCGGCAGGCGGCGAACGCGGCGACCAGGGCGAGCACTGCCCACGCATGACTCGCGGAACGCGTTCGCATGCGATCGGTCCTCCTCATTCGCCGTCCCGCCTTCCTGCCAGCTCGCGGCGGCGCCGGCTGGCTCGGGGCCTCGTCAGTCGAGCCGCTGCATCAGCGCGCGGATGTCCATGAGCAGGAGATCCGCCGCACGGATCGTCACGTGCTTGCCCCTCTGCGCCCTCACCTCCGATTCGAGCGCCCTCAGCAGGTGCGCCCTGGTCGTGCCATCGGCCTGCGACCAGCCTCGCCCGAGCTTGGCGAGGAGGCTCTGCGCGACGCCGTCCGAATCGATCTCGCCGCGCGCGCGCAGCGCCTGGATCTCAGATTGCACGCTCTCGACGGTCACGACAAGCTGGAACGTGACCGACTTCTCGGTGGTCCATCCGGCCTTGTCCTTCGCGGTCACGGCGAGGGTGTGGGACCCGAGCCCAGACCACAGCAGATCCACGGTCTGGCCGTCGACCACGGGCGTACCGTCGAGGAGCGCCGTGACGCTCGCGAGGCCCGACCCAGGGGAGGGATCGTCGCTCGAGAAGTGGACGATGAACGGTTCGGTACGCGAGTACCTGGTCTGGTCGACGTAGGCGGTGACGCTCGGAGCGCGGGTGTCGACCTTGAGCTCCTTCGTCTTCTCGACCTCGAGGTTCCCGGCCTTGTCCTGCGCGTGGTACCCGAGCACGGTCGGGCCCTCGTGCGCGTACGAGAACGGGTTCGTGTACCGCTGCCAGTCTCCCTGTTCGACCCGGTACTCGATCCACTTGATGCCGCGCCCGCTGTAGTCGACCGCGTTCAGCGTCACGGTGGGCGGCGCGACGTACCAGTCGTCGTCGCCGAGCTGCCCGCCCGTGAGCGTGATGAGCGTGTCCGGGTTGCGGAACTGAACCTCGGACACGCCGCCCGGGATCGCAATCGTGCCGACGGATACCGCGGGCTCGCCGGGCCCCGTGTTGATGGTCAGCTCAGCGGTCGTCCTGCGGCCGTTGTTCTCGAACCTGAGCTTGTAGCCGCCCTCCACCAGGCCCACTCCGATCTTCTGCCCCGGGTCCATCGCGACGTTCTTCAGGTCGAAGAAATGATTCTTCGCCGCGCCCGCGAGCGCGAGGGACACGGCCTTGGCCTTGCCGTTCGCGGGGATCTCGACGCTCACGACCTTCCCGGCGGTGCCGATGTCGCGCGCCTCGATGATGTCGGGCGCGGCTGGAGTTCCCGGGATCGTGTACCGCGCGGAGAGCGTGGCGGAGTTGAAGAACCACTCGTACGGCGTACCCTCGGGCTTGCCCGGCGCAAGACGCACCGTGTACCTCTGCGTCGCGCCGGTGGTGTTCCTCGCGTAGTACATCTCGGGCTGCGGCCCGGTCCCATCGGACAGCACCAGCCGCGCGAGGTCGGGCACCCGCCCAGCGTCGTCCTGACGCAGCTGGTCCCAGCGCGTGGCCGGCACGCTCAGCGACGGATCGTAGAACGTGCGTCCCTGCGCGTCCGCGATCTGCTGCACCTGCCCCGTGTCCCCGATGATGACGAACACGTGGGTCGACAGGAGCATCCACAGAACGTCGACCAGGTTGGTCGTGCGCTGATCCCCGAGGACGTAGAGCGGATAATTGAACATCCGCCCGCCGGTCCATTCGCTGCCCGAGTATTCGTTGTAGTGGAACGTGTTGTCGTGGGGATTGATGCTGATGTACTGAGTAGATTGCCCTTCGAAGTTGTTGTCATAGATCCACATCTTCCACTCGTCGGCGAACTTCTCCCACTTGTAGGGGCGCACGCCGTGCGCGCCGCCGCCGAAGTAGTCGGTGGTGAGTGACAACACCGGGTACGTGCCCATCTGGTAATAGAGCTGGCTCGCGTCGAAGACTCGCTTTGGATCGTGCGTGAGCCCCGCCTCGATCTGGTCCACGAACCAGTACACGGCGTCGGCCCCGAGCTGATATCCCTGCTTGACGTTGATCTGGTTGACGATCGCGTTGCTCGCCGGGAAGCGATAGATCGGCTCCGCCCAGTCGAGCGCGTTGATCTGAGCGTACACGGACGTGAGGCTCATGCCGAAGCAGTTCCCCCCGTCGGCGATGCCCTTGTAGATGAGTTCGTAGAACGCGTGGTTGAACGGGTTGAAGAGCCACGTCTCGTCCGGGCCGACGTCGGTGAACGTCTGCGCGAACTGATCGTACGTGAGCTCGGTGGTGGTGAAGTTGTGGAACCTCCACCCGAGGGTGCGAACGAAGTCGCTCGTGTCGTACGGGATGGGGTTCCTCAGCGACCACTCCGCCCGGGCCTGAGAGCCCCGGTGCATCGTCTCATCGAGGATCCCGAACAGGTTGTCGACGTTGTAGGAGTTCCAGAACTCGGCGAGAACGTCGTCCGACGAGAAGGTGTCCCTGTCGTAGAGCTTCACGTGCAGGCTCAGGTACCAGTCGTGCGAGACGACCGGAACCATCGTCCACAGCTGGTCGATCCCGCAGGAGTTGCCGCAGTCGCCGCTGGACGGGATCCGGACGTAACCGGGTCCGGAAGGCGTGCCCCACCAGGCCTTGAGATACAGGTCGTTGCTTCCGCAGATCCCGTAACAATCCCACCCGCCGGAATCCATGTACGACCAGTAGAGCTGCAGGCCCTGGAATGCCCACGGGTCCGGATCGCCCGATCGCCAGACGAGCATCCCGTGCTCGAAGTCGGTCCACTCGGTGCCGGCGGCGGTGGTTCCGGACGCGAGCGGGAACCCGAGCCAGCCGGTCGCCCCCGCGTAGGTCGTCTCGTACGCGAGCTGGAGCCTCCCGTACACCGGCGCCGTCGCGCCGGTCGTACCGTTGTAGAAGATCGCGCCACCCCGGAAGCGGCTCTCCCGACCCACCGGGATCCCGCCGTTGACGATGGCCCGCTCGTCCGAGATGGGATAGCCGAGCTGCCCCGTCGCGCCGCCCTCCTCGATCCATCGGTCGCGGATCGCTCCGATCACGGCGTGCGCACCGGAATCCCACCGCCAGTAGATGTCGCCGTGCTCGAACGACTGCATGCGGCCGCCCCCGGCTGCCGAGACCTCCTCGGCGGTCGGCAGCCCGAGCGACGCTCGAGCGGCGCGGTACGCCGACGAGATCCACCCGTAGACGGCGTGGGCCGTCCCCGAGAGCGGGGCGACGATCAGCCCGCGCTCGAAGTCGGCGGATTGAACGTCAGAGGAGGTGACGTAGTCCGCGATCGGCGACCCGATGTACGAGAAGACGGTCTGCCCGGTCGCCGTCTGCGACGTCTCCAGCGAGAGCCACTTGTCGAAGATCGGCGTCGAGAGCAGGACCGCGCCCCAGTCGACCGAGACGACGATGACCCCAGACGTGAAGCGCTGGTACGTGTCGCCGTTCGGGAGCGCGACCACCTCCGTCGTCGGTGCACCGAGGACGGCCTCGCCTCCGAGCGCCTCGTACTTCGCGCCGATCGGGGTCGTTCCATCGATGACGGCGCTTCGAGACGTGGAGCGGCCGCCCTCGAGCTTGCCGCAGGCGAGCAACGCCGCCACCAACGTCACGACCGTCCACGTCTTGTACTTGATCATGATTCCCCGTCCCCGATCGGCTCGATTCGTGACGCGGCTCGGGCTTCACCGCGCGTTGAAGCGCATGAGACGATTCGTGAGAGGACGTTGTCAATGCGAAGTTCCTCACAGTGCACTTTTGCTGCGTCACATGTTCACGGCACAGCGCATTCACTGTCAGGATAAGTGCCGCAGGGTCGAGCGCTTGGCCGATGTCTCGAAATGTGCGCCACGCGGATCCGACGCAGGTTCGAGCGCGACCTCGGGGCGAGATCGCGACGAAGTCGCGGCGGCCATGCAGCGTGCTCGAGACCTGACTCCGGGAGTGGACGCGTGCTAGCTTCACGCTCCGTTTGGTCGAGCACGTGGTCCGAGGTGGCCGTCGGGAACTGTCCGCGCCGGGCATCCCGCCAGGAGGGAGCTCATGGGTCGGTGGGTGAAGAGGACCTTCGCGGTCGCAGCTTCGGTCGGGTTGCTGGTCCTCGCAGGCTGCGCGGACCCGCACCACGGCGGGAACGATCCATCCACCTTCGTCATCTCGGGGACCGTCACGGGCGCGAGCAACGTCGCGATGAGCCTCGTCGGCGCGGCGAGCGCGTCGACGACCACGGACGGGAGCGGCAAGTACTCCTTCGGCTCGCTCGCGAACGGCGCCTACGTGGTCGTGCCATCGAAGCCGGGGTTCGCCTTCGCCCCCGTGAGCGTCGCCGTGACGGTGAACGGCGGGGACGTCACCGGCCGCGACTTCGACGCGACCGCGGCGGGATCCACGTACACGATCGCCGGAGTCGTCTCCGGCGACGTCGCGGACGGCGTCCTCGTCACGCTCAGCGGGACCACGACGGGCACGACCATCACGACCGGGGGAGGCCAGTATTCCTTCTCCGGCCTCGTGAACGGCTCCTACACGATCACTCCCTCGAAGGCGCACTACACCTTCAGCCCCGAGCACCTGCCGGTGACGGTGAACGGCGGAGGCGTAACCGGCCAAGACTTCACGGCGACGGCATCGACCACGATCTGCAGCGTCGACGACTGGTGCTGGAGCAGTCCCCTGCCCCAAGGGAATCGGCTCAATGCATTGTGGGGAAGCTCGGCGACCGACGTCTGGGCGGTGGGCGACTTCGGCACCATCCTGCACTGGAACGGAAGCGTCTCGCTCAGCGTGCCGAGCGGCACGACGAACCCGCTCCACGCAGTGTGGGGAAGCGGACCGAGCGACGTCTGGGCGGTGGGCGCGTACGGCACGATCCTGCGCTGGAACGGCAGCGCATGGTCGAGCGTCTCGAGCGGCACGACGCGCCGGCTCCGCGGGGTGTGGGGGAGCGGAGCGACGAACGTGTGGGCCGTCGGCAGCTACGGCACGATCCTGCACTGGGACGGCAGCGGTTGGTCGACCGTCTCGAGCGGCACGACGGAGGCGCTCTACGCCGTCTGGGGTGCCTCGCAGGCCGATGCGTGGGCGGTCGGCACCTACGGCACGATCCTGCACTGGAACGGCAGCGATTGGTCGAGCGTCTCGAGCGGCACGACGGACGACCTCTACGCGGTGTGGGGGACCGGCGCGAGCGACATCTGGGCGGTCGGTCAGCTCGGCCGGATCCTGAGGTGGGACGGCGGATCGTGGTCGAGCGTCTCGAGCGGCACCACGGATTGGCTCAACGGTATCTGGGGGAGCGCGGCAGACGATGTCTGGGCGGTGAGCGACTTCGGCACGATCCTGCACTGGAACGGCAGCGCGTGGTCGAACACCTCCACCGGCACGGCCTCCGTGCTCTCCGGCGTGTGGGGTACCGGCGCGAGCGACGTCTGGGCCGTGGGGAGCTACGGCGCGATCCTGCGGTGGAACGGAAGCGCGTGGTCGCGCACCTCGAGCCTCCCGACGGGCGACCTCCACTCCGTCTGGGGAAGCGGCGCGAGCGACGTCTGGGCCGTGGGCGCGGACGGCGTCCTGCACTGGGATGGCTCGGCCTGGACCGTCTCGAGCACCGTGACCTGGCTCCTGGGCGTCTGGGGAGCCGCAGCGAACGACGTGTGGGCGGTGGGAACCAACGGCCGGATCTCCCACTGGAACGGCAGCACCTGGTCGAGCACCTGGGGCGGCACCACGGAGGACCTCCGCAGCGTGTGGGGTACCGGCGCGAGCGACGTCTGGGCCGTGGGGAGCAACGGCACCCTCCTGCGCTGGAACGGCAGCTTGTGGTCGAGCGTCTCGAGCAGCACGACCGACACGCTGTACGGGGTCTGGTTCAGCGGTCCCCGCGACGGCTGGGCCGTGGGCGGCACCTGGACCAGCCGCACCATCCTGCACTGGGACGGCAACGGCTGGTCGAGCAGCTCGAGCACCGGGACGACCGCGCTGTACGACGTCTGGGGAAGCTCGGCCAACGACGTGTGGGCGGTGGGCGAGATGCACACCATCCTGCACTGGAACGGCTCGAGCTGGTCGAGCGTCTCGAGCGGCGCGGGATTGCTGAACGCTGTCTGGGGCAGCGGAGCGAGCGACGTCTGGGCGGTCGGCTCGGGCACCATCATGCACTGGAACGGTGCCACCTGGTCGAGCGTCGCTAGCGGGACGGCGAACCTGCTCTACGGAGTGTGGGGGAGCGGGCCGGCGGACGTATGGGCCGTCGGGGAGGGCGGCTCCATCCTGCAGCACCTGCCGTGAAGCATCCCGCGGCTACGGGCAGACGTACAGGTATTGCTCGCGGGAGCTCGTGCCGAGGACGTCCGACGAGCGCACCTCGACGAGCGCGTCCCCGCTATAGGTGTACGTGACGGTCGTGGTGGTGCTGCCGACGGTGAACACGCTGCTCGACAGCCTGGGCCCGTCGAGGAACGTCGTGGCGAAGAAGCGGCTCGCGGTGTCGATGGGCGCCAGGAGATGGAAGACGGCGTCGCTGCGACTGACCGTGAGCGCACCGGGATCGTAGGTGTACGTCGTGGCCTTCGTGGAGCCGGTCTCGGTCCAGACGTTTCCGTCGAAGCCATAGGTCCACGTCGCGTCAGGCACGCCGTCGGGCGGGTTCGCGACGTTGCCGTCGCGCTCGATCGTCGTGAGGACGCCGCTCGTGTAGCCGTAGGTCATGCGCGACGTCACCGCGCGCGCGGTCGGGCTGATGCTCTCGCGCTCGCGCAGGAACGGGCCGCTCTCGTAGCTGTAGAACACGCGGTCGAGGCGCGTCTGCGTCGCGTCGAGCTCATCCGAGAAGAGCAGCCGCCCCTCGGTGTCGTAGCGATAGGTCGCCTCGCCATCGAGCTGCTCGACCCCCGCGTGCGTCGAGTAGAAGCGGGCTCCGCACGGCTTCCCCGCGGGCGCGGGCGCTCCGGTCGCGGCGAGCTCGGGATCGGCGCCGTTGTCGGCGTAGCACCCGACGGCACCATTGCCCTCGACTCGCACGTCGCAGCCGCAAGAGGAGCTGTGGAACACGAGGACGACCCGGACCGGCCCGCAGGCGGGGGCGAGGGTCCGGTTGAGCGTGCCGCTGTTCGCGAGCGAGACGTACTCGTCGTCCACGCCGGCGAAGTCGAGCTGCGGATCCACGACGGCGAGCGAGAGCGTGGCGAGGGGCGTCCCGGGATCGTTCGGAGGGTAGAGCGTGGCCGATGTGAGCGTGAGCGTCGTCGGCCGTCGCGCGTACGAGTACGCATGCACGGTCACGCCGACGTCGGCGGGCAGATCCCAGTTCCCGCCGCTCATGCCGACGACTCCGCTCGAGTAGAGGATCGTCGGGTCGGGCGACGGCCGCGGCGGCGCTTCGGGGGTACAGCCGGTCAGCAAGACGACGACGGCGAGCGCACGCGGGCATGCCTTGAGCATCGTGCTCTCAGCATAGCCCAACGGTGGAAGCGCGAAGAGCGGGACGGCGCTGAGCCGATGCCCGCCTTGTCACCGGCCTCGATCGCCTCGGCGTCGCGCATCGAGCCGTCGACGAGGTCCAATTCCTCGCGAGTACGCGTACTACACGGCTGCGCTCGCACTGTACGACGGTGATTTGACGGTCTCGGCCACATGACTCGAGACCGGCTCAAGGGGCAGAAGGTAACCGACGAACTCCGGGCCGCCTTGACGGGCAAGCCTCCCAAGAGCTCGTAGTTCGACGAGCTCCGACGCGCGGAGCCTGGCAGCGCGGGCGGCGAAGGGCTCGGATGGGGCGGCCGAAAACGCAACAGAACGGCTTCCAGGCCGGTCGCAACACCCCTCCCCGCCCACCTGGCCCGGTGACGACTCGAAATCCTTGAGCCACAGCGCCGCGCGCGCAATTGGCGCAACGCAACACCGCCCGAAGGTGCCCAGACTCAGACTTTGGTTCAAGTTCACGGGTGTTGCGCTGGCGCGCCGCGCTCGTGAGCGACCTACGCGCCATGCTCGGCGCCGCCCCGCTCGACGGATGTCGGCAGCAAGTCCAGCGGTCCTACTTCGTCGCAGACGGCAGGAACGTCGGGACGGTGAAGCACGCTCTCGTGGCCCCGATTCCAGTGCAGCTCTGGCCGGACGCCGAGTCGCCGGTCTGGACGGTACCCGCGAGATCGTAGTTCAGCGTGATCGTGATCTCTTCCCCGCTGCCGATCGAGACCGGCGGAGAGATCTCGGCGGTGACGACGCAGCCGCCTCCGTTGAACTCGATCGCGCCGGTGTCCGCGGTTCCCCACGTCACGTTGCTCGCGTTGCCGCTGTTGTACTTGCAGAACTCGATCCGAACGTACCTGTACGACCCCGTCTGGACCGGGCGCGCCTGCGCGTTCAGCGCGGCGTTGACTTGATCCGCGGGAAGCGCCAAGTCGAAGTAGCTCTGGACGATGTGCGTGATCGGCTTTCCGTCCGGAGCGTTCCCCGCGCTGATGTCGCAGTGCTCGATGTCACCCTGGCAGTCCGGGTTCAGGTAGATCATCGGGGTGTGACCCACTGTCCTGGGTCGCGGGATCGATGTCCTCCGACAGATACGCGGCGATCAGCTTCATCTTGAAGATCGTCGGGGCCGACGGATCGACGGCCAGAGTGAAAACCTGTGTCGAGGCCGCAGCTCCGAGAGTCGTCCCTCCGACGCTGCCGTGGAACTTAAGAACGGCCGAGCCGCTGGACGGCGACCCGCAGGCGGAGAGAAAGACCGCGAACGCGAGCCCGAGTGCGTGACGCCTCATGGTCGAAACCCCTCCCGTGGCCTGCATGTTCACTCACAGACCGTGATCTGTCAATCAGCGCACGAACCGCGCGACGCGGCGCGTGCGACCCGCGAGCGCACCTCCTCCCGTGTGACGCCGCCGAAGGCGCTTCCTCTGGGTCGGCGAGGGCTCCGACTGGGTTCGAGATGGATCTCGCTGGGCTCCGGAGGCTGGTCCGTGACGCACGAGGTCGCAACAAAGCGGCCGGCGCGGCGAACGCAACACCCTGGCCGCTCCAATGAGCCGACGCCCCCACCAGAACCGCTGCGCCGCAGCCATTCTGCGCGTCCCGGCGATGCGCAACACCTCCCGAAAGTGCCCAGACTCGGACGTACGGTACCGTACGAAACCCACGCCTGCCCGGATTTCCCCGCACGGCAGGCTCGCCGGATGGACACGCCGCCCGCGGTCCCCGAGGACGCCGACCTCACGCTCGGCGAATGAGCCATTGCACCGTTGGAGATCCTCAGGCATCGATGGGTGCTGATGAGTGAACCGCTCCTGCTGCGCGCCGCCTGGGCCCTCGGAACGTCGCTGCTTTCCTGGTCCCTGGTGTTCGTCGTCCTCAGGATCATGCATCGGCGCGATCGCGTGCTGGATTCGCCGGAGATCGCCTCCTGGCAGGACGACGCCCTCGCCGCCATCCCCCTCGCTTTGTTGGTCGCCGGCCGGGAGGTACTCCGGTCCGTGATCGGTCGCGAGCGGCCGCTCGCGTTTCACGTCGTCACAGGCGTCGCCATCGCCATCACGCTCTCGGTGGCGCTGCGGCGCGTGCGTCGCGGCCGGCAAGCCTCCCGCTCATCGTGAGGAGTGCCCGCATGCCGAGAGCAGCCTTGCTCTCGCCTCGGGCACGCCGCGGCCCTCGACGAGCGGGAGCAGTCAGGGCCGCGCCCCGGGGTCAGCCAGCATCCGAAGCGATCCGTGTCCGTTTCGCTGTTCCAGCCAGCAGCGCGGGTCTACCGACGACGAGGCGGTCACGCCGTCGTTCGATCCTCCAGAACGCAACAAACCGCGGGTTCCGAGCACCGCAACAGCATGGGCCGCGGTGAGCGGCGGGGCCTCAGTGAATCGCCTGGTCCCGAGCGGACTTGCGCCACCGAGATGTCACGCAACACGCTCCGAAGTTGCCCAGACTCAGACTTTGATCCCGGTTCGGGACTGTTGCGATCTGGGCGCTCTGGCTTGAGTTGCAGCGTTCTCTGAGCACCTGACCGCTTGCCCGTCGTCAGACGGTAGGCCGCTCTCGGGAAGGACGCGGGTCGTCGTAGGCGATCGTCGCGTCGTCGCGCATCAGGTGTTCAGTGGCCCTCGACGAGGCCTGACAGCTCCTCCGCGGACATGGAGGGGATGAACTCGATGACCTCGTAGTCGGCGATGTGCTCCCTGTGGAAGGGATCCCTGCGCACGATCTCGTCGATCTCCGATCTCTCGTGCGCTCTGGCGAGGATGACCCCGCCGTCTCGCGGCTCGTTGCGTCCCGAGAGCAGGAAGTGGCCCGACGCGTAGTGTCGAGCGAGGAACTCCCGATGTTCCGGGATGAAGCGGTCCACCTCCGAGAGCGGCTTCTTGTAGCGAAGCACGACGAGGAACATCCGACGACACTAACGCGGAGCGCTCCCGGACGTGAACGATCAGCACCCGTCGGCTACCGCCTCTGCGGACCTGACGTCGATGCGCCCGGGGCGTCGGCACTGATCGGGGCGCGCAGAACGCAACAAACGCCCTGTTCCGCAGCACGCAACACCCCAGCGCACTCCGGGCGGAGGAAGCAGCGCTGAACCCGCTTCGTCCCAATGCTTCTGTGGCTCCGCCCACAACGCAACACCCTCCGAAGTTGCCCAGATTCGGACGGCCGGTTCAGGAGTGTTGCGATCTAGGCCCGATCTCCAGCACGGCTTTGTTGTCAGCCGTCCATGGATCGCCTGCTTCGTCGTCGGCTTAGTGGTTGTGCGGGCCAGCTGTTCCTGCCAGCCTCAGGCCGTGCCCGCGGTACAGCTCCGGGGTTCCGATGTCCCTCCCACGCTCCGAGGGCCCATCCTCGTGGATGCGCCGCTGCCGGCTGGGCCGCATCGACCCAGGCTGTTTACTTTGCTTGGTG
>WNGF01006791.1_pt1 | contig 14055 bp, 5 predicted proteins | sample 5400641 | NCBI WGS metagenome assembly WNGF01 (sample SAMN13153371, study PRJNA577476) | soil metagenome | isolation source: 80 cm soil or saprolite under grassland replicate 2 | place: USA:California | collected 2016-06-15
TCGCCAGGAGCCGATCGAGGCTGGCCGCGAACCCGAACGCTCCCACCATCACCGACACCGCGATGGTCACTCCGAGCAGTGTCGTTCGGACAGGAACGGCGGTGCGCCCTCGACCGGGCTCCAGGGCCATCCGCACGCCCATCACCATCGTGGCGGGCGCTCCGGCGCGGGAGATGGTTCCCGCGACGAACGAAGGGTACACGTCTCCTAGTGGCGTCGACGCGCCGGAAGCCACGGACGCGAGGCGTACAGTTCGCCAGGCAGGGAGGACGGCCAGGATCACGACCGCGGCGAGGACCGCCCCCGCCCCGGGGGCGAGCGCCCACCCGTCGACCCAGAAGCCGGGCCTGGGTTCCGCGATCCGGGCCAGCCCGATCGGCGTGAGCGGTGAGAGCAGGATCGCAACGCCAACAGCGATCGCTCCCCCGACGGCTCCGATGGCGACGGCGCGCGCCATGGCAACCAGCCACAGCTGTCCTCGGCTCATCCCGAGTGCCCGGAGCACGGGGTACTCGTCTGTCTCGAGGTGGATCTGCCTGGCGAGCGTCTGGCTGAAGATCAACACCATGGCGACCCCGGCGAGCCCGGCGAGAAGCCACAGAGCCACCGCCTGGTAGTGGATCGAGCGATCGACGTCGCCGGCCAGATCGTCTTGGCTGATGATCTCGAGCGCTCCGGGCTGCTCGCTGATCCCGAGCAGCGCCTGGCGAAATGCGGGAAGGTCCTTCAGGCCCTGCCTCAGCCTCACCGCGACGGCGTCCCGCCTGGCCGGGACCAGATCGCCCTGGGGCTGGTATGCGAACGGCGCGAGCTTCTTGTAATACGCCGGCGTCATGTGGAGGTAGAAGCCGTCCGTCGAGAGAGGTGGAAACTCACCAGGACCAGACACGATCCCCACGACTTTCAGCCGGATGTTCTGGGGAACCGAGAATCCCTGCTCTGCCACCGACCGGAGTACCTGGGTCTTGATCAAGGGAAAGGTGCTCCCGACGCGGAAGCCGAACTGATCCGCTAGAGCAAAGCTCATGGCGACCTGGTCCACACGCCGGGGATCCGGGAGCCGTCCTCGCAGGACTCGAAGCGGGACCAGGCGGGCGCTTCGCTCGTCGGCCGGGGCGAAGATGGCGTACCCGGGTCCGATGCTCGAGAAATCGTAGAGGAAGCGGGCGGCCCCTGTGACCTGGGGAAGACGTTCCACCTTCGCCGGATCGAAGGTGGCGATCCCGGGGTCGGGAAAGTTCGTGACGAGCACGTCCCACCCGCGGGACGTCCTGACGAGCCGATCGTAGGACGTATCGGTCCTGCGGCCCCCGACAGCTGCCGCGATCACGAAGCCGCCCCCCAAACCGACCAGTATCGCCAGGGCGATCCACGAGCGCACCCCGGCCCGAAGCTCCGAGCGCGCACGGATCCAGACGGCCTTCATCCTCACTCCGTCCTCAGGATCGCGGCCGGCTGTGTGCGCGAAGCCAAGCGGCCGGGGATGGCGGCGATCAAGTTCGCCAGCGACAGCGTGGCAGGGATGGCGAGGAGGACGATCGGGAGGTTGACGACCGGTTCCGGCGGGACGCCCAGCTGGTCGGCGAACACGGCCCAGATCCACCGGCCGACTGCGACGCCGATGGGAAGGCCGAGGGCGAGGGCAACTACCGCAAGCGTCGTGGCCTGCCAAGCGACCGTCGCCGAGACCTGGCGCCGGACGAACCCGAGCGTCTTCAGGATCGCCAGGTCGTGCCGGCGCCGCCGCACCGAGGTGGCCAGGGCGTGCCCGATCATCGCCGTGGCGATCAGCGCCAGGAGGCCGGCCAGCATGAGTGGAGTGGCCCGAACCCGGGCGTAGTTCGCGATGTCGGCGGGACGCTCGACGGGGCGGGAGAAGCAGGCCCCCGCTTGAGCGCCACAGGCTTGATTGTTCGCGGCCAGCCGCGCCTGCAGCTGTCGATCGAACCCGGCTCGATCGACACCTCGTCCGAGCCGGATGAGCAGGAAGTTGTAGGCCTGATCCGGAGGCAAGAACGGAGGTGCGAAGGCGTCCCCCGTGAGCATGGCTCCCTCTCCCAGCCCGGTCGGGGTGAACGAGCCCCGTCCCATTGAGGGAAACACGGCCCGCCCCACGATCCGCATCGGGACCGCCTCCTCGTTGACGGTCGCCGTGACGCCGTCGCCGACTTTCGTGCCCGTCGCTCGGAGCGTCGACGCCCCCAGCACGACCTCGTCGGAGGCCAAGGGCGGCCGGCCTTCGACGATGGTCGGAAAGATCTGGCCCTTGAACGGTTGGATCCCGACGGCGGGGATCCGCTTTCCGCGGATGACGATGGTGTCGTCGGCTCCGTAGGTCCCGGCCGCGAGGTCGGCGATGGAGGGATCGGAAGCGATGCTTCGGATGAGGGACGGCGGGCCGATGGGGCCGAAGCCGGCGTCCACGAACGTGTCCCAGTTCCAGCCGTAGAGGCGAGGGGTGCTGACGAGTCGGTTGAGGTTCGTGCTGTAGGTGAAGGCTGAAGCGACCGCGGCGATGGCGGCGATCAAGCCGATCAGGGCCGTGCGCACCGGGACGGCCGTCCGCCCGCGTCCCGGCTCGAGCGCCATGCGGAGCCCGGCCGACATTGCGGGCGGCGCGGCGGTCCGGGCGGCCGCGTTCGCGACGCGGGAAGGGCGCTCGGAGCCGCGCACCTCCGCGGCGCCCAGGACCCCTGAGAGGGCCGACGCCCCTCGCCAGGCCGGATAGGCTGCCACCGCGACGAGCGAGATGACGATCCCGAGGAAGCCCAGTCCGAGGAAGGCCACGTTGGCCGAGATGCCCGGGTTAGGCTCCGCAAGGCGCGCTGGTCCGATCGGGAACATCGGCGACGCGAGGAACGCGACGATCACCGCGACGAGGGCTCCGGCGAGGGCGATCACGGCCACCCGCACGATGGCCAGGACTGCTAGGTCGCTTCGGGTCATGCCGAGCCCGCGCAGGATCGGGTATTCGCCAGCGTCCAGGAACAGCTGCCGGGCCAGGATCTGGCCTATGGCCAGGAGCGCGGTGGCGGCCGCGAGCAGGGCGAAGAACGCCAGCGCGATTGACTGGGGCCGGATGGCTCGTTGGACCCGGGCGGTGTGGTCGGCCTCGTCCGCGAAGAAGTAGTTGCCTCCGATCTCCTGCTTGTGGCGCAAGGCGATCCGGTCGACTTCCTTATGGAACCGGCTCACGCTCGCGCCGGAGCGTAACTGGACGAACAACCCGTCGAATCCAAGCGCGTTGGGGTCGGCATACTTCCGAAAATAGGCGGGAGTGGCGAGAAGAGAGGGTTGAGCGTCGAGCTGGGCGACGGGGACGACGTCGTCGGGGAGAACCCCGACTCCGGTGATGGTCATGGTGAGCACCGTGTAGTCGGACGGGCGGACCTTCGATGGGTCATTCGGTGGCCGCTCCCTGAAGGAGATCATGCGGAGCGTGCTGCCCGGGTGGAGATGGAGACGTTGGGCGGCGAACCTGTTGACCATCGCCTCCAGCGGTTGATCGGGTCGCGGAAGGCGACCCTCGATCACTTTGGGCCGGTAGATCGAGTGGCCGAAGCGCCCGTCGACCGCTGCGATTGCGTTGATGAGGTTGGGGTCTGGGCCCGACGGTCCGAGGGCGAACAGGAACACCCCGGCCGCGGCGGCTGCACGTTCGACTTCTGGCAGGCGTTCGATGCGGGCGTAGAAGCCCTTCAACCCCGTGGCCTGCGGCGAGATCAGGACATCGGCGGCACGGGAGGCCCGGCGAAAGCGAGGGAATGCCGTATCGGTTCGGCGGGCCCCGGCAGCGGTGGCTAGGACGACACCTCCCCCCAGGCCCACCAGGACGATCAGGGCGACCGTGGCTCTCAGATGGGTCCGGAGCTCCGTTCGAAGTCGCATCCAAACCGCGGGCATCGTCATTCGCTCCTCAGGACGAGCGCTGGCTGAGTGCGGGCAGCGATGCGTGCGGGGACGGCGGCCACAAGGTTCGCCAGGAGGACCCCGGCGGGGAGCAGCCCAGCGAGGAGGGCGAGCGGGACGATGGGCTCTGGGACGATGCCCATGCGGCCGGCGAAGAGCGTCCACCACCAGCGTCCGGCTCCGATCCCGAGTGGGATGCCGACGACGAGGGCCGCGGTCGCGAAAGCCGTGGCTTGCCACGCCACCGTGGCCTGGACCTGTCCGCGGAGGAACCCGATCGTCTTGAGGATGGCCAGGTCGCGGCGGCGGCGCCGCACGGCCGACATCAGAACGTGGGCGAGCGTGGCCACCGCCGCCAGCGCCAGCAGAGAGCCCAGGGCCAAGGGAACCCGCTCGACACCCGAGTAGATCTCGATGTCGGTTCCTTCGAGCGGCCCGTTGACGATGCCATCGATCGGAATCGTCCGGTTGAGCCGGGCGATGGTCGCCTTCCCGTCGGTGCCCGGCCGGAACCGAACGAGGAAGGCCCTCTCCTCGGCTGTGGGAACGAGGCGTCTGGCTCCCTCCAACGTGAAGCCGGCCCCGACCCCCAGCCCGGGCGAGAGAGCATCGCCGAGCTCCAGGAACACCGCTTGGCCGACGACGCGCATCGACGCGCTCCCGCTGTTGGTACGGAGCACGATCATGTCGCCGACGTGCGCGTCCAGGACACGCATGGTCTCCGATCCCAGAGCGACCTCGTCGGGAGCCGACGGCCACCGCCCCGCGATGACCGGCGGAAGCACCGACCCCCTGACGGGATCGATCCCCCACACGTTCGCCTCAGCGGGCCCATGGCGTCCGCTCGAAAGCCGGATCGCCGGGACGATGGTCCCCGCCGACCACGCTTCGGTCGCCTTGGTCTGACCGAGGATCTTGCCCACCGCCTGCGGCGTGGCATCCGGGGCGCCGAACGCCCCTCCGATGGTCGCGTCCCAGTCCCATCCGTACAAGCGGGGGGTCGCCCGCCAGTGCCCGTAGCTCGCCACGAATGCCATGTTCGTTCCGAGGGCCAGCGTCGAGATGACCACGGCGGCGAGTGCCGTTCGGACGGGGACAGCGGTTCGACCCCATCCCGGCTCGAACGCCATCCTGACCCCGGTAACGAGGGAGGGCCGGCCCCCGGTTCGGGCCAGAACGCCGGCGAGGGTGCCGGGGCGAGCTGACCCTCCGGCCCCGCCGGCCCCGAGGACACCGGCCTGGGGCGCCCTCGCGGCAATGATCGCCGGGATGGCGGCCAGGGCAAAGATCACGACGACGAGCAGCGCCGCCCCGCCCCCGACAACGAGCCCGTCTGCAGAGATCCCTCGGTTCGGCTCGGCGAGACGGGCCAAGCCGACCGGCATGATTGGGGAGGCGGCCACGGCCAGTCCGACGGAGACCAGCGCCCCGACCGCGCTCACCACCACGGCCCTGGTGATGGCGACGGCGAAGAGCTGGCCGCGGGTCATGCCGAGCGTTCGGAGGATCGGGTTCTCGGTCGACTCGAGGAATGTGAAGCGGGCCAGCGTCTGCCCGAGGATCAGGAGTCCCGCCAGGCCCGCCAGACCCGCGAACATCCACAACGTGAGCCCTTGGAGGTGGGTGACCCGCTCCATGACGACCTTGTTGTCGAATCCGGGCGCGGGCCCCACCGAGGATGCTCCGGCCCCCACCCGGTCCGCCGCTCGCTCGAACCGGGCTACGTCGCTCTCCCCGTGCTTCAGCCTGACCAGGAGGGTGGGAACCTGGCCGTACTTGCCCGCGTACTGGCGGAAGAATGCCGGGGTGAACAGGACCTGAACGAATTCCGGGGCGGCCGGAAGCATCCCCGGAAGGGCCACGACCCCAACCAGCCTCATCGGAAAGAGCGGGCCCGGCTGGAAGGTGGTGGCGTCGAAGAGGGCCATCTGGACGACCGTTCCCGGTACGAGGCCCTCGCGTCGGGCGAACGCCTCCCCGATGACGAACTCGTCGAGACGTGTGGGATCGGAGAGCCGGCCGGACACGATGCGCGGTCGGTTGAAGTCATCGCCCCAGTAGGGGAGAGGGCCCGCCACCCCACCGGCGCCGCCGAACGCCGTGAACTCCTTCCCCGTCTTGGTCCTGGCGCCGTAGTTGATGTATTCGAACTCCCTGGCCTCCGCCACCTGAGGAAGGCGGGCGGCCTTCGGCAGGTCGAAGGTCTTGGAGTTCACGAGACCGCTGCTCACGGAAAGTTCGGGTGCGCGGGCGTCCGCGAGGAATCGCTCGTAGGCAGAGTCGGTGCGCCTGGCCCCGGCGGCCGCCGTCATGACCACGCCCCCGAGCAGCCCTGCCAGCAGCCCTAGCCCCACCAGGGACCGCCACCGACCGCCGATCTCGTTCCGTACCCGCATCCACACGGCGCTCACGTCATTCGCTCCTCAGCACGATCGCGGGTTGGGTCCGAGCGGCGGCGCGGGCCGGGAGGGCGGCGATGAGATTCGCCGCCACGAAGGCGACGGGGATCGAGAGGAGCACGCTCGTTACCGGAACGACAGGGATGCTCACCACGCCCAGCTCGTTCGCGAGGCTCGCCCACAGCCATCGTCCGATCGCGACTCCAACGGGCAGTCCGATCGCCAGCGCGATCACGGTCAGCGTCGTGGCCTGGACGCCGACGGATCGCCGGACCTGCCCCCGGACAAACCCCAACGTCTTCAGGATGGCGAGGTCCCGCCGCCTCCTCCGGACCGCGCTCACCAGCGTGTGAACGAGCGTCGCCGCCGCGAACAGCAAGAGGACTGCCCCCAGGATTTCCGGCATGTTGCGGATCCGCCCGAAGTTGACGACGTCGGTTGCCGTCGCTACCGGCGGCTCGAACAGGTCTTCGTCCACCTTCGTGTCCAGGTAGTCGGCAACGCGATGAAGGAACGGGCCGTGGACGACTCCCTGCCTGAGGTCGAGAAATGCCGAGTTCGCCACGGCTTCGGGGGCGGCTGGATCGAGCCCTGCGAGTTCCACGCCGGCGCGAAAGGAGACCCAAGCTCCGTCTCCGAGCCGAGTCGATTCGTTGAAGGATGGGAGGACGCCCCGCCCGACCACCTTGACGTTGAGCGGCAGATCGAGTTCCAGGAGCCGGCCTGGGACGACCTGGCCGATCCGAAGACCGAGCCTGCGCATGGTTCTCGTTCCAAGGACGACCTCGAGAGGCTGTCCCTTCGCACCGTGGAGGGACGGAGCCCGGCCTTCGAGGATCGGCGGTACGACCGGGCTCCCCGCGACGGGATCGAGCGCGGTGGTCCCGATGTCCTGCCCCTTGATGGTAAGCGTGAGACCCCAGCGTCCGACGGAGACGCCGCGAACTTCGGGGAGTGAGAGGAGCCGGGCGCCGACGACTCCGAGGTTCGTCCGGCCGCCGTCACTCGTCACGGTCATGTCCCACGGGACGCCGTACAGACGAGGGACATCGAGCAGGTGATGGAGGCCGGCCCCGAACGTCGCCGCGGCGGCCAGGACCGTGATGCCGAGCGAAACCGAGGCGATCGAGGACCTCACGGGAATCGCCGTTCGGCCCCGGCCACGTTCGAGGGCGAGACGGACCCCGGCTACCCCTGAGGGACCGATGCCGGCCCTGGCAACGAGACGGGCCATCACGGACCGATTCGTGGCAGCTTCCCGGACCTGGGCTTCCCGGGTCCTGCTCGCCGCGATGGCTGCTCGCCATGCGGGAAGAGCGGCGAGTGCCACGACCAGCACGACGGCGACGGCGGTCCCGATACCCAGGACCGTCCAGTCTGCGAGGAGGCCAGATGAGGGCTCGGCCGTTCGCGCCAATCCGATCGGAGACAAGGTCGAGATGGCCAGGGCGATGGGGATCGCGACGAACGCTCCAACCGCCGCGGGTGCAGCTGCTCGGATCAGGCCGAGAGCCCAAAGCTGCCCCCGGCTCATCCCCAGCGCGGACAGAGCCGGATACTCGTCGGATTCCAGCACGGCCTGCCGGCTCAGCGTCTGGGAGAAGATCAGCAGGAACGCCAGCGCTGCCAGGGCCGCCAGGAGCCACAGGCCCAACGCCTGGAGATGGAAGGACCGCTGGACATTCGCATCCTGGTTGCCGCGCTCGAGGATCTGGAACGGGATGTTCCGGCTAGCGATGACGCGCTCGACGCCCGTCTCGAACGCATTGAGGTCGGCCGGACCTCGCTTCAGCCTGATGAGCAAGGAGCTCGGGGTGGCGTCGAACGCGTTGGGGTACCGTTGGAAGAAGGCCGGTGTCAGGTAGAACAATGGGCTGATCTCGCTGACCTGCGGAGGGAATCCACCCGGGGCGGCAGCCACACCGACCACACGCATCCGGAGGGAAGCCTTGTCGAGCGCCGTGGCGAAATCCTTGAACGGTGGTTCGGTTCCGGGTGGTAAGCGTGCCGGGAACCTGTCACCCAATCGGAGGCCCGCTTCCCGGCCCCGGAGCGAGAGCACGACCTCTCTGGGATCGGATGGATCGGCCGCGCGCCCCTGTACGATCTTGAATCGATCGATGCGGCTCCTGGTGGGGTCCTGGGAGCGGACCAGGCCCGGTACGAACTTCCCCCGGATGATGAGGAACGCCCACTTCACGGGCTCGGCGAAGGAAACCTGGGGCAGCTTCGAGATCCGGAGGGGGTCCACGCCGGGGACCTCCTCGGTAGGCGGGGTGAGAAGGAAGAAGTCCGCTCCCCCGTAGGTGCGAAGGAACCGCGGGTATGCGCTGTCCGTTCGACGGGCGGCGCCCGCCGCGGCCATGACCACGGTCGATTCGAGCGCGACGAGGAGGGCAAGGGACACCAGCGACCGGCGGAAGGTTCGAAGCTCGCTCCGGGCCCGCATCCAGACCGCCCTCACGTCACTCGCTCCTCAGGATTCGAGCGGCCTCGGTCCGGGCAGCGATTCGCCCGGGAACCAGTGCGATCAGGTTAGCCAGAGCGATCACACCCGGGACGATGAGTACCAGGGCAACCCATGGGATCTTGGGCACCGGGAGGACCGAGACGTTCTCTGCAAAGGCCCGCCATCCCCACCGTCCGGCTGCGATACCGAGTGGGATCCCGATGAGGAGCGAGACGGCCACGAGAACGGTGGCCTGCCACGCGACCGCGGCGCGGATCTGCCTCCCGAGAAAGCCAAGGGTCTTCAGGATCGCCAGGTCGTGGCGGCGCCTTCGGGTCACGCTGACGAGCGCGTGCACGAGCGTGCCCGCGGCGACGGCCGCCACCAGCCCTGAAAGGAGAACCGGGACTCTGGCGATGCGACTGAGGCTGGCCAGGTCACCGGAGCGCTGGGACGTGAACTGGAACGCGTCCGGGAACTTCTGGAGGAGGCGGGAGACGGCGCGGTCCCGATCAACTTCGGGCCGGAACCGGATGAGGTAAGGGGGTTCGTCTCCGATGTCGGGATGGAAACGGAGGTAGCCGTCCCACGTCAGCGCGGCTCCGGCTCCCTGCTCGGCGGTACCGAACGGCGATGAGGGGATGATGGCCTTTCCGACCACAGTCATGCGGACGGGCGCCCCAGACGGGCCGCCATTCTCATCGAGTCGCACATCGATGGTTCTGCCGATGGCGGTATGAAGGGAGCGTAGGGTGGCGGGGCCCAGGGCGATTTCTTGCCCGGAGGAGGGCGCCCTTCCGTCGGCGATGACCGGCTCGATCCCTCCTTTCCCATCGACGAGGAACCCGAACACCGAGCTCCGGGCCAGATTCAGGTTCACGAATCCTCCGGGGAAGGAGTAACCGGCCACGTCGGGATCCGCCCGGATCACCGATGTGGCGGTCTTTCGCTGATCCGGCCCCACGACGAGGAACATGTCCCACGCCGCTCCCGAGAGGCGGGGGGTCGCCAGAAGGTACGTCAGGCTCGTTCCGAAGAGGAGCGAGGCCACGAGCGCGGCGATGCCGAGGGTCCCGCCGAGCGCCGCCGACCGGACGGGCACGGAACTCCGCCCTCGCCCGGGATCGAGCGCCAGGCGCGTTCCTGCCGAGACTGCGGGTGGAAGGGAGACCCGCCCCGCGAATCGTGCCGTCCAGTTCGCCGCCCAGACCGGCTCGGAACCTTCGGAGCGAGCCGCCGATCGGGCTGCCTGCCACGCCGGCCCGGCAGACGCCAGGATCACGAGAACTGCCGTGAGGCCTGCTCCCGCTGCCACGATGAGCCCATCCACGGCGACGCCGGGGTTCGGCTCGGCGATCCGGGCCAGGCCAATGGGGGTTAGCGGCGAGAGGAGGATTGCCACTACCACCGCTGCGAAGGCGCCGACGATCGCGATGATCATCGCCCTCATGACCCCCAGCTCCACCAGCTGCCGGCGGGAAAGGCCGAGGGCCCGGAGCACCGGGTAATCGGACGACTCGAGAACCGTCTGCCGGGCCAGCGACTGCCCCACGATGGCCAGGGCCGCGATGACGATCAATGCAGAAAGGATCCACAGCGCGCGCGACTCGAACCGGATCGACTTCTGGACCGCGGCGGTGGCGACCGGTTCCACGTATGGGATGTCGATGTCGCCGAGTCCGGCGGCGTTCATGTCACGTTGGAAGGCCGCGATGTCGGCCGAACCCCTGCGAAGTCGGATGAGTAGCGAAGCGTTCGCCGGATCGAGCTCGACGTGGTGGGCACGAACGAACGCGGGTGTCAGGGCGACGGTGGCGGTGTTGAACGTGCCCACCGCGGGGAAATTGCCCGAGCTTGCCACGATCCCGACGACGCGAACCGGGACGAAGGATGCGGACTCGCCGGGCCCTGCCACCATGACGCCGAGCCGACTCCCAACGGACAGGCGGAAGCGCTCGGCAGTGGTGAAGTCGACGACGGCTTCTTCCGGTGCGAAGGGACGGAACAGGCGTCCGGACAGGAGCTTGACGCGGTTGAAGACAAATCCCACTTTCGCTTGCATGTCGGTCGCGGCCGCCAGATCGGGGAGGCCGATGACTGCCCCGTCCGGCAGCCTGACTTGAGGCGAGACCAGGTCGATCCGGGCCCACTCGAGCACTTCGAGAAACCGTTCCACCTTGGCGAAGGCCTGTGCCACGTCGATGCTTTCGGGAGCACCGCCCGTGTACAGGTCGGCCGCCTTCTCGGCCTTCAGGAACCTTGGATACGCGGTCTCCGAGCGGCGAGCTCCCGCGGCTGCGGCAATGGCCGCACCTCCACCCAGACCGACCAGCAACGCGAGGGCCAGCCAGGACTTCCACCGAGCGCGAAGCTCGGACCGAAGCCGGATGAAGACCGCGGTCACTTCACTCGCTCCTCAGAACCACGGCGGGACGCATGCGGGCGGCCAAACGGCCGGGGTAGAGGGCGATAGCGTTGGCGAGCAGCACCGTGGCTGGAGCCATGAGGATCAGGACCGACATCGAGACGGCCGATGAAGGGACGACCCCCAGCTGGTCCGAGAAGAGCCTCCAGGCCCACCGTCCGGCAGCGATGCCGACCGGGATTCCGATGGCCAGGGAGATGACGGCCAGGGTCGAGGCCTGCCAGGCGATGGCCGCGCCGACCTGCCTGCGGACGAAGCCCAGCGTCTTGAGGATGGCCAAGTCTCGCTGCCGCCGCCGGATCGAGGTCAGCAAGGTGTGAACCAGCATGGCGACCGCCATGGCTGTCAGGATCACCGCCAGGACGAGGGGCACGTTCGACACTCGTCGGAGGTCGGCGAGGTCCTGTGAGTCTCGGCGAGGCAGGACGAAGAATCCGAGGTCCGTGAGATGCGCCAGCCCGGTCTTGAAGGCTATGGAAGGGACGAAGCGGATGAAGAAGGCATCCCCGAGGACCTGCGGACTGAATGCCTTGGCGCCGCCCAACGACATTGCAACGCCCTCCCCGGGTTGGTTGCCCGTGAAGAAGAAGGTCGGCATCGCGACACGACCCACGACCCGCATCGATCGTTCTCGAACGCCGCCCGGGAAGACTGCGCGGACGGGGATCCGCTCTCCGAGCTTCGCCCCCGCCTTTCGCAGGGTCTCCGATCCCAGAGCGACCTCGTCCGCGGCCACGGGGCCGCGGCCCTCGATGACCGCGAAGCCGACGTCTCCCTTAACCGGCGTCGAGGCCAGGGCGAACGTCCCGATGGCTCCGACACGAACGTCGATCAGCGTCCCGTTGGCGAAGGCGCCGATGACGGGGTCGGCTTTCAGGCTGCTCTCGGCGCGTGCCAGGGAAGCTGAGTCCGGTGTCCCCTCGGGGCCGGCCAAGGCGTCCCAGTTCCAGCCGTACAACTTTGGCGTGTTGACGAGGCGATCGAGGCTGGCGCTGAACGTGAAGGCAGCGATGAGGGCGACGATGCCGATCGTGGTGCCCAGGATCGTGGTCCGAACCGGGACGGAGGTGCGGCCGCGGCCGGGCTCGATGGCCATGCGAACACCGAGGACCGCCGTCGGCGGCAGCCCTGTTCCGGCCATGGCGATTCCCGCCCTCGACGCTTGTTTCTCCGCCCGGCTTCCGATGTTCCCTCTCCCTCGCGCCGCGAGCACAGCGGATCGCCAGGCCGGGATCTCGGTCAGGAGGGCGACGAGGCCCAGTGTCACGGCGCCCCCCACCCCGAGCACGAACCAGTCGAAATGCACGCCGGGACTGGGCTCGAGCGGGCGAACGATGCCGACGGGGGTGAGCGGGGACAGCGCCACGCCGACCACGAGCCCGATCAAGCCGGCCAGCGTCCCGATCACGACGGCACGGACCAGGGCCGACGCGAGGAGCTGGGTCCGGCTCATTCCGACCGCCATGAGGACCGGATCCTCCGTGGACTCCCATGAGGCCTGCCGGGCGAGGGCCTGTCCGAAGATTCCGATCGCCGTGACCGCGGTCAGTCCGGCGATCACCCACAGGGCCACGCCCTGGAAGTGGCTGGAACGCTGGACCGCGCTCTCCTGCTCCGCTCCGGAGTAGAGGACGTTCAGCTCCCTCAGACCATTTGCCTCGATCCGCTTCCGCAGGTCGGCCTGGGTCACGCCGGGGTGGGTTCGAACGACCACCGAAGCCTCCGTTGGATAGAGCAGGTCGGGATGGACCCGGGCGAAGGCGGGCGTCAGATGCAGGGCCGGGATGCTTTGCGCCGACAGCGCCTGGAGCTCACCCGGAGCGATCTCCACCCCTACCACCTTCAGCGGAACCGACAGGACCGTGCGGTCTCCGACCTCGCCCTGGTCGTTCTCGGACAGGACGTCGAACCTGACCCGGCTCCCGGGTCCAACCCCCAACTTGGCGGCGATCGGAGAGCTGACCACGACCTCGTCCGGCCGGTCGGGGTCGGGTGCTTGGCCCGAGAGGATCTTCCAGCGGTTGATGGTGATGCCGAATCTGTTCGCCGGATCCACGAGGGGGAAGATGTCTGGAAAGCCCAACCGGGCATGCGGAGCGACGATGGTGCCCGGGACCAGCCAGACGCTCGTCGATTCGATGACCTCCGGGAAGTGACGGACCCGCTCCAGGAACGGCACGCCTACCTTCTCGTCCGGACTCACGATGAAGCTCAGCCCGCGCTGGGCCTCCTCGAACCTGGGGTAGGCGCTCTCCGTCCGCCTCGCGCCGGCGGCGGCTGCGAACACGACGCCCGAGGCCACCCCGATCAGCGATGCCAGCGCAAGCCACGCCCGCCATCGTTCGCGGAGCTGGGCTCGAGCCCGGAACCAGACCGCGGTCACGCGAGGCTGTCGGTGGGAGTCCCGAGAACCGGACCGAATGTGACTGCCTGGCGCTCCGCAAGGGCTTCCTCGGGTTCCGTCCCCACGATGCGACCGTCTCGCATCTGCACGATCCGGTCTGCCGACGCCGCCACACCATCGTCGTGAGTGACCAGCAGGATGGACTGGCCGTCCTTGTGAAGCCGGCGGAAGAGCTCCATGACCTCCTCGCCGCCGGCCGAGTCCAGCGCACCGGTCGGTTCGTCCGCCAGGACCAGCGTGGGCTTGTTCGCCAGTGATCTGGCGATGGCCAGGCGCTGCCGCTGGCCACCGGAGAGGACCCCGGGTGCCTTGCCGGCCTTGTCGGAGAGACCCAGCAGGTCCAGTAAGTCACGGGCCCTGGTCTCAGCCTGCTTCCTCGAAGAGCCGGCCACGATGGCCGGCAAGGTGACGTTCTCCAGCACGCTCATGCCCTCGAGCAGGTTGAAGAACTGGAACACGATCCCGATGT
>WNGF01009497.1_pt1 | contig 14052 bp, 18 predicted proteins | sample 5400641 | NCBI WGS metagenome assembly WNGF01 (sample SAMN13153371, study PRJNA577476) | soil metagenome | isolation source: 80 cm soil or saprolite under grassland replicate 2 | place: USA:California | collected 2016-06-15
GCAGCTCATCTCCGACTTCGCCCGCTCCGCCCTCTGAGCACGAGGGCGCCGCGAGCGCCCTTCGACAGAGAGAGGAGCACGCGATGCATCTGCATCTCGTACGCGTCGCGGCCCGGACCAAGCAGGTGCCGCGCCCGGCCAAGGTCGTGCAGCTCGACGTGCGTCGCAAGGCGCGCCTCGAGCCTGCACGGCCGGAGCGGCCGCGTCCGCGGCCGGCTGCATGACCCGAGCGAGCCGCCCGCTCTGCACGCGAGGGCCGGCGGCTCGTTCCTTTGTGCGGATGTGGCGGAACCGGAATACGCACCGGCCCCAGAAGCCGGCGGCCACAGGCCATGAGGGTTCGACCCCCTCCATCCGCACCTCAACCGTGATGCAACGCGAAGGAGGCGAGAGCGATGAGCAGGAAGCGAGACGACGAGGAGCGCTCCTTTTGAGCCGATGAGCAAGCGGCGGCGCGGGTTATCCCTCCGAGTCGCAGGTGAAGCAAGGCCCGCGCATCTTGCGCGGCGGCGAAAAGGAACTGATCGAGAAACTCGGCGCCAACGACCCGTGCCCGTGCGGCTCGGGCCGGCGCTTCAAGAACTGCTGCCGCTCGAGCGGCCGCTTTCGACGGCGCCATGAGCGACCACTACTACCAAGAGCGCTAGTTGCGCTCCCACCAGCCTCCGTAGCTCAGTGGAAGAGCAGCGGGCTTCGACCCCGCGCGCAGAGGTTCGACTCCTCTCGGGGGCCTGGCACCGTGGCCGAGCAGGACAGGCGCGCGCCTGCAAAGCGCGACACGGCGGTTCGAGTCCGCCCGGTGTCTTCTCCCCGCGATGGTGCGGACTACGCGTCGGCGACCAGGCGCTCGACCTCGAGGAGGAAGCCGAGCGCCGTCGACGGCTCTCGCGTCTCGACCACCGCATAGGCGCACCGGGCGAGCACCTCCTTGAGGTCGACGAGTTCGCTCGACGGGACAAGGACCTCCGCCAGCGCGAGCGCGGCTGCCCCGCGCGGGTGCGCTGGGTCGTCGTTCGCGACGTCGAAGCGGATGCGCGCGATCGTCTTCTGGAGCTCGTCGACCGCGGGCACGGACGTCTGCATCAGATCGTCTCCCTGCGCCGCGCCGCGCAACAGATCGAGCGTGCGCTCGTCGCAGATCTCGGCGAGGTCGCCGCGCTCGATTGCGCTCAGGACGAAGGCTCCGCCGAGTGCCAGACGCGCGCGGGCGTCGCTCGGCAGGGATGCGTCGTGCCCGTGCCGCTCGGCGTAGAACGCCTCTGCGAAGGGTCGCCTGCGGGCGATCGGCAGCCGGCTCAACACGAGCGAGGAAGTACGTCGCGTCGGGCCAGTCGGGGTGCGTGCCGATCAGGCGCAGGCGCTCGTCGCGCCAGAAGCGGTCGGCGGCGAGCCGGCAGGCAACGTCCCCCGGCTCCGGGCGCGGCTGTTCCTCGAGCCAACGATCGAGCCGTGGCATGTGGCCGATTGTCGCGTCTGCGACTGCTCATGTCCTCGTAGGTGTGTCTTCTCCCGAGACGACAATGGATAAGGAGAAAACCGTGAGCACGATCAAGACGTTCGGCTCCGTCGACGAGCGGAGCCTGAAGCAGCTCGAGCGGTGCATGGCAGCCGGCGATGCTGAATTCGGCGTGCTCTGCGCCGACCACCACCCGGGCTACAGCCAGCCGATCGGCGGCGGCATCGCCTACGAGGGCTATGTCTCGCCGTCCGGCGTCGGCTACGACATCGGATGCGGGAACAAGGCGTCCCGAACGGACCGGACTCGCGCGGACCTCAACGCGCTCGGCGGCGTCGAGGCGATCATGCGCGAGATCACGCGTCGCATTTCGTTCGGCATGGGCGTGGCAGCGACCGAGCGCGTCGACCACCCGGTTCTCGACGAGATCCGCAACGCGGACTTCGCGCCGCAGCGAAAGCTCGCCCAGCTCGCGGAGTCGCAGCTCGGCACGGTCGGTTCCGGCAACCACTACGTCAACCTGATGGCAGACGAGCAGGACAACGTCTGGGTCGGCGTCCACTTCGGCTCGCGCGGCTTCGGCCACAAGACGGCCTCGGGCTTCCTCGCGCTCGCGCAGGGCCTGCCGTTCGACGCGAAGGCGCGCGAGGGCGAGATGGACTCGCCGCCGGTGCTGTTCGAGGTCGGCTCGGAGCTCGGGGACGCGTACGTCGCTGCAATGGAGCTCGCGGGCGCGTACGCCTACGCGGGCCGTGACGCCGTGGTGGCCAAGGTGCTCGAGATCCTCGACGCCGAGGCCGTGCACGAGGTGCACAACCACCACAACTTCGCGTGGCGGGAGACGCACTTCGGTCACGACTACTGGGTGATCCGGAAGGGCTGTACGCCGGCCCGGCCCGGTCAGGAGGGCTTCGTCGGCAGCTCCATGGGCGACGAGTCGGTGATCCTCGAAGGCGTCGAGTCGCCGGAGAACGAGCAGGCGCTCTACTCGACCGTGCACGGCGCCGGCCGCGTGATGAGCCGCTCGCAGGCCGCGGGCCGGGTTCGCCGGCGCAAGCGCTGGGCCTGCACGGTGCGCGACTGTTCCTACCTGTCGGAGCAGAGCGGGACCTGCCCGGAGCACGGCTCGACGCTCCGCAAGGTCTGGATCGAGGAGCAGGTCAAGCCCGGCCGGGTCGACTGGCCGGCGGTGCAGGCGCGGCTGCGCGAGCAGGGAATCGTGCTCGTCGGCGGCGGCGCGGACGAGGCGCCGGAGGTCTACAAGCGCCTGCCGGAGGTGCTCGCAGCGCACGGCGGCTCGGTGCGCGTCAGGCACACGCTCCGCCCGCTCGGCGTCGCGATGGCGGGCCGGGACGTGTACGACCCCTACAAGGACTGAGGGCCGCGGCAGCGGCCCTCAGTCGTTTCGGGGGCTCACCGACCGGCGATGTGGAACAGTTTCGCGGCATGGCGACGACATCGCGCATCGTCTTGCTCCGCGGCATCAACCTCGGCCCGCGCAACCGCATCTCGATGCCCGAGCTGCGCGAGCTGCTTGCGGGCGCCGGCTTCGGCGACGTGCGGACGTACCTTCAGAGCGGCAACGTCGTCCTCTCGAGCAAGGCGTCGCCGGCACGTGTGGCCCGCGAGTGCGAGCGGCAGATCGCCGACGGTCTCGGGCTCGACATCCGCGTCGTCGTGCGCACCGGCGACGAGCTGGCCGAGGTCGTGCGGCGGAACCCCCTCGGCAAGGTCGCCGTGAACCCGAAGCGCTACCAGGTGAGCTTCCTGGCCGACAAGCCGGCTCCCGAGGCCGTGCGGAAGCTGCAGGCGGCGGCGGTCGCACCGGAGCGGCTCGTCGTCGTCGGCCGCGAGGCCTACGCCTGGCATCCGGAGGGCGTCGCACGCTCGCGGCTGTGGGCGCAGCTCGCCGCGAACGGCCTGGGCGTCACCGCCACCGCCCGGAACTGGACGACGGTGACGCGCCTACTCGCGCTCGCGCAGGAATGAGCTGAAATCGATGTCCCAGCCGGCCGTCTGACGGAGCACGCTCATGACGGGCGGCATCGCTCCGCCCGCTTGGCGGCCGCGAACGATGCAAGCGCCGTGGCGCTGAAAGCAACGCCCGGGCTGAGCCAGCTCGGCGAGAAGTCGTGGATCGCGGCCAGGATGAGCAGGATCGCTCCCATTCCCGCGACGAAGCTGAGCGAGGCTCGCAAATCGGGCGCCGACCTGCCCGCCAGGTAGACGGCGGCGACGAGCAGCGGCAAGGATCACGCCACGAGCGTGCCGGACGCGCGCGACCGAAGGGGCTTCAGCGTGCGCGGCGCTGGGAGCGGCGCAGCGCATCGAGCCGGCGCCGGTCAAGCTTCGTCGGGCGCTCGCCGAGCTCGGCGCCGGGCGGACGGGCGAGCCGGCGCTCGAGCGCGTCCCGCTCACGCGCGGCGCGCGACTCGGGCGTCTCGTCGTACAGCGTGGCCGCCACGCTTGCGGGCCCGCGGCGGTCGGCGACGCCGGTCACGATCACCGTCCAGCGCGTCGTCCCGATCGTGAGCTCGAGCGTGTCCCCGGCGCGGACGACCTTTGCCGGCTTCACGCGCTCGCCGTTGACGTGCACCCGTCCGCCGAGGACGGCGGTCGTCGCCGCGCTCCGCGTCTTGAAGAACCGCGCCGCCCACAGCCACTTGTCGATCCGGACCTCGTCCACGACTGCATCATGGATCAGTAGTTACCCCCACCGGGTATGAGGCCGAGACCTGATGCACCGGCTCGGCCCCGGACGCATAGTCGCCGCAGAGTCCAAGAAGAGAGAGCGATGTACCACTGGATGAACGGCTGGGCCTGGTACTGGATGAGCTTCGTGATGGCCTTCTGGGTCGTCGTCCTCGGCGTGGTCGTCTACGTTGCCGTCCGTTTGGCGCAGCGGCCGCCGGACGGGACGCGTTCGTGACGGTCGCCGCTCACGAGCTCACTCTCGTCACCACGGACGACTGCCACTTCTGCGAGCGCGCGCACGCGCTCCTCGCTGAGCTCGGTGTCGTGACGCGCGAGGTCGCGGTCGACTCCGCCGAGGCGGCCGCGCTCGCCGAGCGCGGCATCCCGCTCGCGTTCCTGCCTGTCCTGACCGACGGCGGGCGCGTCGTCGCCTACGGACGCTTCTCGGAGAAGCGCCTGCGCAAGGAGCTCGGGCTGTGAGCAACCTGCTGATGGCGGGCTCGCTGGCCGCGGCCTTCGCCGCCGGCATGGTTGCCTTCTTCGCGCCCTGCTGCGCGGGCGTGATGATGCCCGCCTACCTGGCGGCGATCGGCGGCGGGCATCGCCTCCGGGTCGCCCGCCTGACGGCAATCTACGTCGCCGGCGTGTCGCTGGTCGTGTTGCCGATCACGCTCGGCGCCGCCGCGCTCGCCTCCTATGTCTCGAAGTGGCACCCGCAGATGTTCACGCTCGGGGGCCTGATGATGATCGGCGTCGCCGTCGCCCTCTGGCGTGGGACGATGCTGCCGATCGGCATACCGCAGCCGAAGCTCACCGGCTCCGCGCTGTCGGTGTTCGGGCTCGGCGTCTTCTCCGGTGGGGCGACCGCCTGTTGTGCGCCCGTGCTGGCCGGGGCGATCGCGCTCTCGGCGACGAGTGGCACCGTCGTGGGCGGGCTGCTGCTCGGCATCGCCTACGTCGCCGGGATGATGGCGCCGCTGATCCCGCTCGCCCTCGTCTACGGGCGGGCGAAGAAGCATGTCAAGGACCCGAAGGTGACGCTGCGGCTCGGCGTCCACGAGAAGCGCATCGGCATCGCCAGGCTGGCGGGTGTCGTCGTCTTCGCCGGCTTCGGCCTCGTGTTCGTCGTGCTCGCGCTGAGCGGCAACTCCGACACCGCGCCGGGTTTCCAGAGGTCGATGGGCTCCTGGATGCGCGATGTCGCCTCCTATGTCGACGGCGTCCCGAACGTCGTCTCGCTGCCGATCCTGCTCGTGCTGGTCGGCGGGTTCCTGTTCGCAGTCCTGAGAAGAGGTGAACGCAATGAGCGGCAAGAAAGCCAAGGCGGCACGAAAGCAAGCACGCGTGTCCGCACCGCCGGCGAAGGCTAGGAGCCGGTCCGGCTTCTGGATGTCCTGGAAGGGCGGTCTCGTCGGCCTCGGCCTCGTGGCCGTTGTCGCGGCCAGCTTCGTGCTTCCCGGTGTGCTGGACAAGAAGACGACGTCCGCGGGCGCGGTGCACGCAATGGCGGCGGGCGCCGAGCCCGGGCAGGGGCTCCCCGTCGGCTCGGCCGTGCCCTCCTTCTCGGAGCGCGACCTTCTGACGAGCAAGACCATCTCGTCGAAGACGGTGTACGCGCACAAGACGCTCCTCTTCTTCTCGGAGGGGGTCATGTGCCAGGCGTGCTTCGAGCAGATCCAGGGCCTCCAGCAGTTCGGCGCGCGGCTCCACACGCGGGGCATCCAGCTCGTCTCGATCACTCCCGACTCGCCGAGCGACCTCGAGCAGGCGGCCGGGCACTACGGGATCACGACGCCGCTGATCTCCGACGCCGACCGCAGCATGTCCGAGGCGTTCAACACGCTCGGGCTCGGAATGCACGGCGACACGCCGGGGCATGCCTTCGCGTTGATCGACCGCGGCAAGGTGCTCTGGTATCGCGACTACTGGCTCCCGCCCGACCGGGCGATGTACGTCCAGCCGAAGCAGCTGCTGGCCGACATCCCCGGCGCGTAGAGGGCCGCACCTTATACCCCCGATAGGTATAGTCAGGCGAAGCGACATGACCGAGATCACCTACAGCGTCCCCGGCATGAGCTGCGACCACTGCAAGGCGGCCGTGAGCTCTGCGCTCCGGGAGGTCGGCGGCGTCGAGTCGGTTGACGTCGACCTCGAGGCGAAGCTGGTGACCGTCCGCGGCTCGACCCTCGACGACGCTGCCCTGCGCGCGGCCGTCGACGAGGCCGGCTACGAGGCCGCACGGGAGACGGATGGCGATCGCCACCAGGACTGAGCACGAGGAGAAGACCGTCCGCCTCGACCTCGAGGGCATGACCTGTGCCTCCTGCGCGGCCCGGATCGAGAAGAAGCTGAACAAGCTCGACGGCGTCGAGGCGACCGTCAACTTCGCCACCGAGCAGGCGACCGTGCGCTGCGAAGCAGACCTTCCGGTCGAACAGCTGGTCGCGACCGTCGAGTCGGTCGGCTACGGCGCCCGGCCGGCCGGCGCCCACCAGCACGACGAGCCGGTCGGAGTCCTCACGCGCCGGCTGGCGCTCGCGATCGCCCTGACGGTGCCCGTTGCGCTGCTCGCGATGGTGCCGCCGCTCCGCTTCCCGGACTGGGAGTGGGTTGCGCTCGCGCTCTCGACACCGGTCGTGTTCTACGCCGGTCTCAGCTTCCATCGCGCCGCCTTGAAGAACGCCCGCCACCTCGCGGCGACGATGGACACGCTGATCTCGCTCGGCACGGTCGCCGCCTGGCTCTGGTCGACCGTCGTCCTCGCCGGCGCACTCGACACGGACACCTACTTCGAGGTCGCCGCGGTCGTGACGACGCTGATCGTGCTCGGCCGCTACCTCGAGGCGCGCGCCAGGGGCCGTTCCTCGGAGGCGATCCGGAAGCTGCTCGAGCTCGGCGCCAAGGAGGCGCGCTTGCTGCGCGACGGCGCAGAGGTGCTCGTCCCCGTTTCCGAGCTTGCCGTCGGCGACCTGTTCGCCGTGCGTCCCGGCGAGAAGATCGCCACCGACGGCGTCGTCGTCGAGGGCGGGTCGGCCGTCGACGAGTCGCTGCTGACGGGAGAGTCGGTGCCGCTCGAGGTCGAGGTCGGCTCGGAGGTTGCCGGCGCAACGCTGAACACCTACGGGCGCCTGGTCGTTCGCACGACCAGGGTGGGCGCCGACACGGCCCTCGCCCAGATCGCGCGCCTGGTCGGCGCCGCGCAGTCCGGCAAGGCGCCGGTCCAGCGGCTCGCCGACCGCGTGTCGGCCGTCTTCGTGCCCGTCGTGATGGTGCTCTCGCTGCTCACGCTGGCAGGCTGGCTCGCCTTCGGCGCCTCGGCCGCGACGGCCTTCACCGCTGCCGTCTCCGTGCTGATCATCGCCTGTCCGTGCGCGCTCGGGCTGGCGACGCCGACGGCTTTGATGGTCGGCACCGGCCGCGGCGCGCAGCTGGGAGTCCTGATCAGGGGGCCGGAGATCCTCGAGCAGACCCGCCGCATCGACACGATCGTGCTCGACAAGACGGGCACCGTGACCGAGGGCAAGATCGAGCTGGCCGAAATCGCGCTCGTGAACGGCGGCACGCGCGCGGACGTGCTGCGCCTGGCCGGCGCCGTCGAGGCGGCGAGCGAGCATCCGATCGCGCAGGCGGTCGCCCGTGCTGCCCGGATGGAGGTCGGCGAGCTGCCGGCCGTCGCCGGCTTCCGCAACGAGGCCGGCGTCGGCGTCTCCGGCGTCGTCGACGGCCGCGAGGTCGCCGTCGGACGCCGAGACGGCGAGATCGTCGTCTCCTGGGACGGCGTGCCGCGGGCGACGCTGGCGGTGCGCGACACGGTCAAGCCCTCCAGCGCCGAGGCGATCCGCGCGTTGAAGCTGCTCGGCCTGACGCCGGTCTTGCTCACCGGCGACTCCAGGCAGACGGCAGAGCGGGTCGCCCGCGAGGTCGGGATCGAGCGCGTGCTCGCCGAGGTCTACCCCGCCGAGAAGGTCGCGGAGATCAAGCGCCTCCAGGCGGAGGGTCACCAGGTCGCGATGGTCGGCGACGGCGTCAACGACGCGCCGGCACTGGCCCAGGCCGACCTCGGCCTGGCGATCGGCACCGGCACCGACGTCGCGATCGAGGCGTCCGACCTGACGCTCGTCTCCGGCGACCTGCGCGCAGCCGCCGATGCGATCCGCCTGGCCCGGAAGACGCTGCGGACGATCAGGGCCAACCTCTTCTGGGCCTTCGCCTACAACGTGGCCGCCGTCCCGCTCGCGATCGCCGGCCTGCTGAACCCGATCGTCGCCGCGGCCGCGATGGCCGCCTCCAGCCTGTTCGTCGTCAGCAACAGCCTGCGCCTCCGGCGCTTCACGAGCCAGCGAGAGGGAGTGAAGACGTGAACACCACCGAGACGAGCCACGTGTACGGCTACACGAAGGACAAGGAGGCGCTGATCAAGCGCCTGCACCGGATCGAAGGGCAGGTGCGCGGCGTCGAGAAGATGGTCGAGGGCGACCGCTACTGCATCGACATCCTCACCCAGATCTCCGCCGTGAATACCGCGCTCGAGTCCCTGGCGTTCAAGATCCTCGACGAGCACGTCCGCCACTGCGTCGCCGGCGCGCTCGCCTCCGGCGACGAGGGCGACGCGCGGACGAAGACCGAGGAGCTGCTCGAGGCCGTACAGCGCTTCGCGCGCACACGCTGACGAACAGGATGCCCGGCATGGCAGCGCCACTCGCCCTAGCCGTCGGGCACGAGCTCGTTCAGGCGCTCTCCTTCGCCTTCGGGATGTTCTGGGAGATCCTCTGGGCGCTCATCCTCGGGTTCGCGCTCTCCGGCGCCGTGCAGGCGGTGGTGACGAAGGCCGAGATGCGGCGCCTGCTGCCCGACGACTCGCCGCGCACACTCGCCGTCGCCTCCGGGCTCGGCGCCGCCTCGTCGTCCTGCTCGTACGCGGCGGTCGCGCTCGCGCGTTCGCTCTTCCGTCGGGGCGCGAACTTCACGGCGGCGATGGCCTTCCAGTTCGCCTCGACCAACCTCGTGCTCGAGCTCGGCATCCTGATGGCGCTGATCCTCGGCTGGCAGTTCACGCTCGGCGAGTTCGTCGGCGGGCCGCTGATGATCGTGCTGCTCGCGCTCGCCTTCCGAGCCTTCCTCGGCCGGCGGCTGGTGGAGGAGGCGCGGGTCGAGGCCGAGCGCGGTCTCAGCGGCCGCATGGAGGGCCACGCCCAGATGGACATGTCCGTCCGGCAACACGGCTCGGTCTGGCGACGGCTGACGTCTCCCGCCGGCTTCACCGCCACCGCCGACTACTTCGTCATGGACTGGGCGGCGATCTGGATCGACGTCGTCGGCGGCCTGCTCATCGCCGGCGCGCTCGCGGCCTGGGTGCCGCATTCCTGGTGGCAGGCGATCTTCTTCGAGCACCACCAGACGTTCGCGAAGTTCTGGGGGCCGCTCGTCGGTCCGCTCGTCGCGATCGTCAGCTTCGTCTGCTCGATCGGCAACGTGCCGCTCGCCGCGGTGCTCTGGAACGGCGGCATCAGCTTCGGCGGCGTGCTCGCCTTCGTCTTCGCCGACCTGATCGTGCTGCCGATCCTCGACATCTACCGGAAGTACTACGGCTGGAGGATGGCCGGCTTCCTGCTCGTCAGCTTCTACGCGACGATGGCGGCCGCCGGGCTGACCGTGGAATGGGTCTTCGACGGGCTCGGCCTGATCCCGGGCACCCGGCACGCCAAGGTCGTCGAGGCGAGCGTGACCTGGAACTACACGACGGTGCTCGACATCGTCTTCCTCTGCCTCGCGGCCGTGCTCCTCTGGCGCTTCGTGCGCACAGGCGGCCTGCCGATGCTCCGCACGATGAATCGACCCGCGGACCAGCAGTCGCACCGGCACGCACACGCATGACGGCGCCGATCGGGCGTCGGTTTGGATCGGCGCGCCGTGGGAATCCGCTCCGGGGATGAGTGCGAGACGACAGCGGCGCGGCAAGCTTGCGACGCCCACCGCCGCGGTCCTCGGCGCCGCGCTCGCCTTCCTCTTCGACCCACGGCTCGGCCGGCACCGGCGGGCGCTTGCGCGCGATCGTGCGGGCGGCGCCGTCCGCTCGAGCTTCCGGCGGCTGGGCCGCCTCGGACGGATCGTCGGCGCTCGCAGCCGGGGCTACCGTGCGCGCCTGTTTCACAAGTCCCGCCCGGACCGGCTCCATCCGGACGACGCGACGCTGGCCCAGAAGATCAAGACCGAGCTCTTCCGGCCCGCCGACGTGCCGAAGGGGCAGATCAACGTCAACGTCCAGAACGGCGTCGTCCAGCTGCGAGGCGAGGTCCCGCAGCCGGAGATGATCAGCGACCTCGTCGAGAAGGCGCGGAGCGTCGCGGGCGTGCGCGACGTGGAGAACCTGCTCCACCTGCCGGGCACGCCGCCGCCGATGCACCACTAGACGGCGACCCCGGGGTGGTGGGCGCCGACTAGCGCTCGGGCGCGCGGTCGTGGTCGGTCGGCTCGAGGACGAAGAGCTCGGCGGCCAGGTCCGGGTCGACGTGGACCTGCGACATGAAGGCGATCACCTTGCGGCCCATGATCTCCTCGACCGCGTCCGAGAAGCGGACGCGCATCGCGAGCTGGAACTTCTGGCGTGTGGTGCGCACGACCTCGTCTTCGCCGGCGTCGAGCAGCGTTCGCTCGAGCGGCGTGTAGATGTCCTCGAGCATCGCAAGCACGTAGTTGCGATCGATGATGGTGCGGGTGCTGGTTGCGCCGCGGCCGTGGTATTCGCGGTGCAGGCGGGTGATCGCGTTCGAGATCGCAGTAGCCTGCCGGCCCTGTTCGCTTCCGCTCGATGTTGGCATGCCCGCCCTTCCGCTGCTCCTGGAGTCCTGGACGCCCGGGAGGAGGCAGGAGCAGATAGGGAAACGACCCGGCGGGCGGAGACGCACCACCAAGAGTAGCGGGAAACGCGGGCTCTTGACCGCGGGGAAGTGGTGGTATCCTGCTCGCCAAGCGGCGCCGGCATGCGCGAGCGTGCGGACGCTGTTCAGTTGTCGCTGGGTGCGGGGCCGGTCCACGGCGGCCGGCAGACGAGCCCTCCGATCCGTTCGACGGAACCGGGAGGGTCGTTCTCGTGTCGGCGCAACCTCAGATCAGGACATCCGCAGACGACGCGGCCGGCGTCGCCATGCGCAGCCAGGTGCTGTTCCGCGAGCTCAACGAGCAGATCCGCTCGCTCGCCGACGGGTTCGATCTCGGCACCGACCTCGATCTGGTGTGCGAGTGCACGAACGGCGGCTGCTTCGAGCGCATCACGATCTCGCCCGAGGATTACGAGGCGGTCCGGCGGTTTCCGACCCGCTTCATGGTCAAGGCCGGTCACGCCACGGCCGAGGTGGAGCGGATCGTCGAGGAGAAGGCGCGCTTCGTCGTCGTCGAGAAGATCGGTGCGGATGCGGAGAGCGCGATCCGCCTCGACCCGCGCCGAGCCGGCGCGCGTCGAGAAGGGATCGCATGACTGCCGTTCGGAGCCGGCCGGACGCGGAGACCGGCCCGCTGTCCCGTTTCCACTGCAGTGCCTGCGGCTACGGGGCGAGCTGCCGGATGGCGCCCGAGCGCTGTCCCATGTGCGGCGGCTCGGTCTGGGACTTCGAGCAGTGGCGACCGTTCCAGCAGCTCCGCGCCGATCTCGATCAGCCGCTGGCGCGCGACGCCTGACAGGCAGCTCCGAAGAGCCGTGCCCACTGGCCGGCGTCGACGTCCCACGGGAGTGCGTCGGGCGCGAAGCCGAGGGCCGGCGCCAGCCGCTTGATCTGGAGCGGCGAGAGCGACGGGCGAAGGCTGCGCCGGAGCGGCTCGCGAGCGGCGAAGGCGCCCGCGAGAAAGAGCCAATAGCCCTCGTGCAGCTCGAGGGGCACGCGCGGCCTGGCCCGTCGCTCGAGGCGAAGAACGGCGCAGTCGACGCGAGGCGGCGGCGCGAACGCGATGCGGTCGAGGCGGCGCGCGATCGACACGTCGTACCAGGCGCCCCAGTACGTCGAGCGCAGCGTCGCAGGCCAGACGGCCGCCTGCTTCGCGGCGAGCTCCCACTGGACGATCACGTCCGCTCTCCGTAGCGGGACGCTGGGGTCGCGGAGGAGGCCGCCGAGGATCGCGCCCGAGCGGGCAAAGGGCAGGTTGGCGACGACGGCGAACGTCTCCCCCGGCCAGAAGTGCTCCGTGGCGTCCGCCTCGACGATCGTGACCGCCGGACGGTCGGCGAACCGCGTGCGCAGCCGCTCGGCCAGCGCCGGATCGCGCTCGACAACGACGGGGAGGGAAGGCCTGCGACGAGCGCGAGCGGGGCGAGCAGCAGGACCCACATCGTGAGCCCGAGGCCGAAAGCCTGGGCCAGGAAGCCGAGGACGGCCGGCACGCCTGCGCCGACGAACCCGCCGATGCCGCCGACGGCCACCGCGGTTCCGCTTCGCCCCGGCAACGCCGAGTACAGACCGGCCTTCGGGAGTGCGTACCAGCCCGAGTTCAGGAGGCCGAGCAGCGCGAGGAGAACGAGCTTGGCGGTCGTCGAGGGTACGGCCAGGAACGCGGGATAGGCGAGGAGCACCGCGAGCGCGGTCGCACGGAGGTATGCGTGTCCGCTGACGCGGCGGAGGATCGCGAGCAGCAGGACGTCGCCGACGAAGCCGGCGCCGGTCCAGACCGCGACCGCAAGGGCCGCCTCGACCGCGCCGACCCCGGCCACGTCGACGAAGTAGAGGGCGAGGAAGCCGTGGAAGACGTCGAGCAGCAGATCCGCGGCCTCGAGCAGCGCGAGCCAGCGCAGCACGTCGCGATCGCGCAGCGCCGACAGGAAGCCCCGCCACCGGTTCGCGCCGGATCCGTCGACGGCATGAAGCGGCGCTTGCAGCGGAGCACGGCGCGTCGCGAACGCGAGCGGGAGCGCGGCCAGCGCGAGCACGAGCAGCACGCCTCGCCAGCCGATCCCGGCGGCGACGCCGCCCGCGATCAGGACGGGCCCGGCGACGTAGCCCACCGAGCCGGCGACGGTCCAGCGCGCCATGTTGCGCTCGCGCGCACCGGGCTCGCGGTCCATCAGGGTCGCCTGGGAGAGGCTGACGAAGGCGCCGCTCGCCGGGTTGCCGATCAGCAGCGCGACGAGCAGCGTCTCGAAGCCGGTCGCCGCGGAGCTGAGCGCAGCCGAGACGGCGAAGGCGACACCGCCGGCGAAGATCAGGAGGCCGCGGCGCGACGTGTCGCCGGCGACGCCGATCAGCGGATCGAGGGCACTGCCGAAGAAGCCCGGGATCGCCAGCACGAGCCCGATCTCGCCGTAGCCGAGATGCAGGTCGTGCCGAATCAGCGGCCATGCCGCGGCGCGCGAGCCCCCGACGAGCTCGTCGAGCAGCTCGATCGCAAGCAGGACGAGGACGGCGCCGCTGACGCCGCCGACGAGCCTACGGAGTTACGGGCTGGCGCGGGTCACGATGTGCCGGATTCTATCGAGAGCCTAGTCTTCCGCCATGGATGCGGATGCGGTCGAGCTGCGTGTCCTCGGCTGTCTGATCGAGAAGCAGCGGACGACGCCGGACCAGTACCCGCTCTCGCTGAACTCGTTGCGGCTCGCGGCAAACCAGTCGACGAACCGCGACCCGGTCGTCGAGTACGACGTGGGGACGATCCGCGCGGCGCTGGACAAGCTCGGCCGCCGCGGCTGGACGCGACTCGCGAGCGGGCCGAGCAGTCGCGCCGTCAAGTTCCGCCACCTGCTCGACGAGGCGCTCGGGCTCACGCCGTCGCAGCTCGCGCTGCTCGCGGTGCTGATGCTGCGCGGCGCGCAGACGCTCGGCGAGCTCCGTGCGCGGAGCGAGCGTCTGTACCCGTTTCCGTCCAGCGACGATGTCGAGCGCACGCTGAGCGAGCTTGCGACGCGCGAGCTGGTCGAGCGC
>WNGF01017851.1_pt1 | contig 14048 bp, 14 predicted proteins | sample 5400641 | NCBI WGS metagenome assembly WNGF01 (sample SAMN13153371, study PRJNA577476) | soil metagenome | isolation source: 80 cm soil or saprolite under grassland replicate 2 | place: USA:California | collected 2016-06-15
TGCGATCTCGACCTGAAAGCCCTCGTAGCGCAGGGCCGTCCCCACGAGGTCCGTGATGCTTTCCTCGTCATCGACGACGAGGACGCGCGGCCGCGGCTCGCCCGCTGACTCCGGCCCGTTGCGTCGAGCCGTCAGCGCAGCCCGGGCCGGCTGAGCTTCTTCTGCTCCAGCCACGCACTCAGCAAAGCATCCCAAGCCGGAGGAAACCTGACGATTCGCTGGCAGCAGGCTCCGACTGATGCCTCCGCACGCCACGGTGTACACGCGCGGGCAACAACCTGAGTTCCTGCTCGACCTCGACGACCCTCAACGCAGAGGCGGTCGCTCCTGCGCTCGAACAACAAGCCGCCGACGTCAACCAACCTGGCCACTCGACGAGCTCCTGCACACACTCACCAAGGCGGGTGTGCCGTGCTTCTCCATGCCATCCGCGCGCCGGGTTACTCTGGCTGCCCCGATGCGTCACCGCCAAAGAAACGAGCGACGCCCGAGCGGTCTCCCAGGCGACGCTCTCCTGTTGCCATCATCGACTACAAGTACTGGCTCCGTGGGGCTAGGTTCTGGGGACAGGTTCGAGGTTTTCCAGGGAGGCTCAGGGTCCTTCAAGGGAGGGGTGCAACGAACGGAGAAACCAGCCAACTTGCAGGGAAAGCGCGCTACTAAGCGCTTTTCCTGCACCGTATAGGCGCAGCGCCAATCCTCCATGGTAAGGAGGCGGTCCCCGGTTCGAGTCCGGGAGAGGGCTTAAATACCTGCAAAACGGCCTATTTTGCGGAAAGTCGAGTCCCTCTCGATTAAGGAGGGGCTTGGGATCGAAAGAAAAGAAGCCTGGAAACTCCCTGCAAATCGCCCTCAGAGCTGATCCTGCGGAGCACCTCCCTGCACCAGAGGGCCTCGATAACCCGGCTCGGAGAGTGTGTGCGGAAACGGCTTGAATAGGCCGTCTCCACGATCTTCTTCTCAGCGAGAAAAGGGGTATGGCGAGCCGGGGACAGGTCTTGGGGACAGGACGACCAGTTCGGACGGAATGTCGCAGTGGCTCAGGAGGTGGCTGGCATCGCATGCGTCCTGAGAGAGTCGACGAACTCGAGCATGTAGTCCGGAAGCTCGCCGGCACGGTGGGCGGCGGCCAAGCGCTCGATTAGCCTCAGCCGGCCGTCACCGTGCTGGAACTGGAAGAACTGCTCGCGGTCGACCGTCGCCCGCATGTCGAGCGCGCGAAGCGTCTGCTTGCGTGCGGTCGGATTCAAGACGAAGAGAACGCGGGGTGTTCCCTGGCCGAAGTCAAACATCGCCCACTGGAGCAGCTTGGCGCCAAAGTGAACTGTGACACGCGGCTGCCAGTAGTCCCGCTGCGCATCGAGAATCTCCCGCTCGTCCGAGTAGACGGTTCCGCCTGTGCTGAGCGGGGCGATGCCTTCTTGTTCGAGGTAGCTCGCGACGGCGTGCGCCGCGCGGAAGCGAGGATTGGATTCGGACCACTGCTCAGCGAAGCGGCGGTGGGTCAGGGCGTTCGCCGCCTGCTGCGGCGGCAGGTCGACGAGCTTGGCCTCGAGCCAGCCCGCCCACATGAACAGGGAGAACTCCTGGCGAGCAGGGCGCGGGATCAGCTTCTCTACGTCAGCAAGAAGCGGATGAACGGTGTCGCGCGCGGCCCGCTGCGCGTTCGCGTCCGGCGTTAGCGCCGAAAGTCGAGCGCGCGCTTCCTTGAGCGAGTCTCCGCGCCGCCAAAGCAACCGTGGCTCGAAGCCCTCCTTGCGCAGGTTATCGAGCTCGTTGAAGTGGATCTCAAGCGCGCGCTGGTTCCCGCGTAGCTCGCGCCTGAGCGCGCCGAGATGGTCGAAGCCGCCGGCGAGCCGGGTCGCGAACCATCGGCCGGCCTCGTCCTTCGTCTGCTCAAACTCCACCGCGAGATCAACATCGCCGACCTCGAGCGAGCCGCGCGCATAAGAGCCGAAGATCCAGACCTCGCGCACCCGCGGCAGGTAGCGACCCTCGCCGTTCTCCACGCGATCGACGAGGCCGTTGATCCGCCTCGTTGCCTCCGAGCGCTTCACGTGGGCCAGACTAATGCGCCGCCAAACACAGGAGAGCGTCGCGCTAACCCACGAGTCGTCGTTCTCGACCACTCTTGTCGACGCGGGTAGCGAAGCGGATGGTGCGCCGCCCCCACCTTCGTCACGCGCGCGCGTGTAACTAGTAATTTGCGGTTGGCGGACATCGTCACGCCACGCGGTCTATAGCCTCGACCGCGGCGTGACTCCCACAACAGCTCTCGACGCAGCCACCGCCAAGTGCGCCCGTAACCCTCTGGTTGCCCGCGCACCCTGGGCGTCCTCGGCGTACTCGGCGCGCACGTCGCGTGAACGTCGTGACGCGCGGCAAGAACGATGACTTTCGTGGCGAGTGAATCCGGTCCGTCGACTCGGACGAAGCCTAAGCACGCGCTTGCAGCGTCCCGCAGGGTCCATCGGAGACGAGGCAGCGTCCGGTCAGGACGCCGCGTCTTCGAGTCGCAGCTCGCCCAGGGCGGCAAGGGCATCATCCAGCGCATCGCCGACCTGAGCGACGAATTCCCCTCGTTCATCGAGTCCTTCAGCCTCGCTGATCGACCAGTGTCGTGACAGCGATACGCCTGGTCGCGGCGACGCCGTCTGCCGATTGGTGTTTACGAAATGTCGCTCGAACTCTGGCCAGTCATCGGCGCAGGCGATTCGCTCTTCTTCTAGCCAAGCCCAATACGCCTGCCACTCGCTGCGGGCTACTTTGCCCTCGCTGCTGACCCGATGAACCCAGATGTCGATGTAGTGGTCGAGTTCGGTTTGATTGCACGTCCAGCAGTAACCACGTTCAAAGTGGCCGAAGTGGAAGTTGGGCACGGCTTTCCACCCCGACCGCGCGCAAAGACGGCGTAGTCCTTCCACCGCGGTCGGCTTCGTGTAGAAATTACGCGCTTGCGTGAGCGTGTCGGCGGGATACAGCGAAAGCTCGATGCCCCCGTCACTTCCGATTCGCAGGTAGGCATCGGACCCGATGATCTCGCCGGCGTCGCCACGATGTACGGCCCATACACGCTGACGCTTGCTTCCCTTCCCGTAGCCTCGCCCAGGATCTGGCGGAGTCGTCTGCTCTGACGAAACTCGTTGCCGTGGCACAGACGCAGAGTCCGAAACGGCCCGAGCGCCGCGAAGTGATCCTCGACGTAGGTCAGGAAGTCGTCCAACACAGTGTCCTCCGTCCCGCCCACAAGCCCGCGCTCCCGAAGAGCGATAAACGCGTCAAGCAGATCGCGCCACAACACCACGACCACCTCTTCGCCGCCGATCAAAACGCGGGCGCCGGTGGTGTTCAGCAGTAGGGCTTGTGTGGCCTCCGCCTCAGCGATCTTGTTCTCGACGACAACGAGCAGCTCCCCCCCATAGTCAATGATCGCGTCGAGCACCTGTCCGCGATCGGACTCTGTGACTATGCCACCGCCCGAGAGAGGCTCCTCCGGCGCGAGGAAAACCGAGATCAAGTCAGCGGACTCGACATCCGCGCTGGCTTTGCGCAGCATCCGCCGCTGAGTCGCGAAACTGGCGACCGGAAGCTGCTGCAGCTGACGATCCGGGGCGACGAGACGTAGCCAGACGGCATGGACAGCTGGCGAAAGGCGGAGCACGACCAGCAACGCCCGAGTGAGCTGGTTCTCGTGGTTCGGCGGCAAACGCTCGAACGGCGAGAAGAAGTTCAGTGGATCACTCGCCACGACGGAAGGATCGCACCCTCGCGCCGGTGCGCGTCCAACACCGCCGCGTGAAACGTCCGCTTGTGGATGTCGATCGCTGCGTACTACATCGCCTCGGGGCCTTCCTTCTGCTCGGAAGATGGGCCGCGACCGTAACGCGACCCGTGGAGGCCCCTCTCATGACATCCAGTCTTACGCACTCCATGCGCTCGTCGACCCGGGGTCGTGGGCAGGTCTAACTCCTGACCCGGCCTCGCCAGCGCGACTAGCTAAGAAAGGGCGTTGAGGCCGCGACCGCCCGCTCAAATGACGACCGTTCGAGTTCGGCTCGAGGGGCGGTACTGGCCTCGAACCAGTGACCCCAGCTTGTCGATTCGGAGCGACCGCTCGCGGCACGGTTCGCTCAACCTGCACGGTTACGCGGTTGCTGCCCGCCGACCGAACGGCCGCGCGCACCCGAGAGAACGCTGAGCGTCCCTGACCGCGCAGGATCGGTCCGTAGACTCGAAGCCGTGGACGCCGAGCGGATCCTCGATGACCTGTTCGCCCGCGCCCGAGACGCCGACGAGTTCGAGTACGCGAGCGCCCTCCTCCGCGTCCGCGGGATGGAGGACTTCGGCTGGGATCCGTTGGAAGAGACGACGGCGCTCTTCAACGACCTCGCGTCTCTGCTCGAAGCGCCCCTAAACGACTACGCTCGCCTGCGGCTCGGGCTGCTCCTGTATTCGCATCTGACCGAGGTCGACGCGATGTACGAGATGCTCGCGAACCTCGTCGAGATCACGGGTGGAGAGCGCTACACGATGGACCCGTTCCGCGACCTATGCGGCCCGGCCAACCGTCCACGTTATGCGCAGAACCCGCCATCCGCGAAGCGGGTCGTTGAGCGCCTGAAGGATCGGTCAGCTGCGCGCGGCTCCGAGGAGCTCGTCGAGCTGCTCGACTGGTTCTTCAACGATGCTGTTCGAAATGCCTTCTTTCACTCCGACTACATCCTCTACCGCGACGAGTTCCGGTCCCGCGAAGCCACGTTCATCGACGCGGACGGCCGCCGGTCGTCGACCTTGAAGATCGACGGCGTCGTCGACCTGATCAACCGCGCGATCGCTGTCTTCCAAGCGTTCATCAGCGTCTACGAGCGACACCGCGGCAGCTACCGCGAGGACAAGCAGATCCGCGGGCGCCTAGGTGCTACCGGCGAGGAGATCGACGTGACGCTGCTCGCGAGCGAGGAGCGGGGCCTTTACGGCTTTCGCGCATAGGAGGTTCTGCTCGTGCCGAAGCCGCTCAGCCTAAGGGCGTGGAAGGCGCGACGGCCGACCGCGAAGGACCACCAAATCGAAGCGGCCTGGTTGAAGGAGCATTGGACCTACGGGGGTCGAATTCACGAGGAGACGGCGAAGGCGATCGTCAGCGCTCTCAACGAGCCGAGTACTCGAGCCGAGGGCCACCCGCTCTACTTCAAGCTGTTCGCGGAGTACGCGAACGCGCTCGAGGTCGCAGGCGCCATCGGCTGGGCGATCCGCACGCGACGCACGCACAGAATGCTCGTGCTCGATGCGGTCCTGACGTACCCGCCTGAAGCACCGGGCGCGTTCTACGGCGCTGCACGTCGCAACCGCTCTGGTTCGCTGATGCGACTGCTCGACCTTCCAGCGGAGAACCGAGTCGTGGCCGCGCTGGCAGCCTCGGCCCCAGCTTGGTCGGAAGAGGAGTGCCGCGACTCACTTCCGGCCGCTGTGCAGCAGGCGAAGTTCCTCGCGGATCGCTACTTCGCCGAGGAAGAGATCATCCGGAAGACCTACAACCGGGCGAAGCACGGAGCAACGATGCTCCACTACCCGCCGCTGACCGAGCTGCAGTTCTACGTGATCGGGCCCCACGTGGACGTAACGGGGCCTCGGGACAAGGCGCGGTATGACCTGCCGAAGTTCACGGTCAACAGGCAGATGATCGCGAGCCTTGAAACCGGCGTCGCTGCGGCCGGCTCGATGATCCGTTACCTCTCCGGGCTCGCCAAAGCTCTGAACGACGCCGCCCTGCTCTATCCGCGCCGACGTTCGGCCCAGTAGTCGAACCGTGCATCCCGCGCCCACCGCTCGGTTTTGAAATCTCAGATCACGGGCTTGTGGCCATGTCGCCATATCAACCAGCTGACTGCGGCGCGACCTTGAGCGAGTGAATCGGCGTGAGCGGTTGCACGACGAGTATCTGCGTCGAGTCCACCATCCGCGACGCCTTCTTCCGCGACTACCACTGCATGCTCCTCGAGGACTGCACAGCCGAACCCATGGGCGCCAGCCTCAGCCGCAGCAACCACGACGCGACGATCCTGCTCGTAGAGCGCATCTTCGGGTCGGTCTCGACATCAAGCAACTTCATCGACGCACTCCACGCCGCCGCAGCAGCGCCCGCCGTAGGAGCCGCGTCCGTCTAGGAGACAACGTCTCCTGTCGGAACGCACAGGCGCTTGCACAGACGTCTTTCGAGACTGCAGCTCGCTAAGCGCCCCAGCTGCGTCTGCTCGAAGGCGGAGTCGTGCTCGCCCGGCGCGCGCCGCACAGAGCCTGATGTCCGCTCAGCCTGCGGAGGCCGAAACGAACAGCGTCGCAAGCAATCCAGGCGGGGCGGAACTACCACCCAGGCTGAAGAACGAGGCGGACAACAGCCCGGCGATGTCGACGACGAACGCCGCCGCATCTCGACGCCAGCGCGGAGGAGCTCATCGAGGCGAGGGGCGATCTCCACGCTCCGTAGAAGCCCGTAACGGACTATGCTGGCGCAGTTCCCGAGCGCGAGGAGGTAGCGGTGCCAGTCGTTCTCGTCTTCGAGGGTGTGACGCAGGAGCAGTACGAGGAGTCCGTGCGCAAGCTCACCGGGGGCAAGGAGCGGATGGAATCGCCCGCCGACTGGCCTATCCCGGGCCTACTGGCCCACATTCCTGGGCAAGGCGAGAAGGGCTTTCGAGTCGTCGACGTTTGGGAATCGCAGGAGGCGCTCGATGCGTTCGCTGCCAAGCTGATGCCGATCCTCGAGGAAATCGGCGTGCAGGGTCGGCCCGAGGTCTATCCAGCACACACGTACGTTTCTGCCTGACGTGTAGGGGTCGAAAATCGTGATCGCGTGATCGGGCAGCCGTGTCCGGCGCGAGCGGAGCGCTCATGCGGCAGGGGTTCCGGAGCCTCCGTAGGATCGGCCGAGTGCTGTTCTTTCTCGTGCACTTGCTGATGCGGCGGTGGGCTCGAGGTGGAGAACGCAGTGCTGCGGCATCAGCTCCGTGTGCTTCAGCGGACGGTGAAACGGCCGGAGCTACGCCGGCGTGATCGCGTTGTTCTCGCGGCGGCGAGCGGCATGCTGCCGCGCGAGCGGTGGTCGGTGTTCCTGGTGTCGCCGCAGACGCTGTTGCGGTGGCAGCGCGAGTTGGTGCGGCGGAAGTGGACGTATCGGCGTCGGCGGGCCGGCCGGCCGCCGCTTGAGCCTGATGTCCGCGAGTTGATCTTGAGGCTGGCGCGGGAGAACCCTCGCTGGGGCTGCGTCCGGATCCAGGGTGAGTTGCGCAAGCTCGGCGTCTGGGCGGGGGCGACGACGATCAGGACGCTTCTTCGGCAGGCCGGGGTTGGCCCGGCCCCGCGTCGGACGGGCCCGTCCTGGTCGGAGTTCCTCCGCGCTCAGGCGCAGGGGATCGTGGCCTGCGACTTTTTCACCGTCGAGACCGTGTCGTTGCGGACGCTGTATGTGCTGTTCTGGATCGAGCATGGCTCGCGGCGCGTCCACCTCGCCGGGGTGACCGCGCACCCCGACTGCGCCTGGGTGACACAGCAGGCACGGAACTTGGCGATCGACGAGCGGCTCGGGAAGGAGCGGCTCCTGATCCATGATCGCGACAGCAAGTTCTGCGGGCCGTTCGACGCGATCGTCCGCTCCGAGGGCGCACGGGTGATCGAGACGCCGCTACGGGCGCCGAGGGCGAACGCGGTCGCAGAGCGCTGGGTCAGAACCGTCCGCAACGAGTGCCTCGACCACCTGCTCGTCTTCGGCCGCCGCCACCTCGAACAGGTCCTCCGCGCCTACCTGGCCCACTACAACGCCGCGCGGCCGCACCGCTCGCTCGCGCTCGCAACTCCGGCCGGTCAGCCGCCCGCCGCGCGCGGCTCGCCGCCGCCGGCGGTTCGCCGCCGCGACGTGCTCGGCGGGCTGATCCACGAGTATGGCGTTGCAGTTGCGGCATGAGCGCTGGCACGGTGGGCAACGCGGCGCGGTTCCTGGTCGCGCGGAACCCGCAGGCAGACAGCCGGCTGCCCTACCTCGTCCGGCTGCCGCTTGGAGATGGCCTCGTACTGAAGACGCGGGCGCCCTGGCCTGCGACCGCACGCGTCTACTGCCACCGCTTCGAAGAACCATGGCCAGAAGACGCAGAGATCGTCGACGAGGCTGCCGCGCTCGTCTGCCGCCAACGTGGGCCAGCGGTCGATCTCGTCCTCGACCGGCCCCGGCAGGCGCGCTCCCAGTTCGTCTTCACCCAGGTCAAAGGACGCGAAGCGATCTTCTGGCAGACGCAGAAGACCGCCCGGGCCGCCAACCCGGGCGGCCGCGTCCCGCGCCGACGCACCCTCGCCGAGCCGGTCACGATCACGGTCGATACCCGCGAGCGCTACCCCTACCGCTTCGCCCAGCAAGGCGCCGCCACGGTGCGCGAGACCGTCGCCGCTGGCGACTACACAATCCACGCCGCTGACGGGCGACTGCTCGCCGCCGTCGAGCGCAAGAGTCTCGAGAACCTCGCGAGTACGCTCTCCGACGGCAGCCTCGCCTTCCAGCTCCAACGGCTCGCCGAACTCCCGCTCGCCGCAGTCGTTGTCGAGGCCCGCTACAGCGCCCTGTTCAAGCTTGAGCACGTCAACGGCAATTGGCTCGCCGACCAGCTCACACGTCTCCAAGTCCGCTACGCGGGCATCCCGATCGTCTTCGCCGACACCCGCCGCCACGCCGAAGACTGGACCCACCGCTTTCTCACGACCGCGTTCACGGACGAAGCCGAACCGAACTGACGGCTGGCGGCCGAAGCGCAACTCACGATTTCCGACCCCTTCAGGGTGTGACAGCCGACTTCGGTGGCAAGTCGTCCGGTCGACACTAGAGCGATCGGAGGAACTCGCCGATCGTGATCGCGCTCACCTGTTCCGATGCATGTCGTCTTGCCTGAGCGGTCGCTTTCTCGCGCAGAGACCCAGGAGTTGCCTGCTCAGCCTCTACTGGGAGGAGCTTGTTTGCCGCGTTCTAGGCTGGTGGGGCGAGTTGCTCCTCGATCCAGGCGTCTGCCTCTGCCGGCTCGAGGTCGCGCGCTAGGCCGATCTCAGCCGAGAGAAGTCTGCGCGCTCTCTTGTAGAGCTCCCTCTCGCTCGGTGCGAGCTGCGACCCGGCGTGTTTCGCTATCAGTCTCTGCTCGCGCCGTGCACCATCACGCACGACCTCCGCGAGTCCAAACGGACCGCCGTCCTTCAACTTCGCCTGCGTGTCTTTCCTTCGTTTCGGCCAGACATCTTCGCTGAGCGTGTGATCCTCGCGTAGCGTCCTCTGCACGCGGTGCAGGTCCGCCTTGCTGAGCACCGGACGCAGCAGCTCACGTGCGCGCTCGACTGGCAGCGTCACCGAGAGGCCGCCTGCGAGGTCGAGCACGAGTACTTCCTGCGCGGCGCCGAGGACCATCCGCTTTTCCCGGGCCGCAACGCGGCCGACCCCGTGGGCGGCGTACACGACCACGTCTCCGACCGCCAGCCTCACCTCTCCAGAGTAGCCGTCGCCACGACCCCCTCCCCCGGCGGCGGCAACCGCCGTCGATGTTGACGACGTAGTCCGTTGGCTCGCTGATCGCGTAGACGAAGCGGCACTGCGTGTCGTTCTTCGGCTCATCTGCGACAACCAGAGCCGACACTTGAACGACGTAGGGGTTGCGCGAAATCCCGGTCTTTTGGGCTCGCTCTCGTCCGTTTGCTAGTCGATCCTTGAGGCCACCACCGCTCCCGGCCAGAAGCCCCCGGCGAAGGTGGTCAGTGTTCCATCGGCGGTTGTGACCGCCGCGTTCGAGCTCTCGGCGTCCAGCACGAACGTGATCTCAACGCGATTGCCCTCCGGACCGATCAGGACGTCGCGTGCGCCGATGGCGTCCAGGACGCGCAGGAGTTCCTCTTCGCGGTCCGATGTAACGTAATCGCCCACGACCGGTCCGCTGGTGACGTTGAACGTTTGCACGGACGAGTCTCTCAAAGAGGGTATCCGATGGCTCGCGACGCCCTCCTCCGAGCGCTGAAGGTGCCGCAAGTGCCGGGCCGACCGTGCATCCGGTGGTTCTGTTGCCGTTCGTCTGGGCTTCCGAGCGGAGCTTCTCCGGATTGTTACTTTGGTGGGGACTGTCTTCTTGCTGGGTAGAGATCAAAGTCCGTAGCTCCGGGGTTAGTTCGCGGGCCCCCTCGCCAACGATGTAGTAGGTCGCGTCGCTGTGGCGCACGACTCCGGCGCCGCTAAAGACCTGCTCGCTGATCTCGGTGACGCTCGGCATGGCGGCGTCGACGCAGATGCCCGCTATCCGCGCGTCCCGCGGCGTGAGTTCGGCCTGCGGCTCTGGGGCGGTTCGGCCATCAGGGATGCGAGGGCGCGCGCGCTCGTGAGGCCGCGCAAGGCCTCGAGCCGGCGCTCGACCGCGCGCAGGTCGGCGCGCACCTCCACGGCCGCGGGCACCTTGCCCAGCGTCCGGACGAACCGGATCGCGCCATCGACGTCCGCGTCGCGCATGCGCGCGCGGGCGCTCTTCGTGAGCTCAGCCGCTCGCTTCACCAACACCGCAGCCTGCGACGACAGCTGCTCATCCGCCATGAGAGTCGTGAGAAGCGGCAGCTGCGCGCGTTCGAAGAGCGCGATCCACGCTCGCCCAGCCTCGGTCGTGGCGAGCACCTCGTCGCGGATCCGGCGCAGCTCGGTTACCTCGGCGTCGGTCGCAAAGAAGCGGGCGCCGATGAGCTCGATCGCGCAGATGCACTGCTGCATCAGCGCGATGATCCCGGCCTTCGCGTCGCGCTTAATGAGCGTCGGGTCGGCCGGATGAAAGGAGTCTGCGACGTTGCCGGCCCACGGGCCCGTCTCGAAAGTGAAGCCGTAGGTTTTGCGCAGTTTGGGGTTGGCGATGTGCCGCGAGTAGGCGTAGTCGCTCTGCGTCCCGGTCGTCGGGTACAGGGCGATTGACGGCTCGCTGGTGTACGCACGACCGCGCACGGAGGAGATCGCGCTCACGATGCGACTCCCCACGGTCTGGAAGCGCTGCAGGTCCCGCGGCGGGATGTACTCCTGGTAGCCGGCCACACCGATCGGGGCACACGTCCCGGACGGCAGCGTGGTGAAGCGCTTAGTCGAATCGGCGGTCTGCGACGGCGCGTGCCCCCACGGCCAGAGCACGAGCTCCGAGTAGGAGTGCACGTCGACGAAGCAGTTCACTCGCCGCGTGTCCAGGACGCTGCGGATATTGCGGGTCTCGGGCTCGCTGAAGGCCTCGGGTCCGCAGTAGACTTCGCTGCACTGCGCGCACGACGTCTGGCCCTGGGTGACGCCCCAGAGGACGTCGAAGTTGCGGTTGAGATCGACGCCATCGCATTCGGTCCCAGGGTTGTCGCGGCGGTTCTTACGCCACAGGTTGTCAATGTTCATGACGTACTCGCGCCCGTCGGGGTTCATGCAGGGCACGAGCCAGAGATCGAGCGTCTCCAGGATCAGCTTTATTTCGGCCGCCGACCAGGTGCGATTGCCATAAGTGATGGCGCTGCCGTTTACATGACTGACGAACAGGTCGACGGCGAGCTCGATGATGGCGTCGGGGTTCATGAGTTCGCGAGAATGCGTGCCACCAACGGCCATGACACCGCGGCGCTCACCTCCGCCGCCCGCGCGCAGGCGTAGGGCGTAGACGGCCCGGCCCTGCACGGAGGGCTCGGGTAGTGCGAAGCGCATGAAGTAGGTTGGGAACCAGGCTGCGAGTAGGTTGGAAAGCGAGTCGAGCTGCGCCACACTGCGGTACATCAGGGCTCGCCCTCCTTGCGTGGGATGCCCTGGACGCGCTCCTCGAGCCAGGCGACCGCCTCGTCGTTGTCGATGCGCAGCTCCGGGCTCAGCGGCTCGACGCGAGCGACGCGGTGCAGCCGCACCTCGTAACCGCGCTCAAGCAGCGCCACGATCTCGTCGGTCGTGACGAGCAGCCGGACGCCCCGCTGCGGATCCGGCACACGGTCGAGGTCGAGGTCAGCGACACTATCGAGCGGGACATCCCTATCGCCCGGATGGACGGTCGCCTCGAAGCGAAGCCCCTTACCCGGATCGACCATGGCAGCACGAGTCTAACCCGATCCGAGCCCCGTTGCTCGCGTCACGAAGAGCGCGTGCACCGGCGCCTGCGCTATCGACTGGCCGCCCCTTCGGGCGACCGGCAAGCCGACCGTCGGCGGCGGAGCGAATGCTTCGATCGTCGCGACGAGGTCAGTGAGGCTTACGCGGCCGAGTTCGCGCGCGGCCATCGCGCCTCGCCGTAGGTTGCGGATCGCGCGCTGGAAGCGGCCGTGTGCCAAGTCCGACCCTTGATCAGCCACCAACACTCGATCAGTCACCGGCTCCAAAGCTATACAGGCTTCTCGTCTCGTCATCATCGTCCCAATCCGGCGACGGCGACCTAGGCCAGCCGTAGTAGATGCGCGGCCTAGTGGTTCGCGCAAAGCAGTTCGAGCAAAGAAGCCGCTGCTCGTCGATCCCCGGGGAGGTGACGTCGAACCAGCGCTCCGGCACCATGCCGCAGTTCCAGCATCGATCTTCGGCGGCCTCAGTCATCTTCCCTCCTAGGTAGCGCTGCGGGATGCGGCGGTCAGGTTCTAGCTCGGGCGTCGGCGGTTTGGCAAGGGCTCCAAGACAGGTACTGGCCAAGGCAACGCCTGCACGAGCGGCTCGGAACGGGGTAGCCGCGGTCGCTAGTGTCTCAGCGGGAGCACATCAACCGGAAGGAGCCAGACGTGGCGGGAAAGAAGCGGCCGAAGTCGCTTGCGCAGACCGGGACGAAGGCGCCAGCGAAGACCAAGCGCCCGAAGAAGACCTCGCGAGGCAAGTAGAGACCCGTCACGCTTGCCCGGCAGCGTTGCGGGGGTGTCGCGTGCTCGGCGGCAAGCACCTGAAGATCCTCCAGACGCGCGCACGAAGCGGTGGGCAAGGTCTCATTCAGGTGTGACCGAGCGCCGCAAACGATCCGGACGGCTGCGCTCAGGCGAGGCGGCGTGTCGCGATTCCACCAGATCACGACATCGCTAGAGCACCTGTTGGGTTGATCCACCCGCTGGTCGACGTACCGGGCTTCTGACGAACCGTGCCACGGAACTGCGGGAAAACCCGCGTCGGGCATCCGTGATTGGCCGGATGTCAGGGAGCAGGTAGTCGGTGAATCTTTACGACGTCCCTTTTTGACTGTCGGATTGTCGGATTGCGGTAACTGCGGCAAGGAGGCCCGCGATGCCAACCACCCTTACCCGGCGACGTTTCCTGGAGTACGGTGCGGCGGGAAGCGCAGCGCTGTTCTTGCCGTGGGCGGCGCGAACCCCGGGGGCGAGCGCCGCGCCGGGGCTGAAGCTGACGAAGTACCTGGAGCCGGTGCCTTTGCCAGGTGCGGGGATCGTGGTCGCCACCCCGAGCGGAACGAACGAGTACTCGTTCGTCCAGAGGGAGATCAGCAGGCAGCTGCACCCGCAGCTTCCGCCGACGCCGCTGTGGGCGTACGACGACGGCTCCGGGCTCGCGGGTCAGGCGGGCTCGTTCGGATGGCGGTGGTCGGGCACAGCGGGACAGCGCTCGATGTCAGCTTCGAGAACAGATTGCCGTCGACGTACCCGGACTGGATCCCCGTCGACAAGCGCTTGACCCCGAAGGGGAACGAGGTGCGGCTGACGCACCTGCACGGCGGCTTCGTCGCGGCTGCGAGCGACGGCAACCCGGCGGTGACGCCGGACGGGTTCGGCCACGGCGACACCCAGACCGTCCATTACACGAACCAGCAGCCGCAGATGCCGGCTGAGTTGCTCTGGTTCCACGACCACGGGCTCGGCGCCACGCGGCTGAACGTCTTCGCCGGGCTGGCCGCCGGGTACATCCTCTACGACGAGTTCGACACCGGTCGGCCCGACAACGCGAACGGTCTGCCGTCCGGGCCGTACGAGATCCCGCTGGTCGTCCAGGACCGGCAGTTCAACGCGGATGGAACGTTCCTCTACCCGACCAGCGAGATCTCGGGCGCGACCTGGATCGG
>WNGF01006800.1_pt1 | contig 14045 bp, 9 predicted proteins | sample 5400641 | NCBI WGS metagenome assembly WNGF01 (sample SAMN13153371, study PRJNA577476) | soil metagenome | isolation source: 80 cm soil or saprolite under grassland replicate 2 | place: USA:California | collected 2016-06-15
AAGCTATGTCGATCCCCCCGTGTCCGGCTTGTGTCCGATGTTCCCCCAGGGCTCCCGTGGTATGATGCGGCCGGGCCCGGTTCAACCGATCGCGGTCTGCGAAGGGAAGGGGAGCGCTCGACGGGGCGCTCCCCGTGTGCTGCGCGGATGCGGTCGCGGTACTTGCCGACATCGGCGAGGCTCTTGCGCCAGGCGCGAGACTTGGCGCTTGTCGATGCCAGTTAGCTCGGTTGCATGCTCAACATTAACTGTCCCAGTGTCCGCGACAGTTAATGGCCGATGGTTCGCCTGCACCACCTCTTGCCACCACCGGACGAACTCCCGCTGATCCTCGATCTCGCGATCGACGGCGTCGCCGAGCAGCGGCCACGCGCGCGCCTGCGCAAGGATGGCGGCAGGCGGCGGCGTTGCGACCGTCACGCTGCCCCGTCACAACCGTCACGCGCGTCACACACAGCATGGCGCCGCATGCGTCGCTTTTCGGGGTGCACGACAACCGGCACAAGACGGCACATCCTTAAGGGATGTGTGCCGTTCTGTGCTGGTGTGTTGCCGAATGCACCAACCCGCGATGTGCCGGTTTGTGCCGGTTTGTGCCGGTTTACGACGGGACGATCCACACCCAGGGTTCCCATTTTCCAACGCGACCAGCGGCCACGAGCGCCCCGGCGGCGCGGTTAAACGCCGTGTTTTTTGCGTGCTGATCGCCGCTCGATATGCCGCCATGGTAAGAAAATTCGCGCCAAAGATTCTCGGTCGTGCACATCATGCCTGCGGGTATGTGATTGCTGGTTGGAGGCACCTGCCCACCGGTCGTGATGGCTTCGGCGAGCAGCTGCAGCGCGCGGGTCTGCGCTGCCGATAGACGCTTCCGCTTCTCGCCCGATGGCGCCGCGCCCGCATCTTCGACAATGCACGATGTGATTGCCTCGCCATCTTCGTCGACCCCGACTTCAACCACATCGAGGCGGCTGGCGATCGCGTCGCCCTCAGCACCATCCTTCAACCACTCGACGCTTGTGATGATCCGGCCAATGTCGTCGCGCTTGACCGCGAGTTGTGCATCGCAGGCGCCGGTTAGAGAGGTGTGCCCGCGAGGCCGGTTATCTTTGGTGCCGCAGTGATGGATGATGATGACGGCGGCCCGAAATTCCTCGCGAAGACGATCCGCGGCCTTCACATAGGCGCCCATGTCCTCGTCCCTCGACTCGCTACCGGCTATCGATCGATTGAGCGTGTCGATGACGATCACGGCACAATGATCGCCGTCGATCTCGGCGCGGACATCGGCGATCAGTGTCTCAACGTCAGCGACCAGATCGAGCCGGGTGGTGAGCAGGTAAAAGGGCGGGTCAGCTCCCTCAACGAGCTTGTGCGCACGAAATGCTTCCTTCCGCGCGCCAAGGCCTGCCTCGCCCTCACAGGCGATGTAGCACACAGTGCCCTGCTGAACGCGACGTTCGCGGTATTTCCAATCGAGAGCGACATGCAGCACTAGGTCGAAGACCCAAAAGCTCTTGCCGCATTTCGGCGGGCCCCAGACAACGATCAGCCCTTCGCGTGGCAGTAAGCCTTTGACGAGATAGGGCCGCTCGGTGCTTAGGGCGATATCCTTGAACCGGGTGAGTTTGAACCGTCTCGGCTCATCGCTGCTCCTCTTGGCCGTCCCGTTGCCCGTTGTTTCGCGATACCGGGCGCGCTCGGCCTCTACCGCCGGATCGTTGTCATCAAGCCACCGCACGGCGTGCCTCCCGCGGATGCTGAAGGCCGGCGCTGAAGGCACGTCGCACCTTGAGGTCGATTTCTTCGGGCCGCCATGGCCAGCGCGCATCGTGATCCGGCATGGTGCTGCCGGCACGGAGAAGCGCTCGAAGCGCGATGTCGGCCGGGACGAGTCCGGCGCCGGCGAGGGTGCCGATGCTGAAGGCCTCGGCATTGAGGGTGCGTTCCTGCTCGCCGGCAGGTGCGCGCGCAATGGTGTCGCAGGCCTTCTCGATTGCCGCTTCGCCGTAGGGGCTCAGTCCACTGGCCGGCTTTACCGGCGGTAGAGGTAGGGCCGATCGCGACGGCTTGGGTGGCCACAGCCAATCCGGCGCAAGCAGGAGCGCAACTGTGGTGAAATTGTAGAGCGGATCCCACTCGTAGCTGCTGCCCGGCGAGGGCAGGATGATGTAGCCGCCATCGCTTCGGATATCGAGGCCGGGACCGAGTAATCCGGCCGAACATTTCAGCTCGCGATCACCAGCATCGAAATAGGTGTGAAGCCCTCCGCTCGGGGTGTGCACCATCGGCGTCTCGGGCAGGATCGAATGGCCAAGATCGTCGAGCGTGTCGAAGCCGTTCGTCTCGGGCCGCTTCACGTCGATGTCGAGCACGATCCAGCCGGACGCTCGTCCGGTAGGCGCGCCGATCAGTGCATCTTGCCACCGGAGCCACCATGCCCTGATGACAGCCGGGGCGGTGGTCGCGTCATGGAAGCCCCGGGGTGTCAGCGGCCTCTTGCGCATCGGACCGGCGGCGGCACAGGGAAAAACGGGAGTGCCGGCGGCGGCATATCGGAGTGCGGCGTCGAGTGCGCCGCCGGTCATGGCGCACCTGATCTATAGTCAGTAGCCAGAGGTCGATATTCGACAGCAACTCCCGCCGCATTGCCGCGACGCCGCGCTTTCGTGTCCGGCCCGTGTCGGCTAAACTTCGAGGCGACGGTGTTTTGGACGACCGGCCGGCGCTCGCGCAATCGAGCCGCCGGCCGTTTTCGTTTCGGCGGCGGCCATGGCGGCTCGATCCGAACTCGCGAGAATTGTCGATTACGCCCCGGGTCCGATTGGACCCAGTAATCGGGCGGCATCGCGCATCATGCCCTGCGCCGGCGACCGGCAGGCGCCGCGGCCGGATCGTGTTCCTGCCTGGCGATCCAGGCCGTGACCGATTCGAGCCTGTAGAGGGGCTTCCGACCGATGGTGACGCGCGGCGGCCCGATCCGCATCGCGTGCCACCGGGCGACCGTCCTTTCGCTCACGCCGAGTTCTTTGGCGAGTTGGGCGGGATCAAGGAAATCGCCGAGAATGGCTGGCGTTGCCGGCGCGATGCTCGTCGCGGTAGTCGGGACTGCGACCGCTGGCGCCGCCTTCGTTTTCGTTTTCATGGAACAGGCTGCCCGTGTCGTTCAGTGACAGCCGAACTATCTATATCGGCGTTTCCGATGTTGCTTTGGCCATCATCGGACATCTTCGGACAAGCCAAGTTGGACATTGGCCAATTTGTTCGCGGCGCGGCGGATTGTGCGGGAGCTGTATCTGTACGCTTCCGGCTTGACCCCGCAGGCGTTCCACACTTTCGCGTTGAACTGGTCCCAAGTGCAGCCGCCGGCGCGACCGGGCCGGCCTAGTTCAGCGACAGCCGCCTGGATTGCTTGTCCCATGCGCGGGGTGTCCTGCGGAATGCCGTGTATCTGTTGATAACGCTGGCGCTGGCGCTCCCGCCGAGAGGCGACGATTTCTTCTATTACGTTGAGATCCCATCCGCGTGGGTCGTTGACGATCGCCCATAATACAGCGATGAGATCGTGCCGTTCCCCCTTATACTTTTTCCACTCATCATAGCTTCGCCCAGATTTGCTAAGAAATATACTTCGCGCCGGCTCTTCAAGCACGCTGAGGTCTTGCGTGATTGATTGGTGCCATTTTTCTTCATACTCGCGCGACCACTCGTCGTAGTTTCTCAGCATGTCTTGAACTTGTGCGAGTAGCTTACCCTCCCATTCTCGGCGCGCGGGTTCCGAGAGCAGCTTATCGAAAGCCTCAACATCCTATCTTCATGGGGTTTTTTACGCCTCCTCTGGCGCTCCTCAGGCCTGGCGCGGGGAAACCCGGTGAGGAGCCGGGCTTGTCGGGTTGCAATCCCTATCCGCCGCGATCGAATGCTACCGGCCCTTGCCGATCGGCACCACTTCCGCGCCGCCCGGCTTGTCGGTGCCGGCCATGATGGACGCGACGCGCTCGGTTGCGGCGCGCAGCGGATCGTCGAACAGGTGCGCATAGCGCGCGGTGGTGCCTGGCTGCGTGTGCCCGAGCAGCGCGCCGATCACCGGCAGGCTCAGCCCGGCGCTGGCGAGCACGCTGGCATAGGTATGCCGCAGATCGTGGATACGAACGCCGTCGAGCTTCGCCGCCATACAGAGCCCCGCCCACGCGGTTTTGATCTCGACCATGTGCCCCTCGCCGGTGCGCGCCGAGAACACGAAAGGCGACAGACCCCAATTCTTTTCGTCGGTTCGCCGCTGCGCCTCGCCGCGTATGTCGGCGAGCAGCTGACGCGCCGGCGCCGACAGCGGGACGCGGTGCTCGCGCTTCTGCTTGGTGTGCGAGCTGGGCTTGATCCAGATGCCGGCCTCGAGGTCGAACTGATCCCACGTTGCGCCGAGCACTTCGCCGCGGCGCGCGCCGGTCAGCAGCAGCAGCCGGACCGCATTCGCCGCCTGCTGACTTGGACACGCGGCCAGCGCCTCGGTGAGCCGGCGCAGCTCGTCGCCGGTCAGGTAGCGGTAGCGCCGCTCCTCGTGGTTGCGCTCGATCCCTTTCGCCGGGTTGTCCGCGCGCATGCCCCAGCGGGTCGATAGCGCGAACATCTTGCTCACCAGCGCGGCGACCCGGTTGGCGGCATAGGGCCCGCTCGCGGTCGTCAGCTTGCGATGCAGCCCGTCGAGATCGGTGAAGGTGATCGAATCGACCTTGCGGGAGCCGAGGCGCGGCCGAATGAACCGGTCGATATACGCGCGATCCTGCTTGCCGGTGCGCTTGCGCGCGGCATGGTCGGCGAGGTAGCGGTCGCACAGCTCGGCGACGGTCGCCGCGGCGCGTTCGGCCTCCCGGGTGCCGAGCGGATCCTCCCCGTTGTCGACCCGGTGGCGCAGCGACTTCGCCTGTTTGCGCGCCGCCGCCACCGACCAGGCTGGATAGCCACCGATGGTCAGCCGCCGCTCGCGGCCGGCGATCGTGTAGTTGAGCACGAAGGCTTTTGCGCCGGCCGCAGTGACCCTGATCCCGAAGCCTATGACGGGCTCCTTGCCGCCCCGGTCATAGGTGATCCGATTGCCGCTCGCGGGCGCCGGCAGCTCCCGCACGAACCTGTCATCGAACTTCGCCGTCGTAGCCATCCCGCGCTCCCCGTGTCCGGCTTGTGTCCGGAAACGAATGTGCGCCTAATGTCGTTAGATGTCATCCAAAATCAGTGGGTGGCTTTCAGGGGCGCGCGGTATTGCTTGGGTTTTGGCTTGACGATGGTGGGTTCTGTGTCCGGTCAATGGCTTAGCAGAGGGGTTCGGACTTGACTTTTAATCAGTAGGTCTCGGGTTCGAATCCCGACGGGCTCACCAATCAGCAGGACTACTCGAAACTCCGGAAGACGCCGCTCACGGGTTCCGCACAACCGGCAGGGTCGAAGGATTGGGGTTGTTCAGGCAGGTCGGATGGCCAAAGCCGCCGGCGCTGGAGCTCAGCGTGCCGCCCGGGTTCAGCATGCCGCCATCGGGGGTCGGCGTGATGTCGAAGATGATGTTGTCGGGGCGCGTCGCATCGCCCGAGACTCCGCCGACCGCGCTCGGAGCCGGCCCGAAATGGTCGAGGTTCAGTAGATGGCGGACCCGCCAGGCGACCATGTGGTCGGTGCAGGAGGTGTCGCCGCTGACACCGACCCCACCGACTTTCTTGCCGCCGGTCTTCAACAGGACGAGCCCGCCGCCAAACACGTTGACCCCGCCTACGCGCTGGCCGACCAGCGGGTCGGAGGCGGTGCCGAACGCGGCCGCGCTGCCGTTATAGGCAATTGCCGCATCGACCGGGTTGCTGTGCTGCAGGCCATAGAGACTGCCGCCGGGCTGGACGGCCGAGTACAAATTGCCGGTGGACAGCGCCAGCCCATTCGGGAACAGGCTGACCGCCGGCATGTGCGATCCCTCGCCGAGGCTGAAATCATTCGCGGTATTGGCCTTCTGCGCGGAGATGACCCGGCTGCCCAGCCACTGATCGGTGTAGCCGGCGCCGGTAAAGGCGACGGCGCAGACGGTGCCGTCATTGGCGACGATGCTCCCCCACATGTTGAAACCGAGGCCGCCATTGCCCGGTCCGACCGCGCTCGCGAGCGCGGTTTGCAGAGCGCTCTGGCTGGGCAGAGTCGGGCAGGTGCCGTCGCCGGGATCGGCAAAGGCAGTAGTTGCGGCCAGCGAGATGCCAAGGCTGATCGCGGTTGAGAAAACCCAACGATGCATCTTCATCATTCTCCCGCTCTGTTTTCCGGGGTCGGCCACCGCGACCCGTCCCTCTCTTCGCGTAATTCGTTAATCATTATTACGCCTCTCAACCTAGCAGAGTCATGCGCCCGATAGAATGCCTCGTGAGGGGGTCGGCAAAGCCTTGCGCCGGGCGGCGTGTGTTAGGGGCCAGGCGCAAGGGCGAGAAACGCCGCGACGACCGCCGCGAGATCAGAACCGCCGCGGCGCAAATCGTGTCCGGCGCCGTCGATCGGCAGGAGCCGGGTCGCTGCCGGGATCGCGGCGATGGCGGCGCTCATCTCGGCGATCGAGCCGAACGGATCGGCGGTGCCCTGGACGAACAAGGCCGGGACGCGCAGCCGGGGAAAATGCTCGGTGCGCAGCCTGTCGCGCTTACCGGGCGGGTGCAGCGGATAGGAGAACAGGATCAGCGCCGCGGCCACTTCGGGCTCCTCGGCGGCGAGCATCGTCGCCTGGCGCCCGCCGTAGGATTGGCCGCCGAGAGCGACTGGACCGACGAGGATGTCGCGCAGCGCGAGGGCCGCCTCCTTCAACCCGGCGCGATCGGCGGCGGCGCCCGATGGCGAGGGCGGCCCGTTTGGCCGGCGCTGGCGAAATGGCAAATCGCAGCGTAGCACGGCGAGGCCGGCGGCGCTGAACGCCTCGGCGGCGGCGACCAAGAGCGGCGCCCGGCAATTGCCGCCGGCGCCATGGGTCAGCACCAGCCCCCGTTCGGCGGCGCCCTCCGGCCGATGCAGAAAGCCGCGGACGCCGCCGTTTTCGAATGGCACGAAGCTCGTCATGCTGCGCGCATTTAACTATACCGCAGCCCCCACCCCAACCCTCCCCGCCAGCAGGGGAGGAAGGGGCGCCGAGCGCGCGGGTGGGGGTTCGGCCATGCGGCAACGCCGGTTGACACCGGCCGACCGGCGCCGCGAAGCTGGCGCGGCTGGTTACCGGGAGATGCGTCATGGCCCTCGACCTGCTGATCAAGAACGGCACCGTGGTGGACGGCTCCGGCGCGCCGCGCTATCGCGCCGATGTCGGCATCCGCGACGGCAAGATCGTCGAGATCGGCCGGATCCGCGCCCCCGCCAAGCGGGTGATCGATGCCGACGGGCTGGTCGTTGCGCCCGGCTTTATCGACGGCCACACCCATATGGACGCGCAGATCGCCTGGGACCCGCTCGGCAGCTGTTCGTGCTGGGCCGGCGTGACCAGCGTCGTGATGGGCAATTGCGGCTTTGCGCTGGCGCCGTGCAAGCCCGAGGACCGCGAATGGTTTGCCCGCTGCCTGACCGCGGTCGAGGACATCCCGAGCGAGGCGATGCTGGCCGGCATCGACTGGAATTGGGAGACCTTCCCGGAATACCTCGCCAATGTGGAGCGGCTGCCGAAGGGCCTCAATTACGGCATGTATATCGGGCACTCAGCCTTGCGGATGTACGCGATGGGTAAGCGCGGCCTCGAGGAGCGTGCCAGCGAGGACGATCTCCGCCGGATGGCGGCGGCAGTCGAGGAGGCGATCCGCGCCGGCGCCTTGGGCTTCTCGACCTCGCGGGCGACGACGCACATTACCCCGGACGGGTCGCCCGTCGCGAGCCGGATCGCCGATTGGCACGAGATCGACGTGCTGGTCGGCGCGATGGCAAAGCTCAACGCCGGCATCTTCCAGATCGGCCCGGACATCTCCGGCGGCGAAGCCCAACGCGTCTTTCTCGACCGGCTGCGCCAGGTGGCCGTGGAAAGCGGCCGGCCGATCATGTTCGGCACCCTGGCGACGAAGCAGGGCGTCGACCCCAACCCTTGGGATTACACGACCCGCCATATCGACGAGACGGTCAGGGCCGGCGGGCGGATGTATGGCCAGGCGACGACCCGCTCGATCAACGCCGTCTTCTCGCTCAAATCCTACATGCCGTTCGACACCCTGCCGGGCTGGCAGGCCCTTCGCGGCCTGCCGCTCGAGGAACAGAAGCGCCGCCTCGCCGACCCGGAAGTGCGCGCCGCCCTGGTCGCCGAGGAAGCGGCGATGAAGCCGAAGGGCAGCGAATTGCAGGGCGGCGGCGCGGCGACAACCGATCCGCGCAAGCCGGATTACGCCAACCTGTTCCCGATGCTCGACGTCGAGTGGGACGACCCGAGCGTCGCCGATCTCGCCGCGCAGCAGCAGAAGCACCCGGTCGAGGTGATCATCGATCTCGCCCTGGAGAACGACAACCGGGTCTTCGTCCAGCCGCTGGTCAACGAGTCGCCCGAAGATGTGCTCGGGATCCTGAAGCATCCGCGGACATTGGCAACCTTCTCCGATTCCGGCGCGCATGTCTGCCAGGAGATGGGGTCGTCATTGCAGACCCATCTGCTGAGCTACTGGGTGCGCAAGCGCCAGGAATTCACGACAGAAGAAGCCGTTCGCATGCTGACCTTCGACAATGCCTCGGCCTGGGAATTGCCCGGCCGTGGCCTGATCCGCACCGGCTATGCGGCCGATCTCGTCGTGTTCGACGAGGCGCGCATCCGGCCGCGCCTGCCGACCGTCGAGGAGGATCTGCCGGGCGGCGCGCGGCGGCTGGTGCAGAAGGCCGACGGCATCGCCGCGACGGTCGTCAACGGCGTCGTTGCGATGGCGAACGGCGAGACCACCGGCAACTATGCCGGCCAGGTGCTGAAGGGCCCATTGGCTCGATAATCCCTCTCCCGCATTGCGGGAGAGGGTGGCCGAGGCGAAGCCGAGGTCGGGTGAGGGTTCTTTCAGCTGCTGACACCCTCACCCTCCCACGCCTTCGGCGTGGACCCCTCCCTCTCCCGCGGTGCGGGCGAGGGGCATCACGCGCCCGGCGACAGCGTGCGCAGGAAGCCGGTGCGCTGCGCCGCGCCGGCCATCAGGAAGCCGCCGTCCTGGCCGCCGAGCACAAAGCGCGCGCCCATCTCGATATAGCGCGGCATGATCGCCTCGTTGTAGATCCCGGCCATGCCGGGAAACTTGCCGTGCTTCTTGCAGGCCGCGATCGCCGCGCTATAGGCCTCGGCCAGCCTGTCGTTCGCGAAATCGCCGGGGATGCCCATCTCGGCGCAGAGATCGTTCGAGCCGATCAGGAGAACATCGACGCCCGGCACCGCGGCGATCTCCTCGGCATTCTTGATCGCGGTCGGCGTCTCCAGCATGACGATCGTCAGATTGGCCACATTGAGCGCCTGCGCCGCCTCGCCGGTGCCGACCGAGCGCAGCCCGTAATGCGGCCCGATCCCGCCCATCGAGCGGTGCCCGACCGGCGGGTATTTGAGCCGGTTGACGACCTCCTTCGCCTCGGCGCCGGTATCGACATGCGGCACGACGATGCCGAGCGCGCCATTGTCGAGGGCGCGCGTCGCGATCGCGTATTCGCCGTTCGGCACCCGGGCGATCGGCGCGATGCCGGCATCGAGAGCTGCGGTCGAGATCTGGGCGCAGGCCTCGAGCGACATCACGCCATGCTCCATGTCGAGGAACAGCCAGTCGAAGCCGGCGACCGCCATCGCCTTGGCGATCTCGACGCTGCGGCTCATGCGGATGCCGACGCCCAGCGCCAGCTGGCCTTGTTCGAGCTTGTCGCGGGCAACGTTGCGGACGGTGGCCATCTGCGGCTCCCCTCAGGATTGTGATGCGGCAGGGGAGGGTGCCGTGTTGTGGGTGATTCGGCAAGCAACCCAAAAACCGTCGTCCCGGCGAGGGCCGGGACCCACCCGTCAGCTTCCGAGGTGCTGAAAAGTGGGTCCCGGCTTTCGCCGGGACGACGGATTAGGGCGGCAATCGGAGCCGGGGATGGGGGAGGGGATCAACCCTCCCCCAACCCGATCAGTCTTCGCCGGCGGCGAGCTGCGGCGGTTCGGCTTCGGCTTCCGCGGCCGCTTCTCGCTCGGCGGCGATCGCCGCCAATTCGCGGTCGCGCTCGGCGGCGATCTCGCGCATATGCGCGACAACGCTGCCGGTGCCGGCCGGGATCAGCCGGCCGACGATCACGTTCTCCTTCAGCCCGGTCAACGTGTCGATCCGACCGGAGACCGCCGCCTCGGTCAGGACACGGGTGGTCTCCTGGAACGAGGCCGCCGAGATGAACGAGTTGGTCTGCAGGCTCGCCTTGGTGATGCCTTGCAATACCGGATGGGCGACCGCCGGCTTCAGGCCTTCGTGCTCGACCTTGGCGTTCTCGAGGTCGAACTCGGAGCGGTCGATCTGCTCGCCGGCGAGGAAGGTGGTCTCACCCGGATCCTCGATCTCCACCTTCTGCAGCATCTGGCGCACGATCACTTCGATGTGCTTGTCGTTGATGCGCACGCCCTGCAGACGATAGACCTCCTGGATCTCGTTGATCAGATAGCTGGCCAGCTCCTCGACCCCGAGGATGCGCAGGATGTCGTGCGGCACGCGGTTGCCGTCCATCATCAGGTCGCCCTTCAGGACGTAATCGCCTTCCTGCACGCTGATGTGCTTGCCCTTCGGGATCAGGTACTCGACCGAGTCCTTGCCGTCGCCCTCGGTCGGGACCACGACGATGCGGCGCTTGGTCTTGTAGTCCTTGCCGAATTCGACGCGCCCCTCGCTTTCGCTGATGATCGCGAAATCTTTGGGCTTCCTCGCCTCGAACAGCTCGGCGACCCGCGGCAGACCGCCGGTGATGTCGCGCGTCTTCGAGCTTTCGCGCGGGATCCTGGCGAGCACGTCGCCCGCCTTGACAGGCGCGCCGTTCTCGACCGAGAGGATCGCGTCGACCGGCAGGAAGTAGCGCGCCTCCAGCCCGTTCGCCAGGGTCAGGACCTCGCCCGCCTCGTCGCGCAAGGTGACGCGCGGGCGCAGATCGCCGCCGCGCGGCTGCTGCTTCCAATCGATGACGACCTTCGAGGAGATCCCGGTCGCCTCGTCGAGCACCTCGCGCATCGACACCCCTTCGATCAGGTCGACGTAATGCGCGACGCCGTCCGTCTCGGTGACGATCGGGATCGTATAGGGATCCCATTCGGCGAGCCGGTCGCTGCGGGAGACCTGGACGCCCTCATCGGCGAGGAGGCGCGCGCCATACGGCACGCGATGCCGCGCCTTCTCGCGGCCGGCCTCGTCGAGCAGGACGATTTCGGTGTTGCGGCCCATCACGACCGGCAGGCCGGCCGAGTTGATCACGACGTTGCGGTTCTTGACCTCGACCTTGGCGTCGAACGCCGCCTCGATCGAGGACTGCTCGGCGCCGCGCTGCGCCGCGCCGCCGATATGGAAGGTCCGCATCGTCAGCTGGGTGCCGGGTTCGCCGATCGATTGCGCGGCAATGACGCCGACCGCCTCGCCGATATTGACGACGGTGCCGCGCGCCAGGTCGCGGCCATAGCATTTGCCGCACACCCCGATGCGCGCCTCGCAGGTCAGCACCGAGCGGATCGACACCGCGTCGATGCCGGTCCGCTCGATCGCATCGACCGCGTCCTCATCGATCAACGCGCCGGCGGCGAGCACGGTCTCGCCGTTCAGCGGGTCGAGGACATCGACTGCGGCGCAGCGGCCGAGGATGCGGTCGGCCAGCGGCGCGATGATCTCGCCGCCGTCGACGACGGCGCGGGTCAACAGACCGCGGGTGGTGCCGCAATCCTCCTCGGTGATGATCGCGTCCTGGGCGACGTCGACCAGCCGGCGCGTCAGATAGCCTGAATTGGCGGTCTTCAGCGCGGTGTCGGCGAGGCCCTTGCGGGCACCATGCGTCGAGTTGAAGTACTCGAGCACGGTCAGCCCTTCCTTGAAGTTCGAGATGATCGGCGTGGCGATGATCTCGCCCGACGGCTTGGTCATCAGCCCGCGCATCCCGGCCAGCTGCTTGATCTGCGCCGCCGAGCCGCGCGCCCCGGAATCCGACATCATCCACACCGAGTTGATCGGCTTGCCGGGCTGCGGCGCGCGGATCACCTTGATCATCTCCTCGGCGACCTTTTCCGAGCAGCTGGTCCAGGCGTCGACTTCCTTGTTGTACTTCTCGCGCTGGGTGATCAGGCCGTCCTGGTATTGCTGCTCGTATTCCTTGACCTTGTCCTGCACGTCGGCGACGAGCTGGTGCTTGGCCTCGGGGATGATCAGATCGTCCTTGCCGAACGAGATGCCGGCCTTGCATGCCTGCTGGAAGCCGAGGCTCATCAGCCGGTCGCAAAAGATCACTGTCTCCTTCTGGCCGGAGTGGCGGTAGACCTGGTCGATCAGATCGCTGATCTGCTTCTTGCCGAGCAGCGTGTTGATCAGGTCGAAGCCGACATTCGGGTTGCGCGGCAGGATCTCCGACAACAGCATCCGCCCGGGCGTCGTTTCGACCCGGTGGATCACCGGCTGGCCGTTTTCATCGACCGTCTCGTAGCGCGCCTTGATCCGGGTGTGCAGCGTCACGGTCTTGGCGGCGAGCCCCTGCTCGATGTCGCCGATGCTGCTGAAGGTCGGCACCGGAACCAGAACGGCGCGCTCCTTGTCGATCGCGCGCTTCAATTCGTCGAGCTTGGTCCAGGCGAACGGGGTCTCCGGGTCGTCGAGATTGAAGACGCTGATGTCGCGGCGCTCGATGCTCGCCTTGAACGCTGCGGTGGCAGTCGCGGCCTCCTTCTTGTCGCCGAAGTCGGGCCAGTTGATCCGAGGATGGATCGTGATCCCGCCGGTGACCAGCCTTTCCAGCTCGGCCGGGTCGCCTTTCGCCAGGCGCTCGGCCAGCTGCGAGGGCTTCTCTCCCGGGGCATAGAGGAACACCGTCCCGGCCTTGACCGCCTTCAGCAGGCCGGCCAGAACATTGGATTCGCCATTCGCATGGCCGTTGCGGGTGAAGCCGCCGAGCGGCAACGCCAGGCCCGGGATGTCCGGCCGCTCCATCGTGATGTGATAGAGGCCGAGAATGATGTCCTGCGACGGCACGATGATCGGCTTGCCGTTGGCCGGGCTGAGGATGTTGTTGGTCGACATCATCAGGACGCGCGCTTCCAGCTGCGCCTCCAGCGACAGGGGCACGTGCACGGCCATCTGGTCGCCGTCGAAATCGGCGTTGAAGGCGGTGCAGACGAGCGGATGCAGCTGGATCGCCTTGCCCTCGATCAGCACCGGCTCGAACGCCTGGATGCCGAGGCGGTGCAGGGTCGGGGCGCGGTTCAGCAACACCGGGTGCTCGCGGATCACCTCTTCGAGGATGTCCCACACCTCGGGCCGCTCCTTCTCGACCATGCGCTTGGCCGCCTTGATCGTGCTGGCGAGGCCATAGAGTTCGAGCTTGGAGTAGATGAAGGGCTTGAACAGTTCGAGCGCCATCTTCTTCGGCAGCCCGCACTGATGCAGCTTCAATTCGGGGCCGACGACGATGACCGAACGGCCCGAATAATCGACCCGCTTGCCGAGCAGGTTCTGGCGGAACCGGCCCTGCTTGCCCTTCAGCATGTCGCTGAGCGACTTCAGTGGCCGCTTGTTGGCGCCGGTGATGACCCGGCCGCGCCGGCCGTTGTCGAACAGCGCGTCCACCGCCTCCTGCAGCATGCGCTTTTCATTGCGCACGATGATGTCGGGGGCGCGCAGCTCGATCAGGCGCTTCAGCCGGTTGTTGCGGTTGATGACGCGGCGGTACAGGTCGTTCAGGTCGGAGGTGGCGAAGCGGCCGCCATCGAGCGGCACCAGCGGGCGCAGCTCGGGCGGGATGACCGGCACGACTTCGAGGATCATCCATTCCGGCCGGCTGTGCGATTCGACGAACGCCTCGACCAGCTTCAGCCGCTTGACCAGCTTCTTGCGGCGCGCCTC
>WNGF01018638.1_pt1 | contig 14045 bp, 4 predicted proteins | sample 5400641 | NCBI WGS metagenome assembly WNGF01 (sample SAMN13153371, study PRJNA577476) | soil metagenome | isolation source: 80 cm soil or saprolite under grassland replicate 2 | place: USA:California | collected 2016-06-15
GCGCCATGCGGACGCCCAGTTCGTGAACGCGCTGCGAGACCGCGTAGGACATCACGCCGTAGATGCCCACCATTGCTAGCAGCAACGCCGCCCCCGAGAACAGGCCGAGCAGAAGAGTGCGGAAGCGAGGCTGGGCGACTGACTCCGAGACCCATCGCTCCATTGTCTTGATGTTTGCGACGGGCTGATTCGGGTCGATGGCCGCGACTTCTCGACGCACAGCGGCTGCCAGGCTAACGGGATCGTTCTTCGTGCGAATCACCAGGTTTGTAAAGCCGAGACTCAGAGACGGGGAATAGATCGTCTGTCTCAGTCCGCTGCTCAACCCGCGATGCCGGATGTCGCCGACAATGCCGATGATTTCTAAAGGCTCTTCTTTGCCGAGCGGACCCCTGAGGAGGCGTTGGCCCAGCGGGTCTTCGCCGGCGAAATATAGCCGCGCAAGTTCGTCGCTGATCACGACAACTTTCGCATTGTCGCGCACCTCCACCTCGGTGAAGTTGCGGCCCTTGAGTAGCGGGATGCGCATGGCGCGGAAATAGTCGTGATTGACGGCGCGTATGTCAGCGTCGGGGCTTTGCCCGGGAGCCGGCTCCGGGCGACCTTCGATCTTGAACTTAAAATTAGCGGACTGATTGGCCAGAGGAAGTTCCGTGACCAGCCCAACCGCTTCGACGCCGGGAAGCGCCGCCACGCGCTGCTGCAACCGCTCGAAAAACTGCTGCTTCTTCTCCGGCTGGGCATACGGGTTCGGTATATCGATCCGCGCCGTCAGCAGATTTTTCTCGTCGAAGCCGGGGCTGACCTGTTGCAGACGGACGAAACTGTTGATGAGCAGTCCCGCGCCGATCAGCAAAATCATCGACAGCGCCACTTCGCCGACGACCAACAGGTTCAGCGTCCGATGGCGCCGCGCTCCGCTGCCAGCGCCTTTGGCGCCTTCCTTGAGCGCTTCCGTCAAATCCAGCCGCGCCGACTGCAACGCCGGCGCAAGACCGAAGAGCAGCCCCGTGAGCAGCGCCACAGCCAACGTAAACCCGAAGACTGTCGCGTTGATTCGGACCTCATCCGCGCGCGGCAGATAGTCGGCGCTTAACGGCGCCAGCAACTTCACGCCCAACTTTGCCAGGAGCATCCCACCCAGACCGCCGAGCGCCGCGAGCGCCAGACTCTCGGTGAGCAGTTGCCGCACGACGCGTCCGCGGCTGGCGCCGAGCGCTGAGCGCACGGCGATCTCACGCCAGCGAGCCGATGCGCGCGCCAGCAGCAAGTTCGCCACATTCGCGCACGCAATCAACAAGACGCATCCGACCGCGCCGAGCAGCGTGAGCAGCGTCAACCGAATGTTTCCGACCAGCCGCTCCTGCAACGGCCAAAGGAACAGGCTCTGATTGGCGTTGGTCTTGGGATAGAGCGATTGAAGCCTGCGCGCGATGGTCTCGACCTCCGCCTGCGCCTGCGCACTGGTCACGCCCGGCTTGAGCTTTGCGACTGGGCGCAGGAAGTGAAACTCACGACTCCGAAACGCGCTTTGCGGCGACGCGGGAAAGCTGAAGGGCAGCCATAGCTCCACGCCCGGCGGGTATTGGATTTGTGGCGGCATCACGCCGATGACAGTGACATTGCGTTTGTCGAGCGTGATCGTCTGATTGATGATGGCCGGATCGGCGCCAAATCGCCGGCGCCACAGCGCATGGCTCAGCACAACGACTCGATCGCCTCCTTCCATATTGACTCCTTCCAGCCCTTCTTCGGCGGCGAATGCCCGCCCCAGCGCCGGTTTCACTCCGAACATGTCCAGATAGTTGGCCGTCACATACCCACCCTTGATTCTTTCAGGCTCGCCGCCGCCCGAAAGGTTCATCGGTATTCCATCGGAGACCGAAGCGGCAATCTGTGTGAAGCTCTGGCACTGCTCGCGATAGTCCAGAAAGTCCGCCGGAGTGACACCCTGCTCTTTATCGGCGCCCACCCATCCGCCGAACCACAGCAGCCGCTCAGGCTCGGCGAAAGGCAAAGGCCGCAGCAACACGGCGTTGACGATGCTGAAGATCGCCGTGTTCGCGCCGACGCCCAGGCTGAGCGTGAGAATCGCAATCGTCGTGAAGCTCTTGTGTTTGAGCAGCATTCGCAAGCCGAAACGCAAGTCCTGAAACATTTCGTCCTCCAATCTTTTCGGTTGTAAGAGCAGCGCATCCCAAAACGCGCCGACGCTGCGCCGCAGCAGATCGAGTTTGGTTTTCCAATTGAGGTTGTCCCATTCGGTCAGTAGCGTTTCGCGGTATCGCAACTCCGCCTCCCATTCCTGCCGCCATTCGGCGCGCAAACGGCGCGGCACGATCACGCCGATGACGCGGATCAGCCAGAGATGCAGGGGCCACAGGCTACTTCTGTTCTGATTTGGTATCGCCATTTCTGATGCGCCATCCGACTCACAGCCTGCGGAGCAGGCGCCAGCATAGAGCCTGAGGTGTAGCGCGTTAGCGCGGAACCCCAGGGATAGCGTGTAACAAAGCCAAATAAGCCCGCGAATGCGGGCGGCGGCGAATCGTTGATAGTTGAATCATTCCCATTGTTCCTCCAGGCAAAGGCTGTCGCCCGCATTCGCTCACCTGGTGTGAAAAATGCGCGTCACACCTGGGGTTCCGCGCGTTGCGCTCCACCTCAGGCTCTACGCTGTCGCCCGCATTCGCGGGCTGGGAGCTACGGCTGCCACCTACTCGCGTCGCAGCGCGGCCACCGGCTCGACTCTCGCCGCGCGCCGCGCCGGCAGATAACAGGCCAGCAGCGCGACCATCGCTAACAACAATGAGATCGCCGCGAAGGTCGCCGGATCGGTCGCCGTCACGCCGTAAAGCAGTCCGGACATCACGCGGGCGGCTGCGATCGCGCCTAAGACTCCGGCGGCGACGCCGATGAGCGTCAGCGTCAATCCTTGTTTCAGAATCAACCGAATGACGTCGCGCGGTCGTGCGCCGAGCGCTATGCGGACGCCGACTTCCTGCGTGCGCTGCGTGACCGAATAGGAGATCACGCTGTAGACGCCGACGGCGGTGAGCGCCATCGCCACCGCGGCGAAGATGGCGAGCAGTAGCGTATTAAACCGCCGCGGCGCGGTCGTCGAGGCGATCACTTCGTTTACCGTTCTGATCGCCGTCACTGGTTGATCTTTATCAATCGCCAAAACCTGGCTGCGGATGGCGGCGGCCAGGTTCGCAGGATCGCCTGACGCCCTCGCCAGCAGGTAACAGTAGCGTCTCGGCTGGCCCAAATACGACAGATACCAGTCAGGTTCGGCCTTCGATTCGAGGCCGCGATGCGGAATGTCTTTGACGACGCCGACAATCGTCAGCCAGGGGGGTCGCGGCAAACCAAGTGTGAGTCGTTTGCCGATCGGATCTTCGTTGGGGAAGTAGCGGCGCGCCATCGCTTCGTTGATGATCGCCGCGCCTGAGGTATCGGCAGTGTCGCGTTCGGTGAAATCCCGGCCGGCGACGATTGGGATGCCCAGTGTGCGAAAGAAGTTTGGCGTGACATGTTGCCATCCCGCCACCGGCGCGTTGTTGAAATCGAGCGGGCGGCCCTCGATGGAGAAAGGGTCATTGACCGCGACTCCGCTCAGGGGTTGAACCGTGCTCAGGCTGGCGGATTCGACGCCGGGCAGCGATTCGACTCTGCGGATAAGCTCCTGAAAAAAAGTCGAGGCTTGCGCAGCCTTAGGGTATCTAGTTTCGGGCAAATCGATTTGGACGCTCAGCAGTTTGCCGGCGTTCACGACCGGATTGACGCGTTGCAACCGAACGAAGCTATTGAGCATCAGTCCCGCGCCGACCAGCAGCGTCATCGCAATCGCCACTTCGCCGACGACCAGCAGATTCCGTAGCCAGTGACGCCCGCGGGTCGCCGCGGCGCCGCCTTCCTTCAACGTGTGTTGCAGGTTTGGCCTCGAAGCTTGGAGCGCAGGCGCAACTCCGAAGATCAAGCCTGTCAGTACGGAGAGCGCGAGAGTGAAAATCAGGACGCGCCCGTCGACATCGATCTCCTGCAGGCGCGGCAGATTGTCGGGGCTGAGCGCGACGAGCGCCTTGACTCCTAACCACGCCAAGCCCAGACCGCCAGCGCCGCCCGACACAGCGATCAGCAAACTTTCGGTCAGCAACTGCCGGATCAATCGCAGCCGATGCGCGCCCATCGCCGCGCGAATCGCCATCTCTTTTTGTCGAACCGTAGCGCGCATCAGCAGCAGGTTGGCCGCGTTCGCGCAGGCGATCAGCAACACCAGCCCGACCGCGGCGAACAACACCAGGAGCGCGCGGCGGCTATTGCCGACAATCTGTTCCTGCAGCGGCGTGACGGTGATGCGCCATCCCATGTCGGAATTTTTCGGGCCGCGATAGCTCTGGTATTCTCGCTCGAACCTTTGGCCGAGCGCCGCCATCTCGGCGCGCGCCTGTTCGATGGTCACGTCCGGTTTGAGAAGCCCGATGACGTTGAGGTAATAAGGGCGCTCGCGCTGGGCCACCTGGTCGGTTGTGAAAGCGAGCGGAACCCAGAACTCAACCGGCTCGGCGAAGTTGAAGCTCGGATGTGGAAACTCGAAATCGGCGGGCATCACGCCGATGACCGTGTAATTTCTGTCATCAAGTCTGACGCTGCGGCCGATGACGTTCGCTTCGGCGCCCATGCGCTTTTGCCAGAACTGATGGCTAACGACCACCACATTGTCACGCCCAGTCTGGTTCTCTTCGGGCGAGATCAATCGGCCTCGCGCCGCCTTGGCGCCAATCATCGGAAAGAGATTAGCCGTCACGCTCGCCCCGGCGATGCGGGCAGGCTGTTGGGCGCCAGTGAAGTTGAAGTCCGCCGTGCTGAACGCCGCGACGGCCTCGAAGCTCCGCGTCTGATCGCGGTAATCAACGTACTCCGCCGCTTTCGCCCGCAATCGCTCCATGCTGAAAGTCAGGAAATTGCCCCAGATCATCGCCATCCGACCCGAGTTTTGATAAGGCAGCGGGCGCAGCAACACGGCGTTGACCACGCTGAAGACCGCAGTGTTCGCGCCGATGCCCAATGCCAGCGCGATGAACGCCGCAATCGTGAACGCGCGCTGCCGCAGCAGCATTCGCGCGCCGTAACGCAAATCCTGAAACATCTCGTCCTCCAGTCTTCGAGGCTGCAAACAGATCGCGTCCCAAAAAGCCCCGACGCTCCGTCGCAGCAAGTCCAGTTTGTTTCGCCAATCGAGCTTGTCCCACTCTGCCAACAGCATTTCGCGCGAGCGCAACTCGGCCTCCCACTCTAGCCGCCAGTCGGCGCGCAATCGTCGCGGCACTATCACGCCGATTACGCGGATCAGCCATAGATGCGATTTCGTCAAACCATCTTTGTTACGCTCGAACATGGAAATCTTCCATCTTCTTCGGCCGCGTAGCGGCGCCTTGAATTTAGCCGTGCGTTGGAGTGGGATTCAACCGTCGCTGACGCGACGTGATAACGAATCGCGCTGCCTACCGTGGGTTGAAATCCACGGCTAAAGTCAAACGCCGCGATGCGGCGGAAGAGAACGCCTTGGCGATAGGGAAAACAGGGCGCGCCTACTCGTGACGCAGCGCCGCGAGCGGGTCTACTTGCGCCGCCTTGCGCGCGGGCAGCCAGCATGCGAGCAGCGCCACGACGGCGAGCAGCGACGCGATGACGGCGAAAGTCAGCGGGTCGGTTCCTTCAACGCCGTAAAGTCGCTCGGCCATCTGGCGCTGCCAAGACCTCGGAGCGAAATATTGAGTGGCCAGCAACCGCTTCAGCCCGTAACCGCAGGCCGCGCCCACCACCAGTCCCAGCAAGACCAGCCGCATTCCCTGCCAGATCACCATCCGCAGGACGTTGGCGGCTTGGGCGCCGAGCGCCATGCGAATGCCGATCTCGTTCGTGCGCTGCGCTACGGAGTAGGCCAGCACGCCTGACAACCCGATGGCCGCAAGGATGAGCGCCAGAGCGCCGAAAAAGCTCAGCAGCCGGGCGTACAAACGTTCCTGCCCCAAGGTCCGCTGCGAGCGCGCCTCCTGCGAGCTGACATCCGTGACCGGCAGATTGCCGTCCAACTCGCGCACCGCCTGGCGCACAGACGCCGCGAGCGCGGTCGGCTCGCCCGTGGTACGCAAGGCGAAGTACGTGGCGCCGAACGTTATGTTCTCCTGCCGCCAGGGTGTGTAAAGCAGCGGCTCGATATCCCTGCGCTGGCTGTTGTATCTGGTATCGGCGACGACGCCGACGATCTCGACTTCGCGATTGCCGTCGGTGTCAGTGACTCGCTTGCCGAGCGCGTCATCGTTGGGGAAGAAACTGCGCGAGAATGTTTGATTGACGACCGCGACCTTTGGCGCGCGCGAATCGTCCTGCGCTGTAAAGCCGCGCCCGCGCAGCAGCGGTATTTCCATCGTCGTGAAATAGTTTTCGCGCGCCGCCTGCCGGTTTGCGGTGTGGTCGCTGGCGGTCTTCTCCGTCTCGCCGGGCAGAAGGATGCGAGTGTTCCACCCATATTGTGAGATGAGCGGAACGGCGCCGAATGTAGCCGCGCGCACTCCAGGCAGATTGTCCAGACGCGCGGAGAGTTGTTCGTAGAACAGTCTCAGCCGTTCGTCTTTGTACCCGCCCTGCCGTGGATTCAGCGCGAAGAGCAGCAGGTTCTCCTGATTAAAGCCGAGGTTGACCCGCTGCAGGTTGTAGAGCGTACGGATGAACAATCCCGCGCCTATCAGCACGAGCAACGACAACGCTACTTGCAGGACGACCAGTCCCTTGCTCAACCGCGACACCGCGCCCGCGCCGCGCAGGCCCTGCTTGATCGCCGTCGTCAAATCGAGGTTTGTAGCGCGCCACGCGGGCGCGAGGCCGAACAGAATTCCGGTCAAGAGCGAGACGACCAGAGTAAACGCCAGCACACGCCAATTCAGGCTGAGTTCAATGTCGGCCGGTAAAAAGCTCGTGTCCCGGCCAGACACGGCCACCAGCGCGATCTTGCCCCAGAACGCGAAGAGCACGCCGAACGCGCCGCCCAAAGACGCGAGCAGGACGCTCTCGGTCAACAGTTGCCGGATCAGACGCCATCGTCCCGCGCCTACCGCCAGCCGCACGCCGATCTCAGGCCCTCGCAATGAAGCCCGCGCCAGCAGCAGGTTCGCCACGTTGGCGCAGGCGACGAGCAGAACGAGCGCCACGACGCCGAACTCGATCTTCGCAGGTTCGTTGTCGCGGCGCGGCGGCGGCATCACTTCAAGCGCCGCCGCTTGAAACGCGCCGTTCAGGCTGTCGCGCGCCTGCTCCATTCGCGCTCCCGGTTTCAGCCTGCCCATCAAATTTATCCACCAGACGTCCGGCCTGTCGGCCCTGGCCATGCCGGAGCGCTCGCCGAGCAGCAGCGGCTCGAATGCCAGCGGGACTGTGACCGCGGGGCGCTCGCTCACCTGCAGCGCGCCAGTGAAGCCGGGCGGCGTCACGCCGATTATTGTGAATGGCGTTTGATTGAGTTTGATCTGTTGGCCGATGACATCCGGTTTCGCGCCGAACCGCTCCACCCAGTAGTGATGGCTGAGCACGACCACGGGCGCCGCCGCCGCGTTGTCGTCCGCGTCCGTGATCGCGCGTCCCAATATCGGCTGTACGCCAAGGCCGGTGTAATAGCCGCCGGAAACGGATTGCCCACTGACGTCCTCCGCCTGATCGTTCGCCACAGCGGTCAATCCGAAGATGGGGGCGAAGGCGAAGAGGTCGCTGAGCGGGCCGTCAGTCGCGGCGGCGCGCGCCTGCCGCATCTTCTCGATGATGTCGTAGCGGAACATCGAAGCCCCGCGCATGCCTCCCGCCGGCGAACGGAAAGAGCCGCGCATGCCGTTGGTCCTGAACGCGCTCCCGGCTTCCCATTCAAACAATATCAACCGGTTCGGCTCTTTGACCGGCAGCGTCCGCAGCAGCACGGCGTCCACAACGCTGAAGAGCGCAGTGTTCGCGCCGATCCCCAGCGCCAGCGAGAGCGCGGCGACGATAGTGAATCCCTTATGCTTGAGCAGCATTCGCATGCCGTAGCGAAGGTCTTGAAACATTTTGTCCTCCAATCTACCCGGTTGTAAGAGCAGCGCGTCCCGGAACGCGCCCAGGCTGCGCCATAACAGATCAAGTTTGGTTTTCCAGTTGAGGCCGTTCCACTCGGCCAGCAGCGTTTCGCGGTAAAGCAGTTCCGCTTCCCACTCCTGCCGCCAATCGGCTCGCAACCGCTGTGGCACGATCACGCCGATGACGCGGATTAGCCATAGGTATGGTCTCTTGCAACGCTCAAACATATCAGTCATGGCGAAGCGCAATCAGCGGATCAACTCTCGTCGCACGGCGCGCGGGCAGATAGCAGGCTAGTAGCGCGACTCCGGTCAATAACAGGGCAAGCGCCGCAAACGTCGCCGGATCGGTGGGCCGCACGCCGAACAACAGGTCCTTCATCAACCGCGTCAGCGCAAAGGCCGCTGCCAGGCCAATCGCCACGCCGGCGAGGGCGAACCGCATTCCTTGTTTGACGACCATCCGCAGCACATCGTCCCCGCGCGCGCCGAGCGCCATGCGGATGCCGATCTCGTGCGTGCGCTGCGTCACGGCATAGGCCATCACGCCGTAGATGCCCACGGCGGCCAGGATCAACGCCGCGACCGCCAACACGCCCAGCAGAAACATTGTGGCGCGCGGCGCGGCGACGACGTCAGAGAAAAACTGCTCCATTGTTCTGACGCGATAGACCGGTTGCTCCTTGTCCACCGATTGGATGGCGGCGCGCATCGCGGCGGCCAGTTCCTCCGGTTTGACGGTGGTGCGGGCGATCAGCGTCATCGCTGTCCGCGGTCGTTGGGAGAAAGGCACATAAATTTCCGGCGCAGGATCCGCGCTCAACTCAACTGACTTGATGTCGTTGATCACGCCGACGATCTCGCGCCAGGGTCTCGGTTCCAAATCGTAAATCTGAACGCGTTTGCCGATGGGGTCTTCGCCCGGCCAAAAACGTCGGGCCAGCGTTTCGTTAATGATCACCGGTTCAGGGGCGCTCGGCTGATCGCGTTCGGTGAATTCTCGTCCGCGACGCAACTGCATGCCCATGGTGCGGAAGTAATCCGGGTTGACGGCGCGCCAGACCGCCACAGGGTCATCCTGAGTCGAGGTGGACGGGCGGCCTTCGATCGTAAAAGTATAAACGCCGCCATCCCCGCTCAGTGGCAGGTCGCTGACCGCGCCCACCGATTGCACGCCGGGCAAGGCCTTGATCCGCTCCATCGCCTGTTGAAAGAATGCCGCCTGCTGTTGCGGCTCGCGGTATTTGGCGTAGGGCAGCGCCAGCTTCATGGTAAGCAGGTGGTCCGTGCGGATACCGGGATTGACTCGTTGAAAGCTGATGAAGGTGCGGATCATCAGCCCCGCGCCAATCAGCAACAGCAGCGAGAGGGCTACTTCCGCGACCACCAGCAGGCTGCGTGTGCGATGGCGGCCCGCGCCTGCCCAGGCGCTTCGACCGCCTTCTTTGAGCGCTTCCTGCACATCCGGCTTCGAGGCATGCAACGCGGGAATCAGGCCAAAAAGAACGCTGGCGAGCGTCGTGGCGCCGAACGTAAAGAGCAACGCAAGACTGTCAAGACGAATCTCGTCGGCTCGCGGAACATTGGCCGGGCTGAAGCCGGCGAAGGCGCGAATTGCCCAGTAGGCCAGCGCCAACCCGGCCGCGCCGCCCATCAGCGAGAGCAATAGGCTTTCGGTCAGCAACTGGCGCAGCAATCGCGCGCGCGGCGCGCCCAACGCCAGCCGAACAGCCATCTCTTTCTGCCTGGCCGCCGCGCGCGCCAGCAGCAGGTTCGACACGTTGGCGCATGCGATCAGAAGCACGAAACCGACTGCCGCCAGCAGCAACAGCAAGGCCGGTCGAATCGCGCGCACAACCTCGTCTTGCAGCCCAAAGACGTTGATCGTCCAGCCCTTGTTGCGATCCGGATATTGTTGTTCCAGGCGACCGGCGATGGCGCGCAGTTCAGCCTGAGCTTGCGCAGGCGTCACACGGGGTTTAAGCCGCCCTATCACCAGCAAAAAATGCGAGCCGCGATCGCCGAGGTCCCTCGGGTCGTAGGCCAGTGGCGCTAGCAGATCGACTCTCGGCGCTGAATCGGACAGCGGGTTGACGCCGAACGGATTGGGAAATTGAAAATGGGGCGGCAGCACGCCAACTACGGTGAAGGCATTACCGCCCAGCGTGATGGGTTGATTGATGATCTGGGGGTCCGCGCCGAAGCGGCGGCTCCACAGGCCATGGCTTAGAATCACGACGCGGCGCTTGCCCGGCGTCTCCTCTCCCGGCAGAAAGCCGCGCCCTAGCAAAGGCTGCACGCGCAGCAACAGCAATAAGGCGGGGGAGACGACCGCAATCTGGACTCGCTCAGGCTCGCCTGCGCCGGTCAGGCTGGCGTCCCGTCGGAAGTAAGCCGCCATCTGCTCAAAGCTGGTTTGTTGATCGCGGTGGTCTACGAAGTTCGCCAGCGAAAAGGAGAAGCGGGTATAGTTCTGTTGCGCATTCGCCTCCCAGATCTGTACCAACGCCGCAGGCTCCGCATAGGGCAACGGGCGCAACAGAATCGCATTGACCACGCTAAAGAGCGCCGTGTTGGCGCCGATTCCCAGCGCCAGAGTCAGAATCGCCACAGTCGTGAAGCCTGGCGCTTTCAGCATAGTCCGAGCGCCATAACGCAAATCCTGAAACATTTCGTCCTCCAGTCTTCGTGGTTGTAAGAGCAGCGCATCCCAAAACGCGCCGACACTCCGTCGAAGCAGATCAAGTTTGTTTCGCCAGTCGAGTTTGTCCCAATCGGCCAGCAGCGTTTCGCGGTAAAGCAGCTCGGCTTCCCATTCCTGCCGCCAATCCGCGCGCAATCGGCGCGGCACGATTACGCCTATCACGCGGATCAGCCAGAGGTGTGGTTTCGAACGTCGTTGTTGACGGTTGGGCATCGTCGTTTTTTTTCGATCAATCGTGTCGCAACGCGACTAACGGATCAACTTTCGTCGCCCGGCGCGCGGGCAGGTAGGAGGCCAGAAGCGCCACCATCACGAGCAGCAAGGTAATGACCGCAAACGTCGCCGGGTCGGTCGCGCTCACGCCGTAAAGCATCTCTGCCAGCAGCCGGGTCAGACCCAGCGCGGCGAGGAGTCCAAGCGCCACGCCGCTTAGCGCCATCTTCATGCCCTGGCTCAAGACGAGCCGCGCCACGTCCCGGCGTTGCGCGCCCAGCGCGAGGCGGACGCCGATCTCTTGCGTCCGCTGGCCGACCAGATACGAGATGACGCCGTAGAGGCCAATGCTCGCCAGCAGAAGCGCCACTGCGGCGAAGGCGTCGAGCAAGATCATCGAAAAGCGCTGCGGGGCCAGCGTGCCGGCGATCACCTCATTCATCGTCTGCGCTCTGGAGATGATGTTCTCGCTGTTTTGGCTTTGTACCACGCGGCGCAGCGCAGCCCAGAGCGCCGGGGCTGCCCCCTCGGCGCGCACCACTACGCTCAGGCTGGCAGGGCTGCCCGGGAATTGTCTGAGCGGTTCGTAGAGCTGAGCCTGGAGCGATTTCCGGCCATCCGACGCATCGAGACCCCACTGCTTCACGTGTCCGACTACTCCGATAATCTGCAATGGGTCCCGGTCACCCCCCAGGTTGATGCGCTTGCCGATGGGGTCTACGCTCGGGAAATATTGGCGGGCGAGAACCTCGTCAATCACGACCACCGATTGAGATCGCACATCATCTTGTTCGGTGAAGAAGCGGCCTCGCTTGAGCGGGATGCCCATGGCCGTCAGATAGGCGGGTTCGACCTGATAGACGAGCGCCATGTGCATCTGGCTCGTGCTCTCAGGCTTAGGCTCCCCCTCGATCCAGAACCAGAGATCGTCTTCGCCCTGCAAGGGAGAGGCGCCCGCCGAGAATGAAGCCGCCTTGACTCCCGGCATAGAGTTGAGCCGGTCACTGAGGTCGCGCGCAATGGCATGCGCCGCCTCCGGGCTGGCCGTATTCATCGAGGGCGGAAAGTTCAGTCCGAAGGTCAATACATTGTCCGGGCGAAAACCCGGATCTACGTTCCAGAGCGCGCTGAGGGTGCGTATCATCAAGCCTGCGCCAATGAGCAAGACCAGCGCCAGCGCCATCTCCACCGCGACCAGGACGCCCTGCGCGCGGCGCCGGCCACCGCCGCCGCGTCCGCCTTCCTTGAGCGTTTCCGCCAAACGCCACTGCGAAACCTTCAGCGCCGGAGCCAGCCCCGCCAGCGCTCCTGCGCCCAGCGAAATGGCGAGCGTGAAGAGCAACACGCGGCCGTCCAACCCGACTTCGTGCGCGCGTGGCAGCGCCGTCGGCAGCACGCCGAGTGCGGCTTGTGTACCCCAGGCAGCAAGCAGCAACCCCAGCACGCCACCAGCCAGCGCCAGCAGCATGCTCTCGGTTAACAGTTGACGGAGCAAACGCCACTGCCCCGCGCCCAGCGCAGCGCGAATGGCGAATTCGCGCGTCCTGCCGGTCGACCGCGCCAGCAGCAGATTGCTGACGTTCACGCATGCGATCAGCAACACGAACCCGACCGCGCCCAACAGCAGGAGCAGCGTCAGCCGCACATCACCCACCAGTTGCTCCTTGAGCGGGATGAGCTTCGCGCCATTGCCCCGGTTGGCTTCGGGATAGAGGGCGATCAGATTCTGCATGACTCTATCCAGATCGGCCTGCGCCTGCGCGAAAGTGACGCCCGGCTTGATTCGGCCTATGCCATGCAGTCCCAAACCTGCGCTTCGACTCCGCATTGGTGGAGCGTTCCACTGGCCGATCAGCGCATAAACATCGCTGGCGCGAAGGAAAGCGAAATCCGCCGGGAGCACGCCGATGATCGTGTAGCCCTTGTCATCCAGCGTCAGGCTCTTGCCCACAGCGTCGGGCGCCTCCGAGAATTTGCGCCGCCACAGGGCGGCGCTGATGATAACCACCGGGCCGGCGCCGGGATGATCTTCCTCCGGCCTAAAGTTCCGGCCCAAGGCGGGATTAACTCCGAGCACAGAGAAGAACTCCCCTGAGACGAGCCGCGCATTGACGCGCTCCGCTTCGCCCGCGCCTGTCAAACTAAAGCTGAATCCGCGCATAATGGCCATCGCGGAAAACGTCTGGTTATCTTTTTGCCAGTCAATAAAATTCGGATAGGGAATCGCGCCGGCTTCGAAATTCGGCTTGCTCTGGTGGAGAATCACGAGTCGCTCGGGCTGCGGAAAGGGCAGCGGATTCAAGAGCACGCCATTGACCACCGAAAAGAGCGCCGCATTCGCGCCAATGCCCAACGCGAGCGTCAACACGACCCCGGCGGTGAAGCCAGGATTTTTCAGAAGCATCCGCACGCCATAACGCAAATCTTGAAACATCTCGTCCTCCCATCGTTTGGGTTGTAACAACAGCGCATCCCAGCACGCGCCCAGGCTGCGCCGCAGTAAATCGAGTTTGTTTTGAAAAGTGAGTCGCTCCCACTCGGCCAGCAACAATTCGCGATAACGCAACTCGGCTTCCCACTCCTGCCGCCAATCGGCGCGCAAGCGGCGCGGCACAATCAGGCCGATGAATTTGATCAGCCAGAGATGCGGCCTTGAAAAAAGCTCTTTGCGATGATCGTGGTCCGGCATAGCGTTACTGGGCGCGCGACGGCTTAGGTTTGGGCTCGGGTTGCGCCTGCGTCCGCTCTAGAAGGCGATAGCGCTGGACCGCTTCGGCCAGCGCCCCCTTGCCCTCTTTCGTCAATTCGTAATATTTGCGCGGCGGGCGCTGCGCCGATTGCGCGATCGCATGCTTTTCCCACTTCGAGTCGACATAACCCGCCTCTTCCAGCCGCCTCAGCGCCGGATAGACCGTCCCGCTCGGCAGCCCCGTTATGTCCATAATGTCGAACCCGTACTGATAGCCGTTGTCGAGCGCCTGCAGAATCACCGCCACGGTGAATGAAAGATATTTGCCCATATT
>WNGF01007233.1_pt1 | contig 14044 bp, 14 predicted proteins | sample 5400641 | NCBI WGS metagenome assembly WNGF01 (sample SAMN13153371, study PRJNA577476) | soil metagenome | isolation source: 80 cm soil or saprolite under grassland replicate 2 | place: USA:California | collected 2016-06-15
CGTCGCGGACATCGGCGCGTTTGCCTTGAGCCACCCGCCAGTGCCTGCGTTCTTCATCCCGAGCGGAGTCCAGTACGCGCTGGACTCTACCACGGCGCGTTCCTGGTGACCGACGGACATCACAACCGGGTGCTGCGGGTGACCCTCGACGGCGAAGTCAGCCAGGTCATCGCCTTCGACAACATCGTCCCGACGGGGCTGGCCGTCAGGCGCAACACCGTATACATGGCCGAAGCCGGCCCGATTCCCCACCTTCCGGAGAACGGCAAGGTCGTGTCGTTCCAGCCCAATTCGCCCACCGCCACAGAGGTGGCCTCCGGCGGAAGGCTCCTCGTCGACGTCGAGTTCGCCCGCGGACACACGCTCTACGCCTTGGCTCAAGGCCTCTGGCCACTTGGCAACGCCGAGGGTTCTCCGGCGCTCCCCAACACCGGCAGCCTTTTGAGAGTCAATGCCGACGGCACCTTCACCCACGTCGCGGACGGTCTGAACCAGCCGACCTCGCTCGAGTTCATCGGGGACACCGCCTACGTCGTCTCCCTGCCCGGGGAGATCTGGAAGATCGACAACGTCTCGGGACCCCACGCGGCATAGAACAACCCCGATGGCCTGGTCGTGGCTCTGGTGTGCGTTCCTTCTGAGATCTGGCGGCGACATGGCCTCACAGCTGATCGAGGTTCTCTTCCGGAACGGCTGGCGGCGGCGCGCTTGCTTCGGGCTTGCCGAGACGTCGCCGGGCCGAGAACATCGAGCCGCGGGCCGGTTTCGGTGGGGCGAACTTAGCCAAGCCGATGGCCGGCATGTCGATGTAGATCGACTCGATCTGGCCACCGCGGGAGTAGGTCTCGTGCCAAAAGCCGGTGCCACCCCTGTCTTGCAGAAACTGCTGCCACCACTGCTGGTGCGGCAACGACCGCGCCCAGCGCTCCAGGGAGTCGAAGTCGCGCCAGTATTGCCGCATGCCTGCGTGCAGCGGGAACAGCGAGAACAACAGATTCTCGTGGAGCAACAGACCGTCCGGCTTGGCCGCGACTGATTTGCCGATCTTGGGGCCGAAGGAGATGAGGGTCTTCAAGCCCCGCGGCGAGTTGACCTTCATTCCCAGGTAGATCACGACAAGGTCCGGATACGGCGACAGATCGACCGTCGTCCGATTCAGTGCGCGCGTCACTGATCAGCCCTCCTCGGTTGTTGTGCGGCGACGCTACTCGCGCCGAAGCGCCGATCACCCTCCTGGCGACAGCTCCTGCTTGTGGCGAAGACCGATGGGCCGGTTTCGATGTTCCAGCCAGTCATCGGTTGTAGACATCATCGTGTAGACACCGCATGTTCCAGGACTTGTATGCAGAGCGTCCGGGAGCGCTCGCGTTCCAATCGACCAGAAGCCGACGCTGCTGACGGCTGAGTAGTGTCCGAGCGAGAGCTTCGTTGGGTGTCATTGCCGATCGTCAACGGCGCGCATGAGTCGTGCGCCGCCTCTCGCCTCATGGAGTCTTCGGCTCTACGGTCATCGAGGGATGTTCGCTTCGACGTCGCGACACTCGACGATCGACAGGACGCCTAGCGGACGCGAACGGAGAGGACACGGTCATGAGCGACACCATGAGTGTGAGCGCGGAGAGCGCGGTCCGGCCGTTCCGAATCGAAGTACCTCAGGGCGAGATCGACGAGCTGCGCCGCCGGATTAATGCGACGCGCTGGCCGACCAGGGAACTCGTCACCGATCGGTCGCAGGGTGTGCAATTGGCGGCGATACAGAACCTCGCGCGCTACTGGACGACCGAGTACGACTGGCGCCGGTGCGAGGCGCGACTGAACGCGCTGCCACAGTTCAAGACCGAGATCGATGGGCTGGACATCCACTTCATCCATGTCGAGTCGGCACACAAGAGCGCGTTGCCGTTGATCATGACGCACGGCTGGCCGGGCTCGGTCGTCGAACTGCTCGAGACTATCGGTCCACTCACCGACCCGACCGCGCACGGCGGCCGCGCTGAGGACGCGTTCCACCTCGTGTTGCCGTCGATCCCCGGCTACGGGTTCTCCGACGAGCCGACCGAGCTCGGCTGGGGCCCCATCCGTATCGGACAAGCGTGGGCGGAGCTTATGCGGCGCCTGGGCTACACCCGGTACGTCGCGCAGGGCGGCGACGTGGGCTCCCAGGTCACCGACGCGATGGGCCGCCTGGCACTCGACGGGCTGATCGGCATCCACACCAACCTTCTCACGCCGGCGCTGGGCGATGCCGAGGCCCTGAGCGAGTCGCCGCCCTCGACAGAAGAGCGTGCCGCCCTCGACGCGCTCGCCGAATTCCATGCGACCGGCGCTGGGTACTTCCTGGAGCAGGCGACGCGCCCGGAGACGATTGGCTACGCCCTCCTGGATTCACCCATCGCGCTGGCGGCGTGGATGATCGATCACGATACGGACAGCTACCAGAAGATCGCCCGCGGTTTTGTCGACGGACAACCCTCGGGCAATCTCACCCGGGAACACATCGTCGACAACATCACGCTGTATTGGCTGACAAGCACCGGTGCGTCGGCCGCGCGCTCGTACTGGGAAGAAGGACAAGAAAATGCTCGTGCGGCCGGCCAGGCTCCCACGCCGGTCTCGATTCCGGTCGGCTTCACGACGTTCCCCGGGGAGATCTGGCGGACCCCGCGCAGCTGGGTCGAGAAGGCGTACCCCAACGTCATCTACTTCAACGAGGTGGACACGGGCGGTCACTTCGCCGCTTGGGAGGAACCGGGGCTCTTCTCGGAAGAGTTGCGCGCCGCCTTCCGCCCGCTGCGCTAGCCGACACTCGTGAACGAGGCGTCACCTACACAACCGGTGACTGGCCGTTCGACGGGTCGATGCGGCATTGGCTCGACGAATATAACTGCCGATCCGCGCCTAGACCTCCACACCCGAATCTGAGCCTCGATCGACGCCGGATTCGGTGATCTCGCCGCAGAGCGCTGGCGGACAGGCGCGCATTGCCATACAGCGTCCCGTATCCATAAGCAGCATCGGACACGCGCGACCACCGGTGTCCGCACACTCGACATCATGACGCGGGAGAGCAGTGTCCTGCGTCAACGCCTCGGCACAGGTTCGATCTTGAAGGTGAGTCACGGCTGATCGTGCTTACCTACCTGTCCGCGGCAAATCCGGGTGTTCTGCCTGGTGCATGGTCGCACTGCGCGCGATGAGGTCCTCGTCTGCAGGGGATCCAGCGAATGCTCCGGTCAGTCTGCCGTGGTCAGTCGCGGGACCGGTCTTGGCTGCGCCGCTCGCGGCGAGCATGGTGTCGCGCGCGCCCCGCGGGCTGCGCGAGCGGGGTGATGCCAGGAGACGGTCGACGGGTTACCGTCATTTAGGCCACGACCAGGGGGAGTGGGCAATGACCACAGCCGACGACGACACCGGTGGCGCGAGCGAGACGGCGAAACAGTCCGCGGCAGAACTTCTGGGCGCCGACGTTCGCGAGGGCTACGCCGAGATCGGCGACCAGCGGTTGCATTACGTGGAGGCCGGCGAGGGCCCGCTGATCGTGCTGCTGCACGGCTTCCCCGAGTTCTGGTACGGCTGGCGGCTGCAGATCAAACCGCTCGCGGCGGCGGGATACCGCGTCGTGGCACCCGACCTGCGCGGCTACAACCTGTCATCCAAGCCGGATGGCGTCGCGGCCTACGACACCGGCCCGCTGGTCGCCGACATCCACGGCCTGATCCAAGAACGCGGCGCCGACTCGGCGCTGCTGGTCGGTCACGACTGGGGCGGCACCGTCGCCTGGGCCATGGCGATGAACCACCCGGAGGTGGTGCAGCGGCTGGCCATCCTCAACGCGGCGCATCCGCGGCGGCTGCGGGAGGGACTGCACCATCCAGGCCAGCTCCGCAGGTCGTGGTACTTCTTTTTCTTCGACCTGCCAGGGCTGCCCGAGAGCGTGGTGCACGCTGACCGCTGGCATTTCTTCCGGCACTTTTTGGACGACGCCCGCCCGCCTTATACGGCGGAGGAGATGGATCGCTACGTCGAGGCGTGGTCGCAGCCGGGGGCGGCAACCGGGATGATCAACTACTACCGGGCCTCGGTGCGGCAGAAGAACCCCGATGCACAACTGCGGCCGATCTCGGCGCCCACGCTGGTCATCTGGGGGCAGCGTGACAGCTACCTCGGCGAGGACCTGGCCGAACCCGACCACGATGACGTGCCCGGCCTTGACCGAGTCGAGCGGCTGCCCGACGCGTCACACTGGGTGCATCACGACGAGGCTGAGCGCGTCACGCAACTGCTCATCGACTTCTTCGCCCCCGACCGGCCAGCACACAACCAGTGACTGTCGACGAACCCGGAGGAGCCATGAAATCACGACTCGCAGGAGCGCTATTAGCCACCGTGATCACGCTGGTCATCTCTGCGGCGACAGCCCTCCCCGCGGCGGCGGCGACCAGCGGCAGCGAAACGGTCAGCGGCAGACTCGTGACCTCCGGCGTGTCGGGAACCCGCACCACCATCAGCACCGTCGCGGTCGCCAGAGGCGTGTTCAACGGCGTCGGCAGGATCGTGGAGATCCCCAACCAGCCCGGCGACCCGACCAACGTCAGCCGCGACGATCTGGTCTATCCCGTGGGCACCATGCATCTCGTCAACACGACCGTGGGCATCGTCTCGCCGACCCTCAACCCCCACAACTGCCTGTTCGGTGTAACTCTCCAGGAAGACTCGCAAATCATCGGCGGCACCGGGCTGTTCGCCCATGCCAGTGGCACCTTCACCGGCACGATCAGCCCGCAGGGCCTATTGCCCCACAACCCCGACGGCAGCTGCGCCGCCATCGGGACACCGTCGTTGCACGAGGTCGACATGGTCGCATTCAGCGGAACGCTGTCCTTCTGACCTCATCCAAACGACGAGCACCGCCCGACGACTGACCCTAAGGGCCCAGCCGCCTCCGCGACGGTTCAATCTTCACCGTCAAGAAATTGGCACACTTCGATCTTGGACGTGAGTGACGATGAGGCGCTCGAACCGACCTGTCCGCGGCAAATGCGTGTGCCTTGGCAGGCCGCCAGGTTGTTCTATCCGGGCTTGTTTCGTCGCGTGGCGCTGCGCGCCAGTCTCCGCTTCAGTCACCCAGTGACGGCCGCGATTTCGGGTGGGTACTCGACCCGACCTCTGATGCGCGGGTCGTAGCTGGACAACAGGTACACCTGCGCGCCTTCGCGCGCCCAGTCCGGCAGGGAGATTGAGATCCCGTGCTCCGGCGCAAACTTGAAGCCGAGCCGACCGTAGTAGCGGGGACTGCCTTCGAGAACCACGAGCGGCTCACCCCGACGCTCCGCTTCCGCCAACGCGGCGCGCACCAGCGCCGAGCCGATCCCACGGCGCTCGTATTCAGGCGCGACAGCCAGTGGCGTCAGGGTCAGTACTTCTCGCCGCCCTCCGGCATCGCCGACCAAGTCCGTACCGCTGAGCATCACGAAGCCCGCAACTCTGTCGCCGACCCGGGCGACCAGCGCCAAGCCCGGCCGGAAGCGCGGCGATACGCGGATCGCCGCGACCATGTCGGCCACCTCTGGGCGGTGGGCGAACGCGCGTCGCACGACGTCATCGACCGTGGCGTGGTCGGCGTCCTGCTCGGCCTCGATAACGAAGTCGTCCACAGCCCCACGCTAGATCGCACCTCGCCGCGTATGCGATCGGTTTATCACCCCCACAGTGCTGAGATCGGGGCCGAACGCCCTGTACTAACTGCGAGCGCGCTCATCGGCATGTGCGTGAACATCGGCATGCCTCGGAGTGGGCGCCAGATCACTTCATCCGTGCGGATAACGCGCGGTCGCCAAGGTGCGCGCGATATCGGATACCGTGCACTTAGGCCGGACGGCTTCCGAAGGTCCGCACCGCTGCACAGAGGTACGGGCTGACGCCGCTGCAGGGCCGACCGAACCACTGTAGTTATTGCCGGGTGGTCAACGCAGTCCGAGTGGGCGTAGCCAGGCACTGCCGCGCGCACCAAACGACGCGGCTGGCAGTGCTCTGGACAGCAGTCCCATCTCTCGAAGGGACCGGACCGACTCGGCATGAAGGGGTGCGCGATCGCCGACTATGGCGGCCGGGAGGACAAGTGGTCTTGACCCGCTTCGGTGTCGTTGTGTGCTGCGGGCGGTTGTGCCGCTATCTGCTCTGGCGGGTGCGCCGCGTTGCCCGCGTCGGTCGTCCCGCGGTGGGATCGTCGATTGGTCGTTGGTGTGGGGCGCAGTTGAGCGTGTCGAGACGGCTTCCGCAGAAGCCGTCTCGACACCGGTTGGAGTGCTTGCTGTTAGTGGTTGCGTGCCGCGCTCAGGATGAGGTTGGTGACGGTGGCGGGGTGGCTGATCATCGCGACGTGCGAGCTGTCGATCTCGACGGTGTGCGCTGCCATGCGGTGGGCCATGTATCGCTCGGCAGCGGGCGGGATCGCGTGATCCTGCTCGGCGACGAGGTACCACGAGGGGATGGTCTTCCAGGCGGGGACGCCGGACGGCTCGCCCAGTGTCGCCAGTTCAGCCGGTCGCTGGGAGGCACCCATGGTGGCTGCGGTGTTGGCCGGGACGTCGGCACAGAACACCTCGTGGAACACGGTCGGGTTGATGTAGCCGTCGGTGCCGGTGATGCCGTTGCCGAGTGGGTAGGGCCGGAAGACGAGGTTGTCCGGGGTGAGCCCGCTGCCGGGGAACTTGGTGGCGAGCAGCCCTGACGTCTCGCCCTGGTCGGGCGCGAATGCGGCGATGTAGACCAGTGCTTTGACGTTCGGGTTGCCGGTCGCGGCGTTTGTGATCACCTCGCCGCCGTAGGAGTGTCCGACCAGCACGATCGGCCCGCTGATGGTGGCGAGGACGCTGGCGACGTAGGCGGAGTCGCTGGCCACACCGCGGAGCGGGTTCGCCGGCGCGAGAACGGTGTAGCCGCGCCTTTGGAGGCGCTGCTCGACGCCGGCCCAGCCTGACGCGTCGGCGAACGCGCCGTGCACGAGCACGATCGTCGGCTTCGGGCCGTCGCTCTGGTGGGGTGCGCTGGCGCTGGAGGACGCTGCGGGCAGCAAGGTCACGATGAGCGTAAGCGTCAGCGCGAGAAGCCCGACCGCGCTGAGACGCTTGCGTGGATGCTGGGGGCTGGTGACGCTCGTAAGTGCGTTTCGGGTGTTCATGATGACTCCGATCGGTCGTGGCGGTGCGTAAGGCGGGTAGTGATGCGGTCCCGGAGCGGTTGGGGTGCTGTGGGTTGTGCTGCCAGCGCGCGCTGGGCCGTGGACCCGCGCGGTGACGAACGAAGGGTGGGTGGTCTCGCTGGGTTGCAGCGGCTGCTCGCGCAGGCGGCGCGCGTGGGGGACGGCCGGTGTTACTGGACCCAGCGCTTGATGAAGTTGAGGGACACGTCGCAGACCTCGCGCCAGCCGTGGTCGATGACCAGGCCGTGGCCGCGGTTGGGCATGGTGACTGTCTCGGTGATGCCGGGGTTCTTGGTCTGCTTCTTGTAGATGGCGTTGGTGATCGCGGGCGGCGCGGTGTTGTCCTTCTCGCCGGAGATGATCAGCAGCGGTCCGCGGTCGGGGTTCTTGTAGTCGGCCTTGGCCTGGGTCCAGGGGTTGAGGTTCGCGGTGGCGGCCTGGAACAGCGGGGTGCCCGATGCCGGTACGGCGAACTGCTTGTACAGCTGCTGGGCCTCGTCCTCCTCGACCGCGTTGGCGAAGGCGTACCGGAACTGGTCGTAGGTCAGCGGTACCGCCCGGTGGTGGTTGGCCGGGTTGCCGAGCACGGGCGCGGCGGCGCGTAGCGCGGAGACCGGCAGTGGCAGCACGCCGCGGAACGGTGCCGCGTCGATCGCGACCGTCGCGGCCGACAGGCCGCGCCCGGCGACGATCTGCACCAGCAGTCCACCGAAGGAGTGCCCGAGGATGGCGGGTTTCTTGTCCAGTTTTTCGATGATCGCCGAGTAGTGGTCGGCGACCTGCCCGACCGTCTTGTGGGCGAAGACTTCCGGGTGCGCGTTGGCCTCCTCGACGGTGTCGGGGTCATCGGGCCAGCCCGGGGTCAGCGGAACGTAGCCGGCGTCTTCGAACACGGCGGCCCACCGATCCCAGCTGCTCGGCAGCAACCACAGGCCGTGGATGAAGACCACTGGTGTGTGGCCGCTCGCGTTGGCTCGGTCGATCTGCTGCTCCGCCGAGACGGGCAGTTCCTGCGGGTTGTCGGACATGACCTCTCCTGACTGGATGATGTGTCTCAGACCGCCCGAAGCTGCTGATGAACGAGCGGCGGGCCGATCTGGTCCGGGGCTCCGAACCCGCTTTAAGCCTCGCGAGGCAGACCGGGCGTGGCTATGGAGCAGCCGTCGAAGTTGGATGGCCGGACCTTGTTACTCCTTCCAAAGGCCCGCGCTTATGGTGACGCCATGACGACACCCGGGCAGGGCGCTGCGCGGCCGGGGAGACGGCGACTCATCGCGCAGCTATCCGCGGAGTCCGAGTTACTGAGTACGCGAATATGGCAGCGCATCCGCGCCGAGATTCCCCTGTATGCACAAAGGGATCCGGACGAGCTCCTCCCGGCGATCCACACAAACGTGCGCGACATCCTGCTGCCTCTGGACGAGGGCCGAGAGTTCACTGAGCGAGAACTGGCGGCGTTTCGTTCCTACGGTGAAACACGGGCCCGTCAAGGGATCCCCACCGAGGAGATGTTGCGCGCCTGGCGGCTGTCCATCCGCGAGGTCTTCGACGCGATGATCACTGCCGGCCGCCAGCGCCGGGTCAGCGACAGCACGCTGCTCGAGCTGACCCGAGACCTACTGAGCGCCACAGATGCCGCAACCCTCGCCTTCACCCAAGGCCACCACAGGGCCGAGCTCGAACTGGCGCGGCAGGAGCAACACCGCCGCGCCGACTTCGTGCGCGGAATCCTGTTCGCCACGCTCGGGCCCGCCCAGATCCTCCACCAAGCCCACCGATACGGACTCGACCCGGACCGGGACTATCACCCGATCCGCGCTCAACCCACCCGCGCGATGCCGATGGAGGCGATCGAACGTCTGCTTGATCTGGCATTCGACAGCAGCCGCCCGCGTGGCATGGTCGCCCTGGTCGACGGTGACGTAGCCGGTTTCCTCGACCACCCACCCCAAGGCAAACCACGTGCCGCGATCGGCGTCGGCCCACCCGCCCGGCTCGACGGGCTTGAACCGTCCTTCCGCCGAGCCACCCGGGCGATGGCCACCGCCGCTGCCTTCGGCATGACAGGCGTGTACGACCTGGGCAGCCTCGGACTGCTACCGGCGGTGCTTGCCGACACCGACGTCGCCGAGGAACTAACCCGGCGCTACATCGCACCGCTGGCAACAGGCGAAGCAATGCGGCCGATCCTGGAAACCGTGCGGCGCTACCTCACCCTCGGTATGCGCGCCGACCTCACCGCGGAGCACATGTCCGTCCACCACAACACCGTGCGCTACCGTCTGCGCCGCTACCAGGAACTCACCGGCGTGGACCTCCGAGACCCCAGCCGCGCCCTCGAAGCATGGTGGGCATTGCAACGCACCCGCCTCGATCACCGCTCCCCGACCGCAGCCCCCGCGCAAATAGCCGACGACCCCGATGACGTCCACCACCGGGTAGTTGCCCGGCGGCCAGGCGAACGCGCATCGAGCGCTCAGGCGCAATGACGATGCCGGGCCGCACGGGACACCGACCTCACCGGTCAGGTGCACCAGCCGAGGCGAACTCGACACTCATCGATCCAGCGGCGCGCCCGAACGAAGCGTGGCTCTCGGCAAGCCCGCCGCGCAGACGCCTCGGCTCGCGCATCGCGGCAAGTGACTGCGAGTCTCGCGCGCGCTCACCGCGGTGGTTCAAGATGTTCGGGAGGGCTCGCCGATGGATGTGAAGAAGGACGTCCCTTATTGCCGGGTGGTGAACGCCGCGAAGGAATGACGTCACAGGATCTGCCGGGCCGAGACAGCGACTGAGCGGGCAGCGCTAAGGCTGGCGCCGGGCCGGCGGCGCGCGGAGCGGCGGCGCCGTTGAGGGTTCGTCCACTTGGCTGATCGGCGCTCCCGGGGCGCGTACGCTGCCAGAACGGATGTTCGACGTCACGCCGAGACCAACGGGGGCAGCGATGGGCACCATCACCACGACCGATGGCACGGAGATCTTCTACAAGGACTGGGGCTCGGGCCAACCGATTGTCTTCAGCCACGGCTGTCGGCTGACGACTGGGACACCCAGATGTTGTTCTTCCTCCAGCACGGCTACCGCGTCATCGCCCATGACCGGCGCGGGCATGGACGCTCGACGCAGACCAGCGACGGTCACGACATGGACCACTACGCCGACGACCTGGCTGAGCTGACTGCCCAGCTCGATCTGCACGACGCCGTCCACGTCGGGCATTCCACCGGTGGCGGCGAGGTCGTGCACTATCTCGCCCGCCACGGTCAGAGCCGCGTGGCCAAAGCGGTACTCATCAGTGCGGTGCCCCCGCTCATGGTGCAGACCGCCACCAACCCCGGCGGCCTGCCCAAGAGCGTGTTTGACGACCTGCAGGCCCAGCTGGCCGCCAATCGGTCCGAGTTCTACCGGGCGCTGCCCTCGGGACCCTTCTACGGCTTCAACCGGCCCGGCGTGGAATCCTCGCAAGCCATCATCGAAAACTGGTGGCGCCAAGGAATGATGGGCGGAGCGAAGGCACACTACGACGGCATCGTTGCCTTCTCCCAGACAGATTTCACCGAGGACCTCAAGACGATCACGGTGCCCGTCCTGGTCATGCACGGCGACGACGACCAGATCGTTCCCTACGCCGACTCCGGACCACTATCCGCCCAGCTCGTGCAGAACGGCACGCTCAAGACGTACCCCGGATTCCCGCACGGCATGCCGACCACCCAGGCCGAGACGATCAACGCTGACCTGTTGGCCTTCCTACAGTCCTGACCGCTCGGCGCACTTTCAGAGCGCGGCAAGTCCGAGGCGCTACCTGGGCGTCCGGTCATCGGACGAAGACCCGGAACACGGCAGTCATTGCCGGGTGGTTAATAGCGGCCGTAGCGCGGTATCACGGATCTGCCGAGTGCAAGTATCGATCCAACCTGCCGCAGATTGCAGCCGGACCGGGTGCTCCACACTCGGGGCGATGCCGACGCCGCGGCGCGATCGCCGAATCGGCGCGCTGGCGCGAGCAGGCCGCGGCGCCGGAGGCGCGTCAATATGCGCGCGCGGCATGATCGTCACGATGCCCGCAAGCGGATCCTGAACTGCGACGGGCAAGGTCTTCGGACAGGGGCTGGCGAACCGGCTCGGAGCCGTTGCGCTGACGTTGCTCAGGCGCGATCACCGTCAGACGGCGGGCGGTTCCTTCAGGCGTCCAGGGCCGCGCGCACCAGGTCGCTGAGCTCGTCATCGGGGATCGCGGCTGCGTCTTGAGGGCGCAGCTGAAGGGTCCCCTTGCTCGTCTTGAGTGCCGGGTGGCGGGAGATGAAGTCGTCCTCGCGGCCCTGTTTCCAGCCGTAGATCGACAAGCCGTGCTTCCATGCCCCCACGTACAGACGGCGGTTACCGACCTTATAGGTGGGAATCTTGTACGAGAGGACCACGTCTGCGTCGGGGTGCACCGCAAGGATCAACCGGTGGAACCGGTCGAACAAGGGGCGGTGCTCGGCGGCGATGCTGTCGATGTAGTCCTGCACGGCTTCATTCATCCCAGGCATTTCATCTGCCTCCAGTCTCATCGGTCTCGCAATTAAGACGGACCACGGCTGTGCGATTCATCGCTGTCCGGCAAACTCGAGCCCGCGAACGGAGGAGGCCCAAGCCCACGGTCCCACTGATGGATCCGTCACTTGGCAGATGCCAAGAGGCCCTGTGACCGGCACAGCGGCCTTAGATCCCGACAGCAGGCGGTGGGCCTGCCGTGACAGGCCGCCCAGCCGCGCGGTGTCCTCGCCATGCCGTCGTTGGCCAGACGTGCTGAAGGCCCTACGCGGGGGGCGCTTGGGTCGGGATGCCCGGGCGGCGCATTACGCGTTGGCGGCTTGGTATTGCTCGTCGGTGACGGGTTCGAGCCAGGTGGTGCCGTCGCCGTCCTCGACGCCTTCGAGCATGGCGAGGTGGCTCATCATGCAGTCGACGCCGGCACCGTGCCAGTGCTCTTCGCCGGGCGGGGTCCAGGCGGTGTCGCCGGGGGTGAGGCGGATGACGGTGCCGTCGCGGGAGACGACTAGGCCGGCGCCGTCGGTGCAGAACAGGGTCTGGCCGAGGGCGTGGGAGTGCCAGTTGGTGCGGGCGCCGGGGGTGAACCGGACGATGCTGGCGATCAGCCGGGACGGCTCGGCCTTCTGTTTGATGGGGTTGACGTAGACGTCGCCGGTGAAGGCACTGTTGGGGGCTTTGGCGGTCTTACTCGGAGCGGTCAGTTCCACGGGTGTCTCCTTTGGTAGGGCGGGTGGCGTCGGGCGGCGGCAGCGTTTGTTCGCTGCGCCACCTGTCGATGGCGCGGTCAGTCTGAGTTCGTGGTGTCTGCCGGGCTGGTCTGGGTGTCGGCGTCGTCCCGGGCGGCGGCGAGGGTGCTCGCGGCTTCGGTGGCGGCCCACGAGGCCAGCAGGGCCAGGTTGTCAGCCGAGGGTGTGGAGGGTTCGGCGGTGTAGGCGGTCAGGACCAGGCCGGGGGCGGCGACGAGGTCCATCGAGTCGTAGGCCAGCTCCATGTAGCCGACGGCCGGGTGGTTGAAGGTCTTGGTGCCGCCGCGGTGCAGGCGCACGTCGTGCGCTCCCCAGCGGGTGCGGAACGCCTCGCTGCGGGTTGCGAGCTCGCCGACGAGTTCGGTCAGGTCGGGGTCGTGAGGGTTGCGGCCGGCTTCGGTGCGCAACAGGGCAACGGCAACAGCGAGCGCGCCGTCGTAGTCCGGGTAGTAGTCGGGGGCGCGGGGGTCGAGGAAATCAAAGCGCGCGATGTTGCCGCGATGCGCCGGCTCATCGAGGACGGGCGAGTAAAGCGCCCGGCCCAGGGCATTGCTGGCCAGGATGTCGAGGCGGCCGTTGCGGACGAACGCGGCAGTGCCGGTCATCGAGTCGAGCACCCGCTGCACGCTGGGCGGGATCGGCGTCGTGCTGCGTCGTCGTGGGGTGCGGACGGGTTTGGCGGCCCGGGCGAGGTTGAACAGGTGCTCGCGTTCGGCGTCGTTGAGTTGCAGTGCTCGGGCGACGGCGTCGAGGACGTCATCGGACACGCCGGCGATATGGCCCTTCTCCAGCCGGACGTACCAGTCGGGGCTCACCCCAGCCAGTACGGCAACTTCTTCGCGGCGCAGCCCAGGCACACGCCGACGCCCGGAGGTCGGTAGCCCGACCTGCTCGGGGGTGAGCTTGGCGCGGCGGGTGGCGAGGAAGTCGCGGATCTCGGTGCGGTTGTCCACGGCCTTCACGCTACGAGGATCTGCGGCGGGAGGGAGGTCGAGCTTGTACCCCCGATAGTTCGCCCTCCCACGCCCGCGAGAACCGGAGTTGCCTAGATGACGTGACCGCAACACCCATTACGTCGAACCCCGCGGGCCCGATGGCCGAGCGCTCCTTAGGCGTTCCCGCCGCCACAGGACCGGGCTCGACCTCTCCGGCCACCGGCCGGGCGCGCGCGGGCGGGGACAGGCACGCCCATTACGGCCAGACCTATCTGTAGCCGATGCTGGCCGATCACGCCGTCGCGGCCACCTGCGGCTCGACCCACCGAACTGACAGCCACCGAGAAAGGGAGGTACCAAATGACTGACGAGCAGCGCAGCGGCTGGACAGGCGGACAGCGCGCGTTCGGCGACTTCGCGCCCGGAATGGTCTATTACACCGACAAGGTCCTGTTCGGTGAGGTGTGGGAGCGTGAGGGCCTGTCCAAGCGCGACCGCAGCCTGATCACCGTCGCCGCCCTCACGGCGATGGGAAGGCCGACCAGCTCATCTTCCACCGCGACTACGCCCGCCAGAACGGCGTCACCGAGACCGAGCTGAAAGAAGCGATTACCCACCTCGCCTTC
>WNGF01011887.1_pt1 | contig 14033 bp, 14 predicted proteins | sample 5400641 | NCBI WGS metagenome assembly WNGF01 (sample SAMN13153371, study PRJNA577476) | soil metagenome | isolation source: 80 cm soil or saprolite under grassland replicate 2 | place: USA:California | collected 2016-06-15
AGGCTGATGGAAGACTGCAGACTGGTCGCCGATGTCTTCGAAGACCGTCGGCGCAATCTGCCGGCAAGCGTCGCAGTCGATGCAGGTGGAGTCGACGAAGAAATCGCCGGGAACGTTCTCCTTGATTCGCAGCGCGACGCGAGCCATATGTGTAGGGCCGCCGCCCCCGGCGGCCGGCCGCGGAGGGCCGCGGCCCCACACGCAACCGGGAACAGTTATCGATTAATTTCGCTTGTACGGGAGCGAATGTTCGACAACCTCCAGGACAAAATGGACCGGGTCTTCAAGACCCTGCGCGGTGAGGCCAAGCTCAACGAATGGCACATCGATAACGCGCTGAAAGAAATCCGCGTCGCGCTTCTCGAAGCCGACGTCCACTTCAAAGTGGTCAAGGAGTTCACCAATCGCGTCCGCGAGAAAGCGGTCGGCGAAGACGTGCTCACCGCATTCTCGCCGGCGCAGCAGGTCACAAAAATCGTTCGCGACGAGCTCCAGCAGCTCCTCGGCGGCACCGAAGTGGGACTGGCGCTCGTCGGCAGCCCGGCAGTGGTGATGATGACCGGCCTGCAGGGCTCGGGCAAAACGACCACCTCCGGCAAGCTCGCACTGCACCTGAAAAATCGCGGACGCCGGCCGCTGCTCGTCCCTGCCGACGTCTATCGTCCGGCGGCAATCGATCAGCTCCGCATCGTCGCCAATCACGTGAAGGTGCCCTTCTTCGAAATCGCCGAAAACCGCGATCCGGTCGAGATCGCCAAGAAAGCAACTCAGGAAGCGAAGACGCTGCTGTACGACGTCGTCATCGTCGACACCGCGGGACGACTGCACATCGACGACGAGCTGATGCAGGAGCTCGAGGCGATGAAACGCGAGACGAGGCCAAGTGAGATCCTGTTCGTCGCCGACGCGATGACCGGCCAGGACGCGGTCAAATCAGCAAAAGAATTCGACGATCGCCTCGGTGTCACTGGCGTCGTGCTGACGAAGCTCGATGGTGATGCACGAGGCGGCGCTGCGCTGTCGATCAAGTCGGTCGTCAACCGGCCGATCAAGCTCGTCGGCACTGGTGAAAAGTACGAGGATCTCGACGTCTTCCATCCCGACCGCATGGCCCAGCGAATTCTCGGCATGGGCGACGTGCTCTCGCTCATCGAGAAGGTGGAAACTGAAATTGATCGCAAAGAGGCGGAGCGGCTCGCGCATCGGGTATCGAAGGACAAATTCACTCTCGAGGATCTCCGCTCGCAGCTCGGCCAGGTGAAAAAGATGGGGCCGCTGTCGCAGATCGTCGGCATGCTGCCGGGCGCCGGCAAGATCAGCGAGGATCAGATCGACGAAAAGGCGATCGGGCGCATGCAGGCAATCCTCGACTCGATGACAGCGAAGGAGCGGGAGTATCCGCAGATCATCAATGGGTCACGAAAAAAGAGGATCGCCAGAGGCTCCGGTACGTCGGTCCCGGAGATCAACCGCCTGCTGAAGCAGTACCTGGCGATGAAGAAGATGATGCGCACGTTCTCGAAAGGGTTCGGCGCGCGGCGTTTCGGCAAGATGATGAAGGGTTTGCCGCCGGAATTCCTGCAGTGACCGTGTCATCCTGAGCGCAGCGAAGGATCTCAAGAAGCGAAATGTTGCGTATCTTGAGATCCTTCGCCGTCTACGCGGCTCTGGATGACACCGCACGATTGCGCCGGAATTCCTGCAGTGATGGACGTGTTCGCCAAGCCGTTTCGCGATAGTCTAGAAAGAGGAGTGTTGGAATGCTGAAAATTCGTTTGCGCCGCGGCGGGGCCACCCACGCGCCGTTCTACCGCATCGTGGTCTCGGACTCGCAGAAAACGCCGAGTGCGGCGACTGTCGAGCAGATCGGACACTACGATCCGAAGAAGAATCCGGCCGACGTGAAGATCGACCGCGCGCGTGTCGACTACTGGCTGAGCAAGGGCGCGCAGCTCTCGCCGACGGTCAAGTCGCTGCTCGCGAAGACAAAGCAGTAAATGAAAGAGCTGGTCGAATTCGTCGCGAAATCGCTCGTCGACGACGCCGACGCGGTGAGAATTCGCACGCACGAGCGCGACCAGGCCACCATCATCGAGCTCGAAGTCGCCCCCGGCGACCTGGGCAAAGTCATTGGACGGCAGGGCCGCACGGCGCGCGCGATGCGCACATTGCTCACTGCGGTCGGGCAGAAGAGCCGGCGCCGCTACATCCTCGACATTCTGGACTGATCGCCATGGGCGATCGCATCGCCATCGGTGTGATTCGCAAAGCGCATGGCGTGCGCGGCGAAGCGAGCGTCGAGCCATGGACCGACTCCGCCGATCGCTTCGACGAGCTCTCCACGGTCACGCTCGTGTCTCCCGACGAGTCGCAAACTCGGGAAGTGAGCATCCAGTCCGCGCGGCCGCACGGCGATCGCGCTTTGATCAAGTTCGCCGAGATCGGCACTTCTGAGGAGATCCAGCAATTGCAGGAGTGGACGATCGAGATTCCGGAGTCGGAAGGCCGCGCACTCGAGCCGGATGAGTATTTTCTCCACGATCTCGCGGGCCTGCATCTCATCGATGCCGATGGCAGCGATCGCGGTGAGATCATCGAGGCGTACGAAGGCGGCGGCGGAATCCTTCTCAATGTTCGCCGTCGCGATGGCAAAACCTACGAAGTGCCGTTCGCGCAATCGATCTGCACGAAAATCGACCTCGCGGCGAAAAAGATGATCGTCGATCTGCCGGAGGGCATCGATGAGGATTGATTTCGTCACGATCTTTCCGCGAATGTTCGAACCGCTTCTCGTCGAAGGCGTGATCGCGCGCGGGATCAAGCAGGGACTGATCGAGGTCCGCGTTTGGGACTTGCGCGAGTTCGCGGCCGACAAACATCGATCGACCGATGACGAGGCGTACGGCGGCGGCCCCGGAATGGTGATGCTCGCGGAGCCGGTGTTGCGGGCGGTGGAGGCAGTCGCCGCCGAGGGCGGCGGCGCCACACCTCACATCGTGATGACATCCCCGACGGGGCGAGTGTTCAATCAAAAAGTTGCACATGAATTACACACGAGAAGTTGGGTCGTTTTTCTCTGCGGCCGCTATGAGGGTTTCGATGAGCGCGTGCGCGAGCTCCTCCACCCCGATGAAATCTCGATCGGTGATTTCGTGGTCTCAGGCGGCGAGCTGCCGTCGATGCTCATGGCCGATGCTGTCGGGCGGCTGGTGGAAGGGGTCGTCGGCAATGCGGATTCGGTGGTCGCCGATTCGTTCTACGGAGGAGATCCGCGGCAAGCGCGTGCCGGATATTCTCCTATCCGGCCATCACGAGAACATCCGGAAGTGGCGCAAGGAGCAGGCGTTGCGAGAGACGCTGAAAAAGCGTCCTGATCTCCTGAAAACGGCAGAGCTGGACGATGAGTCCCGCGAGATTCTCCGGCGGATCGAGAATGAATCTTGACGGCAGCCGGTTACACCGGCCGCCGTCGTGGTCGGTTGTCGGTTATCGGTTGTCGCAGGACAACTGACAACCGACAACTGACAACATTAAAATACGGAATCCGCTGAAGTAACGAACGGAGCTAGCCATGCCTGAAATCATGAAATTAGTCGAGTCGCGTGAGACCCGCACCGACATTCCGAACTTCGAGCCCGGCGACACGGTCAAGGTTCACGTGAAGGTCAAAGAGGGCGACAAGGAACGCATCCAGGTGTTCCAGGGCATCGTCATTTCCCGCAAGGGAGGCGGAGCGCGGCAGATGTTCACCGTCCGGAAAGTTTCCGGCGGCGTTGGCGTCGAGAGAATGTTCCCGCTCTATTCACCGTCGATCGATCGCATCGAGGTTGAACGCCATGGCCGAGTCCGTCGTGCAAAGCTCTACTACCTCCGGGACCTCCGCGGAAAAGCCGCACGCATCGAAGAAAAGAAGCAAGGCTAAGAAGCGGGATCTTTACGACCGGCTCTTCGCGGAGCTGGCGCGGGTTGCCGAAATGTCGGCGATCGAGCGCCGTCTCCGCGAATTTGGTTTTCGGGCCATCGCCGGGACTGACGAAGTGGGCCGCGGTTGTCTCGCCGGTCCCGTCGTCGCCGCCTGCGTGATCCTCGAGTGTGAGCCCATGCTCTTCGGCGTCAACGACTCGAAGATGCTCGACGGCATCGATCGCGTCACCGTCTGCCGGCACATCGTCTCTTGCGCTCGGGCCATCGGGGTCGGAGTGGTGGAGCCGCATGCGATCGACGAAATCAACATCCTGCGCGCCAGCAAGCTGGCGATGGCCGACGCGGTTCAGAATTTGCCGGTGCGACCCGACGTGCTTCTGCTCGACGCGGTGATGATCGAGTCTCTGGAGATGCCCCAGATCCCGCTGATCGAAGGCGACAAGCGCAGCGTATCCATCGCCGCCGCGTCGGTCGTGGCCAAGGTCTACCGCGATCTGCTGATGGAGTCGTATCATGACCGTTACCCCGTTTACGATTTCCGGCACAATCGGGGATATGCGACCGAAAGCCATCAGGCTGCACTGAAGGTGTACGGCCCCAGTCCCATTCACAGGAAATCATTCGAAGGGGTCGAGGAATCGATGCTACTGTTCGGGCGAGACGGAGACGATGGCTGCGGTCAAACGCGATAAGGTGATCGCTGACGCGGAGAAGCTCGTCGCGAAGGGCAAGATCGAGCCGGCCATCAAGGAGTACGAGCGCCTCCTCGATGACAACCCGAACGACGTCAATACGCTGAACCGCATCGGCGACCTCTGGGTGCGCATCAACCGCACCGACGAAGCGGTGAAGACCTTCGGCAAGATCGCCGATCACTACGGTAAGGACGGCTTCTTCCTCAAAGCCATCGCGATTTACAAGAAGATCAACAAGCTCGATCCGTCGAAGCTCGACGTGTACGCGAAGCTTGCCGACCTGTACGCGAAACAAGGTCTGGCGATGGAGGCGAAGAGCCAGTACCAGGTCCTCGCCGACTACTACATCAAGCACGGTGACCCTGGCAACGCTCTGATGATCTACAAGAAGATCGCGGAGCTCGATCCGAGTGCCATCAACGTGCACGTCAAGCTCGCCGATCTGCACTCGCAAGCCGGCCAGACGGCGGAAGCGCTGAAGGAGTACGACCGCGTCGGACGCATGCTGCTCAAGCGCGGCATGCTCGACGAAGCCGTGCAAGTGTTCAAGAAAGCGCTGAAGATCGACGCGAAGAACGTCGAGTTGGTCGAGTCGCTGGTCACCGCGCTGATCGAGGCCAGGGATTTCAACAACGCGCAGCAGATCGTCGAGACCGCGCTGGAGAGCAACAAGAACAATGCGCGCCTGCTCGCGATGTGGGCGCGCATCCTCATCGCCAAAGGCGACATCAACTCCGCCCGTGGGGCGCTCGAGCGCGGCCTGGCCGCCGATCCGAACGAGCCGGCAATCCGCGAGACTCTCGCCGAGCTGTATCTGAAGCAGAACAATCTCGACAAAGCGCTGGAGATGATCAACTTTCTCGTCGACCGAGCAATCGGTCGAGGGGAACGGGGCGCCGCCGTCGATCTGCTGAATCGCATTCTGCGCATCGATGCCGGGCATATTCCGACCCTCGAGCGACTGGTCGCCACGTACACGCGCCTGAACGAGGAGACGAACATTCTCGCGTCGATGAACACTCTCGCGGAGGCGCACATCGCCAAGGGGCGATACCAGCAGGCAGCCGCGGTGCTGGAGAAGCTGATTCAACGCGAGCCGCAGAACGCGCAGCATCGCAACAAACTTCAATTCGTGAAGTCGCAAATGGGCGGCGTCGATACTCTTCCGCCGCGCGCAGCAGCATCGACTCCCCCGCCGGCAATGGAAATCGAAGAGCCGGTGCCGACGATCGAGAGTCTCGAAGAGGAATCATCGATCTCGCTGGAGATCGAGCCGCCGCCACCGATGGAGCTCGATCTCAGCGGATTCACTACCGCCGCTCCACCGCCACCGCCACCGAAAACACATCTCGCCCCTGCAGTTGAAATTGCGGCGGACGAGCAGGCGGCGGAAGGTGGCGACGATCTCGACTTCATCACCGAGCATCTGACCGAGGCGGAGGTGTTCGCGAAGTACGGGCTGGCGGAAAAGGCGGCGGAGCATCTGCGCGCGATCGTTGGACGTGCGCCGAAGCATCTTGCGGCGCACGAAAAGCTATATCGAATCCTTCTCGATGAGGGCGACATCGAAGGCGCGCGTGCGGCGGCAACGCAATACGTCGCGTTGCTCGAGGCGAAGGGCGACGCCGACGCGATCAGCGTCGTGAAAAATGAATTCAGCTCTCGCGGGCAGTCTCTCGCAACCGCAGCCGCGCCGAAGCGCGCGAAGACATTGGAGCGTCCCGCTCCCGCACCCGCACCTGCACCCGCACCTGCCGAGGAGGAGTTCAGCCTCGACCTCGAGTCGAGCGCGGAACCGGCGCTGGAGCTTCCGCTTCCCGAAGAGCTTCTCGAAGAGGAGATCTCGTTCGGGGAAGAAGAGACGCTCGCTCCGATCGAAGAGCTGACGTTCGAACCTTCCGCCGAACCTGAGTTGTCGCTCGGCGAAGAGCCAATTGCGGAAGAGCAGCCGTTTTTCGGAGTGGAAGCGGTCAGTCCTTCGGATCTCGACCTTCCGGAAGAGCCCGCACCACCGCCCCCACCACCGCCCAAAGCTGCACCGGCGCGACCGGCGACGCTGTCGCGCGTTGAAATCGAGAGCGAGCTGCTGTCGGCGATTCCGGACGACGATGATCTGCCTGTGGCGTCGGCACCGCCGCCGCCCCCGCGCGCCGCCGCGCCCCCGCCGCACGCGCCTGTAATCACCAAGGCGCAGGAGGAGAACCTGTTCGCCGACGAAGACAACTTCTTCGATCTCGCGGCCGAACTCGAGGCGGAGCTGGTCGAGGAAGCGGCCGAGCAAGTCTCGCTCAACGAAGAGGAGCAGTCGCTCGAAGAAATCTTCAAAGAGTTCAAGAAAGGCGTCGAGCAGCAGCTCGACAGCGAGGACTACGACACCCACTACAACCTCGGAATCGCCTACAAGGAAATGGGACTGATCGACGAGGCCATCGGCGAGTTCCAGCTCGCGTCGAAGGACCCGAAGCGAGCGGTCGAGTGCGCATCGATGCTCGGTCTCTGCTTCCTCGAAAAAGGGATGCCCCAACTGGCGATCAAGTGGTATCGCAAAGGGTTGGAAATCCCTGACATCAGAGAAGAGGAGCACCTCGGCCTGCTCTACGACCTCGGCTCAGCGTACGTCGACGTCGGCGATAACGAAAACGCGCAGAAGGCGTTCATGGAAGTGTACGGCCTGAACAGCAACTACCGCGACGTCGCCACGCGCATCAAACAATTGGAAAGCGCCAGGTAGGAAGAACTGTGGAGCTGTGGGGTCAGAGCTTCGGTTCGCACTAAGTTCTACAGCCCGTAGCGCGACGAGAGAGCGAAGACAGATACCTCCTACAGGCAAGTCTGTCGAAGACGCGGTGGACGCTCACGACTAGGGCTCTACTCACTGAAGAAATTACTGCGAACCGAAGCTCTGACCCCAATGGCCAGGCGAACGGGCCTGACCCCAATGGCGGGCACCATACCGCACAAAACGTACACAAATAGTGTTACGATTTTCAAGTATGACTCGCACCATCGAGTCGATTTTGCGGTTCGTCAACCTGACCACATCGGGTCTGCTCGCCGGTTCGCTCGGATTCGGCGAGGCCGCTCTGATGCCTGGATGGGAGTACGAGCTGCCGTCGCGCAATGATCGACGCGCCGCCGATCTTGCGATCAAGAGCTACTTCAACGCGATCGGGCCGGTGGCGCTCGGAACGGCCGTGACGCTCGCGGTCGGCTCGCGCGGAGTGCGCCCGCTGAAACGCGTTCTCGATACCGCGACCGTGATCGGCCTCGCCGGTGTGCTCGCGGCGACCATCATGGTGACGGTGCCGATCAACAAAGAGCTCGAGGCGCAGCCGGCGAGCGATTATCCGAGCGACCGCTCACAATCGCTGACGCGCAACTGGAGCCGCGCTCACGCCGTGCGCACCACGCTCGGCATCGGCGCATTCGTTTGCGCAGTCGCGTCGAACCTGGCCCATCGTCACGCGAAGTGATCGAAGCCGCCGGCGGGCAGCGGCTCGCCGTCAATGCGCACTCCTCGTTCGGCAACGATTTTTCCGATCGCGTACACCGGCCGCCCCACGCGGCCACTGAGCTCCGATTCGCGCATCGAAGACGTGAATAACAGCGCGTATTCCTCGCCGCCGTGCAGAACCGCGCGGCGAACGTCAATGCCCAACGCCGGTCCTGCCCGGCCGAGGTCAGGGAAGAGCGGGATGCGGTCGCGCTCGATGTCCGCGCCCACTCCTGAAGCGTCGCAGAGATGATGCAGATCGGTGGAGAGGCCGTCGGAAATATCGATACAAGCGGTGACTGAGTCGATGCCGGCCAGTGCGATTCCGAGGACCACCTCCGGCTCTGGATCGAGATGGCGGGTCATCGCTGAGGCTGCAAATTCGCGCCATGCGTACGGCAAGTCGGGCCGCTCCAGTGACGCTCCGCTCTCCAGCAGTTGCAGACCCGCGAATGAAGCGCCAAGCGGCCGGCTGACGTAAACGCGTTCGCCGATCTTTGCGCCGCTTCGCAGCAGCGGGCGTTTGGCGACCCAGCCCGTTGCGGTGATCGCGACGACCACTTTTTCGGCACGCGACAAATCACCGCCGACGAGATCGATATCGTATTTGCGGGCGCAGTCCGCCAGTGCTTTCAGAAAGGCATCGAGCGATTCGAGGAGCCACGGCGCGATGCCGAGGCCGACGACGGCGAAGGCGGGAATCGCGCCCATCGCTGCGAGATCGGAAAGGTTCACGACAAGACTCTTTCGCGCGATGGTCTCGACGGGATAGCTGCGCTTGAAATCGACATCCTCGATCAGCAAGTCGGTGGTGATGACCTGCTCGCCGACGACGGCCGCGTCATCGCCGATGCCGACTTTCGCCGCGCGTTGCGGAAAGAGCTGCCGGATGCGCTCGATGATCTCGGCTTCGCTCATGGTCTGAGCACCGGCACGATGGGCGCGATGGGCCGCGGAAACGGCTCACCGTAGCCGACGGCTTCGAGAAAGAGCCCGGACGGCGGAGCGGTCGGCAGAAACGGCTCCGCGTCTGCATGCAGTCGCGATTCGAGGTCCTTCGTTGTGGCGGCGCCGCGTCCGATCTCGACGAGAAAAGCGACGAGCTTGCGAACCATCTTCCACAGGAAATGCGAGGCGACGATGCGCACCAGGACCAATTCTTCGTTTTTCGCGAGCTCGCACGAGTCGACCACCACGATGCGTGACTCGTCTGCCTTCAGCCGGCGATCGGTGAATGCAGTGAAGTCGTGACGACCGGCGATGGAGCTCGCCGCGGCGCGCATCGCGTCGAAATCGAGTCGATCCTTGATCCACCACACGAACGATTTCGCGAATGCGGTGCGGCGCGTGGCGATCTGATACAGGTAGACGCGCGAGACCGCGTCGTGGCGTGCGTGAAATCGATCGCTTGCGCGCGCGGCGGAGACGATGGTGATGTCATGCGGCAGCAGATCGTTCATTTTGCGCATCATGATGATCGGATCGAACGCCTTGTGCGTCCGCATGTGAGCAACCTGTCCAGCCGCGTGCACACCCGCGTCCGTGCGGCCAGCGCCGCCGATATCGACATCGCCGAACAGCTCGCCGGCGACGCGCGCGAGGCGGCCTTGAATCGTTTTCGGCGTGTTACCCTGCGCTTGCCAACCGGAGTAGCGAGTCCCCTCGTACTCAATGGTCAATTTGTAAGTCGGCATTTTTTCAGTTTATGCCGAGCGCAGCGAGGCATCTCCGGTCCAGCAGCGATCCCATTAATTTCACACGCATCGCTGCTGCACCCGAGATCCCTCGCCTTCGCTGCGCTTCGGCTCGGGATAAACTGAAGTCGGAGTAGCGAGTCCCCTCGTACTCAATGGTCAATTTGTAAAGTCGGCATAGTCGGAGGGATGAAGGATGAGGGATGAGGGATGAATCGATTCGGACATTGGGTAGCTCAGCCCGCATCCCTCAGCCCTCATCCCTGATTCGAGCGATGCCGCGACCAAAATCATGGCAGACATTGGGCGATCTTCTCGTCGTCGTCTGGAACGACGGCCACGAATCATACTATCCGCTCGAGGAACTTCGTCGCGCGTGCCCGTGCGCGGGGTGCTCGGGGGAGCCGGACCTGTTCGGCCGCATGGCCATGGGCCCGAAGCCGCGTTACCTTCCGGCTTCCTTCCAGCTCGAGAGCGTGACGCCGATCGGCAACTACGCCCTGCAGCCGAATTGGGCAGACGGCCATGCGTACGGCATCTGGACCTTCGAGCGGCTTCGCGAAATGTGCCGGTGCGAGGAGTGTCGCGCAGCGTCAACGTGAGCGCAGCTCAGGATGTCGGCACGATCCGCGTCCCCGCCCGCCCTTCCAACGCGTCGCGGAGATGCTCGATATCGGTGATGAGGACCTCGCCACCGCCGCCGCGCACGAACTGCACTGCGGCTTCGATTTTTGGTCCCATCGAACCGGCGGGAAATTGTCCCTCGCGCAGGTGCTTTTCGGCATCGGCGACGGAGATGCGATCGAGCGTACGCTCGCTCGGTTTTCCAAAGTCGAGCGACACCGTCGCGACGCCGGTGAGAATGACGTAAAGATCCGCCTTGAGCTCCGCGGCGAGCAGCGCTGAGGCGTAGTCCTTGTCGATCACCGCCTCGATGCCCCGCCACTGTCCATCGCGACCGCGGACTACCGGTATGCCGCCGCCGCCCGCGGCAATCACGACCTTCGCCCACTCCAGCATGTGGGAGACCATTTCGAGGTTCAGGATTTTCAGCGGCCGCGGCGAGGGAACGACGTGCCGCCATCCTCGCCCGGCATCTTCGCGCATGGTCCATCCGAGGTCGCGTTCGAGAGCTTCGGCGCGGTAGCGAGTGAAGAACGGGCCGATGGGTTTGGTCGGCCGCTTGAATGCCGGATCGTTCGCATCGACTTGCACTTCGGTCAGCACCGTCGCCACTTGTGCGGCGCTGCCGACGCTCTCGAGCCGATTACGGATCGCCTGCTGCAGCAGAAATCCCATCGAGCCTTCCGTCTGCGCGACGGCCACATCGATCGATTGCGGGGGAACTTTTGTCGATGCTTCTTCCGCTTGGATGAGGATGTTTCCCACCTGCGGACCATTGCCGTGCACCACGAGCAGGTGGTAGCCGCGCACGACGAGCTCCGCGATCCAGCGCGCGGCCTGCCTTGCGCGCGCCACCTGCTCCTCGTGCGTCCCACGATCCTCGAGGCGCAGCAGCGCGTTTCCGCCAAACGCCACGACGGCGAGCCTGCGGTTGGATGTCATCCCGAGCGTAGCGAGGGAATGTAGGGCCGCGGCCCTCCGCGGCCCCGCCGCCGAGGGCGGCGGCGCCACATTCGCTACTCTCGGGATGTCATTAAACCTCATCTCTTTCTAGCGGCATCGTCATGCAGCGCGGTCCTCCACGCGCGCGAGAGAGCTCGTGACCTTGCACCTGGATCGCGTACTTTTTTTTCGTCCACGTCTCGAGCTCGGCGCGCCCGAGAAGCAGGTCATCCTCGTAGATGATGTGGTATCCGTGCGTCGACAGCTCCTCGGCCGTGCGCACGTTCCGCTCGTACAGCATGACGATTCCCGGAGCGAGCGTGAACGCATTCGCGCCATCGGTCCACTGCTCGCGCTGTTGATCGATCGCCTTCTTTCCGCCGCAGTAGATCGGATCGAGATCGAGGCCGAAGCGGCGCAGCGTCGCCAGAAGGGATTTCTGCGACGTGTAGGAAAGCGATTTGCGCGTCAAGTCGACCGAGGTCACTTTCGCCGCCTGGCTGCCGCCGGGAAGAATCACCGGCGGATAGATCAGACACTCGTCCGCGCTGGTGAAGGTGAACACGGTGTCGAGATGCATGAATGAGCGTTGTTTCGGCAACTCGACGACGATCACATGTTTGATCCCTGAGCCAACCTCCTGCAGCGATTTTGTGAGCTGTTTGATCGCTGCGGCGTTTGTGCGCTCCGTTTGGCCTACGATGATCAGGTCGCCGCGTGCGACGAGAAGGTCGCCTCCTTCGAGGGTCGGCCAACTGCGCCGCGCGGGCCGCTCGGGAACATCGCCGGCCATGAAATCGACTTTGAACAGACAACTGTCACGGAACGCCGGATGAAATTCGAAGATGTACTTCGAGAGCAACGCTTCGCGCCGCCGCGCGTGAGTGGCCATGCCGCAAACCACGACGCCCGATCCGAGGACCACCTGCGGGTCGCGAGTGAAGAAGTAATTCGGCACGGGCAGCAGATCGAACTTCGGAAGCTCGCCCGACCCGTCGCGCTCGCGCGGCAAGCCGCCGATCAGCACTTCTGCGAGCGCTGCCGGCCGCTGCTCGCTCAACCACGAAACCAGCCGCCGGCTCAATTTGGTGCGCTTCGCGAAATCGTGAACGATCTGTCGCTTCATCTCCTCGTCGTCGAAGACTTCTTCGAGCAGGTCCTGAACGTCGTAAACCTCGTCGGCGACGTAGCGCATGAGCTGCTGGAAACGGCGATGCTCCTCGCGCGCGACCTGGCCGAAGAGGATGTCGTCGAAGAGCAACTGCGTCATCATTGGCGGGACCATCACATCGATCTCGCGACCGGGCAGATGGACGAGCACGCTCTTGAGCTTGCCGATCTCGCTGGTGACGCTCAGCCGCATGCGGCGGCATTCTACCGTTGGAGCCGATGCTGGCCCCGACGTAGAATCCGATATCCCAAATGAAACAACTGTGGCGCGCGGTCTTTCTCGTTCAAGCGACCGACTACGTCGAGCGCGCCCGAACCCTGCGCATCGAAAATGCCGTTGGACAGAACGAGCATATCGCCGCGTTCGAGGGGGCGGATTTCAAGCGGCTGCGTCGGGCCCATCCGGCCGACGCGTACATCGGTGTGAGTCTCTTCACGTGCAGCAGCTCACAGCGCAGCGCCATCGGAAGCGAGCGCGACGCCGCCGGCGCGCGCGTGCAACGTCTGCACGTGTGGCTTGACGCGCAGTGCGACGCCCGCCTCGACATTCGCGACGATCGTGGAAAGCATCTGATGACCTTGAGCGTGCGTGGCGAGGGGACCTCGCCGCGAAGCGCATCGTTGACCGCCGAGGAGCGGGATGTGGCGTTCGAGCAGGCGGCACGATACGCAGCGCTGAACGCCGCCGACATGATCACGCCGCGCATCGTTCGCGAGGCGATCGAGCTCGATGACACTGCACCCTCATTCGAGGAAGGGATGTCGATGATTCGCGGCGACCGCCTGCAGGACGCGCGAGCGATCTGGGAAATCGCCTTGCGCCGGAACCGCAACTCCGCCGCCCTCAACTTCGACCTTGGCGCTGTTTGCGAGGCAATCGGCGATCTGCCGGCCGCGCGAAGATATTTTCAAGCGGCCATCCGACTCGCACCGACCGAGTCGCGGTATCGCGATGAAATGAAAAAGGCCGGCGAGCGCCGGCCCTGATGCGGCTCTGAAATCGTTGAGATTATCTGCTGCCAGCGAGCAGCAGCAGTTGGAACCGCGGCTCGCTCCAGTGACGCGCAACCCGATAATGATCAAGTAGATACGCGAAGAGCCGCTGGTCGTAGTCGATACCAAAGCCGCGATAGCCATACTCTCGGACATCGCGGGTGAGGATGGCAACACGTTCCGGGTGCCGGGTGACAAATTCACCAATTATGGAATCTTCCACTTGCGGGTTTGCGGTCTCTACTGGCGTGAACGTGTGGAACGTGAGCGTCGTCCGACTCTCCGTCAGGTAATTCACCGTGAGCCCTTCCGGAAGAACGGCGAGCGTTCCGCCGTGCACGTGGCTGATGAAATCGTTGAGCACCCGCGCGCGATCGGGATTCGCGTCATAGAAGCTTCCGCGCGGTGAAACGATCCGGAATGCTTTCAGCGCGTAGCGCTGGTGCTGCTCGAACAGATCGCGGCCACAAAGCAGCGCCACGAGCGGAAGCCACCACA
>WNGF01006817.1_pt1 | contig 14031 bp, 13 predicted proteins | sample 5400641 | NCBI WGS metagenome assembly WNGF01 (sample SAMN13153371, study PRJNA577476) | soil metagenome | isolation source: 80 cm soil or saprolite under grassland replicate 2 | place: USA:California | collected 2016-06-15
AGGTCACTTTAACTGACGCCTCATGAGGTGTCAACCCCGGTGGTACGCTAGCGGGACCGATGCGGCGACATGTCCTCGGCCTCGCCGGCCTCGTGCTCCTGGCGGTGCTCGTGGCGCTGGCTGTCCGCTTCGGACCGGCGCTGACCTTCTCCCTGTCCCTGGCGGCGCCGGCCACGGAAACGTGGCTCGCCCCCATCGGGAAGCGGGCGACGCGAGAGGAAATCACGCTACCGGCGCAGTTCGGCGGGCTTCAGGCCGATGTCTACCGGCCAGCGCGGCCACGCGGCGCGCTGCTCCTGGTGCATGGTCTCTCGCGGGCGGGCCGGCGACAGCCTGATCTGGCGCGGCTCGCTCACCTCCTCGGCGAGCAGGGGGTGCTCGTGCTGGTGCCCCAGTTCGAGGGCCTGGCGGCCTTCCGGCTCACCGGCCGCGAGGTCGACGAGGTCCGCGCGGCGCTCCGCTACACGGCCACGCTCGGCGAATCGGCCGGCATCGCGGGCTTCAGCTTCGGGGCCGGGCCGGCGCTGCTCGCGGCCGCCGACTTCCCGGGACTCCGCGTGGCGGCGAGCTTCGGCGGCTACGCCGACCTCACCCACGTCATCGGCTACGTGACGACGGGCGCGCATCGCTTCGACGGACGGCGGTACGTCCAGGGTCAGGAGGAGTACAACCGGTGGAAGCTGCTGGCGCTGCTGGTCGGGTTCGTCGAGGACCAGCCGGACCACCGGCGACTGGACCAGATCGCCCGCCGGAAGCTCGCCTACCCCGGCGACGACACGCGCGAGATCGAGCAAGCGCTCGGGCCGGACGGGCGCGCGGTGCTGGCCCTCGTCCTGAACCGGCGAGAGGACGCGGTGGCGGGCCTGCTCGCTCGACTTCCCCCGGGCGCGCGGGCGGCGCTCAGCCGCCTGTCACCGCTCGACGCCGTCGCGCGCATCCACGCGCGGCTGCTGCTCGCGCACGGCACGGAGGATGACTCGATTCCCTACACGGAGAGCCTCCGCCTGGCGACGGCCGCCGGACGGGGAGCCCACCTCGCGTTGTTCCGGACGTTCCATCACACCGGGCCGAAGGCGCTGTGGCCGTCGCTCAGCGACCGAGTGCGGGACGGCTGGAACCTGCTCAGGGTGGCGGACGCGCTACTGCCCCGGTAGAGGCCCGCTCACCGCGCCCTCTCCGCGGAGGGGAGAAGCACAGAGAAGACCCTTCGCGACGCGGTCGGTCTTGCCCGCGTCGTAACGGCCCCTGGTGGCCACCGCCCAGAGCACGCGCCAGGCCCCGCGCGTGGCGAGGAGCCAGTAGGTCTGGCAGCGGAAGGTGCCGAGAAACTTCTCCTTGAGGCTCTTGCGCCGGAGATCGACGGGACGCGGCAGATACGGGTGCAGGTCCTCGATCAGCGACTGGGTCATGATGCCGCCGACCCAGATGGTGAGGGCGAGCGAGAGCGTGGGCGCCGCGATGGCGAGGTAGAAGAACCACGGATGCCGCCACCGGAAGGTGTAGGCGAGGTACCAGCCGAGATAGCCCATCGCCGGGTACACGAGCGCGGCGATGGGCCACTCGACGACCTTGTTACCGACATGGCGGAGCAACTGGGCCAGGTTGAAGGCCGACGGACAGTGGCGCCACACGCGCCAGAGGAACGGGATATCGTCGAGCACGCCCAGGTACCACCGCGCGCTCTGTCGGATCACCTTCTCGGACGTCTCGGGCAGATCGGTGAGCTCGACCATGGGCAGGGCCTCGATCAGGACGCCGCGCCCACCCAGGGCATAGCCGAGCGTGGAGTCCTCGGTGGCGCCGGAGGCGGGAAAGCCGCCGAGCGACACGAGGGTGTCCAGGCGCACGAACTGGTTGTGGCCGAGGCAGATCTGCGAGCGGCGGAAGAGGAACTCGAAGGCCGGACGGACCAGTCCCGCCAGTCGCGGCGCGCGAGATGCCCACCGCGCGAACAGACGCAGGCGCTTGACCTCGTTGATGAGCCGCGCGATGGAAACGCGGATGAAGATCGAGGACTGCTGGATGGCGCAGATCTTGCCGCGGATCGGCAGACGATCGTAATTGCCGAGCGACAGGGTGATCCCCTGATAGGCGAGCGCCCCCGGCCCCGTCAGCTCGCGAGCGGCGATCCAGCGGTAGGTGTCCGGGTCGGGGAGCGAGTCGGCGTCGCTGACGCCGACGAAGACGCGCGCCGGATCGGCGTCCGCGCCCAGGATCTCGTCGACCGCGTCGGGGCGCAGCGCCCAGTTGAGCTGGTGGGCCTTGCGCCCGGGGCCGGGCATGACCAGGTGCGTGAGCCGCTTCTGCTGATACGGCGGCAGGCTGTCGCGGAGCCGGCGCACCAGCTCGCCCGTGCTCGCCCCCATGGCGGGATGAGGAGCGCGCTCCTCCTCCTCCTTCGTGATGACGACCACGTGGAGCCGGCCGTGCGGATAGCGCGAGCCGACGAGCGCCGACACGGTCGCCGCGATGTCGGGCTCCTGATAGGCGGGGACGAGATGCAGGAAGACGGGGGCGCGCGGCTCCCGCTCCAGGGCTTCCTCACCGGGCAGCTCATCCAGCCGCGCATACGCCTCTCGCACGAACCCGACCGTGGTCAGCATGCCCTTCCAGTCCAGGCCGAGCTTGAAGGACGCGCGGACGTTCAGGACGAAGGCGACGAGAAAGAGGACGAAGAGGAGCTCCATCGGCGATCACTGGCCTCCAGGTGAGGGCGGGAGCTTGAGCACGCGCTCGCCGGGCTTGACGAACCCCAGCCGCTCGCGGGCGATCTTCTCGATGGCCTCGGGGTCGGAGATGAGCGAGGCGGCCTCGGTCCGAAGCTTGAAGGTCTCGGCGCGGAGTCCGGCGATCTCGCGCTCCAGGCTCTCGACCTCGTGCTTCATCTGCCACACGCGGGTGAGGCTCTGGCCGCCGAAGCCCACGATGGCGAGCGCGGCCACCGCCAGGGCCGTGGTGCCGAGGGCGCGGGGGCTCACCGCGCTCGGCCCGCGAACACGGCGCTGCCCGGCCAGACGGCCGCCCCGCCCAGCTCCTCCTCGATGCGGAGGAGCTGGTTGTACTTCGCGGTGCGCTCGCCGCGGGCGAGCGAGCCCGTCTTGATCTGCCCGGCGTTGACGGCGACGGCGAGGTCGGCGATGAAGGAGTCCTCGGTCTCGCCGGAGCGGTGGGAGATGATGGTGCCGTAACCGGCGCGCTTGGCCAGCTCGACGGCCTCGAGCGTCTCGGTGAGGGTGCCGATCTGGTTGAGCTTGACGAGCAGGGCGTTGGCGACCCCCTTGCGGACGCCTTCCTGGAAAATGGCCGGATTGGTCACGAAGATGTCGTCGCCCACGAGCTGGACGCGCGGGCCGAGCCGGCGAGTGAGTCCCTGCCAGCCGTCCCAGTCGTCCTCGCCGAGCCCGTCCTCGATCGAGCGGATCGGGTACCGGCCGAGCAGCGACTCGTAGAACACGATCATCTCCTCCGAGGACTTCTCCGCCCGGTCGGCCCGCAGCCGGTAGCGCCCGCGCTCGCCGAACTCGCTCGCGGCCACGTCCAGGGCGAGCCAGACCTCTTCTCCGGCGCGGTAGCCGGCGCGCTCGATGGCGCGCATCAGGAAGTCCAGCGCCGCCTCGTTCCCCCCGAGGGCGGGGGCGAAGCCGCCCTCGTCGCCGACGCCGGTGGAGAGCCCCTTGTCCTTCAGCAACCGCCCGAGCGTGTGGAAGATCTCCACGCCCATGCGCAGGGCCTCGCCGAAGCTCCCGGCGCCGGCGGGCACCAGCATGAACTCCTGGATGTCGAGGCCGTTGTCGGCATGCGCGCCGCCGTTGACGACGTTCATGAGCGGCACCGGGAGGAGGCGCGCGCCGGGGCCGCCGAGGTACTGGTAGAGCGGGAGCCCCGCGTCATCCGCCGCCGCGCGGGCGACGGCGAGCGAGACGCCGAGCAGCGCGTTGGCGCCGAGCCCGGATTTGTTGGGCGTGCCGTCCAGCTCGAGCAGCGCGCGGTCGATCTGCGCCTGCTCGGTGGCGTCCATGCCCTCGACCTCGGGCGCGATCGTCTCGATCACGTTCTGGACGGCGCGGCGTACGCCCTTGCCCTGGTAGCGGGCGGGCTCCTCGTCACGCAGCTCCACGGCCTCGCGAGTCCCCGTCGAGGCGCCGGAGGGGACCAGCGCGCGGCCGAAGGCGCCGGATTCGAGCCAGACCTCGACCTCCACGGTGGGGTTGCCGCGGGAGTCGAGCACCTCGCGCGCGTGAAGCGTCTGGATGTCGGACATGGCTCAGGCCCTCGACTCCCTCTCCCTTCCAGGGAGAGGGTCGGGGTGAGGGTGGTGGAGGTTGGGGCGCCCCTCACCCCGCCCTCTCCCCAGAGGGGAGAGGATGATGCGGAGTTTCCACGCACGGCCCACGGAGTCGAGCTCGGACATGGCTCAGGCCCGGCGTTCGAGGATGAACCGGCCGAGGGCGCGGATGGGCTCGGCCCGCGGACCCAGTTCGGCGAGGGCTTCCTCGGCCTCGCCGATCAGATGCCTGGCGCGGGCGCGCGAGGCCTCGAGGCCGTGGATCGCGGGATACGTGGCCTTGTTCTGCGCCTGGTCCTTGCCGGCCGTCTTGCCCAGCACCTCCGAGCTGGAGACCACGTCCAGGACGTCGTCGATGATCTGGAAGGCGAGGCCGAGGGCGGCACCGGCGGCGCCGAGCGCGCTGATCTGGGCGGGGGTGGCCCCGCTGAGCCGGGCCCCGACACGCAGCGCGGTGCGGATGAGCGCGCCGGTCTTGTGGGCGTGGATGTAGTCCACGGCGTCGGCGCTCACGCGCCGGCCCTCGGACAGGAGGTCGGCCACCTGCCCGCCCACCATACCGGCGTGTCCCGCGGCGTCGGCGATGTCGGCGAGCACGTCGCGCAGGCGCGCGGCATCCATCCCCGGTCCGGCGTTGTCCGCCACGAGCCGGAAGGCCAGGGTCAGGAGCGCGTCACCGGCCAGGATGGCCATGGCCTCGCCGAACATCTTGTGGTTCGTGGGGGCGCCGCGGCGGAAGTCGTCGTCGTCCATGGCGGGAAGGTCGTCATGGACGAGGGAGTAGGTGTGAATCAGCTCGAGGGCGCAGGCGGTGGGCATGACGTCGTCCATCCGCCCACCGACCGCCTCGGCGCCGGCGATGACCAGCACGGGGCGGAGGCGCTTACCGCCCGCGAAGAGGCTGTAGCGCATGGCCTTGTGCAGCGTCTCCGGCGGCTCCGTCTCGGCGGGCAGGACGCGCTCCAGGGCGGCGTCCACCGCGGCCACGCGCTCCTTCATGTACGCCCCGAGATCGAAGGTCATCGGAGCGCGTCCGCCGGGGAAGTCTCTTGGCTGCCGTGGCTCACCGCTCCTCGTCCTCGTCGAGCGGGAGCGGCCCCGTCCTGAGCGTGCCGCTCTCGTCCCGCGTCAGGAGCTCGATGCGCTTCTCGGCCTCGTCGAGATCCTTGGCGCAGCGGCGCGCGAGGCCCACGCCCTCCTCGAAGACCTTGAGGGACTCTTCCAGTCCGAGGTTGCCGGCCTCGAGTTCGTCCACGATCCGCTCGATACGCTGGAGAGCGTCCTCAAACTTGATGTCGCTCATCTCGTTTCCTCACCTGCTCCACGCGCGCGTCGAGCGCGCCTTCGTGAAGCAGGATCTCGATGACGGTGCCGGGATACGTCTCTGCCGCGCGCCTTACCACAGCGCCCGACGGGAGCCGGGTCAGGCTATAGCCCCGGCCGAGGACGGCGAGGGGCGAAAGGTCCTGGAGCCGCCCGACCGAGGCCTCGAAGCGATGACGCGAGGCCTTGAGGCTGTGGCCCCCGGCGGCGACGAGCCGGCCGCCGAGCTGAGCGAGCACGGCCCGTCCCTGGGAAATCCTAGCCAATGGATGGAGCGAACTCAAGGTGTTTGTCGCCAGCGCCACCCGATGGGCGACGTGGCGGTGATGGGCCCGCACGGCCGCGCGGAGGCGGCCGCTCAGCTCATCGACCCGGCGATGCCGGTCGCGAAGCGCGCGGGCCGGATCGGTGAAGACTCGCCGCCGGGCGAGGAAGACGGTGCGCTCCCGGCCCTGCTGCAGCTGGGACCGCATGGCCTGCTTGAGCCGGCCGTAGAGCTCGGCCAGAGTGTTGATCACCGCGAGCTTCTCCCTGACCACCAGCTCGGCGGCGCCCGACGGTGTCGGCGCCCGCAGGTCCGCCACGAAGTCGGCCATGGTGAAGTCGGTCTCGTGACCGACGGCGGAGATCACGGGCACCTTCGAGGCCACGATGGCGCGGGCCACACGCTCGTCGTTGAAGGCCCACAGGTCCTCGCTGGAGCCGCCGCCACGTCCCACGATCACCACGTCGAGCCCCGCCACCTCGTCCAGATCGCGCAGGGCGCCGACGATCTCCCCGGCCGCCCCCTCGCCCTGGACGCGAACGGGCGCGACGAGAACGCGCAGGCCGCCGAAGCGGCGACCGATGATGTGGAGCATGTCGCGGAGGGCGGCGCCGGTGGGCGACGTGACGATGCCGATGGTACGGGGAAAGCGGGGGAGCGGCCGCTTGCGGCCCGGGTCGAAGAGTCCCTCCGCCTCGAGCTTGCGCTTGAGCTGCTCGAAGGCGAGCTGGAGCCCGCCGAGCCCCTTGGGCTCCATGAGCTCGACCACGAGCTGGTACTCGCCGCGGGCGGCGTACACGTCCAGGCCGCCGAAGACCAAGACCTGGAGACCGTCTTCGAGGGCGAAACGCACGCGGCGGCCGCGGCCGCGGAACAGCACGCAGCGGAGCTGGGCCAGATCGTCCTTCAGCGTGAAGTAGGCATGACCCGAGGACGGCGCGCGGAGATTGCTGATCTCGCCCTCGACCCAGATGGCGGGGAAGGCGTCCTCGACCTGACCCTTGATGCGCGCGGTCAGCTCCGAGACCGTGAACACCGCCCGCTCAGCCACGCGGCGCACCTCTGCCCTCAGACTCCCTCTCCCTTCCAGGGAGAGGGTTGGGGTGAGGGTGGGTCAGCGCCTCGGCGATTCGCTCGAGCACCCCACAGATGTTCGCCAGCACTTCATTGTCCCAGAACCGGAGAACCCGATAACCGTGAGCTTCGAGGAACGCAGTACGCTGCGCATCGGCTTCACGCTGAACTGCGTGCTGCCCGCCGTCCAGTTCGATGATGAGCTTTACTTCGGGACAACAGAAGTCGGTGATGAATGGCCCGACGGGATGCTGGCGCCGGAACTTGGCCCCGGAGAGCTGCCGATCACGCAGCCGCCACCAGAGCGTTCGCTCGGCATCCGTCTGGTCGCGGCGAAGGCGCCTTGCGTATCGTCGAGGTTTCTCTTGAACCGTTCCCCTCACCCTGCCCTCTCCCCTAGGGGGAGAGGGTTTAAGGCCCCTCACCCTGCCCTCTCCCCTAAGGGGAGAGGGTAAGAGATGCCCAGACACCCCTCACCACCCGTGCTGGCGTTGCGCCGCCAGCAAGGTGTTGCGCAGGAGCATGGCGATGGTCATGGGGCCGACGCCACCGGGGACGGGGGTGATGGCGCGCGCCGTGCGGCGGGCCGACTCGAAATCCACGTCGCCCACGAGCTTGCCCGAATCGAGCCGGGTGATGCCGACGTCGACGACCACGGCGCCCTCCTTGATCATTTCGCCGGTGACGGCGCCGGCCTTCCCCGCCGCCACGCACAGCACGTCCGCCCGGCGCGTGTGGGCGGCGAGATCGCGCGTGCGCGTGTGGCACATGGTCACGGTCGCGTGGCGGCCGAGCAGGAGCTGGGCGAGGGGCTTGCCGACCAGCCGCGAGCGGCCGACGACCACCGCCTCGGCGCCCTTGAGCTCGACGCCGTAGTGGTCGAGGATCTCGAGGCAGCCGGCCGGCGTGCACGGGACCAGCATCGGCTTGCCCGCGAGGAGCTTGCCCAGGTTGAAGGGATGAAGACCGTCGGCGTCCTTCTCGGGCGCGATGGCGTTGACCGCGGCGTCCTCGTCGAGGCCGGCCGGCAGCGGGAGCTGGAGCAGGATGCCGTGCACGGACGGGTCGCCATTGACCTCCGCGAGCGTGGCCAGCAGCTTCTCCTGCCGGCAACCCTCGGGGAACAGGTAGTCGCGCGACGCGATGCCGGCCTCGTCCGCCGCCTTCTTCTTGTTCCTGACGTAGATCTTCGACGGCGCGAAGTCACCGACCAGCACGACGGCGAGCGTGGGCACGACACCGGTCCGGTGGGAGAAGGCCTGGACGCCGGCCTTGACTTCGGTCAGCACTTTGGCGGCGACCGCCTTGCCGTCCAGGATCTGCATCCGGCCAGGCTCAGGCGGGAAGGGGAACGCGCACGCGCTCGATGGAGAGACCCCGTCCCGTCTCGGGGTCGATGCGGATCACCGCGCCGTGGAGCGCGACGGGCCCCTTGGCGGGCTCGAAGCGGTTCGGCATCTGGGTGAGGAAGCGCTGCAGCGCGATCGCCGGGTCCACGCCGATCACGGAGTCGGTGGGCCCGGTGAGGCCGAGATCGGTGATATAGGCCGTGCCCTTCGGCAGGAGCCGCTCGTCGGCCGTCTGGACGTGGCGGTGGGTGCCCACCACGGCGCTGACGCGGCCGTCGAGGTACCAGCCCATGGCCTGGGACTCCGAGGTGGCCTCGCAGTGCATGTCGACGACGATGATCGGCGTCTCCTGGCGCAGGCGCGGGATCTCCTCGTCCGCCTTGCGGAAGGGGCAGTCCAGGAGCGGCAGGAACACCCGCCCCATCATGTTGAGGACGGCCACCTTGTGGGGCCCGGCCTTGACCACGATGGAGCCCGTGCCCGGCGTGCCCGGCGGATAGTTGGCCGGACGCAGCAGCAGGTTCTCCTTGACGATGTACTCGACGATCTCCTTCTTGTCCCAGATGTGGTTGCCGGAGGTCATCACGTCCACGCCGTGCTCGAGAAAGCCCTTCGCCATCGGCGGCGTCACCCCGGCGCCGGCGGCGGCGTTCTCGACGTTGACCACCGCCAGGTCCACGTCGTACTGCTTCTTGATCCTGGGCAGCAGGGTCTCGATGGCGCGGCGGCCGGGCTCGCCGAACACGTCGCCCACGCAGAGGACCGTGAGCGGGCGCGCCGTCACTTGGCCACCTCCACCGCGCGCGTCTCGCGGATGACGATGACCTTGATGTGACCGGGGTACTGCATCTCGGCCTCGATGCGCTTGCTGATGTCCTTGGCGAGCTGGTGGGCGTCGAGGTCGGAGATCTGGTCGGCCTTGGTCATGATCCGGAGCTCACGCCCCGCCTGGATCGCGTAGCACATCTCCACACCCTTGTAGGACATGGCGATCTCCTCGAGCTTGGCGAGGCGCTTGATGTAGCTCTCGAGCACGTCGCGGCGCGCGCCGGGACGGGCGGCCGAGATGCCGTCGGCGGCCTCGGTGAGGACCGCCTCGATGGTCTCGGGCTCGACGTTCTCGTGGCCGCAGAGCGCGGCGTTGATGATCTGGGGCGACTCGCCGTACTTGGACAGCACCTGCAGCGACAGCTCCGGGTGGCTCCCCTCCTGCTCATGGGTCAAGGCCTTGCCGATGTCGTGGAGCAGCCCCATGCGCTTGGCGAGCTTGGCGTCGGCGCCGATCTCGGCCGCCATCATGCCGGCGAGCCAGGCGACCTCCTTCGAGTGCTGCAGGCAGTTCTGGCCGTACGAGGTCCGGTACTTCATGCGGCCGACCAGCTTGATCAGCTCGGGGTGCAGCCCGTGCACGCCGACCTCGAAGCAGGCCTTCTCGCCCTCCTCCTTGATGTGCTGCTCCATCTCCTGCTTGACCTTGGCCACCACCTCCTCGATGCGCGCCGGGTGGATGCGCCCGTCGGCGATGAGCTTTCCGAGCGCCAGGCGCGCGATCTCGCGGCGGTAGGGGTCGTAGGCGGAGATGAGGACGGCCTCGGGCGTGTCGTCGACGATGAGGTCCACGCCGGTGTGCTGCTCCAGCGCCCGGATGTTCCGCCCCTCGCGGCCGATGATGCGCCCCTTCATGTCGTCGGAGGGCAGGTCCACGATGGAGACCGCGGTCTCGACGGTGTAGTCGGGGGCCAGGCGCTGGATGGTGGTGGCGAGCACCTCCTTGGCCTTGACGTGGGCCGTCTCGCGGGCTTCCTCCTCGAGACGCATGGCGATGAGCTGGGCCTCGCGGCGGGCCTCCGCCTCCATCTGGGCCAGGAGCTGGCGCTTGGCCTCCTCCGCCGTGAGCCCGGCGATCCCTTCGAGCTTCCGCCGCTGCTCTTCGAGGGCCGTGCTCAGGCGTGCCTCGTTGGCGGCGACGGCGCGCTCGCGCTCCGCCAGGCCGCGCTCGCGCGCCTGGGCATCCGTCTCGCGCCGGTCCAGCTGGTCGAGCCGCCGTGTCAGTTGCTCTTCCTGCTGGTTGATCCGGCGTTCGACCTCCTGGATCTCCTTCTGGCGGGCGCGCCCCTCCTGGTCCAGCTCGGAGCGAACCTTGAGCACCAGCTCCTTGGCTTCCAGCTCGCCAGCGCGGACCTTGGCCTCGGCCTCCCGGATCTTCGACTCGGACTCTCGCGAGGCCTGGTCCACGAGGCGCTTGGCGTCATCCAGGATTCGCTGGGCACGGCTTTCGGCGTCTCCGAGCTTCCTGGCCGTGGCAAGCTTCTGAGCGAAGTACCCGACAAATAAGGCGAGGGCAACGATCACTGGCAGCAGCAACAGCCAGCTCATTCCGTTCATCCATCACTCCATTCCGGGGTTGGAGCCCGGACGGGCGGTGTGCACCTTTGGGAAAGTGCGTGAACTTTTCGCTAAAGCTTAGGAATTATAGGATGTTACCGAGGCAATGTCAACGAAACGGAAGCCCCGCCTCTGCCGTGTGCCGACGGTGTTTCGAACCTGGTGTCACCAGGTGGGCGCCAAGGCCGAGGGCTTCAGGCTTCCCCTCTGTGGAGGGGCATGCGCACCACCCTCGTGAGCGGCGTCCTAGATCCGAATGAGGTTGAAACTTCCCCCCGGCATCGCGTACAGCGCAGGGCAATCACTGTGTACCTCCCGGCGGGTCACGTCGTCAAGCAGAATCTGGGGTAAGGGAACAGCCTGGCCCCCTCACGAACCAGGCGGGGCGACCGCATCCAGCAGCTGGCTCAGGGCGCCCAGCCGTGCGCTCGTGTCCTTGTCGGCCAAGGCGTGCTCGTCCCTCAAGCGGAACAGCTCGTCGGTGATATAGAGGGCGGCGAGAGCCAGGAGCTTCACGGGATCCTGGGACGGGCCCGGGCTCTGGATCTCTCTCGCCCGCTGCTCGACATGAGCGGCCAGCTCGCGGACGTACTCCGGCGCCGCTTCGCTGCGGATGGTGTACTTGTGGCCCAGGATCTCCACCTCGATGCGGTTCTTGTCCGGCATGGGCGCCACCCTTCACCTTGTGCCCCTCACCTGGCCCTCCCCGCGGCACGGCGAGCGGGAAGAGCGAGGGGGAGTCCCCTACAGATCGAGCTTGTCCAGCTCCTTGAGAATGCTGTCCACCTGCGCCAGCACGTCCTTGCGCTCCTGCTTGAGTGCCTGCAGCTCCCCGCGGTCGGCCTCGAGGCCAGTGACCTTGGCCTGCAGGGCATCGCGCTCCTTTCTCAAGAGGGCAATGGCCTCTGCCGCGCGCTTCACCGATTTCTCGAGCTCGGCCACCCGTTCCGACAGATTCTCAGCCATCATCACCTCATATCCCCCTGGATTTGAACTCGGAGGGGGGCTTCGCCCCCCTTCCGAACCTCCCCCAGCAATCCGTTGCGCCGGCCAAGCCGGCGCTCGAACGTGGACTACACACCCCGGACTTCGGCCTTGAAGCGCTTGCTGATCTCCGTGACGATCCTGGCGTGCAGCTCGTTGACCTCGCTGTCCCTCAGAGTGCGGTCGGGAGCCTGGAAGGTCAAGCTCCACGCGAGACTCCGGCGCCCCGGACCGATCTGATCGCCGGTGTAGACGTCGAAGAGGGCGAGCCGTGTGAGCAGCGGAAGGCGCAAGGCACGGATCGCCGACTCGATCTCCCCCGCTGAGACGTCCTCGGGGACGACGAGGGCGAGATCACGCTGGACGGCCGGGTAGCGCGGCAGCGCCTGATAGCGCGGGGTCCAGGGCGGCAGCGCCAGCAGGGTCGAGAGCGACAGCTCGGCGACGAACACCGGCGCCCCGAGATCGAAGGCCTCCCGCACCGGCAACGCCAGCTCGCCGAAGGTCCCGACGTCTCGCCCCGCCGCCACGAGGCGGCCGCCGCGCCCTCGCTCGAGGTAGCGCGGCATGGCGCCCTCGGGCCACCCTGCCGCTTCCCACTCCGACACGCCCGCGGCCGCCAGGACGAGCTCGGCCATGCCCTTGGCGTCGTAGAGGTCCACGCGCTCGCGCGGCGCGTGCCAGACGCGCGGCTGGCGCAGTCCCGTGAGGGCCAGGCCCACCCAGAGCTCCTCGTGAGCGGGGTGGTCGCCGTCCTCCTCACGGTGAGGCATGAAGACGCGGCCCACCTCGAAGATCCTCGCATCGGTGCTCTGGCGGCTCGCATTGGTCGCGAGGACCCCGAGCAGACCCGGCAGGAGCGAGGGACGCAGGACCGAGCGGTCCTGCGACAGCGGGTTCTGGAGCGCGATCAGCTCGCCCGGGTTCTCCCAGCCCATCGGCTTGAGGCGATCGGGATCCACGAATGCGTAGGTGATACACTCGAAGAGGCCCGCCGCGTTGAGCTGGCCGCTGACGGCGCGGGCGAGGCGGAGCCCGGCCGGCCGGGTGACGGGCACGAACTCCCCGCCCCGGTCCCGCGCGAGCGGGATCTTGTCATAGCCCCAGATGCGGACGATCTCCTCGACCAGGTCGTCCTCCTGGAAGATGTCCCGCCTGAAGCTCGGCACGGTCACCTGGAGATCGGCGGCGGAGTCCTCGACGGTGAAGCCGAGCGCCCGGAGGATGCGCACCGCATCGTCCCGCGGCGGGCAAACCCCGATGACCCGCTCCACGCGCGAGAGCCGCAGCGTGAGCCGTGGACGAGGCCGCGGCGAGGGGTACACGTCGAGCATCCCGCGCGCCACCGTCCCGCCGCCCAGATCGGCCATGAGGTGGGCGGCACGGTTCAGGACCTCGCCCAGTCCCTCGATGTCGCCGCCCCGCTCGAAGCGATAGGCGGCGTCGGTGGCGAGCCCGAGCGCTCGCGAGGTGCGGCGAATGGAGCCCGGATCCCAGTACGCGGCTTCGAGCAGGACCGCGGTGGTCCGGTCAGCGACCTCGGCCTCGGCCCCGCCCATCACGCCCCCGATCGCGAGGGCGCGCTCCGGATCGCACACCATGGCCATCGTGGCCGCGAGGACGCGCTCCTGCCCGTCGAGCGTGATGAGCCGCTCGCCCGGCCGCGCGCGCCTGACGACGATCCGGTGCTGGGCGACGGCGTCGAGGTCGAAGGCGTGGAGCGGCTGCCCCAGCTCCCACATGACGTAGTTGGTGACGTCCACCAGGTTGTTGATGGGACGGAGCCCGACCGCGCGCAGCCGCTGGGCCAGCCACGGCGGCGAGGGGCGCACGGTGAGCCCGGTGATCACGCGGGCGCAGAAGCGCGGGCAGAGGTCCGGGGCGTCGATCTCGACGGCGGCGAGGCTCGAGGCATCGTGCTCGCTCTCCTTCACCGCGACGCGCGGGGAGCGGAACGGCGCGCCGGTGAGCGCCGAGATCTCGCGGGCGACGCCGACCACCGAGAGCGCGTCGGGCCGGTTGGGGGTGATCTCGATCTCGAGGATCCAGTCATCGAGCCCCAGGTAGGTGGAGAGGTCGGCGCCGAGCGGCGCGTCGGCGGGCAGCGCGAGGATCCCACCATGGTCCTCGCTCAGCCCGAGGTCCCTCTCGGAGCAGAGGATGCCCTCCGAGCTGACGCCGCGGATGCGCACGGCCTTGACGGCGCCGCCCGGGGGCAGGGTCGCTCCCGGCGGGGCGAAGGCGGTGCGCAGCCCGGGCGTCGCGTTGGGCGCGCCGCAGATGACCGAGAATGTCCGGTCGGGCAGCCTCACCCGGCAGAGCCGGTTCTGGTGGCCGGCCGGTGTCGGGCCCAGATCCCGTTCGAT
>WNGF01007079.1_pt1 | contig 14031 bp, 4 predicted proteins | sample 5400641 | NCBI WGS metagenome assembly WNGF01 (sample SAMN13153371, study PRJNA577476) | soil metagenome | isolation source: 80 cm soil or saprolite under grassland replicate 2 | place: USA:California | collected 2016-06-15
GTCCCCTCCTTCTCGGCGTCCCACTCGAACTCGCGGCCCCTGAGGATGAGCCCCTCACCATGCTCGTCGAACGCCTGCACCAGGCTCGTCTGCAAGGCGTTGTTCCGAGATCCCAGCGGGTGGAAGAACGAGATCCCAACAAAGCAGGTGCCAGGCTGCAGGCCGTGCGGGACCCACGGGAACCCTCCCGCCTTGTGATAGAGGCAGGCGAAGAAGTTCCACGCGATCTTCGCCGCAGGGGTGGGGTCGCGGTCTTCGATGGTCTGCTGGCGCAGCAGTTGCGTAGGGATCCGGTACTTCATCGCCATGGCCTTGACCGCTCGGCGGAGGTCCCGGTGGACGGCGCCCTTGGCCTTGTCGAAGTAGTCCGCGACGCCACAGCGCCGGCGCAGTGCATCGGCGATGACGATCGCCACGTAGTCCGGCGGCTGATCGCGTTCGGCGATCAGGCTCAGCTTGCCCTCGATGAGCTCGACGGCCGCCCCGAACCGGTCCCGCTGGCTGCGCACGCCGAGCAGGCCCGCCATCTCGGTCTGGCTGACCATCGCGTTCCAGCCGTCGTCGAAGCCGAGGGACGAAAAGAAGCCACGGTCGTGCGCAAACCCCGGGAACGAGCGGTTGGTTTCGTCACCTGCCACGCCCACCGCGTTGCGCTCCATCCACGACTGCGCTGTTTCCGACAGCTCGGCCGTGCCGATGATGCCCACGCGAACGTTCCTGGGATGCAGGGAGGTGCCGTAGGAACGAGGGCCGTACCGGTCGATGCCTGACTTCGGGTCGACGTGCAGGCCCCCCTCCCCAAAGAGCAGGAACGGCTCGGTCAGGTAGTCCACTTCAATCCGGCCGGGCTCCCTGTCGGGCCGAACCGGGAACCGGATGACCTCAGCCGAGCTGGTCGTCATCTTGCGCCTCCTCCGCCTCGACCTCTTCGAGTTCCTCGCCGACCGCCGGCAGCTCAGCCTCCGCCCAACTGAACAGGTCGTCGACGTAGGCGACATTGCGGAACGGCTTGGCGTGCTCCGCTGGGATGCCGGGCCAGCTCACCGTCCCGTGCATGAGCTCGGTGAGCACCACGATCCGCTGGCTGCTGGGACCGAACGGGAACACGATCCGCGTGCTGCTGTCGCTGAGAAAGTCACGCCAGAACTGCACCTCGGCCAGCAGGTCGTAGTTGAACAGGTGGGACTTCGTGTGGGTCACGCGTGAGCCGATGGCGTGCGACTCGAGCGGCTTGACGCCGTCGGTGGTGACCCGAAGCTCCGGACGAATGCTCAGGCACCAGTCCGCATTCCCGATCCTGGTGAACCGCAGGGCCACGGCACGGTGGTACCAGTACCTTCTGGGTTCGCCGGTTTGCTTTCGGACCGGCTGCCAGACGACCGCCCGAGTTGCCTTGCTCGCGTTGAGCGGCCGGTAGGTCTCGTACCGGGGCGCTCCGGATTCGGTCATAGCGAAGTAGTAGCGGTGGTGGTCCTTGTCCAGATGCAGCCCACGCCGCCCTGTCAGCTTGTTCAGGCTGCGGTTGAGGAGCGTCACCAGCCACCGGAACCTATCCGGGTCGTCCAGCCAGTCCGCGATCCGATGTCGCTCTGGCGTCCCGACGATCACCTCGCCAAACGGGTTACCCTTGCCTCGGAGGTCTTGGAAGGCAACCACCTTGTCTTCGCGCAGGATGAAGGGGGCCATCTCCCGTCCCCGCAACGGCCCCAAGCGGGCTTGGACCTCCAGCTCGGTCTTGAAGCGCGACCGCGCACTGTGGACGTATGTGGGCATGCGGGCGACGGGCAGCAGGGTGCTGTACAAGCGATCGTCCCGATACAGGGGAACGGCGGGGTCGTCTTCAACGCCTGCGGCGAGGCGCTGTTGCACCCAGCGCTCGTGGGCTTCCTTCATCCCCCGGAGCCGCGCGGGCGTGAAGGTGGCCGGCGCAGCGTCGATCAACTGGTGGTGGATGTTGCACAGAAGGATCAGGTTCTCGTACCGGTTCCGGTCGGACGGAACCATGAGCACCTCGCCCCGAGGGCCGGCAGGACTTGCGGCGACGATATGCGCGACGTCTCCGAGCGTCACCGGCGGCTGCCCCGGGCCGCCATCAACGATGAGCAACCGATGACAGTCCGTGAAGGCGCAGCGGTTGCCCGATCTTGCGAACAGGCGCTTGAGCTCGGTCGGCGGAATGCTCACGGTCTCTCCTCTGGCGGTGATCCACCCCGCCGCAGTGGCTTCGGCTGTCGTTCGCCCCTTGACATTGACGCCCTGAGCGTAGCGCCGCGGTATGACAGGCCCGGGAGGCTCCCGGATGCTCACAACTGGGGTGGGATGTAGGTGCGCGTATGCCGGAGCAGTTCGGCTGACAGGCGACGCGATCGAGCCCCGAACGATCGGAGTTGACGCCCCCTCGGGGCGGGCCTGTGGACCTGATGGGACCTGCCGCGGGACAGCGTGGAGGTGCGCTGACTGCCGGCCGGTTCCCAGATGACGGCTGCAGGTGGGCTGGGAGGTCGCCTGGTCGCCTGGTGCAATGGGCCGACAGTGGCGTGAATGCACCGCGCCGCCGTGCACGACGTGGCGGGCAGGATCGACGCGCTGGTGCGGGGCGACCGGGTCCGCTACCAGCGGGCCTATCACTGGCCGCGTTCGCGGCCCAACTCGTCACCTGCGTCCGCTGCGGGCGCGGGGTACCGGATCTTGGTGACGCCTGGCCGGCGGAGCCGTGGCAGCACGAGCCGGAGCAGACCGGCTTCGCCGAGCGTGCCCGCTCTCGGCGTCGACTCGATCTGTAGCCGCGAGCGCCATTGGCACTCCTGCGCTGCGCACTCTGCCTGAAGAAGGCACGGCTGAGCTGTCCACCTAGCATGCCGGGCGCCGCCACGAACCTTACTTCCTTCTCTCCCGGATGCTCCCCTCCGGGATGTTCACGTACTCCTGCTGCAGGCCGGCGCACAGCACAATGACTATCCTGTACAAGTCCGCCTTCGGCCCAGTGCGGTTGGGACAGGCATGAATCGAACGCATTCAGATCTTCAGCTTGGCGACGTACTCGGCAATGATCTGGAGCGAGTCATCTTCGTCGCCGCTGGCCTCAACGAAGATCGGCTGGAACTCGCGGTTCAGTGGCGAGAGCGTGACCTTTGTGTGGCGCCAGCCCGTCACGGGATCCTCGACTCTCTCGGAGGAGTATCGCTTGACCGTATAGGGTCCACCGATCTCAGGGTCGGTGATCGGGCCACGCGCTAGAACGACCTTGCCCTGCCGTGTCCCGGAGGGGTGAGCGCGGAAGACCAAATAGTCGCCGTCATGAATCCTGGGCTCCATCGAGCGGCCGATGGCCTTCGCCACGAACATCTTCTCGTCGAGCTTGAAACCCTCTACCTCGATCCACCCTTCGAGGTTGACGGCCTTGCCCTCACCGAAGTAGCCGGCAGCCGCCTCGAGCGAGTACACGGGGAGCAGCGTCTTGTACGCCTCGGCCCCGACCCGCGGCTCGTCCGGCGGAATGAGCCTGAGCCGAAGCTTCGGCTCCGCCGCTTTGAGCGCCCGCACGAGCTCCAGGAATGTGGTTACCCCATCCCGGACCGTGCGCTGGAACTGGCGCTGGGGAACGAACAGATGGCTCCATGATCCCTGACCGCTCCGCGTCATGCGCTCGCACCACAGCTCGGCAGCCTCGCGCTTCAGCATGGTGTTGGCTCGGATCTCCCCCTTGGTCTCGGCCAGCCACCATGCCTCGCCAGCGTCGGTGCTCACCACAACCGCGAAGTCGGGGAAGTACTGCCGGGGACGACCGCCCTCGTAATAGGTGAGGGAGAAGCCCAGCCGCTCGTTCTTGACGTAGCGAATCACGTCCGGGGCAGCGTCAAGGAACCGGGAGAACTCGGCCTCCAGCTCGGTATGGCATGGCACCTTCGACCAGTGGCACTTCTTCCCCTCAGCCACGATCCCCGGCCACTTGAACTCCGGGACGCCGAGCGTCCGTAGCCGAGGCGGGTCACCAGAGATTGGGATCGTCATCGTCTCGGTCGGAGCGCCACGGATTGCTGTCTCGAGGACGTTGCGGACCTGGGACCGCCAGTAGTAGATCCCGACATCCTGCTTGAGGCTGTCACCGATCACTCGGACTCGCTCGTCGAGGTACTTGGACACGAACGCGAGCAATTCCTCATAGGTGGGCCCTACGAGCAGCTCGGCGTCGGGATCGCCGGTCATGCTCTCGTACAGCTCCTTGGCGAGTTCGAACTTCGAGCGGAGCAGCGGGTTCTCGCTCCGCCACTCCTCAAGCGTGAGGATCTCCTCCGGTTCACCGCCCACGACCGGTCTCACCTTTACCTCGGGCGGGGTGTACTTCGGGTCGACAACGATCTCGGCCAGCGTCCCGACCGGGATGGTATCGACCAGGGGCCGCGAGACACCAACTGCCCACGAGCGGACGTTGGGTAGCTCGACGGCGTACTTCCGCTTCTTGGGGTCGGGGGCGATCGGGACAGGTTTGGTTCCCCATCCCCGGATCCTCGGCCGTTTGCGCTTCTCCACAGGGAAACCCACAAACGGGATACCGAAGGCATCCACGCTCTCCTCGTCGGGCCGGTTGGGGTTAGCCTCCCGCTCGTCCATTGGGGTATTGAGGACCGAGTAGTCGACCCGGCGAAGGCCTCGTCCTATCACCTGCTCGGTCAGCAGCGGCGAGCCGAAGGCGCGAAGGCCAAGGATGTGGGAGACGTTCTTCACGTCCCAACCCTCAGACAGCATGTTGACGCTCACGATGCACCGGATGTGCTCTCCAGGCTTCCCCGGCTGCCCGACGGTGTTGACCATCTCGCGAAGCACGGCCTCGTTCCCGCGGTCGGCGTCGAACACCTTGGAATCGACCTGGACCGTGACCCACTTCGAGCGTTTGTCAGGCTCCGCGTTGCGGAGGTACTCGTAGTCGGTTGTCAGATGCTCAAAGAGCCATCGCGCCCGGTCGGCCTTGTCGACGACGACGAGCATCACTGGCGGCGGGCCCACCCGGAGTTCCGCGAACTTGCTGCCCCAGTCCGAGTAGTCGTCCTTCCAGCTTGCGTAGATGCTGGCGATCGCTCCTCTGCAGGAGGAGATGTACTCCTCCTTGGTCTTGGCCCCTGAGACCAGGTCCCATAGGTTCAGGTAGCGGTGCCCCTCCTCGTCGGGGTCGGGCAGGCGAACGACCTTGACCAGGCCGGACTCGAACGCGTCGTAGACGGAGAAGTCCGAGACCAGCCACTCGAACAGGGTGCCATCGGGCTTGGCGGCGCCCGACCCGTACCACGGTGTGGCCGAGAGGTCCACGACCAGCGAGATCGGGGCGGCCTCCTTGATCCGGTCGATGATCTTGTTCCAGCGGATGTAGGCGGGCTCCTCACCGGCCCTTGTTCTCTTCTCGCCGTAGACGTGATGGGCCTCGTCGTTGATGACGACCAGGTCTCGCCAGTTCCCGAGAAGGCGTCGCACCGCCGCCTTCGGGTCCGACCGGTTCCGGCGCTCGATCGCCCACAACACTGAAGCCGGGACGAACCGGCCCTCCCCGAGCATCTCCTTGCCGATCCAATCGTCCCGGTTGGCTTCGAGGGGGATGCTCTGCCAGTTCCGGACGACGACGTTCGGGCGGAACTCCTCCTGGTACTCCGGCGGGACCATCTCGAAGTCCGTGTACAGGTTCTCCCCGCTCGCCGGGTCCAAGCCCGACCCGGTAGAAAGCCCCGTCCGCTCATCGACACCCCGGACGCGGTCTCTGACGGTCAGGTTCGGGACCAGGACCAGAAAGTTAGCCGACAGGCTCGAGCCGGCGACCCTGTGCTTATGCAGCGTGGACCAGACGACCAGCAGCGCCATCACCGCTGTCTTGCCGGTACCGGTGGCCAGCTTGAGCGCATAACGGAGCAGATCGCCCGTCTCCGGCATCTTGTACCTGTGCTTGACCTCATACAGGTAGATGACCGTCTCAACGGCCTCCTGCTGGCAGAAAAAGAACCGCCTGCCCAGCGCGCGCCGCTCCTCGTCGCGCTCAAACCACCACTCAAGAAGCCGGCGGGTCACCATGGCCGTACCTGGATACCCCGAAGCGCGCCAGGCGCGAACCTCCTCGCGGAGCTCGTTGACGACGTCGTTGAGCTGCTCCTCGGAGGCGACCATGTCCTCGAAAAGGGTCGCTTCCTTGCCCACAACCCCGGCGATTCCTCCCTTGGCTGCTCTTGCCGAGGCAAGAAACCTCATGGAGGGACGCCGGCCCTCGACGAGCTTCGACCGTCCCCCCGTGAGAAGCTCGTAATGACGGCTCGGCTCCTGGTAGGCGTCGCAGACGACGACGCGGTCGACAAGATAGGCCATGCGCTACACCTTGCGGAGATCCTGAACGATGGTCGACTCGTTGCCGTAAACGTCAACCACCTTGGCGGCGAGTCGCCGATACTTTCCTGGCTTGAATGGGTCGGAGGTCAGTCGGAGGGTCCACTGCTCGGGGTTAACCTTGATGCCGAGGGTTCGCTCGATGGCTGGTTTCTTCTTGAAGTCGAAGAACATCTGGCAGTCGACGAAGCAGTCGCCGTCGTAATCCTCGTCGAGGTACCACGCGGCGACATAGCCGGAGGCCCCGGCCTTGTAATCCGTCACGCGGCGCTTGCGATCGAAGACGGCAACGCCCTTGAGCGTCACCGCGACCAGGCTTCTTCCGGGGAGTTCAACGTATACATCAGGCAGGGCCAGAGGCGAGAAAAGGGTCTCAGACCGGGTGATCTTGAGTCCTTCGGAGAGCGTGTCCGGCCGGATCATCATGAGCTGCACACGAACGTTCGATTCGGCTTCGAGTTTGACCTTCTCCTCTCCCACGTTGGACTCGAAAGCCCACCCCAACACATGGATTTCGTCGAGACCCGAGGCGGCGGCGTCCGTGACAGCCTCGTAGATCTGCCTTGCCGTGACCCGTCCGGAGATAGGGCCAACCGAGATACCGAGTCGATCCTCCTCTGACTCGGCGACAGCATGAATCGTCCCGGCCGACTCTTGGAGCCCCGCGTCCTTCCGGTAAAGGCGGCAGATGACGCTGACATAGTTCTCGAGCGCTTCAGCATCTGCGGCCCCGTTGACCACGTATCCCTTCCAGTCTTCGAGCGAATACCGCCCGATCGTCATCACTTCGAACGGCCCGCTCACCCGAATAGCATCGGGGTCCACTTCCGGCTGGTCGGCGAGTGGTACCTTCTCAGGCTCGAGATCATGCGCCAGAGTCTTCAGAGTGAGCCTTTCTACCGTACGGTGATGAAATCCAGTAGACGGCGTTCCGTTCCTTGTACGATAATGATCGAAGATGGCGGATTGGAGACGTTTGCGGGCGACATTGATAGCGACTCTCGAGGTGTCACAGGTGATCCATCGGCGCCCGCTGCGCTCTGCGGAGTAGGCCGTGGTGCCTGAACCACATGTCGGGTCGAGCACCAAGTCGCCTGGATCAGTCGTCATATAGATGCAGCGAGCGACGACGCGCCAATCCGTCTGAACGGCATACAGCTTCTCACCCACGAAACCCCGCTCCCCCATACCCAGCCAGATGTTGTCGAGGGGATAGAACGGGAAGTCTTCGAAGTAGCGTTTATACTCGATCCGGTTTCCGATCTGGATAATTCGCCCTATCTCTGCGAGCCTCCTCAAGCCTTCCAGGGTGGTCTTCCAATGTGTGCCAGAGGGCGTCACATAGTTCCTGCCACTATATTGGAAGGACTGAGGCCCTTCCTTCGTCTCCCCTCCGCTTGTCAGTGGTGTGCCGTCGAAAACGCGCCATCCCGGCGGAATGAGTGATGGATCTGCTCTCTCCTCCGCCGTCATGGGTTTCCATTCGCTCCGATCCGGAGATTCGATCAACGTATATCCGGAGGTGCCTGGTCCGCCAAACTCCTTCCGGACGTAGATCTGACGGTACTTCACCTGGCTTCGATCTCTCGCATACCAAAGAACCGCGTCATATACGCCGCTGAGCAAAGCCGCACTTTGGCCACCTGTCTTCGTGAATACGATCATGCTCACAAAATTCTTGACGCCGAAGACTTCGTCAAGGAGCGAACGAACAAAATGGGCGTTCTCCTGGTTCATTTGCACAAACATGGATCCTGAGTCTGTCAGAAGCTCTCTGCAAAGATAGAGGCGTTCCCCCAGATAGGACAGATAGGAGTGAATGCCCAGAGCCCAGGTGTCTCTGTACGCCTTGATAGTCAGAACATCGTCCGCGCGATCCTTGTCGTCGTTCTTGGAGGTATCGATGCGCTGCTGGAAGTTGGAATCGTACGCAATTCCATACGGAGGGTCGACATAGATCATCTGGACCTTGCCCCGTAGGTTTTCGTAGTGAATGAGCGACTCCATCACCTGCAGGGAGTCGCCGCAGATGAGCTTGTTCTTCCAGCCCTCCTCGTGGGTATAGAACTCGACCCTCTTGTCCTTCTCGGTTTCTCGCAGCGCCTTCTCCAGGTCTGCAAAGAGCACGGTTTGTTCCGGCTGCTGGGTCGTCTTCGCCCTTGCTGCGGTCCTGGCGCGTTCGATGATGCGAGCGATCCGGGACTCTGCTATGACTTCGTTTCGCTGGAGCGGGAGGACGGGAACCTCTCGGCGGTTGCGCTTTCCGGCCCAAAAGAGCAACGGATCGTACGCCGGGTCAACATCGACGAGCACCGGGAGTTCGTCGTCGCTAAGCCTTGCCACGTCGATGGCTTTCGACCACCCGTTGTCCATCGAGAGGGTCACAACCTGTTCCTCAGCGGGCAGCAGAGGAGTGTGGCCTGTCTCCGGGGTGCCCGGGTCGGTCACGCCCTCATAGCTATAGCGCGTGACCTTCTTCGGTTCCCGTGGCTTCTTCCGCCTGCCCTTCGGTTGGGTCATTGACCTGTCTCCTGTGAGGTGACAACAAGGGCTGAATCATGCGGACGTGGCGGCTTCGCGGGCACGGCAGATCCCGGCGAGGTCGCACTTGGCGCAGGTGCCGCACCACCTCTCCAGGCGATGCAGTCGGTTCGTTCTCAGTGCAGCGCCGGCCTCGACGATCTCCAGCCGGGTCTGCTGCTCGAGCTGTTCGTCAACCTCTTCCCGCTGCGACCCGCCGTGGTCCAGGTTGTAGATCTCGATGAGGTCCGCGGCGTTGCCCGTCAGTTCGCGGTATCCCAGGGCGTAGACATGCAGTTGCGTCCGGGAGACGTCCTCCTCCTGGGCTCGCTCGGTCGACTTGAAGTCGATTACGATGATTTCCCGGGTGTCCGTGCGCCGGATGAGGTCGATGCGGCCGTTCACGACCAGGCCGTCACCCAGGTTGATCTCTACCACCTGCTCGACGTGCTCCGTCTTGGCGAGCAGATGCCCGTTGTCCCGGAGATATCGGCGCACCGCCTCGATGCCCGCCCTGCGGAGGTCGTCTTGCAGTTCTGGGTACGCGAACGGGACGTTGAGGTGCCGACCGACCAGCTCCTCGGCTTCGGCGTCGCTGACCAGGTCACCGGCCAGCGCCCGTTTGTGGACCTCCGCCAGGGCGTCGTGGAGGGATTTCCCGTAGCCGAGGGCCTCGTGGAGAGGCGGGTTGAAGCCGTACAGGAACCGCAGCTTGAACTGGTAGGGGCACTCGAAGAAGTACTTCAGCTCGCTGAAGCTCAGCGCAACGTTGGCGATCTCGCGCTTGGGCCGAGGGGTGAGCAGCGCCGGCGTCGGCCGCTTCGGCTCTCGCGTGAGGACCTCGGTCGAGGCGGTGAGTTCGGTGACGAATGGAGATGCCTTCCGGTAGAGCTGGTTACCGGCGTCGGGAGCCCAGGAACAGAACAGGTACTTCTGGCTCCGGGTGAGGGCGACGTAAAACAGGCGCCGCTCGTCAGCGACCGTACCGTCGTACCGGTCGGCATTGCGGACTGCTTCGCGCGGGATGGCATGCCAGCGATTCCTGCCCCCAGGACGCTTGATGGGGAACCGGTTGCGCTGGAGGCAGGGCACGAACACCACCGGCCACTCCATCCCCTTTGCCTGATGCACGGTCATGACCTGCACGGCATCCGGCTTCACATAGCCCGCGTCCTGCCATCCCTCGGGGTAGTAGTTCGGCGCCTGGTACAAAAGGAAGTCGGCGAACCCCTCGTACTTCCGGGCGGGATCACTCTGGTAGTGGATCTGCTCGTAGTCGGAGATGACCTGGCTGAACTTCCCCAGGTTGTAGTAGACGAGCTCGCCTCGCCCGCCGGGGATCCGGTCCTCTCGCAGTTGGATCTCCTCAAGGAACGCGAGGAAGGTCCGCTGCAGGTTGTAGACGGACCATCGGCGGGTCTCGTCCCACTCGCGTCGCTGCTGCATAAGAGCGACCGCAGCATCGAGCCGGCGTGGGTCGATGCCGAGCTCCGCGTCGATCCAGGCTGCCTTGAGCTGGCGACGGTCGATCCTTCGGACCATGAAGTCGAACAGGGCGACGGCCGCCTGGGCCTCCGCCGTCTTGAACAGGTCGGTCATACCCACCACGACAACGGGCAGGTTCGCGTCCTGCAGCGCCGTCACGATGGGGTCGCCGGTGTTCTTGACGGAACGAAGCAGGATGGCGAAGTCAGATGGGGCCAGCCCGCGGGGTTCGTCCTCGAGACGGTCGCTGAACGGGGTGCCGATCATCGCCCTGACCTTCTTGGCGATCCATTCGGCCTCCGCCTGCGGTGAGGGAAGACTGAGACACACCACGTCGCCCCGCTGGAACTCCTGGCTGCGGGCGCTGGTCATCACCTTGGCCAGCCGGTCCGGATCGTTGTGATCGATGACCGTCCGGGCCGAGTTCACGACCCCAGGCGAGCTTCGGTAGTTCTCCTCGATCGGAACGACCTTGACGTGGGGGTAGCGGTCCTCGAACTGGAGGATGTTCTCCACGTTGCTGCCACGCCACTGGTAGATCGTCTGGTCGTCGTCGCCCACCACGCACAGGTTCGCTCCCAGGTCGTGGATGACCCGGATCAGGGCCTCCTGAAGCGGGTTGACGTCCTGGTACTCGTCTACGATCAGGTACTTGACCCGGTCGGCGACCTGCTGGCGCAAGGCCTCTTCCGTATAGAGCGCGGTCACCGCCCGGACCAGGATCTCGGTGTAGTCGAGGTACCGCTTGCCGTCCAGGTAGTTCTGGTACTGCTCAAGGGATGACCGGACCTGGTGGTCGACCAGGCAGGCGTAATCGACATCCGCCTCCCGGACCGTGTTCAGGATGTCGAGGTAGAGGCGGGACTCCACCCAGCGCCTGAGCCCGAGATCCTTCATGCCGCTCTTCGCGTAGCCGCGATCGACCAGCAGGCGAGTCTGGACCTCGTTGAGGACGGAGTACTTGAAGTACTCCGGCATGCTGCCCTGGAGGAGCTGCAGGCAGTACCCGTGGATCGTGCCGACATACATCTCCGCCATCCCGTGAACCTCGCCAAGGGCCTCGGTGACGCGGCTGACGATCCTGTCCTTGAGCTCGGCCCCGGCGCGATCGGTGAAGGTGAAGGCAACGATGTTGTGGGGCCCGAGCCCGTCGCCCCGCTCTCGGTGCAGGATCTCGACCACCCGCTCGGCGAGGACCTGCGTCTTCCCTGCGCCAGCGCAGGCGACGATCTGGAGGTTCCGATCGGTCGTCTGGATGGCGTCCAGTTGGGCGCGCGTGTAGGGCAATGGGTGTGCCCTCGCGGGCTGCTGCTCGGATCGGGCTCGAGTCATGGCGTGGTGATGCTAATTCGTGAGCTAGCTCACAGTCGAGGCCCTTGGGCCGAAACGGCCTGCAAGGGCGTCTACGTAGAACTTAGGATTGAGCGCGAGATAGCGCCAACCCGGGACTTCTCTGAAAGGGGTCCGGAACGGGTGGCCCAGGTTGATCACGAGGAAAGAAGTGCTCGTCCTCGCTCGGGCTGCTGGTTGGTTGTCGGTTGGCGGATACCAGCGGGTGCTCGCCGAGTGCCTGGCGTAGCCGCCGGCTGGGTCGATCAGGGTATGCACGCACCGCGGACGTTCGAGCCGGGTCGTCCTTGGCAGCCCCGGCCGCCGGTCGGCTCCGCGCATGGCGGTGCATAAGGAGCAACGACTCCCTCGGCTGTGACGGTACTGCCGTCAGGGCCACATGGAGCTGCACAGCCGCCGGTTCGCCCGGCACGGGTGTCAACCGCCCGACCGATGGATGTCCAAGCGGCCGGGCGGCAACCCGATAACCCGGCCAGCCCAGCCGATGCCCCCGATCACGGCGCCGGCCCGACGTGAGTCTCCCGGGAATCAGTCGAGGACTCACATGTCGATGCCGAGCCCGTCGCCAAGGTCACGCCCGCGGGTCAGCTCGGGCGCCCAGGGTGCCGCCGGCTCGCACCGCTCGGGTGGCGCCACCACCAGGTCGTCGTCGACTCCCACCCGCGGCGGCCCGTCGGGTTCTACCCGGTCCAGGTGGCTGGTGGCGGCGCGCTTTCCGGCATCGCGGGTCCAGCGCTGACCGAGCGCCTGGACGGGATCGGCATCGCGGTAGGCGCCGGTCTGCTGAGTCTGGGTGTCCACAAAGACGTGCAGCTCCTCCACACAGCGAGTGGCCATCGAGTAGGCCGACTGCCGCGAGGTCTGCCACGATCCCGGCAGCACCAGCACCACCTCGGCCTGGCCGCCCTGGAGCTTGAGGGCGTGGCCGGCGTAGCCCAGCCGCAGCGGCTGCGCCGCCTCGTGCACGGCGGGCCGCAGGGTGACGGTGCGCCCGTCGTCGCAGGCGACGGTGAGCAGCCCCTGGTCGGGGTCGACAAAAATGACCTGCCCGCCAGTGCCGTTGGCGACGTAGACCGGGACCAGCTCGTCGGCGCGGTAGGGGCGGATGAACCGGACCCGGTCGGCCACGTAGAGCCGCTCACGGCGGCCGGTCACCCGGTCGGTGAGCTGGACGCTCGGGCCGGTGAGCTCCGCGGCGGCCAGGCGCCGTTGCTGGCACAGCGCGTTGAGGGTGTCGACGGTGTGGTTGTCGGTGTCGGTGACGATCGCCACGCCCGCAAGGCCGTGGGCGGCACGGTGGCGATCCCAGGCGTGCACCAGCTCCTTGACCGCGCCGGAGCGGTCGGGGGCCAGGTGCAGCCGGCCGCGCGCCTGGAGGTCGGCGAGCGCCCGGGGCGCGTGGCCCTGGCGGATCGCCTTACAGACTTGCCGGTCGGCATGGTGGCGCTGGCGGACGACGGTAACCAGCTCGGCGTGCCCGCCGATGACCGGGTCGACCAGCCGGTGCCAGCCGCCCGCGCCGACGGCTTGGGCCTGCTCGGGGTCACCGAGGGTGCGGATGCTGGCCGGCTCGGCTGCCTCCAGCAGGGCGGCCATGCGGGGGGTGTCCATCATGGCGGCCTCCTCGACCAGCACTACCCAGTCCGGCGTGGGCCGGAGCTGGCCGTGCTCGACGGCGCGGGTGAACGCCTCCACGGTCCAGCCGCGGTCCAGGCCCAGCTCGCGGGCGGTCCGCCGGGCGGTCTCCGCCGCGGTCGCCACGACCACGACGGGCTGGCCGTTGCCGCGGTAGGCGGCGACGAGGGTGCGCAGCAGGGTGGTCTTGCCGGTGCCGGCATACCCTTCCAGCGCCGCCCACCCGACCGGCCGCGCCAGCCACTCCAGGGCCGTCTGCTGCTCGGCGGACAGCCGCGGCCCGGACAGGTCGGCGAGTTCGACCGTCCGGGCCAGCAGCTCCGGGCGGGGCGCCAGCGTCTGGGTGCTGGCCTTGGTGCCGCGCCACGGTGGGCGGGTGCAGGCCGTGGCGGCGGAGGACGGCGTGGTAGGCGGGCCAGTGCGGCGCGTGGCACGCCTGAGTCTTGGGGGCGCGGCCGGCGGCGGCGAGCTGGCCGCGCTCCCGCAGCGTCGGCGGCCGGCCCCGCTGCGCCTGGAAGGCGGCGGCCTGCTGCTCGATCTGCCGGTGGCGGCTGGAGAACAGCTCCACCACCCGCCCGTCCACCCCGGCCAGCTCCCAGGTCCACCCCTGCCGGGTCTGCTGCCAGGCGAGCCGGTGGCCGAGCCGCTGGAGCTGCGCGGCCAGCTCGCAGGCGTAGACCG
>WNGF01006822.1_pt1 | contig 14028 bp, 14 predicted proteins | sample 5400641 | NCBI WGS metagenome assembly WNGF01 (sample SAMN13153371, study PRJNA577476) | soil metagenome | isolation source: 80 cm soil or saprolite under grassland replicate 2 | place: USA:California | collected 2016-06-15
GCGGCGCTCCGCGCGCTCGAGATCCACGCCGAGGCGATCCTGATGGCAAAGCACGGCGTCGAGGGGGTCTACGACGCGGATCCCGCTCAGGTGCCGGATGCCAAGTTCCTGCCCGAGATCACCCACCGCCAGGCGATCGAGCGGGGCCTGCGGGTGATGGACTCGACCGCGCTCTCGCTGTGCATGGACAACGACCTGCCGATCTACGTCTTCAACATGGCCGACGAGCGGAACATCGACCGCATCGTCTCCGGCGAGCGGGTCGGGACGATCGTCTCGTCGGATGGTCACGTGGCCGCGAGAGTCGAGGCATGAGCGAGTTCACTGACGAGCTGCTCGCCGACGCCAAGGAGCGGATGAGCAAGTCCGTGGAGGCGTGCCGCCACGAGCTGGCGACGGTCCGCACGGGGCGCGCCTCGCCGCACCTGCTGGACCGGGTGATCGTCGACTACTACGGCACCGAGACGCCGCTGCGCCAGCTCTCTCAGATCGCAGCCACGGACGCTCGCCTGCTGACGCTGACCCCCTACGACAAGAACGCGATCAAGACGATCGAGAAGGCGATCATGGAGTCCGATCTTGGGCTCACCCCATCGAACGACGGCAACGTGATCCGGCTCCAGATCCCGGAGCTCAACGAGGAGCGCCGGCGCGACATGGTTCGGGTGGTGCACGGCGTTGCCGAGGAAGGTCGCGTGGCCGTACGCAATATCCGCCGTGACGTGATGCACGACCTGCGCGAGCTGAAGGGCGAGGGCGAGGTGGGCGAGGACGACGAGCGCCGCGCGGAGGCCGAGCTTCAAAAGCTCACGGACGGCGCGATCGGCGAGATCGAGGGCCTGCTGAAGAGCAAGGAAGAGGAGATCCTCGAGGTCTGATGAGCCCGCCGGCTTCCGAGGAGGGCCGGACGCCCGAAACGAGGAAGTCGTCGGCTAGGTTCGTCGCCATCATCACGGACGGCAACGGCCGCTGGGCCCAGCAGCGCGGCCTCGATCCCATCGAGGGCCACGAGAGGGGGGCGGACGTGGTCAAGGAGCGCCTCCGTGACGCGGTGAAGTTCGGCATCGAGGAGCTGACGGTCTTCTCGTTCTCGACCGAGAACTGGTCTCGCCCGCGCGCCGAGGTGGACGGCCTGATGCGGATGTTCCGGGAGCGGATCGATCGCGAGACGCCCGAGCTGCACGACGAGGGGGTGCGGATGCGCTTCATCGGGCGGCGGGCCGAGATCGACTCCGAGCTGGTCGAGCGCATGGACTGGGCGGAGGACCTGACGAAGCAAAACGAGCGCATTCGGTTCTTCATCGCCTTCAACTACGGGGGCAGGGCGGAGCTCGTGGACGCCGCCGCGAGATTCGAGGGCTCCACCGAGGAGGAGTTTCGCCGCCACCTGTACGCGCCGGAGATGCACGATCCGGACCTCCTCATCCGGACGAGTGGTGAGCTGCGCATCTCCAATTACCTGCTGTGGCAGTGCGCCTACTCGGAGCTGATCTTCCGACCCGAGCTGTGGCCCGACTTCACGCGGGAAGCGTTCGAGGAGGCGCTCGCGGAATTCGAGGCCAGGCAGCGGCGTTTCGGCATGCGCCGCTAGGGCACGCGATTGCCAATCGGCGGCTCCTCGCCCGTTAAGGTCGCCCGCAATGGACTTTCCGCCACGGCCTCCCAGCGAGGCCCCGCCCGCGGCGCCACCAGGGGAACGCAGGGCGCGACGCCCGCCCGCGGCTCAGGCGCCGCCCCGGGAACCGCGGACGCGCCGCCCCCGACGCGACCGTAGCGGTCTCCCTGCCGCCACGCCCCCGGGGCGCGGCCGGAGCGGTCTCCCTGGGGCCACGCCCCCGGGGCGCGGCCGGAGGGAGACGCTCGCCCGGGTCGGCGTTGCCGTGCCATGGGTCCTGCTGGCGATCTTCATCGTCGCCGTGGGCGGGATCCCGTTCGCGCTCGCGATGATCGGCTTCGCGGTCATCGGGCTCGCCGAGTTCTTCCGGATGACGGCGCGCGACAGGCCGATGATCCCGGTCGCCTTCGCCGCCGCGGCCGGACTCGTGATCGCCGCCTACTACGGCGACCAGTTTCAGATGCTGCTCGTGGTCGTGGCGACGTTCCCGGTGGTGTTCCTGTTCGGCGTCGCCCAGGGTGCGCGCGACGGCGTCACCCGCTCGATGGCGATCACCGTGTTCGGGATCGCCTGGATCGGCATCCCGTTCGCCCATGCGGTCCTGCTGCGCGAGCTGCCCCTGCACGGCGGCGCCCTCGTGATCGACGTGCTGGTGGGCACTTTCGTCACGGATACCGCCGCGTATGCCGGCGGGCGCCTGTTCGGCCGGCGCCAGCTCGCTCCAACCCTCTCTCCCAACAAGACCGTCGAGGGCCTCGTGCTCGGCTTCGTCGGCGGCACGATGGGCTTCTGGTTCGCCGGCCTCTACCAGGACTGGCTCTCCGGCATCGACGCGCTGATCATGGGCATGTGCATCGCGGCGTTCGGACCGCTCGGCGACCTGTTCGAGTCGATGATCAAGCGCGATCTCGACATCAAGGACTCGGGACGTGTCTTCGGCCCCCACGGCGGCCTCCTCGACCGCTTGGACGCGTTGCTGTTCACGATCGTGATCGGCTACTACCTCGCGATCGCGTTCGTGTACTGAGTGCTTGGCTTCGGGGCCGTCGATGGCGCTTTCCTGGCGCATATCGCCAATAACGCGCCAAATGCCGGCTGAGCTGCGAAAACGTCACCAGGTAGCCAGTTCGCGCGAGCCCCCATCTCCGCTCCGTCGAGGCGGGACGGTATGTTGGCCGGCGCATGAACGGGGAGGAAACCGCGGCGCCGGGTGGCGAGGAGGCTCGTGCGCCGGCCGAACAGGTTCGGATCGTCGTCCGCGACGATCTGGAGCGCTCGCGCCTGACGGTGTTCTTCAGGGGATTGCTCGCGATCCCGCACCTGCTCGTGCTGGGGGTGTGGAGCCTGCTCGCGCTGGTGATCGCGATCATCAACTGGTTCTCGATCGTGTTCACCGGCCACACCGTGGGCGGCGACCTGCAGACCAGGTATCTCCGCTACTTCACCCAGGTGGACGGCTACCTGTATCTGGCGGCCAACCCCTTTCCAGGCTTCGGCGGGGAGAGCGACTACCCGATCGACCTCGAGGTCACTGAGTCCTGGCGGCAGAATCGCTGGAGGACGGGATTCAGGTTCGTGCTGGCCGTGCCGGCCCTCCTTCTCGCCGGGGCGCTGGGCGCATCCGGTGGGGTATCGGTCGGCGGCGGCAACGTCCGCTTCTCCTTCGGGGTCATCTTCGCGGCCGCCTTTCTCGGCTGGTTTGCCTGCCTGGTCCGGGGTCGCATGCCCCAGGGGCTCCGCGACCTCGTCGTCTACGGGCTTTGGTACTCGGCGCAGGTGGCCGCCTACATGCTGCTGGTCACCGACTGCTACCCGAACAGCGATCCGCTGGTTCCGCGGTACGGATCCCCGTCCTCCGACCACCCGATCACCATCTCCGCGGACGAAGATCTGCGGCGCTCGCGGCTGACCGTCTTCTTCCGGCTGCTTCTCTGGCTGCCGCATCTTGTGTGGCTGGTGTTGTGGGGCGTCGCGGTCACGCTCGCCGTGATCGCGAACTGGTTCGTGACCTTGTTCGCGGGGCGACCGGCTGCGGCACTGCATCGATTCACGGCCGCCTACGCGCGCTACTCGACGCACGTGTTCGCGTTCCTGAACCTCGTGGCAAATCCCTTCCCGGGCTTCACGGGTCGCGAGGGCAGCTATCCGGTGGATCTCCACGTCGCCGCGCCCGCTCGACAAAACCGCTGGAAGACCGGCTTTCGGCTGATCCTGGTGTTCCCGGCCCTGATCGTTGCGAGTGCGCTCGGAGGGGCTCTCTCGCTCATCGCGGTCTTCGGGTGGTTCGTCGGCCTGTTCCTTGGCCGGATGCCCCAGGGCCTGCGCAACCTGGGCGTGTTCGCGTTGCGCTACCAGGGGCAGCTGTTCGGCTACCTCGCGCTGCTCACCGATCGCTACCCCTACAGCGGGCCTACGCAGGAGCTGCCGCGGGCTGAAGCCGTGGCGGTGGCGCAGCCGGCTTGAGCCGAGCGTCCGGGGCGACCAGGCGGGTGCTGATCGCAGTGGGGGCCGCCGTGCTGGCCGCCGCCTGGGTGTTCGCGGCCGTACGGCTCTGGCGCACGAGTGTCCCGAGCGATCTGAGCCTGCCGAACCTCGATCCGCACCTCTACTTCAGCGACGCCGAGCTGGATCGAACGGCGAGCTACGAGGCCTTCCTGCGCGTGGTCGCGGTGCTGGCCCTCGTGGCGCAGCTCGTCGCGCTCGGGCTTTACGCGGCGAAGGGCGCGCGCTTCGCGCGGGAGTCCGCGGCCGGGCGGATCGGGACGGGGATGCTGCTCGGCATGCTCGGGCTCGGCTTCGTCTGGCTCGCGCAGTTCCCGTTCGGCCTGGCGGCGCTGTGGTGGGAGCGAGACCACGGGATCTCCCATCAGGGATATCTCACGTGGGCGATCGACGACTTCCTGCTGGCCGGTGGCAGGTTCCTGTTCATCTCGCTGGCACTCTTGATCGTGATGGCGATCGCGGGGGTCTGGCGCCGGCGCTGGTGGCTCGCGGCCGTGCCCGCCCTGCTCGCCGTCAGCGCCCTCTTCGCGTTCGTCCAGCCGTACCTGCTCCCAAACATCCATGCGCTACGCGACCCCCAGGTAGCGGCCGACGCACGACAGCTGGCCGCAGCGGAAGGCATCCCCGGGACCCCCGTGCGCGTCCAGAACACGCGCAACTTGGGCGGGGCGCCCAATGCCGAGGCGGCGGGGCTCGGCCCGAGCAGGCGGGTGATCGTCTGGGACACCCTGCTGAAGCGCTTTCCCCCTGCGCAGATCCGCGTTGTGCTGGCCCACGAGTTCGGGCACCTCTCACGCGATCATCTGTGGAAGGGGCTCGCATGGACGGCGCTCCTCCTTCTGCCGATCGCCCTCGTCGTCGAGCTCGTGACGCGTCGTCGCGGCGGTCTGTATGAGCCCACCGCGGTCCCGCTCGCGATCTTCGTGGTGGTGGTGCTCCTGTTCTTGGCTACGCCCCTCCAGACGGCCTTCTCCCGCCGGTTGGAATCCGAGGCCGATTGGGTGGCCCTACAAACGACCCACGAGCCCGGCGCCACGCAAGCGCTGTTTCGCCGCCTTTCACGCCTCGCGCTCGTCCAACCGGATCCGCCCCGCTGGACGAAGCTCCTGCTCGAGGACCATCCGAGCGTCATGGAGCGAATCGAGATGGCCCGGGCCTGGCGAGCGCGACACTGAAACGGCCTTTGCGGGTAAGCAAAGCCGAGCGCTCCTTTCACGCGATTGCGGAAGCGAGGAGGGCTCCGGCCGAGAGCTCTCCTCGTCGTTCGGAGCGGCGACGAGATCATTAGTGTGGGCACAAGCTCCGACGCCAGCACGGTCGACCGCCTTGAGGCATACGACCAGGCGCGGCTGCAAGCAGCCGCGGACATTCCCGCCGCTTCCTAGCCAACTACCTACCAACCACCGATGGCTACCTTCACCGACAAAGAACTCGAGTACCTCGAGAGCCAGCGGCTCGCGCGCCTCGCGACCGCAGACTCGAACAACGCGCCGCACGTGGTCCCGGTCGGCTTCCGCCTCGCTGAAGATGGCACCGCGATCGACGTCGGCGGCGGCAACCTCGCCAAGTCGAAGAAGTACCGCGATCTGAAGGCCAACCCAAAGGTCGCGATCGTGATCGACGATCTCGCCAGCACCGACCCGTGGACTCCGCGCGGGATCGAGATGCGCGGCACCGCCGAGCTCCACGACACGGGCGGCCCCGAGAAGCTCGGAGAGGGCTGGGGAAATGCGTGGGTCCGGATCGTGCCCGAACGCGTTATGAGCTGGGGTATCGAGGGGCACGCGTTCTCCCCTGCTGGGCGGCGCAGGACCCGCACCATTCCCCGAAGCTGAGTGCGTCTCCTCAAGCCACGCCCAGCAACACGGCACCTGATTCGCCTGGCCGAGGAGGCGTGACATCGCCCGGCTCGCCTGCTAGGGGGACCGCCGACCAGCGAGTACGCCCTCGAAGCCGCCGGGTTTCGGGAGTAGTCCCGGCACGCTTCTGCGTATCTGAACCCGGGCCTCCCTGAAGTCTGGGGGCGAGTGGTTGTGGGGCAGCGTTGGTTCGATCGCTCCGCGGGCGCCCGGGCTTATCTGGGTCCACGGCCCGTGGGCCGGCGACGTGATGGTTGATGGGTCGATCCGCGGGGAACGACTCCGGCCGCTCGGTCTTCCTCGACGCCTTCGTCGTCCGCAGCCTGCTGCTCCCGTTCGTGCTCGAGCTGCTCGGGCGCAGCACCTGGAGGATTCCGCGCTGGCTCGATCGCCGCCTCCCGCACCTGGCGAGCGACCCCGAGTCGGCCGCCGAGCCGGCGCGGCGGGGCGCGCCCGAGCCGGCGTTCGAGGAGTCGGGCTGATCCGGACTCAGTTTCGGTGGAAGTGACCAAGGAGTGCACATGAACGCCAATCCCGATATCTCGATCTCCGACTGCCGACTGCGGCCCCGGTGCGTTGGCGATCTGCGAGCCGACCGTGAATCGACTGGAGACTTAGTCGCCTTCCTCGGCTCGCCAAGGCGACTGCGGCGGCGCCGCGTCCAGCGTGCGGCGGAGCAGGCTCAGCAGGTCGCGTCGCTCGCTTGCGCTGAGGCCTTGCAGGACCTCGTCCTCGACCTCGAACGCCATTCGCCGGCCGCGGTCGAGCTGACGCCGGCCCTTCGGAGTGAGCGTGACTTCCCGCGCGCGCCGGTCCTTGGGGTGGGGCCGGCGCTTAGCCAGCCCGGCGCTCTCGAGCTCATCAACGAGGGTGACGATCGTGCTCGGGTCGATGCCCATCGCCGTGGCGATCTCGAGCTGAATCGCGCCGTCGCGAGCCCCCAGGAAGTTGAGGATTCCGAAGAGCGCCGTGGTCAGGCCGATCGACTCGAGCCGCTCCGCGACGCGCGTGTGCGATGCCCGCCAGAGCCGGAAGAAGAGCTGCCCGGCGAACTCGGCGACCTCGGTGTCGGCGGAGACGTTCGATTCCACTCGTGTGATCTTCGCACACTCGCTGGACAACATCAATGAATGATGCTATAGATAATGGACGATTTCCATTATCTATAGAGCCCGGAGGTATTCGATGTCACAGGCAGTCCCTCAACAGTCGTTCCTCGCCACCCGCCGCGGCAAGCTCACGCTCGCCCTGCTCGCCGCGATCGCGTTCCTCGACTTCGTCGACGCATCGATAACCAACATCGCGCTGCCATCGATCCGCCGCGACCTCGGCTTCTCAGAGCAGAGCCTGGTCTGGGTCCCGAGCGGCTATTTGCTCACCTACGGCGGGTTCATGCTGCTCGGGGGCCGTGCCGCCGACCTCCTCGGCCGCCGGCGAGTGCTCGTTGCCGGCATCCTGGTCATCGGGCTCTCGTCCTTCGTCGGTGGGCTTGCCCAGAGCGAGGCCGTTCTCATCGGCGCCCGCCTCGCGCAGGGCCTCGGCGCCGCGATGACGCTGCCGGCCGCCCTCTCGATCCTGACGACGAGCTTCAAGGAGGGCGCGGATCGGAACACGGCTCTCGGAGTCTGGGGCGGCATCGCCGGCCTCGCCTCGGCCGTCGGGGTCATCTTGGGCGGGATCTTCACCGAGGGGCCGGGGTGGCGCTGGGTAATGTTCGTCAACCCCGTTGCGGCCGCCCTCATCCTCGGGCCGGTCTTCTTGCTCGTGAGGGGCGAGCGGCGCCGGATGGAGCTTCGCGGCTTCGACGCGCGCGGAGCTGTGCTGGCTACCGCCGGCATGCTGCTCATGATCTACGCCCTCGTCAAGGCGCCCGACGTCGGCTGGGGCACAGGCCGGACGATCAGCGAGCTCGCGGGGGCGCTGGCGCTGCTGGGTGCCTTCGTCCTCAACGAGCTGCGGGCGCGGAATCCGCTGGTCCCGCTCTCGATCTTCCGCATCAACGGCCTCGGGTTCTCGAACGCGACCCAGCTCGTCGCCTTCGCCGGCTTCCTCGCGCTGTTCTTCTTCCTCACCCTCTACATGCAGAACGTCCTCGGCTACTCGCCGATCCAGACCGGTGCCGCGTTCCTGCCGCTCTGCTTCGCCGTCGCCGTCGCCGCCGGAGTCTCCTCCCAGCTCATCTCCCGCGTGGGGACGCGGCCGCTGATCGTCGGCGGGGCGCTCGTCGCCGCCGGGGGTCTGTACTGGCTCTCGCGCATCCCGGTCGGCGGCTCGTTCGTCGCCGATCTGCTGCCGGGCATGCTCGTCCTGTCGCTGGGCGCGGCGGCGGTGTTCGTCGCCGTCACCACGGCGGCCAACGCCGGCGTGCCCACCGACAAGGCGGGGCTCGCCGCAGCGCTCCTCAACTCCTCGCAGCAGGCGGGCGGGGCGATCGGCCTCGCGGTCCTCACGGCGATCGCCACCTCGCGCACCAACGACCTGCTGGCGGCGCACGCCGCCATGCCTGACGCGCTCACCGGTGGCTTTCAGCGGGCGCTGCTCGTGGGGAGCGTCTTCCTCGTTGCCGCGGCGGTGCTCGGGTTGCGTGCCACCAACACGCGCGGAGAGCAGCCCGAGCAAATCACGTCGCGGGGCGCTTCGCGTGTGGGCGAGCCTGAGCTCGCGGCCGCGCCTGGGCGCGCCGGCGCCTGAGACCGCGAAAAGCGAGAAGGCGCCGGAGTCAAAGAAAAGCAGTGACCAAAGGAGTGCACATGAACGCCAATCCCGATATCTCAATCTCCGACCTCCGCGCCGACCTGAACGGCAGCGTGATCGCCCCGGACGACCCCGGATACGAAGACGCGCGCGGCGTCTTCTTCACCGCGTTCGACCGCCGGCCGGCGGCGATCGTCCGTGCCGCCGACGCATCCGAAGTCGCCCGCGTAGTCAATCTCGCTCGCGAGACGGGCGCCGAGCTCGCGGTCCGCAGCGGCGGCCACAGCCGTGCCGGGTATGGGACCTCCGAGGGCGGGATCGTCCTCGACCTCTCCGAGATGAACGCGGTCGAGATCGACGCCGAGGGCCGCACCGCCTGGGCGCAGACCGGGGTCAAGGCCGGCGACTACACGAGGGCCACGGGCGAGCATGGGCTCGCCACCGGGCTCGGCGACACCGCGTCGGTCGGCGTCGGAGGGATCACCCTCGGTGGCGGCATCGGCTTCCTCGTTCGGAGGAACGGACTGACGATCGACGACCTGCTCGGTGCCGAGGTGGTCACCGCCGACGGCGAGCTCCTCGAGGTGGGCGAGGAGAACCACCCCGACCTCTTCTGGGCGCTTCGAGGCGGCGGCGGCAACCTCGGTGTCGTAACTCGGCTCCGCTTCCGGCTCCACGAGATCGACGAGGTGGTCGGGGGCATGCTGATGCTCCCAGCGAGCGCCGAGGTGATCGGCGGGTTGGTCGCCGCTGCGGACGCGGCGCCCGAGGAGCTGTCGGTGATCGCGAACATCACGAAGGCTCCCCCGATGCCGTTCATCCCCGCCGAGCGGCACGGCAAGCCGATCGTCATGGCCCTGATGGTCTACGCCGGCGATGCCGAGGCCGGCCAGCGGGCGATCGCGCCGATCCGCGAGCTCGCACCCCCGCTCGCCGACATGGTCCGCCCGATCCACTACCCGGAGATCTACGAGGGACCGGAGGGACCGCGGCCGGCAATCGCCGCGGGGACCAACGTGCTCGTCGATGCCTTGGCCCCCGGGGCGGAGGAGGCGATCCTCGACCATCTCGAGTCCTCGACGGCCCAGATGGCCGCTGTCCAGCTTCGCGTCCTCGGCGGCGCGATGGCGCGCGTTCGCGACGAGGCGACGGCGTTCGGGCATCGACGCGCGAAGATGATGGTGAACGTCGCCGCGATGTTCGGGAACCCGGCCGGGGGTCCGGAGCACGAGGCCTGGGCGAGCGGCCTGGTGTCGGCGCTATCCGATGGAACCGCAGCGGCCTATGTCGGCTTCCTCGGCGACGAGGGGGAGGATGGCGTCAGGCGCGCCTACCCGCCCGCGACCCTCGAGCGCCTGGCCCGCGTGAAGCGTCAATACGACCCCGACAACCTCTTTCGGCTGAACCTGAACGTGACGCCGGCCGGCGAGTGACCGACGAGGACCTGAGCGAGCTTCTCGCTTTCCGGCGACGTCCTAATTGAGGGCGACCGACCGCGCGGACCATTTCGCAGACGGCTGCCGGCTCGTCATTGACCTCTCGCGAATACGCGGGGTCGCGAGGCCCGCTTCGCTCGGCCAGGCGGACGGGGCGACCTTGCTCGACTTCGACGCTCCTCCTTTCGCGCAAGCGAGCGTCCGCGTGCCCAGCGCCGAGACGCCCGCTTGGGACGATTAGCAGGAGCCGGGGGCTTCGGCATGGCGCTCCTCCTTCGCGCGACGAAGGGCAGCGACGGCTCCGAGATCACGCGGAGGCTCCAGCGCCCGCAACTCGGCTTGCGGACGGCCGATCAGGGGCATGACCTGAACGTCGGCGACAACGTCTTTCACCTCAACCACAACATCGCGCCCAGCGGACGCTGAAAAGCGATGAATTTGGCTGCGGATCTTGGTCTTAGCCCGTAACAATCGATTGGAGTGGAGATGGGCGAACTGAATCAGGTGGCCGACGGCGTCTGGGTCCGGCAGAGCGAGTGGGTCTGGACCAATTCCATCGTCGTGCGCGGGGAGGATGGGTTGATCCTGATCGATCCCGGCATCCATGGCTCCGAGCTGGAACAACTCGCCGATGCCGTGGACCGGCTCGGCATCCCGGTGGTCGCCGGATTCTCCACACATCCCCACTGGGACCACCTGCTCTGGCACTCCCGGTTCGGCGACCTGCCTCGCTACGCCACCGCCGCCGGCGCCAGCTTTGCCAGTGAAACCCGAGAGCAGCAGCAGGCCGGGCCGACGGAGGACGGCGGGTCGGACGTCCCCCTCGAGCTGGTCGCGCTCGTGACCCCGCTGCCCGCGGATGGCGGAGCGGTGCCGGGCGAGATCATCGAGCATCAGGCGCACGCTGTCGGACACGCCGCGATCCTCCTCGCGGACCGACGCGTCCTGCTCGCCGGCGACATGCTCTCCGACATCCTGATCCCGATGTTCGACTCCCGCCAAGACGATCAGGTGGGCGCCTATGAGACGGCACTCGCCCGGCTGGACGAGGCCGCCAGCCACGTCGATGTCGTGGTCCCCGGCCACGGTGCCGTCGCCGAGGGTCCCGACGTGGCGGCCCGCCTCGCCGCCGATCATGCCTACATCGACGCGCTCCGGCGAGGAGAGGAACCGGTCGACGCGCGTCTGGACGCGGACTGGCTCTCCGGCATCCACCGGTCGAACCTGGAACAGGCGCGAGGCCGGTAGCGGACGAGAAAGAAGCCAAGCGGCTCGGCGGAACCGCTCCTCCCTTGCGCGACGAGGAGCACAATCGAAAAGCTCGTCCCGGCAGGTACCTCGCGCGCTAGATTCAAAGTCGTGGTGCCACCAGCATCCGCGGAGGATCGGGGAGGGACTGTGCGCCACGCAGTGGAGACCACGCTTGCCACAGGAAGCGCTCGCCTCCTTTACGCGTCGCGAGACGGTGAACTGGTGCCTGAACCGGAGGACATCCACGGGGAAGGGGTTGCCGACCTTCACAAGGGTCGCGTTTGGATCTCCTACCGGTCGATCACCAAGCGAGATGCGGCGGGGCTGTTGCGCAAGCGCAGGAGCCTCCTGACCGAGCTCTTCACGAGAATCAGCCGGCGTCCCCGCGAGCTCTACTTCGATCCAGCGACCCGTTACAAGCGCAAGCGGGACGGGAGCTGGTCGGAGGGACTACCCCTTCGCTCCTGGGAGGAGTGGGAACGGAGCGGGTTCCACGCGTACACCCGAGAAACGGAGCATCCACTCTGGCTTCTGCAGCCACTCGCGAGGCTCCAGGCCGAACTCGGAGATGCTACGCCTGAGGAGCCCGTTCGGGGGGTTGAGACGAGGCGCTACTCACTCGGCTTGACCGCGGATGAGATCCCAGCGCTCATCTGGGACGAGCTGGCCCAGCCGCATGCGCTCCCGCCCCAGAAAGCTCATAGGTGGTACCGCCCGGGGCCCTTCCCGAAGCCGCGAAGCGTAATTCCCGCCCTGATCTGGCTCGACTCAGAACAGCGGATCCGGCGCATGAGCTACGAGGCGCGTTCGTACCATCCATGGGAGAGCAACGGCGGGGAGCAAAGCTGGTGGATCACGACGGAGCTCTGGGACTTCGGCGTGGAGATTGACCGAGCGCCTCCGAGTGCTCCCGCCAGCCAAGAGGCATAGGTCGCGCTTGCGGCGGAGCGTGACGACTCCGCGGATCGCTTCTGCTTCGTGCGAAAGTCAGGAGCGGTGGCACTGGCGCACCGCCCGGCCGCTTCCGCACGGACATTCGGCTTCGTCCGGTAGGTCGCCCAGTCCTGGGAACTCGTCGAGCTTGCGGCAGTAGCTCGTGCTGGAGCTGAACGCCCGGGCCAGGCGCTCCTTGTCGAAGCCGAACTCCTGGGCGAGGACACGTAGGACCAGATAGTAGCCGCCGGCGCCCTGAGCCAGCGACTCCATCCAAAGAGGGTCGGGGCCGACCCGGTTCAACTGGATCCTGCCATTGGAGCGCTGGGTGACCACCTGCCGGTAGGCAGTAGGAGACCCATGGAGGAGCAGGTTGTTTCGCCGCTGGATCACCTCGTAGATGTAGTCGAGGAAGTCGGCGGCTTCGGGCTCGTTCTTCCAGCGTTTCTGCACTAGGCCGAAACAATCGCTGAACGCTGCGCGGTGCCACGAGGCCTTGAACGCCCGACCGTGACCCCCGTAAAGGTTGATCAGCTCGCTGAATTCACTCTGCTCCTCCCCAGTCAAGGAGCGCTCGACACGGCCGAATTTGTCCTCTGCCTCGTGCTCGGCCAAGGCGATCAAGCGATCGTGCTGGTCGGCCCGCGCAGGCGCTGCCTCGGGGTGCTCGGCGGTCCAGTGAATGTCCAAGACGTCATCGAGGAGACCGCGGTTCAGCATCGCCGCCTGCACTCCCCGACCCATGCGCGCGGCCTCGATGACCGTCTCGAATGTGTGCTGCGCCCGGGTGGCCTGGGCGACCATCAGGAACTGGACGCCGCCAAGCTGCTCGCGCCCGGTTGCGTCGATTAGGGCTCCCCCTTCGCCGAGGAGTTCCTCGGCCCCCGCGATCCGCAGCTGGTTGATGCCCCTTTGCTTCATCACCTCCCAGGCGAACCCGACCGGGGCAAAGGGCGGCGGCATCTCGTCGTCCGGCGTTGGTGTCTCGTGCTGCTGGGCCACGTCCTCGATCGTCGCAGCCTCGGGAGTCGGAACCCGCCGCTCAACATCGTTTACCGACAGGGAGATGCTCTCCCCGCCCGGCGCTCCTCCTTGGCGCGAATTCCGAGCGTCTTGCTGTCGCAGGCGCGCACGCAGGGGAGGACGACGCCGGGTAACACTGGATCTTCGTTGAGCCGTCGGCACAGAGCGCCATCATGGCCGAGTGACTCTCGTCATTTCGGCGCTGACTCAGAATTGCGTGTGGCAGGTCGCGGATCGTCGTCTGACCGATCTCAGGACACGCCAGCCAGTGGCAGTCGACACGAACAAGGCGATTCACTTCGCACAGTCGATGCTGTTCGCCTATACGGGACCAGCCCAGCTCGAGGATCAGCCGACCGCGGAGTGGATCGCGGATCAGCTATGGCAAAGCGACCCGGAAGAGGGTCTGATTGCACTCGAGGCAGGACTGAATCGCGCCATCCCAAAGGTCCGTCGTCGCGATCTCCGCAGCTTTGCCGTCGACGGTGTCGGGTGGGGCTACGAGGCCGGTACTGGTCGACTGGCACCGCGGCTTCTGCGCCTGTCGAACTGTCTCGATGATGACGGCATCTGGACTGGGGTCCAGCGCGACCGAATCCTGACCTGGGACGGAATGATCAAGCCGTCGGCCGGCCTGAACATGCGCGCCGCGGGTCAACCCGTACCGATGGAAATTGGACGCTACTGGGAGCGTCAGATCAGGCGCCGCATCGAA
>WNGF01023675.1_pt1 | contig 14026 bp, 17 predicted proteins | sample 5400641 | NCBI WGS metagenome assembly WNGF01 (sample SAMN13153371, study PRJNA577476) | soil metagenome | isolation source: 80 cm soil or saprolite under grassland replicate 2 | place: USA:California | collected 2016-06-15
CAGGCATGTGATTCCAAAACTTGTCTTTCGCCAAAAATCATTGATTTTGTTATTCAGATAGAGGTAATCAATTAATACGATTGGAAGAAGACATTCTGTACAAAATAACGTGCACACCGGAATGCTGGCCCCATCGCTGACTTAAGATTGATACAAAGGTTTTATGTGTTGGCATCTTAAGCCTTTCGTTTAATGACTGCGCAAGATGCAGTGCACCCGCCAACACCTCAATCTTGCGCTAACGAAGGGCTAGCGGGGGAACCAGTGCAGCATGACGCGCTATTGTACTTATTGCTTTGTCGAGGCTTTATTCTTTAGATGCCGCACAGTCGTGGCTATTCTCAAGGCTATGGACAGACTGTGCGGAGAAGAAAAAGCTTTGCTGTGAAGACCCCGTGGAGACTGAACTGCCAACAAATAATTCCTTTATAATTTTTCCGGCAGACGCTGAATCAAGTTTAGTATGACGGAGAGCTGACGGTTGCATGAAGGCTTCGTTTGTTCTTACTCTAAGTTCTGAACTTTATGCAGTGCACGTCACCGTGAGTTTATTTATTCGCTTATTTATTATTTTTTATTTGTGCTCATGAATGCAAGCATTTCAGGGTCTCTTGTAGTGCTCCAATAATTCTAACTTGAAAATTGAAAGAAAATATTTTGCCAGGAGATGCTGAAACTAGTTCAGCATGACGGCAGCATGACATAAGATGCAAAAGTTAAGTTTGCAATAGATGCCTTCTTTCTGAGTTTTTCATCCTGTTGATAATTTAATGTGTTTTACTCTCAGCTCATAAGGTTTGTAAAGTGCTGCTGGCTTCTGTAGAAAATCATTTAATCCCTGTTTGCTAATGACCAGCATTCTGTGGACAGGCGGATACTAATCATTCAAGTTTATAATAAAAATTGCTTTTCATTATCTGCAACCCTTTTAGGAATCAAGCGTATCTATATATTATAAGAGATCGAAAGGAAACAAATCTCTTGTCCCCGAAAATGTTTTTCATAGATTGAGCAAGTTGTACAGAATAAGAAAAAACGTTTAACCGGTTTGGAAAACATTACACGCATCATAAAAGCTTGTATTGAGAAAGACCATAAATGTCAAAAGATAATTTATGAGCATTATCGTGGCTATGCTTTAAAGATCGTATTCAGGTATATCTACAGGCATGAAGAGGCTGTTGATGTAGTGAATGATGGATTTGTAAAGATGTTTAATCACTTTGACAAATTTGAAACAGGTGATGATGCAGATAATGAAAAAATATTAATGGCATGGATGAAAAAGATTATGATAAATGTTTCTATTGATCAATTACGCAGGGGAGAGATGCTTCCTGAAACTGGCAGCATACCAGATCATGTTTGGGAGAGGAGTGACAATAATCATAATGCAGACAAGAAAATGTTATATAATGATTTAGTGGTAATGATCAAGGAACTGCCTCCCGATTACCGTATTGTTTTTAACCTGTACGTAATTGATGGCTATACACACAGTGAAATAGCTGATATGATCGGTACAACTATTGGCACCTCAAAATCAAGCCTGTCAAGGGCAAGAGCCCTATTGCAAAAAAGAATTAGAAAAATGGAGGATTCTCTTTTATGCAGGATATAGAAAAAAATATGGATGATCTGTTTCGTAAAGCTGTAGATAATTATCAGCTTAAACCCGGTGAAAGTAATTGGGATAAAATTCTTCCTCAGTTATCATCTAATACTATTACTCCTCCTGCATCAAAGAAAACAAATAATGTAAAAAAATATTTCATGCTGCTGCTTCTTTTCTCGTTTCTCTTTACAGCAGGACTTTTTACAAAATATATTGTGTATAAAGATGCAGCAACAGATTTGCATAAGCCATCAAAGAGTGAAATAAATAATTCAGATAAAGAGTTAGACAATATTAATAAAGAAACAAATAGTGCTTATAAAAAACAAAGTGAAGAAAAACAATCAACCTCTAAAAAAGATTATTCATTAAAGCAATTTCAGCGACAGATAAGTAATAACTCATTATTTATAAAAAAAATTAATAGCAACGATGCTTTGACAGATGTAATGAATGAAATTAATATACGTCCTAAAGCTGCGCCAATTTTTGAAGATCGTACAAGTAAAAAATCATCAGAATTGACCAATCAAAATAATTTAGAAACAACAACACAAAACAAATCTTCAATTGAAGAGAAAGCAAACGCAAGTGACAGCTTAAATAATATTGCAATAAAATTAAATCCGGCGCAAAAGCAACATGGCATTTATTTCGGCGCTGCAACAGGTGCATCATTCAATTCAGTAAAATACCAGCGTTTTAGAAAACCGGGATTTGATATTGGTGTAATTGCCGGTTATCAAATAAATAATAAAGTGTCTGTTGAAACAGGATTATTTTTTAGCAAAAAATATTATTACACAAATGGAAAATATTTCAGCATGGATAAAGTTGGTTCATCCATGCCACCAGAAATGAAAATACTAAGTCTCAAAGGAAGCAGTACAGTTTTTGAAGCTCCCCTGAAGTTTAAATACAATATCTTCAACAAAAAGAAAACTGTTTCTGCATCGGCGGGAATATCTTCTTATTTATTGACAAACGAAAAAAATAATTATCTAACATCAATGAATGGAACAAGAGAAAATATCATAAGCTCCTATGAAAATTCTTCCAGATACTTTGCTGCAGCACTTGATTTTAGTTTAAGCTATGAATATAAATTTCGTAACAACAAAAACATAAGAATAGAGCCTTATATACAAATTCCACTGAAAGGAATTGGCATGGGCACACTTCCGGTAATGGGTGCTGGCCTACATTTTGGCTTTACAGTTTTCCCTCGGCGATAAAATAAAACAAGAGTAGTTATTAGAAATAATTTTTTCAGTGAAACACTGAGCAGGAAAACTATTGCCCAAAATTGTTAGGTGTAATCAATAGCAGTAATCTATTATTAAAAAATAAAAATCAACGATTATGAAACAAACAAATTTAGTATGCACAATTCTCGCTTTATGCTTAATTGCATTAAGCGCTTGCAGAAAAGATAATATCGAGGCAACATCTGCAAACAGTTCAACGGAAAACAGTTTATCACAAGACCTTACTTCGGAGCAAGGCGCTGTAGTTACAATGGACAATGCGTGGAAGGCTAACCACGTTATCGTATTCAAACGTGCTGCAAATGGCTCTTTATCCGGTCCTGCGGTTTTTCCAACAGGTGGCAGAGGCACAGGCGCAGGGCTTGGCTCGCAAGGAGCTATAGCAGCAGATGATCATCTCCTCTTTGTTTGCAATGCGGGAAGCAATGAAATAACGGTGTTTAGAATAAATGGTATGTCATTAATACGGGTTGATAAAGTTTCATCGTATGGAATAATGCCAATCAGTCTTACCGTTCATGATAATTTCCTGTATGTATTGAATGCAGGTGGAAGTGGCAATATCAGTGGCTTTCGCATTCACGATGATGGGCACTTGAGTCATATACTTCATCCAACACGAAAATTAAGCACTGATACTTCCGGTCCTGCACAAATAGAATTTAATCATGCAGGCACTCAATTGGTAGTGACAGAAAAAATGACTAATCGCATTCTCACATATTCCGTACATGCAAACGGATTAACTGATCCTTTCGTTGTGCATCATTCTGCTGGTGCCACACCCTTTGGTTTTGAATTTGGAAAACAAAATGAGCTTATTGTATCTGATGCATTTGGCGGTGCGGTAAATGCAAGTGCGTTGAGTTCTTATAAATTAAATAACAATGGTAATTTAAGTCTTATCGCGGGTCCGGTTGCCACTCACCAAACAGCAGCATGCTGGGTAGCGGTTACAAAGGATGGACGTTATTGCTATACTACAAATACAGGAAGTAACAGTATATCAGGATACAGAATCACTGATGAGGGTGCATTAAAATTAATTGATGCAAATGGGGTTACCGCAGCAACAGGTTCAACGCCAATTGATATGGCGCTAAGCAGGGAATCGCAGTATTTATATGCACTCAGCGAAGGCTCTGGTTCTATCAGTGCATACAAAGTGAATAACAATGGAGGGCTTACTTCAATAGGTGAAGTGAACGGCATTCCGACAAGTGCCTCTGGAATGGCAGCGAGGTAAGTTGATTGGTTGAGTAGTTGATTGGTTGAGTAGTTGATTGGTTGAGTAGTTGATTGTTTTGAGTAGTTGATTGGTTGAGAAGTTAGTTGACTAAGATGTTTACTTATCAACATTTTAACCATTCAACTATTTAACTTCAATGAATACTTATCAACATTTCAACTACTCAACTATCCAACTTCATCGGTCCAATTGAATTCACTTCGCGCTAACGGGGGGTGTTGTAAGCGGTACCTAATTCAACAGGTTTTCAAAATGTTCTATCACCTGTATGGCTTGTTCTTTTTTTTTACTGAGGGGAAATCTTCTAAAAATTCATTTAAAGAATGTCCTGCTTTTAAATAATCGAAAAGATTTTTTACCGGAACTCTCGTATTGGTGAAAACAGGCTCACCGCTTTGAATATTTTGTGATATGGTAACAGGAACTGGTTGCAGCTTTTGTTCTTTGAACCTGCCTGCCGGTAGGCAAGTGCCGCAATGTCCTCTGCTAAACACAAAGCTTTGGGAGAGACATTGCGGAGAAGGTAAAAATTCATACATCAAAAATTAGATTACATCCATAACAATCCGGTTGTTGCTGGTTATGTAGATAAACCAGAAGAATATTTGTACAACAGCGCAAGAGATTATTATGGAACTGCTAAAGGTTTGTTGAATGTTATTTTGGTTGCTCCGTTATTAATTACGTACTAAATATTCGAATTACAATCGCTGCCGCTGGCTTAAGATTGAGGCGCAGGTTATGAGCGTTGGCATCTTAAGCCTTCGCTTCGTTAATCCGCACAAGATGCTATGCACAAAGCAACGCCTCAGTTTTGCACTATCGATTGGTTTCAGTTGCTTAAAAAATCAACTATTTCATTAAAGGATAAATTTTTGTTTGTTTCACATGAACGAATAAATGATAGCCTAATGTCATTTATGAATAAAGGCACAATAGCTGATAATTTTATTCTGCTATACTCATTGACCCTTCCACTGTGAAGTTCAGCATTCCGATATTCATATAATTCCAGAATTAAAGATTTAAAATAATGTCTCCATTTTTCTTTCTGAGGATTCGAAGTAAAATGTTTCAAGTAAGTGATTAAATCTTTAAAAAAAACACTTTTAATTTTATCCGGTAAGAGACAATATCAAAATTAAAATTTCTCTCACCAATAATTTGTTCATGGATAGTAAATATATCTTTTTTACTAAGACCTATTTCATCTTCCCTTATATGAAACGGTGTTATAAGTAAACCGATATTGAATAAAAAATCATGTTTTAATTCACCGAGTTGCTTTAAAAGAATTTGCTCACTTTTCTTTTTTATGTCTTCGATTTCTTTGACCTCAAACCAAAACATATTCTCAAGATATTGCCAATAAGAAGAAATCTCATCATTGACATGAGCCTTTAAAAAAATTCTTTCGTTGTGTAAAATCTGATTTTTTGCGGGAGAACCACTATCTTTTAATTTTTCAAATGGATTATTTTTTGCTGAATTATATTCATTAGAATCAATACGAGTATGTTTAATCTCATGAATACTTACGCTTGACCACCAATCATCTTCCTTAAATTGTTCCGAGAATAAATAGTGATTAGCATTTAGAGTTAGACCAGCATTTAAATATCCATTCAATTGTAAAAGTTCTTCGTTAACGATTTTTATGCCAATATCTTTTGTGGCATTTTTGTCTTCATAGTATAAATTTACATAAGCAAGTAATTTATTCTTGCCAAAAAATTTTGGATAAACCTTAAAAGTTTTTTCTTCATCCTCCTCTAATACACTTTGTTTTAATTTTTGTAACAAAGTATGGTCAGGAGAAATAAAAGTTACTTTATCAAATGTGATTTGAAAATTCTCTTTTATCTCATCATCTAGAATACAATCTTCAATGGCATACATGAAATATCCTTTTTGAATTTTTGGTGTGTTCATCAAATTTCTTAAACCTTCAAATTGTTTCCTAAAATCTCTATTGTTAAGAAATTCTTGCGCCGCTTCTCTAAATGACTCATGTTTGTTTCTTTGTAAAATCTCATGCGGGAAAGGAAAATCATATATATTTAAGGAGACCACTCTGTCAATATATTTATTTACCGACTCTTTAGTATGACCATTCAATCTGAATTGAGACACTAAAATCTGGGTACAATATTGTATTTCTGTTTTATGATTTGCAAGCGGATGTGGGCATATCATATAACTTAGCAAGGCTGCAAAATTTTCATCGAATAATTTTTCTTCATATTCACTTCTCAAAATTTTAAGAGAATTTAAAAAATTGTTATTCTGTTTAATCCAAATAACTTTTTCTTTTGATTCTTTATTGTGAGAATATAATGCATACTCATTTTCAATTTCTTTTAAGGTAACAGACCTATCAACATGAGGATTTTTATAAAAATTAAACAACTGCATGAAATAATTTTGAATGTAAACGGGACATCTTTCAAGATTGTTTTCTATTTGAAATATTATTTTATCTGTTAAAGAATGTGGATTGTCAAAAAGTAACTCCGGCAGCTTGCCCAAATACTCATTAGCGAATAAGAAATAATCTGCAAAAAATCTCATTTTTTCTTGCAGATTCAAATCTGGATTTTTCAAAAAGTTCAATTTCATTTTTTATTTTCCTCCATAATCTTTATCTCCTCACATCTAAATCAAAAGAAGAGTATAATTGTTTATCGCGATAAAATTATCTCTTATTTTAATTGTTTAATTTCCCAAATATTTATTATAATTTTCTTCTCTAAAATTTTTATTGATGCCAATTGAAGAATCCGTAAACCTCTCACAAATTATCAACCGATTAAAGGTAATTGATACGTTGATTGCTTTAGAGGAAGAGGAAGAAATTAATACGCATATCAGTAAGTTGAAGCGTTGAAGCAGTCATATTTGAATGGTGAATTAGAGAATATAATTGTCTTGTTGCAAGGAAAAGCTTACGGTGAAGCAAGGGTCGCTATTGAAAGATTTATTAACAACAATAAACAAAAAGCCTTAAACACCGATTCTGAAATTGAAGCTCTGAAGCTTGAAGCAAAAAGATTAGAAGCAGAAGTAAGTTCTTTGTCAAACGAGAAAGCAGATTTAGAAAAACTTATTCACTCCCTAAGCTCTCCGTAGTGTTTCGCAGGACACTACGGAGTAAAAATGGAAAGCCAGTCTCCGACTGGAGTTTAAGAACGTAAAGTATATGCCGCAGTTAAATGTTCAATTGGTAACAAACCCTTCATGCCATAATAATCTCTTGCACTGCCTAGTAAATAATCTTCCGGCTTTTCTACGATTCCTGCCTTTACCGGATTGTTATGAATGTAATTAAGTTTCTCTAAAGTAAATGATGCAGTAGTCAATCGTATTGGATGATTATCCTGCTGCCAAAACTGAAAATCTTTATTTCTGCTATTTCTTTCTCCTGCCTTTTTAAAAATCCAAAGCATCCAGTTTCTTCTGCTTTCTTCTTTATTTTGTTCAATGGCATCGGTTATAGTTGAAGAAGTAAATTTTTTGAAATCTCTTAATGTACCTGAAAGATCACCTTTTGATGATTGAGCTATAAGATGAATATGGTTTGTCATAATGCACCATGCAAAAAGTTTTAATTGTTTTTGTTCAATACAAAACTTCAAGCTGTCAAGTACAATATCCACATAAATTTTTCTGCTGAAAACATCTACCCATTCTACTACAGCAAAGGTGAGATAATACACTCCAAATTCGTCTCTTATTTTATAACCATCGTCTTTCATACAGTAATTTACTTTGGTATAAAAATAAACTTTTGGACATAGTGCTCCGCATTTGTTTTTCAAATTCCAGTCGCAGACTGGTTTTCATTTATATCCGTAGTCGCAGACATACGGATAGCAGGGCACAACGTTAGCGAGACACATGGATAGCGACAGATTGCTTGCAACAGACTACGAGGAGCGGGGCTTAATAAATATTTTGCCAGGAGACGCTGAAACGAGTTCGGCATGACGGCAGCATGATGCGTTATTTTGTTCTTTGAATGCCGCACAGTCGTGGCTATTCTCAAGGCTATGGACAGACTGTGCGGAGAAGGAAAAATATTCTTGCTAAATGAATTCAACGTGAAAACATTCTTCTAAAAATTTAATAGTAGTAGGTTGATTTTCTAAACTGCATCGTGTAAGTTGATTTGCAAAAAGTCCATAATTTTTTTTCCAAAAAGCATTTTTGATGTCAACTGTTTTAAGCCAATCGACCCTTATTACATATTCTGAATTTTCATTTTCAGAATTATCAAATAATCGTTCATTTATGTAAGGCAGCCCCCTTAATGTTTTACCATTATACAAGAAGTTATTAATAGGTACGGCTGTATTTAAAACTTTCCCAACACCAACATAACCTTCATCTGTTATAAAGGCAGCAATAATGTCACCAATTGCTAATTTTTCAAAAGGCTTACTATATTTGCGACCCTGTCCAGCTGAAAGAAAACCATATTCAATACAGGCATTCCATCGCCTTCTTCCCACCCGTTTTGGACTAGGGGTGAAGTGACCGACGTTTACAAAACTGATAGATCTTGGCACTTGAATTTTCATGAAATCGGTATTCATAATTTTTGATGATTGTTTTTTATTACAGATGATTTTTTTACTTTAATTAATAGGAGAATTTACTCTGTTAAAATTGACCGCCTTTTTCTTTACATTATTAATCTACCTACAAGATTAACAAGGAGCAGGGTGCTTTGTAAGAATTGAAATTATCTTCTTCTCCTTCTGTATTTCCATTTATATTCTTCCGGTACTTTGTTACTTACAATTTCTATTCCGCTATTAATAAGTATTTGCTCAATTATATTTTCTGAACAATCAAATTGTAAAGCCAAATCCTTTATTTCAATTCCTTTGAAGTATCTCCTTTTTACTTCCTCTTTTCTTTCACTTGAAAAGTAATTTCTGGTACCGGGATTTTTTTGGGATACCTTATTCTTATAATTGTTTAAAACTTCAAGTATATCATCAAGAATAGAAAGGTTAATTTTTATTTTTTGAGTTTGACAGTTATCATGAACATGTATATCTTGTTGTATAGCTATGTAGTATTCTCCATAATGATGTTTTATCAAATCGATTAAAAAGGAGCTTTTGTCATACTCAAGCAATGTTGTTTGTAGAATTTCTTCCATGGGGTACTTTTCTTAAATATACACTTTTAGCGTCAGTTTTTTTAAAACATGTTTTGCCAAGAGATGCTGAAACCAGTTCAGCATGACGCGCTATTGTACTTATTGCTTTGTTGTAACTTTTGGTGTTTGAATGCCACAGGGTCGCACCCATTGCACAAAAGCTTTGCTGTGAAGACCCTGTGGAGACTGAAAACTCAAACACATCACTTTTTGAAAGGCTCTGCAGAGAAGTAATAACTTTATTCAAACCCGGGTACTTAGCCCCACTTTTTGCCTAGTTCTTCCAGTCCTGCCTTGCCCAGATCTTCTGGAGACATTACAATATGGAACTCCACATCCCCATTAAACTTAAGGAACCATGGCTCTGCCAGTGAAGGTATCTTTGAAGGGTCATCCATGTTTACGATCAGAATGGCTCCACGCTTACCGTTCATTTCGGTAAAATAAGCCGCTTCTGGCTTTATATCTTCCAGTATTTGCTGCATGATTTGCCCGGCTGTTCCATTTCTTACAGCTGCATTAAATGCTTCATGCGGAAGAGAAACTTTCATTAGAAATCGCATAAAAATCTCCTTTTGGTTTTTAAAAATTAAAAAAAGAATTATTAAAAAAGAAAATAAATCAGGTACGATGAAGAATATGTTTAAAGATACGTAAAGGGGAATGGAGCAGATTTTTTAATTTATTAGCAAATGCACAGGAAACAAAGGGTTGTTTCTAACCAAAAAAATAATCCTTAAGTTTTGAATCCTGAATTTATTTTAGGGTCTCTTGTAGTGCTTGATAAATGTTTTGCCAGGGGATGCAATTGTACTTATTGCTTGTAAATGATCCGGTATATTCCAACACGTTTAAATTTTTTGCACCCCCTTTTTAAAAATAATTATGTTTTTAGTGCAAGTATTTCTACGTTTTATTTACAAGTTTTTTTACGTATGCTCTTGCAGTTAATACGCTTTATCAGTAGAATTGCCTGATTTTTAAAACACGATAATCCTCTCTTGTTTCTGCCTTTTTATAAGCACAACTTTGTACGAAACGACAATTTTTTTCATGCCAAGGCCGATTGTGTACAGCATTTGAAAAAACTTTATACCGTCAAATTCATGAACGAAACAACAATTCAAAACAATTATTTCTATCTCCGGATAATACCCGGAACAAAACTTTACAAATGAAAAAGATAATTTTTGCCACTTTCTTATTAGTTGCTCTAAGCATCGCTTCTTTTGCTGGCGGAAATGAGGCTGACAAAAAACTACTAAGCGATCTTACAATGGCTCTTAAAAACTCAACACAGGTGGCACGGTCAAGCACAGCTGATTACACCAAGGCAACATACAGCTTTAATGGTAAGACAGTGTCTGCTTTTTACAGTCCAGAAGATAATTCATTAATTGGCTTCAGTATTCATGTAGTTGGTAATGATTTGCCGCAGGATATAGTAAATGCCATTCAAAAGAAATATAACGGCTGGAAAATTATTGATGCTATTTATTTTATTGATAAAAATGCCAATGGCAATTATTTTGCGCAGGTACAGAAGGGAAAAAGCAATCTTGCACTTAAGGTGTATGCAAATGGTAAAGTAGGTATTTACAGAAGAATGCCCTCAGAATAAATCAGGCAATAGAATAAAAATGATTACTACTTCCACACTTCCCATGGATTATTCAGATTAAACTCACGCTACCGGCTTATAGCCGGTAGTCGTGCTTTGGGGTTCTCGCAAAGTCTCTTTAAAGGCAACGTGCATAGGAAGCGACTTTGCGGCACTTGCTATCGGCTGGCAGGTTTTCGTTATTTCGTCAAATCAATATCCTCAAGTTCCATATAGCTTGTTACTGGATAGACGCTTTGTTCACCTGTTATATAAAACTTTGCAGAGCTATGAACGGGGGTCTTCAACTAAGGAAATATTTAGTTCAATTTTCAACTTAATTCACGGCTAATAAATTGTTCTAATCTCTTACAATATTATCTCTTGATACTTCTTTCCACGAACTGCAACCTGCAAGTCCAAGGGTTAGATCCACATCCGCAAGTAAATTTCCGACAACTTCTTTCACGCCTTGTTCACCTGCGATTGCTAATCCATAAGCGTAAGGTCTTGCAACCAACACCGCTTTTGCACCTAAAGCCATTGCTTTGAATACATCAGCCCCGCGACGAATACCGCTGTCAAATAAAATTGTTGTTTTATCACCAACTGTATCGGCAATTGATGCAAGCGTATCAAGCGAACCAATTCCACCATCCAATTGTCTTCCACCATGATTAGAAACCACAATTCCATCTGCACCGTAATCTATTGCTTTTTTTGCATCATCAGGATGTAGAATGCCTTTGAGTATTACGGGTAACCTGGTAGCGTTTCTTATAATTGCAAGATCATTCCAGGTAAGTGCAGGATTGGCAAACAAGTTTGCGAAATGCATGATCGCCTGCATCTTATTTTTTTGAGGATCATCTACTGCAGCAAGAAAAACAGGATCGGTAAAATAATTGATTAATCCATCACCGTATAAGAAAGGTAAGTAAGCAAGTTTAAGATCCCGTTCGCGCCATGCAAATATGCGTGTGTCAAGCGTTACGACTATAGCAGTATAACCTGCTTTTTCTGCGCGACTAATTAGACTTCGTGTAAAGTCATGATCACGCCCCCAATATAATTGAAACCAATGTGGATGATTACCACAAACATTACCAATCTCTTCCAACGATTTTGACGATACCGTACTTACTATTTGCGGTACTTGTAAAGACATTGCAGCACGTGCGACTGCTATTTCAGCATCAGGGTGTGCAATGCCCAACACGCCAATAGGTGCAAGCAAAACAGGTGTTGAAAATTTTGCATCGAACAATTGCACTTCAATGCTTCGTTGTGACACATCATTTAACATCCGTGGTACGATCTTCCATTTATTAAAAGCTTCTTTGTTATTCTGGATTGTAGTTTCACCACCGGCGCCTCCCGCAATATATGCGAATGCTTCAGGCTTCATGACTCCCTGTGCTTTTTGTTCAAGTTCCTCGAACGAAACAGGTAGTTGTGGTTTTATATTTTGCATGCCCCTCATGTAGATCTGCAATTGGTATTGCATTCCACCGGATGCCTGGGTAAGTGCAAAGCTCATAGTGAAATGATTTAAGAATTAAATTCAGGACTCCTAACCTATACTAATAAAATTAATGGTTAGTGGACATACTTCGCAATAATTATTTACAGTATTTTTTTGGCAATAAAATTTTTTATACAATTGATATTGCTATGTCCTCATTATACGCGATAGGAATTTCACGATACCGCAAATGTGAGGTAATACACTCCGAATTCATCTCTATTTTATAACCATCATCTTTCATACAGCAGTTTTTGCTTTTGTATAAAAATAGGCTAATGGGAAATGTTGCCGGGCATTTGTTTTTTCAAAGTCCAGTCGGGAGACTGGCTTTCATTTGCATCCGTAGTCGCAGACATACAGGTAGCATCAGCTTTTAAGTTTTGCTGAAAATTGCATACCACGAAGAGCAGGGGAGAACGCATGACGTACCATTGCACCTATTGTTTTGTTGTAACTTTTGTTCTTTGAACCTGCCTGCCGGTAGGCAAGTGCCGCAATGTCCTCTGCTTAAACACAAAGCTTTGGGAGAGACACTGCGGAGAAGGTAAAATTGAAAGAAAATGTTTTGACAGGAGATGCTGAAACCAGTTCAGCATGACGGCATATTCGCTTACGCATAATGCAAGCATTTCGGAGCCTCTTGTTGTAAATGGATAATAAATTCGTTTTTTATGGGTGTTGGGCTGGACTCTCCGCCTTTCGTGATACAAAGTAAAGATCATTTGCAGCATATTCAATCACATGAAAAGCATTTTAATCAAATGTTGAGAGCTATTTAAGTATAGGATTAAAGCCTTCTGAAAATGACCATATTGTTATCCTGTTTTTTAATTTTAGTACTTCGTCCTGAAGTTGTTTTAATATCTCTTGTTATTCTTTTTATGTTTTATCAAGAGATGCTGAAACCAGTTCAGCATGACGCGCCATTGTATTTATTGCTTTATTGAATTTTTATTCTTTCTATGCCAGTTACAATCTGGCTTTTTTATTTGTATCCTTTATTATGCTAAAACTCATCTTTCATTTGCTTTGTTGAAACTTGGCCACTACAAGCTGGGACTACCCTCTGTTATACACAAGTCTTTGGGTGAGATATTACGGGGAAGGGAAAAAGAGTTTATATATTTGAATAATTAAGACTAACGAACTATATATTTTCGCTCCAAAAAATAAAGAATATTATAAAATACTTGAGATGAGTTACAAAACAAAAAATTTTGAGGGAAGCAAATACTTTTCTGAATTAAGTGAGGAGGATAAACAATTATTTCGGAGTTATTTTTATGCCGAGGAATATGATTACGCATGTACTGAAGAAGATGAGCTTGTTGAAGAAAATATAAGAGAGTTTGCTGTAAATATTACTCCTAAATTATTGATTATAATAAGTGGCCTCTATATTTATGTGAGAGTACCTAATCACATTATTAATGGAAAATGGAATCCTGATCCTTCTTTCTTCTATGTTTTAGTTAGTTACTTAATTATGTGGCTATCCTTTCGTGTTTTAGGAGAAATAGCATATAAAAAATCTAAAGAATGGCAAAAAATAAAAAAAATTATTCAAAGAAACCGGCATTAAAAACAAGAACTAAA
>WNGF01006827.1_pt1 | contig 14021 bp, 12 predicted proteins | sample 5400641 | NCBI WGS metagenome assembly WNGF01 (sample SAMN13153371, study PRJNA577476) | soil metagenome | isolation source: 80 cm soil or saprolite under grassland replicate 2 | place: USA:California | collected 2016-06-15
TCGCGAGTCATCCGCGCGTGCGGGCCTTCATCGACCGGACTCTCGCCGAGGGGCGCGAGCGCGGCCACGTGAGCACCCTCCTCGGGCGCCGCCGCTACCTGCCGGACCTCGCGAGCGGCAACCCGGTCGCCCGCAACGCCGCCGAGCGCATGGCCATGAACGCGCCCGTCCAGGGCACGGCCAGCGACATGATCAAGATCGCGATGGTGCGCGTGCAAGCGGCGCTCGTCGCGCGCGGGCTGCGCGCGCGGATGCTGCTGCAGGTCCACGACGAGCTCCTCTTCGAGGCCCCGCCGGACGAAGTCGGCGCAGTCGAGGCGCTCGCCCGAGAGATCATGGCCTCGGCCCTGCCGCTGAAGGTTCCCGTCGTGGTCGACGTGAAGACGGGCGGTGACTGGGCGGAGGTATGAGCGCCCCGCGGAGGTTTCTGCTCGTTGGACTCACCGGCGGCATCGCGACGGGGAAGAGCACGGTCTCGGAGATCCTCCGGGAGCTCGGCTGCGAGATCATCGACGCCGATCGACTCGCCCGTGACGTGGTCGAGCCGGAGCAGCCGGCCTGGAAGCAGATCGTGGCGGAGTTCGGCGGCGGCGTCGTGACCGCCGAGGGCGCGCTGGATCGGAAGAAGCTCGGCGCGATCGTCTTCGCCGATCCCGAGCGGCGCAAGCGGCTCGAGGCGATCACCCATCCCGCGATCCGCGCCCGGTTCCAGGCGCGTCTCGACGAGCTGGCCGCGCAGGGGTTCGCGGGCATCGTGGTCTTCGACGCGCCCGTGATGATCGAGAGCGGCAACTACAAGAATATGGACCGCCTCGTGGTCGTCGTCACGGACGACGCGACCCAGGCGGCGCGGCTCCAGGAACGCGACGGCACCGACGAGGTGGAGGGCCGGCGGAAGATCGCCAGCCAGATGCCGCTTGCCGAGAAGGCCAAGCTGGCGGACTACGTCATCAACAACTCCGGCGCTCGCGAGGTCACCGCCGCCGAGGTGCGGCGCGTCTTCGCGGCGCTCATGGCCGACCTCAAGGCGCGCGCGGCGCTGTAGCTGTAGGGGATCGGGACGGATCATGACGAAGCGTCAGGCGCTCGGCCAGCACTTTCTCCGCGATGGGTCGATTGCCCGCGAGATCGTGGATCTCGTCAGGCCGACGGAGCGCGACCTCGTCGTCGAGATCGGGCCCGGGGAGGGCGCGCTGACCAGCATTCTGGCCGGCCGCGCCGGGCGCGTCGTCGCGCTGGAGATCGATCGAGCCCTCGGCGGGGCGTTGCGGGCCCGGCTGCCCGCCGTGGAAGTCCTCGACGCCGACGCGCGGACGTGGGACTACACAAGGCTCGTGGCGCCGGCCGGCGGGCGGGTGCTGATCGTCGGCAACCTTCCCTACAGTGTCGGCAAACCGATCCTCATGGCGCTGATCGGGGCCCGCGCCGCGATTCACGAGATGGCCCTGATGCTCCAGCGCGAGGTCGCCGAGCGCGTCGCGGCCTCGCCCGGGGGCAAGACCTACGGAAGCCTTTCAATATTCACCCAGCTCCACTGCGACGTGCGCGTGGCGCTTCGCGTGCCCCCCGGCGCGTTTCGCCCGCCCCCGAAAGTGGAGTCGGCGGTGCTGCATCTGTGCATGCTGCGCGAGCCGCGTGTTCCGCTGGCCGACGCGCGGCGCTTCGAGACCGTCGTCCGGGCGGCGTTCGCCCAGCGGCGGAAGATGCTGTCGAACGCGCTGGTGGCGGGGCTCGGTCTTCCCCTGGATGCCGTTCGCCGGGCGGCGACCGGGGCCGGGGTGGACCCGGCGCGGCGGGCCGAGACGCTCACCCTTGCCGAGTTCGCGGAGCTGACGGCCCGGCTCGAGGCCACCCGGGCCGCGGCGTCCGGAAATCCCTATCGGAGTTGAATTTGCGGCCCTGGCCCTCCCTCGTTATTATGGATGCAATGCAGACGCGCGTCGTGATGGCGGCGGTGCTGCTCACGGCAAGCCTGACCGGGCTTGCGGTGTCCGCGTATCTCTATGTGTGGCCCGGCGCGGCTCGCGCGCCCAGATGGCTTCCGGCGCCGGTGCCCGAAGCTATCGTCCTGCGCCCCATGTTTCCGATCACGACCCGCGGAGTCGAGGTGAGGCGGGGGGACACCCTCGCGCGCACGCTCGCGCGCGGAGGTATCGAGGCCCGCGCCGCCAACGAGCTCGCCGGACAGTTCGGGAGAAACGGCGCGGACCTCCGGAAACTCCGGCCAGGCGCCGCAGTCGAGATCATCTCGAATTTCCGGAACGAGCCCATCCTCGTCCGCTATGAGGCGAGCCCGTGGCTGTCGTTCGCCGCCCGCGCCGTGCGCGGCGGCTGGCAGGTGGGCCGTGCCGAGACCGTTCCCGACGTTCGGGTGGAGGCGGTAACCGGCGTGGTGCAGCGCTCACTCTTCGACGCGGTCGAGCGGACCGGCGAGTCGGCCCGGCTCGTGCTCGAGCTGGTCGAGATTTTCTCCTCGGACTTCGACTTCACCGCCGACACGCGCGCCGGGGACCGCTTTCGTCTCCTGGTCGAGAAGCGCTACGCGGGTGACGACTTCGTCGACTACGGCCGGATCCTCGTCGCCCAATACGCGAGCGGGGGCAAGACGCTCACCGGCGTCGGGCTCGAGCGGGCGGCGCGCTACGGACACTACGACCTGGCCGGCCAGTCGCTCCGGAAGAGCTTCCTCAAGTCGCCGCTCGAGTTCTCCCGAGTCACCTCGGGCTTCACCTACGCGCGGCCGCACCCGATCCTCGGCGGGGTGCGTCCCCATCTCGCGATCGACTACGGAGCGCCGGTCGGCACGCCGGTGCGCGCCGTCGCGGACGGCGTCGTCGTCCATGCCGGATGGAACGGCGGCAACGGCATCCAGGTCCATCTCCGGCATCGGTCGGGCTACGAGACCCAGTACAACCATCTCTCTCGGATCAGCGAAGGGCTCCGGCCCGGTGTGCGCGTCCGGCAGAAGCAGATCATCGGCAATGTCGGCGCCACCGGGCTCGCGACGGGGCCCCACCTCGACTACCGCGTCGCGCGCAACGGCACGTTCGTGAACCCGCTCGGTGAGAAGTTCATCCCCGGCGAGCCGATCCCGGCGGCGGCCCGTCCCGACTTCCAGCGCCACGCGCGGGAGCTCCTCGCGCGCCTCGAGGCCACGGCTCCCTTCTAGTTGGACACGGGGGGCGCGCGCCGCTCCCCGTGTGAGCGCCCAAAGCCACTGTGCCGATGAACGAGCGTCGGTCAGTCACTGGATGATCTCATCGGCACGCACCAGCAGTGATTGCGGGATCGTCAGCCCAAACGCCTTCGCAGTCCTGAGGTTGATCACCATGTCGAACTTCGTCGGTTGCTCGACGGGGAGGTCGCTGGGCTTGGAGCCCTTGAGGATCCTGTCCACGTACACGGCGGCGCGCCGGTACATCTCGGGGACGCTGCCGCCGTAGAACATGAGGCCCCCGGCGTCCACGAACTCCCTGCCCGGATACATGGAGAGCAGGCGGTGTTTCGCGACGAAGTCGACGATGCGTGTGCTGTAGGAGGCGATGAGTGGGTCGGCCGTCGTCATGAGCGCGTCGGGTCGCTTCCCCGCGATCGCCGCGAAGACGGGCTCCAAATCGTGCGGACCCCGGAGCTTGTGAGGCTCGAGCCTGACACCCAGGGGGGTGGCCCACCGCTGCGTCTCTTTGAGGGCCAAGACGCTCCCGGGATTGTCGGGGTTGTAGATCAACGCGACACGCGAGAGCCTCGGATGGGCCTCCCGGAGCAGCTCTAACCGCTTCCCATACTCAGGGCCGATGAAGGCGACCCCGGTCAGGTTGCCCCCGGGGCGCGGGTAGCTCGCGACGAGGCCCGACTGATCGGGGAATGCGACATTCGCAAACACGATCGGGATCGTCGTCGTCGCTTGCTTGGCCGCTCCGGAGGCTAGCGAGCCCGCAGTGCAGAGGACGTCCACCGGGAGACGAACCAGCTCAGCGGCGAGCTGGGGAAGGCGCTCGCTGCGCCCCTCGGCCCAGCGGGCCTCGATGGTGATGTTCTGACCTTCGGCGTAACCGACCTCGCGCAATCCAGCCCGAAGGGCCTCCAGGTTGGAGAGGTCGTTGGCGGCGGAGGCGGGTGATAGCCATCCGATCAGGTGCATACGCTTGGCCTTCTGCGCGTCGGCTGAGCGCGACGCCAGGAGAGCGCCGACGGCGAGACCGGTGACGAACGCGCGGCGGTCGGTCATTGAATCACCTGATCCGCCCGCAACAGGAATGACTGCGGGATCGTCAGCCCCAGCGCCTTGGCGGTCTTGAGATTGATGACCAGATCGAACCTCGTCGGCTGCTCCACTGGTAGGTCAGCGGGTTTAGCGCCTCTCAGGATCTTGTCCACATAGATGGCGGCGCGGCGATATAGATCTGCACGGTCGGGGCTGTAGCTCAGGAGGCCCCCGGCCTCCACGTGCTCTCTCGGCCCGAACATCGTCGGCAGTTTGTGCTTCATCGCGAGTTCCGCGAGCCGCCTTGCCCCACCTATGAATAGGGGGGTTGATAGGACCAGGACTCCGCCGGCGCGCTCTTGAACCATGGCCGAAAAGGCGTTGTCGAACTCGGTCGCACCGGGCACGGCCAGAGGTTGAAGCCGGAGCCCCAATGCCCGGCCCATCACCTCGACGGCATTCAAGGCCGGTCGATGCGAAGGCGTGGCGGGGTCCCAAAGGACGGCGACCCGCGAGAGCCCAGGAATGGCCTCCTTGAGCAGCTCCAGACTTTTGGCACTTGTCTCACTCATCATTACGGTAAGCCCGGTGATGTTGCCGCCTGGCCGCGCGAGGCTGGCCACGTGGCCGCTGCGGATCGGGTCCGCATGGCTCGCGAATACTATCGGAATCGTCGAGGTTGTTCGCTTGGCCGCTTCGGCGTAGATCGAGGTCGGCGCAACGATGACATCGACCTTGAGCCGGACCAGTTCCTCCACCAGGCCGGGAAGCCGATCAAACCGCCCCTCGGCCCAGCGGTATTCAACGACGACGTTCAGGCCCTCAGCCCAACCTAGATCGCGCAGCCCTTGGCGGAAACCTTCGAGGGCATGCGGCCACACGGCCGGACTGTCCCACAGAAAACCGACGCGGTAGATTTTCCCTGCTTGCTGAGCTTGGACACCGATCGGCGCGGAGAGGACGGCGCCAACCATGCTAGCGATGAACGTCCGCCGGTCCGTCACTGAATCACTTCCGTCGCCCGGAGGAGAACGGACTGCGGGATCATCAGGCCGAGTGCTTTGGCGGCCTTCAGGTTGATGACCAGGTCGAACGTTGCCGGTCGCTCCACGGGCAGGTCGGCCGGCTTCGCCCCCTTCAGGATCCTGTCGACGAAGTACGCGGCCCGCCTGTGCATGTCCGCGTAGCTTGGCCCAAAGGACATCAACCCTCCTACCTCGACCAATTCCCGATAGGCGTGCACCCCTGGGAGGCGCTGTTGGGCGGCGAAGTCCATGATGCGCGCGCGGTGGTGCAGAAATAGCCGATCCGCCAGCACGAGGAGGGCGCCCGGCCGCTCTCTGACGATCGTGACAAATGCGTCGTCGATGTCCTTTTCAGTCCGCACCCCCAGGGACAGCACTTTCATTCGCAACACCTGGGCCGCGGCCTGCATCTGCTTCTCGGCGACGACCTGTAGCGGGCTGGCCGCATTCCAGAGCACGGCGATGTGCGAGACATTGGGGACCACTTCCCTGAGCAGCTCCAACCGCTTCCCGTCCAGTTCCGGTGAGATCGAGGTCAACCCGGTGATGTTCCCACCGGGCCGGCTAAGGGACGGGAGGATACCGGTACCGACGGGATCGCCGACGGCGACCATGACAAGGGGGACCGACGTTGTGGCCTTCTTGACGGCGAGGGTGGCGGGTGTCCCGGCGGTCACAATCACGTCGACGTTCAGGGCGACCAGCTCGCCGATGAGGGCAGAGAAGCGCCCATACTTTCCTTCAGCCCACCGATACTCGATCACAATGTTTCGGCCCTCGACATACCCGAGGTCCCGTAACCCCTCGCGGAACGGCCCGACGAGATTGGCCTCGAGGGCAGCGGTGGAGTTCCCGAGGAACCCTATCCGGGGCACCTTCGCGGCCTGCTGCGCGTCAGCTTCGAGCGGCGCAAGATTGAAGCTGAGAGTGAGAATGACCGCGAGCCAGATCAACCGCATGCTGCCGGGGAGTCTACCAACCCGCTTGCGAATCGGTAGTCGATGGTAACGTTCTGCCCTTCGATATAACCGAGCTCACGCAACCCTTGCCGGAAGGCGTCGACTTCTGCCGAGGGTCCGGGAGCGCCGGAAAACAGAAACCCGATCCGGTAGACCTTCCCCGCCTTATTCTGTCCCTCCGCAGCGAACGGCGCAGCGAAGAGACCGAGAGCGAGAACGACCGCGAGCCCGATCCGTCGCATGGACACCTCGGGTTGATGGCGACTGTCGGGAGTCTAGCCGAACGCCACAGGGCGCACCAGCGCCCGGCCTGGGACGAGCGTCGGGAGCGCGTGGTGGTAGCCGACGCTGCGATCCGACCTGCCCAGCCGACCACCACCCAAGGTCCTGAAACTTCGGGGAACCCGAAAGGGGGTGGTACGATCATGCCGCCGTCAGGAAAGGAGTTTCCGTGGAACCCGTCGTCCGTTTGATCCCCCTCGGTGGCCTCGGCGAGATCGGCCTCAACATGATGCTCGTCGAGTGCGGCGAGGATTTGATCGCGATCGACTGCGGCCTCATGTTCCCCGACGACGAGCTGCCCGGGATCGACCACGTCATTCCGGACTTCACGTACGCGCTCGCGCGTCGCGCGGGGTTCCGCGCCGTCGTCCTGACCCACGGCCACGAAGATCATATCGGCGCGCTGCCGTATCTCCTCCGCGAGGCGACGGTGCCCGTGTACGGCACCCCCCTGACGCTGGCGCTGGTCGCGGAGCGGTTGCGCGAGCACGGGCTCGCGGAGGCGGCGGACCTCCGGACCATACGACCGCGCGAGCGCGTCGAGGCCGGCCCCTTCGGCATCGAGGCGATCCGCGTGACGCACTCGATCGTCGACGGCATCGGCCTGGCGATCGACACGCCCGCCGGCACGGTCGTCCACACCGGCGACTTCAAGCTCGACCCGAGCCCGCTCGACGGCGAGCTGCCCGACTACCGGCGGTTCGCCGAGCTGGGCGAGCAGGGGGTGCTCGTGCTCTGCTCCGACTCCACCAACGCGGACCGGCCCGGCCACACGGGCTCGGAAGTGGAGGTGGGGCAAGCGCTCGCGACGCGGTTCGACGGCGCGTCCGGGCGCATCATCGTCGCCACCTTCGCCTCGCACATCCATCGCGTCCAGCAGGTGCTCACGCTCGCGTCCCGCACGGGCCGGCGGGTCGCGCTGCTGGGCATGAGCATGCAGAGGAACGTGACGATCGCCGCGGAGCTCGGCTACCTGCGCGTGCCCGACGGCGTCCTCGTGCCGCTCGAGGAGCTAGACGATCTTCCGGCGCAGCGCCAGGTGATCCTCTCGACCGGCAGCCAGGGCGAGCCGAACTCGGCGCTGGCGCTCATGGCCGCGGCAGAACACAAGTACGTGCGCGTCGAGCGCGGTGACCTCGTGATCATCTCCGCCCGGGTGATCCCGGGCAACGAGCGGACGATCAGCCGCGTCGTGAACGCGCTCTATCGCCTGGGCGCGGAGGTGCTGTACGAGGACAACGCCTTCGTCCACGTCTCCGGCCACGCGAGCCAGGAAGACCTCAAGCGGATGTTCGACCTGACGCGGCCCCGGTACTTCATCCCGGTTCACGGCGAGTACCGGCACCTCCTCGCCCACGCGCGGCTCGCCGAGAGCGTCGGGATCGGGCCTGACCGCGTTTTCCTGATCGAGGACGGCATGGGCGTCGAGGTCTCGAAGACCACGGCGCGGCTGGTCGGCCGCTTCCCGGCCGGTCGCGTCCTGGTGGACGGCAAGTCGGTCGGCGACATCGGCGCCGTGGTCCTGCGTGACCGCCAGCTTCTCGCCGAGGACGGTCTGGTGGCGGTGTCGCTCGCCGTCGACCACCACGGTGTGGTCGTCGCGGGCCCCGAGATCGCCTCGCGCGGGTTCGTCTACGTGAAGGAGAACGAGCCGCTCCTCGAGGAGCTGAAGAAGGCCGTCCTCGCGACGCTCGCCGAACGCGACCCCGACGCCCCGTGGGACCGCGACCTCGTGGGCGCGACGGTGCGCTCGGCGGTCCGCCATTTCATCAATCAGCGCTTTCGCCGCAAACCGGTCGTGCTGCCGATCATTCTGGAGGTCTGATGTCCACACTGGCCTCGACCGACCCAAAGCCCCGCCGGCGCCGCAAGCGCGGCAGCGACCGCTGGCTGAGCGAGGTGAAGGGCATCGTGACGCTGCTCGCCGCGGGCTTCGCTCTGATCGCGCTCGCAACGTTCGATCCCGCCCTGACACCGGCCGAGCAGAACGGCCCTGCCGGACCCGTCGGCGTCTGGCTCGGCTGGGCGAGCTTCCAGTCCTTCGGCTACGCCAGCTTCCTCCTGCCGCTCCTGCTCGGCGGCTGGGGAGCGTCGGCGTTCCTGCGGCCGCTCGTGGTGCGCGGCTGGGTGCCGCTCGCCGGGCTGGCCACGCTGCTCGCGAGCGCCGCCGGGCTGCTCACGCAGACCACGAGCGCGGGGAGTGGCGGTGTCGGGGGCGGCGTCGTCGGCCGCGCGATCACCGCCGTCCTCCACGCGGGCTTCGGCGATGTCGGCACCTGGCTCACGTTCGTCGCCGCGGTGCCGATCGGCGTCCTCTGCGTGACGCGTGTCTCGTACGCCGCCGTGGCGCGCGTCACGACGTCGCGACTCGCGAAGCTCCGGAGCCGAACCGCTCTGCCGGCGCCCGCCGGGCGGGTGGCCGCGGAGCGGCCGCCGGCCGAGCCCGAGATTGTCGCGCTGCCGGTGGTTGTCGAGCCCTCGCGCCCACGCGGGCGCCTGGCCGAACAAGGACTCGCCTGGCAGGAGACCTTCGACTTCGGCGGCGGCGGCGCCGAGGCTTTCCAACTCCCGCCGGTGGGGCTTCTCAAGGTGCCGCCAGCGACCGAGCTCAAGCGCACCCGCGAGGAGCTGCAAGACAACGCCGAGACCATCCGGAGAAAGCTCCAGGACTTCGAGGTCGAGGGACGGATCGTCCAGGTGAGCCCGGGGCCGATCATCACCTCGTACGAGTTCGAGCCCGCGACCGGAGTCAAGATCAGCCAGGTCGTGAATCTCGGCGACGACCTGGCGCTCGCGCTGAAATCTGCCTCCGTCAGGATAGTCGGGCCGATTCCCGGCCGGGGCACCGTCGCGATCGAGGTGCCGAACTCCGAGGCGGTGACCGTCTACCTGCGGGAAATCTTCGTCTCCGCGGAATTCGCCGAATCCAAGGGACGCCTGCCATTGGCCCTCGGCAAGGACGTGACGGGCACGCCCGTCGTCGCGGATCTGACGGCCATGCCACATCTGCTGGTCGCGGGCGCCACCGGCAGCGGCAAGTCGGTCGGTCTCAACTCGATGATCTGCTCGATCCTCTACAAGACCACGCCGGCCGACGTGCGGTTCCTCCTGATCGATCCCAAACGCCTGGAGCTCAGCGTGTACGAGGGGATTCCGCACCTGCTGGCGCCGGTGGTCACTGACTCGAAGGAAGCGGCAGCGCGTCTGCGCTGGATCGTCGGCAAGATGGACGAGCGGTACAAGACCTTGCAGACCAAGCAGGTCCGGTCCATCGAGGGCTACAACAAGGCCGTCGGCCCGGAGGAGCACCTTCCATACTGGGTCGTCGTCGTGGACGAGCTGGCCGACCTCATGGTGGTGTCGGCGGGCGAGGTGCAAACCTCGCTGGTGCGCCTCGCCCAGATCGCGCGGGCGGTCGGGATCCACCTGATCATCGCGACGCAGCGGCCGTCGGTCGACGTCGTGACCGGGTTGATCAAGGCGAACTTCCCGACGCGGATCGCTTTTCAAGTAGCTTCGAAGGTGGATTCGAGAACGGTCCTCGATGGCAACGGCGCGGAGCAACTCCTCGGACGCGGCGATATGATATTCGTCCCGCCCGGGGCGAACAAGCAGATGCGCGTGCACGGGGCCTGGGTCGGCGACGACGAGGTCCGGGCGGTCTGCGATTTCCTCCGCCGCCAGGGGACCGCGGTCTACGAGGAGGTCGTGCTGGCGACCGAGGCGGAGGTCGCCGAGGGTACCGCCGCCGAGCGCGACGATCTGTACTGGGACGCCGTGCACCTCGTGATCGGCCAGCACCAGGCCTCGATCTCGTTCCTGCAGCGGCGGATGCGGCTCGGGTATCCGAAGGCCGCGCGATTCGTCGATATGATGGAGCAGGACCGGATCATCGGCCCGGGCGACGGCGCCAAGCCCCGTGAGGTCCTCGTCGGCCCCGAGTATCTCGCCAAGCGCGGGAAGTGACCCTCGCCTGACGCGGGCCCGGCGGACTCAGCGTCCGCCGCGAGGCCTCGTGGGCCAGACGAGGTCGAGCACCCCGAGGGCCAGGAGCCCGCAGGCGACGAGCGTCGCGAGCAGGATCGCGGCCTCTTCGCGCATCCACAGGTCCACGGTCACGATTGAAGCGGATGGGCGCCGCGACCACCAAGAAAATTAGCACCTAGTACCGGATCCGGACGCGATACGTGAGCTTGGCGGCCCCCTCCTTCGGCACCGGGATCTGGTACTTCAGTGTGTGGGCCTGGATCTTCTCGTACTGATGGCTCGAGGCCAGGACCTGCCAGTCGCCCGGCACGGGCTCGATGACGGTGACGGTCTGGGCCGCGGTCTTGTGGTTCCGGAGGCTGATCTCCCACTCGATTTCGTAGAGGTTCGAGGCGAGCTTCTTGAAATCCTTCTGCGTGCGCTCGCCGACCAGGTCGAAGGCGTTGCCCATCTTGATCTTCACGCGCTCGTCCTTCGGCGTGTGGTCGATCCAGTCCTCGCCGATGAACTGCTGGCTGCCCGAGCCATCGGCCTTGTAGACGCGGATCTTGCCCTTCGGCAGTGGCAGGCCCAGGCGGTTCTCCTTGCTGTTCTTGACTTCGAGGTAGACCGCGATCTTCTGGTTCGAGACCGGCACGCCGTAGGCGTTCCGATAGTAGTCCGGCGCACCGTAGTAGATGAGCTCCTTCGTGATCGGCACCTCGCTCGCCGCCAGGAGCGAGAGCTGCTTGGTCTGGTTGTCCTTGATGGTAGTGCGGCCGTCGAGCGAGTAGAGGTGGTACTCGAAGAACCCCTCGGACTGGAAGTCGCGGCTCGCGTCTGCCGGAGACGCGGCCTTGGCCGCCATCTCGAGCAAGCGGCCGTCGCGACGCGGGTCCTGCGCCCGGTTGACGTCGCCGGCCACGAGCTTCAGCGCGGCGTTGCCGTAAGTCGCCCCGCTCTTGTTGTCGATCGTCACCCAGCCCGTGAGGTCGGAGAGCGTGTCGGCGGCGTTGAGCACCATGACGTAGTCGGCCTTCCACGTGATGCCGCTCGTGAGATACGACGCTTCAATGCGCTGCGGCCGCGCCGCCTGGTTGCGGAGGAGCCACACGAGCGTCGGCTTGGCCACGAGGTTCTCGGGCAGCGAGGGCAGGACGAGCCGGCCGTAATGGCCCATGTGAATCTGGCCGTTGATCTCGAAGACCGGCCCGTTGGTCGAGAGCAGCGTCGCCTCGTGAAAGGTGCCGTCGCCCTGGTAGAGGCGGACCTTCCGGCCGACGTACTTCTCCATGAGCTTCTGGCTCGTGAGGAGATCGTACTCGTAGTTCTGCTCGAGGATCTTGAGGCCGAGCGTGTCGGTGAGCGACTTGAGGTGCACGGTGGTCGGATCGATCAGCGCGGCCACGTCCATGAACTGCACCTCGCTCATCCCGGCGGGCAGGCGCGCCTCGCGCAGGTCTTTCACGAGGCCGAGGTTACCGTTGTAGATCGTCACCATGACCTCGCGCTGGTCGTCGCGCGTGACGCTCACGGGCGCCGCCTCCGCAAACGGCGCGACGGCGAGCATGAGGATCAGAGTCGAGCCGATCAGCCGCTTTTTCATCGCGTGGTTCCTCCCGGTCTTCCGGATTTGGCTGCTTACAGAGTTAGACCGGGCGGGTCAGGGGAAGTTCCGCGGGCCCGTCGCGCGCGGGATCTAGCCGGTGATTCGCAAGACGACCCGGATCTGGGCGGGGAGCGCGGCGGGCTCCCTCGTGGGCTGCCAGCGGCCCAGACGCGCGAGCTCGCGGGCGAACTCCGCGTACGCCTCGCGGGAGATCGTGAGCTCGATGATCGGCCCCTCGTGTCCGTCGATGCGCCGATCCTCGACGGCGCCGAGCCGCGCGAGCAGCTGGGCGAGGCCGCGTAGCGCCGCGTCGCGGTCGCTCACGGCCAGCCCGCCGGAGACGTCGGGCGGCGCGAGCGACGTCGCGGCGGTCGACCCGGTCGAGGGTCGCCGGGCCTGGAGCGCATCGGTGCGCGCGCTCTCCTTGGCCGCTCCAGCCTCGCGCTCCGCTCGCGCCGGGGGCGCTTCGACCTTGCCGGCGACCTGGGACTCTGTCCGCGGCGCGTCCCGGGAGGCGTCCTTGAGACCGGCCGCGCGCTGCTCGGCTTCGTCCCGAGCGGCCGGTGGAGTCGCCGCGATCTTCTTCTCCACGTACTGGCGCTCCCGCGCCCGGTCCGTCTCCTGGGGCTGGGACGTCGCCGGCGACGAGGGCTCCGATATGGCGGCGCGAGGCGCCTCCGTCACCGCCGGCTGCGTGGATTCGAGACGCGCCGCCCGCTGGAGTTCGGGCGTGGCCCGAAAGACATAGACGACACCGACGGTGACGAGCACGATCGCGGCGGCCTCGATCGGCAGCTTCAGGGGCCAGGGGAGGAACAGCGCCCGCAGCCAGCGCCGCGGCCAGGGCGTCGGTCGCGCCGCCTCGAGCACCCGGTCGACGAAGCCCGCCGGCGCTCGCGCCGGCTCCACCGTGCGCAGCAGCCCGACCGCGTCCCTGAACCGCTGGAGCTCGCGGCGACAGTCGGCGCACGACGCCAGATGGTCGTCGAGGGCGCCGCGCTCGTCGGCGCCGAGCCCCTCGTCGACCAGCACCGAAAACAGCTCGCGCGCGTCGTGGCAGGTCATGGCAGGAACCGTTCGAGCTTCTCCCTCAGGTCCATCCGCGCCCGGTGCAATCGCGACCTCACCGTGCCGAGCTCCAGCTCGAGCACCGCCGCGATCTCCTCGTACGAGAGGCCCTCGAGGTCGCGGAGCACGACCACGATCCGGCGCTCCTCGGGAAGCTCGGCGATCGCGCGGTGCAGCGCCGCCTCCAGCTCGCTTTGCTCCAGCGCGGCGGCGGGGCTGGCATGACTGGACGCCAGACGCGTCAGCGTCTCTTCACCTTCGCGAATCATCCGTCGCTCGCTCGACGCCAGGCGGTTCAAGCACAACCGCGAGGCGATCGTGTAGAGCCACGTCGAGAGCTTCGCGTCGCCCCGAAACCCGGCGATGGCGCCGTGGACCCGGACGAATACCTCCTGGGCGAGGTCCTCGGCCTCCGCCCGGCTGCCCAGCATCCGGAGCGCCACGCCGAAGACGCGATGCTGGTAGGCGATCACCAGGTCCTCGAAGGCCCGAGGGTCGCCCTGCCGGAGCCGGTCCACCAGGTGGGAGTCATCGCCGATCCGCCCTTCCATCCAGTTAGACCATACCGCCCGCGATGGGTTCCCCTCCGTCGAAATTCGACGAGGGCTGTCCGGGGCGGACGCGTTGCGCGCACTCGGGGGTGGGTTCATACTGCCGGCGGCCGCAGCGCCGCCGGGATGGTTGCGGACGGCTGGACGAGAGGCTTTGCTCGACGACGAACACGCGCGAGAGTTCGCCGGTGCGTGGGTGCAGGCGTGGAATGCCCACGATCTCGACAGAATCATGACGCACTACGAGGACGACGTGGTGCTGGTCTCGCCGGTCGCCGCCAGAATCCTCGACGATCCTTCCGGCACCGTATCGGGAAAGGCCGCGCTCCGATCCTATTTCCAGCGAGGGCTGGACGT
>WNGF01006829.1_pt1 | contig 14019 bp, 13 predicted proteins | sample 5400641 | NCBI WGS metagenome assembly WNGF01 (sample SAMN13153371, study PRJNA577476) | soil metagenome | isolation source: 80 cm soil or saprolite under grassland replicate 2 | place: USA:California | collected 2016-06-15
GCCAGCGCTCTTCTCCGTACGTCTCGATGTCCTCGAACGTCTGATTGTCCACTCCTGCCGCTCCGCCATTGGCTTTGCAGCACGCGTAGGCGAATGCCAGAACGTCCTTGCGGTACACCTTGTCGTACAAGGCGTAAAAACGGAAGCTGGGCGATTCCTTCGCTTTGTCGTGCAACGCCGTCTGCAATTTCTGAACGCTTGCTGGGGTTGTTAGGTTCGACACCAATCCCTCCGCCTTCGGCAGAAGACGGATCGCCAGGACGCGCAGCTGATTGTGAAATTGATGCTGGAAGATCGCTTTCCGCAGATCTGGGTACCAAGTTGGGAGAATCGTGATCTGCGACAACTATTGTGGCACCGGCACCGCATGGTGCAGGCGCGCATCCGGATCATGAGGGACGAAACGCAGAGCCAATAAGCAGTCCAGAGTATTACTGGTGCATCTTCGCCGAATGAAGGTTGCGTAACTGTTGTGACATCTCCATAGCACTCGTTGATCCCAGAACCGGCGAAGGAAAAGCGCACAGTTGTGCTATCGCATGGTTACGATCATTCTTTGGGCATCATTTATCATTTTGAACACCGTCAATCTAAAAGGAGGCACCATGAAACTCGCCCATTCTGCTCGTTCTGTCGTTGCTCGTCTCGGTCGCCGCGGTCCTGGCCGTACCTGCATTCGCTGCCGGTGGCGGCGACACCTACAAGGCTAAATGCGCTGCCTGCCACGGCCCTGAGGGACAGGGCAAGATCGGCCCCGCGCTGAAAGGGACTAGCCTCACTGCTGATCAGATCACCGATTTGCTTACCAAGGGCAACGATGCCAAGAAAGCTCCGCACAAGAAAGCTATGGCGGGACTATCGGCTGACGATGCTAAGGCCGTCGCGGATTTCGTCAAAGGACTGAAGTAAGAAGTGAAGTACGAAACCGGACACGAGCACTTTCTTTTGTGTTCTTACCTGTTTCTGGCAGACGGTCTTGGGAGCAGGATTTGTCTTGCGGCACGGCCGGGCTCGCTTGCAAAGGAGCAACAATGAAACCATCTCTTTCGTTGAAACAAATCGGAATCTGGACGGGCGCCTTCGAACAACAGCCTGCCCGGAAGATCCAAGAAACCGTCGCGGAGCTCGAAGAACTTGGCTACGGCGCAGTGTGGTTCAGCGAGGCGACCGGCCGCGAAACTTTCACGCAGTCGGCCTTGTTGCTGGCCGGAAGTTCCCGCATCGTGGTGGCCAATGGAATCGCTAACATCTATGGACGTGATCCTTTTACTATGGTTTCCGGACAAAAGACATTAAGCGAGGCCTATCCGAGCCGTTACCTGTTGGGTCTGGGTGTTAGCCATGTCCCTCTGGTGGAGCAGTTGCGTGGGCACAAGTATGCAAAGCCTGTCGAAACTATGCGTGCTTACCTGGACGCCATGGACGGTGCTCCGTATAACAGTGTGTCGCCTGCGGCAACGTCTCGCGTGCTGGCGGCACTGGGCCCCAAAATGCTGGAGTTGGCTGCGAAACGCAGCAACGGAGCCCATTCTTATAACGTCCCGCCCGAACACACTGCCAAGGCTCGTGAGTTAATGGGAGCAGGCCCATTGCTTTGCGTTGAACAAGCGGTGGTGCTGGAAACCGACTCAACCAAAGCACGACAAATCGCGCGCGGATTTCTTAATATTTATCTCGGGCTCCCTAATTACACCAACAATTTCCTTCGGCTGGGCTTTACGGAAGAGGACATCAAGAACGGCGGAAGCGACCATCTGATCGATGCGATTGTTGCCTGGGGCGACGTCAGGGCTATCCAACGCCGGGTTCAAGCCCATCAGGCTGCGGGCGCGGATCATGTATGCATTCAGGCGTTGTGCTCGGATCCTAAGGCTTTACCGCTGCAGGAGTGGCGCCAACTTGCAGGTGCGTTGATTCATTAGGCGGGAGGTGCTGGCGTACCATTGCCATCATCCTTTCAGTTGCCCATCCGCAAATAACTGGCGAAGAATCCCGATTACACGTTTTGACCTCAAGAAGGGGCGAACAGACGGCGCACGCTTATGAGACGCCTGTGACCAAAATCAATGCGGTATTTGCGGTAGTTTGGCATAGGAGTATTTCGTGAAGAAGCTAGTTCCAGTTGCGCTGATTGGGGCGGTGACGCTTGGGTTGATCGCTCTCGAAGGTCACCACCACTTAAAGTACGGACACTTTTTTCCGCTGGGATTGCATGCTGACGTGACTGACTTCAGGGGTGATATTGGACCAGGACCTTCGATCTTCTTCGACGCTCATCTTACGAATTTTGGCTTATATCCCCGAGAAATTGAAAGATGTGAGTTCGTTTCCGATACGAACACGCGTGAAGTGAGTGTTGCGTACAGAGTGGAGCGTTTTGAGGACGGAACCCAATCTTGGAAGACCGTTGTCGATAATGCGCCGGCCTTTTGTCGCCCGTACCCTCTGGCGATTGCACAAGCCAAGCTCGTAAAGAAGTGGTTGTGGACCGGCCAGACTCTTTCAACAGGTGCACGAGCAATGGGGGAATCCGACACTCGGGATGGAAACACGATGAGGTTCGTTATCGAGGCAAATGGGCGCGAGTTTCCAACAGGGGAGTTTGCGATAGTCGAGGTGTATAGCCATTAGTTGTTCGCCATTGCGCGTTTTGACTTCAAGAAAGGCGAACAGACGGCGCAAGCTTATGAAATCGCCTGTTATCAGGAATCGAGAAATGAAAGGTGCCGTAGGCGAGGTTTGGTACTGTGGAGACCTTTTTCGCCATCCTGCAGCGAACATCGGATCGCCGGGAACTCGGGCAATGGGGCTGGTGTCTTTAGCTGCGTCAGGCCATTCGTTGGGATCAGATGAAAGTCCGCCCTATACAGACCGTATCAGCACTTTTGGTTGCCTTGGCTTCGCTCTGCCCTGCCCAAGGGAATCCCCGCCCTGAGGATGCGACGGCGGTTGTCCTGAAGGCGTTTGAGACACACGACATCGTGATGCTCGGTGAGATCCATTCGAACAAACAGGAATATGAATGGCTGGATGCGCTCGTCGCAAATCCTCAGTTCGCGGATCGGGTTGACGACATCGTGATGGAGTTCGGAAATTCGCTATATCAGAAGTCGGTGGATCGATACATCGCGGGAGAAGCAGTTTCGATCGAGGATGTGCAGCGGGCATGGCGAAACATACTGGGGTTGGGGCCTCCGCCACCAATTTATGGAGACTTGTATAGAGCCGTGCGAGAAACGAACCTCCGCCGCCGTGGCAAGCACCAGATGCGTATTGTTTGCGGAGACCCCTACATCGATTGGCACACAGTCAGAACCCAGAACGACCTCGGCCCATTCCTCGGGCATCGTGATCAGTGGTACGCGAAAGTCGTGAAGGATGAAGTGCTCGCAAAACACCACCGCGCCTTCCTGATCGCAGGTTCAGCCCATTTTCTGCGTGAGGAAGGAGACGGTTACATTGAACCTGAATTGCGGCGTGCCGGGGCAACGACGTTTGTGATCTTAGTTGGGACGAACGCGGTGAAAGGCTACGACGACCTCGATCATCGATTCGATTCCTGGCCTGCGCCTTCGATTGCATTGCTGAATGGGAACTGGGTTGGCGAGCTGCTGGCGATACCCGTTATCTCGGGAGGGACTCAAGGTGTCGCTTCGCGTCTGAAACTGAAAGATGCCGCTGATGCCCTGCTGTATCTTGGCCCTCGCGATAGTCTGATCGCCGTTCAAGCGCCACGCGGGGAGGTGGACGGCACTCCCTACGGCAAGGAACTCCTACGGCGCATGAAGATTTTCGGTTTTCAGCCCTTCATCCCAGAGATGCACAGTCATGAGACGGAGAACCCGCAGTTTACCCGGCCAGAGCCTAGCGAAGGACCCGTGTCATCTCCGGCCCTGCCAAAAAACATGAACGCGCCGATGCCTCCAAGACCGCCAAGCCAATAGATAACAATTTACTGCGGAGAGGCGTTTGTAGGTCCTCGACTACACACACGTCGAATCGTCTTAAGGGTTTTTCTTTTAGACTTCCCATCCCTATTTGACGCTAAATCTCCATTGCGAGTTCCGACCTCAAGAAAGGCGAACAGACGGCGCAGGCTTATGAGAACGCCTGCTATCGTCAATCGAGAGGGAGCATAATGCTTTCCATCGTATGCTCACGACAATAAAAGTCGCTGCGATCTCATTTCTGCTTTCTGCATTTAGTCTCGCCGCTCCCAAGAATCTGGACCTAGGCGGGATGGTACTTTCCATCTCCGATGCTCCGACCGCGCAGATCTTTCATATCGTGGACCAGCTCTCGCAATGGGACATCTACACCCACGATCAATATGCGCGTTGGGCAGCGGCGACTCACTTGCTCGACCAGCGCGACGGCGAATTGCTCCAGCAGCATGCTGAAATGAGAAAAGGGCGTGGCTGGGGACACGGGTTTGAGCAGACTTTCCTAGTGGAAGACTCCATCGAGGACGCCACGGCAAAGGGTATTTCGGCTCAATTTCTGTCGGCAACAGAGGCGAATACTGAGCGCGACATCCTGCTTCATTTTGCGCCGAAGTTGGAACCACTGTTGCGACAGCGCCGGACCGAAATCGCCGCCCTGCAACAAGAACTCGTAGCCGAGCAGGCGCGGCTGACGCCATTCATGGTACAGCTGGCGAGTTTTGCGGAAGTGAAAAATCCACCAGTTGTGATGGTTTTCCTTGTGGCCAATACAGACGAGCACAATGGCGGGGGCGGAGTAGAGGGTGGTCGCCTGATCGTTGAGGTGCCGTTACTCGACACGAATCGGTACACTGCTACACGAATGTTTGCATCAATTGTTGGACTCGCAAAAGAAGAGTATTCACTCGGCGGCGGAAGCGGCGAAACTTGACTACATGGTGCTGAATGAGGGAATTGCCTATGCTCTGTATCCGGGCATCATGGCGGATACTGAGCAAGGCGATCGTCTCATCGAAGAACTCGTGCGCAGGCAATTGCGTGGCACCCCGGCTTCGGACCCTTTTCTGCAGTTCGATCTGGTCGCGGGGGTAATCCGCCCACTGCTCAGGGCGGCGTTGGCGCACCACGAAACGATTACTATGTTCCTACCAAAAGCCACTGCTAAATGGCGCAGCGTCGCGGCACCATAGCAAATGCCGGGTGGGCCGGCAGCAGCACGGGGTGGACGCCAGTCGGTGCGTAGTTGGCGTTAAATCCCGATAACGCTCATTGACGTGGCAAAAGGCGAATAAAAGGCGCAGAGTTCTGCAATCGCTGTTATCATCCACAATCGTAAGTGCCGAAGGTGGCAGCGAAATGCGGCGTGGGATTCTTGTAACAATTCTGCTCGGATGCGCGACTCTGTCCAGTGATGCGCAATCAACACCTCAAAGTCTTTGTAACATTCCTCAACTTGCGCCCGGAGCCCACCGGAGCGTACGCATAGCAGCGATAGCCGAGTCGGGTACAGATATGGGGGTGCTTACGGACGCGAGTTGTCCTTCCGTACAACCAACGTGGTTTGAGCTCTCCTAAAATCTGAGCGCAATCGAAACAAGCTACATAACCAAATAGAAAAATCTGGCAAAGCAGCGGTCGTACTTTCTGGCGAGCTTTACGGCCCTCCGCAACCGGACCCCAAGCTGCCAGAGCCATTCCGCAGTAACGACAATCAGGGGTGGGGACATTTGGGCTCGTTTCCGACGAAGGTTGTGGTCTTCCGCATCGACTCGGTCGCACCGGCTGGGAAGCCGTATAGCGAACAATAAATCCCGATATCGATCATTGAGGTCAATAAGCGCAAACGCCTGGTTTCAACAGTTCACGGTTTTTGTCAATGAGTAATAACCCCTGTTAGAAATGGTTGGGCTTTTCTACTGGAACCTAGCAGGAATAGCGGAATCTCCGGATGTGCGCCAATCCAGGGCGGGCCAATTGGATTCGATCGCAGCCGTCGTACGATTTAGGCAGCTCGTGTGAATGGGAAGAAAGCTTTTTAGCATCAACAACCAGCGTTGAGCCCCGTCCGGGCTCGGTGGTCCCTGACGAAAAGGCTGCTTCAGTGCGTAAGGCCGTATATAAAGACGTCGTTTTTCCCGGCAGCGATGACCTTATTGTCGACCACGACCGGTGTTGCGAATCGCACGCCAGGATAGAGAACATTCGTGCCCATGTAGTTGTTCCACAGCTCGTGGGAGACGTTGTTGGCGTCGTAAGCATGCAGGCCCATGGCGCTTTTCGCATCCTTGGTTTCAGCCCAAACGATCGCGTCGGCACTTCCGTTGGCCGACACAACGGTGTTAGCGCCCCGGTTCAAGAATGTCGTTACCGACCGCGACGCCGGAGTCGTGGACAATATGCCACCCGAGAATCGGTACTGCCGCAGGTCAGTGTTCGAGGGAGCCAAATAGACGCTTCCGTTCCAGTAGGTGGCATTGCCATAGAGACGCTCCCAACCCGGATCGTCGGCGCCTGCGGCGCCCTGTCCGGGCTGGCAAGCTTTGTTGCCGACAAGGAACTGCTGCGGGATCTGTGCATCGGCGGAATCAAATTTTCCAAGGTTCGAAGTATTCAGAAGGTAGAGACGCCCCTCCTTACTGCCAGTAATCGCAAGGGGCTGGCCTGCGCCAGCTCCGCTGGGCAGCAGCAGCAAGCCCCCGGAGCCGATTTCGAGATCAGCAGTATCGAGACACGCGTAATTCGCCGGAGTGTAGTAGTCGACCAGCTGGAACGAGCCGTTGGACAACTTTAATTTTAGGACCGAGTCTCCATAATTCTGGCCGCCCGCGTTGGCATTGAAGCTGCCATCAGCGGCAATCACATAAATGTTACCGGCAGAATCGATGCTCGGAGCGGCCCCAGCCGCCCAAAAGGCACCACCGCCGCCGTGATCAGCTGCGCCATTGGCTGCATCCTGCGCCTGGTATTGCGTTGCCGGGCTGAAGACCGCGGTTCGTTTCAGCGTTTTTGCGTCGTAAGCCATCACCCAACCGCGGTAGATGCCCATATCCGAAAACGAGCCCCACGCGATCAGGACTTGCTCGCCGGCGAGCGCAAGGCCGGTACGCTGGTTCTGGACCGAAGGATCAAAAGAGATCTGGCCGTTTTTGCTGCCCGGTCCATCGCCGGGAACGATCGCCTGCACCTTGACGCTGCCCGGACCGAAATCCATGCCGGTACGAACGTCCACCGCGCGCAGCCACTGCTCAATGCTTCCGTTCTCCACGATGAGGGTAACGAAGTACATCGCGCCGGTGGCGGGATCGATGACCGGAGTCCCGGTAATCCCGACCTCTGGGCCAAGGCTTGTCCGGCCGCCGAATATAGCGGTCCCGATGGTGATTCCGGGCCCCAGGTAGCTTCGCGACCAGAGAGCTTGCGGCACTTTGCCATCGCCATCGAAAGCGGCTATGTCATCGTGCTCGGTAGCTACGATCACGACGTTGTGAACTCCCGCTGAGCCCATATCGAGATTCGAGACATACAGCGGTTGTGCCTGGATATCACCACCGACGTGGTAGCGAGCGAGTTGTCCGAAGCCGGACGAATTGACACTCTGTGGCGTCAGTGTTCCCGCGGAGTAGAGCGCATTCCCACTTTCACTACCCTTCCACCGGAATACCCCTTGAAGTTGTTGCTTGGTATCCGGCGGAGGAGGCGGAGCAGAACTGTTACCTCCGCCACATCCTTGCAGTATCAGAACGAGCGTTACCGAAAACCCGAGAAGACGCTTGGTCCACATACAGGTTTGGTCCTCGTCGACACTGAGAGGCTGGAACTCTCGCGTGGGTTGCCGGTTGTATCGGGAAGAGTTGATGGCGCGGTTAAAGTCAACCGCGGTGGACTATGTCCTCGGGCCTGGCGCGAATGCGCTCCCCAGCTCAGATGGGGGTTTGAGTGCAATCACCCTGTTCTCGTCAATTCGCGTTACGAGTTGTAGAATCCTGCAGAGATGCAGGGTATAGCAGCGATTCCGACTGACGTGCAATTTTTATGGCGGTGTTGTTCTTAGCTTTTTGGTATCTTCGCCGTCACGCGCCCCGATAAGCTAAGAACCGCTATCGAGAACCTTACTACGGCTGTCCACGAATCCGCGCACCGAATCCACCTCACCGGCGAACCAGCAATTTGGCCGTACAGCATGCCTTTTCGCCTTGTGCGATTCACCTTCGGGACTATCGGAATCGGTGGCGCGGCTCTGTGCGCTTACGTCGCATGTCTCGGTTTGAGCCGATAAATGACGAGAAATCGCGATTACGCTCAGAACCCTTCGTAGGGTGTGACTATCGTCCGGGTTTCCAACAGATTGCTTATCGATACCAGCACTGCAAGAGTAGCGACTCAGGCACAAGGGATTCGCTCCCTAATCCAAGAAACCTATCGGCCTCTACCCGGGCCACGCTCCCGTGAACCTAGCCACTTTTCGAACTCCTTTCCGAAAACCCTTTGGGCCCACTTCGGAACCGAGCGGGCGAGCTTCATGAGTTCGCCGGCGTGAAAATGTGTCACCAGCCGGTGCCCGCGGCCATGGGCGGTGTTGTCAAACAGCATGAGATCGTCCGCTAGTTTCTTGGCGTCCGGCAGATGCTTTAGGCCGTGAACGTAATCGTCGTGTATGCGCGCCAGCGCCGCGAATGGTCCACCATTGTTCACTCGAACCAGAACGCGTCCCATGTTTAGATTCGGATCTTCCGTTCCAACATAGAGCACTTTGACGTCGAACCCTGCTGCTAGAGCCTCTCGAATCATTTGTGAATCGATCGTCGTATCCTGATAGACAAACGAATGCCCTTCCTTGGTCAGGCGGCTGCGTTCTCGATCTGTTTCGGCTTGTTCGATTGGGGAAGCGCTCGCCTTTCAAAAGAACCGGGAACACTGTCCTCAGCTGGCTCTCGTACAAGGTTGTTTTCCCGGCTCCGGCAGCCCCGGCCAGAAGGATGAGTACGGGTTTCTGTGCGGTTAGACTCTCGCTAGCGGAACTCTCTTTGACTGATTTCGGAACCACAGTGCGACGCTCCCCGAGCGCGTTTGTCGAACGCACCTTCTGAGTTGGACTTATGTGCTCACCCTTAGGTCTTTCCTTTTCACAGACCAATCATGGGTGACGCCCTAACGCCCAGGCCCTGGGGTCGGACGTTCCACAAATGCGCTTCCCTTGAGTTCCCGAGCTCGAACCATTTCTCCCGGCCCGACTCGCTCCATAAGATAGCGCCTACCATCGCCTGCCACTTCCACCACGGCTTCGAGCTTTGGATCCCATTCGTAATAGTTGCCTTCTCGGGAGCGCGGGTCAGGACCGGGTTCCTGTCCAGTGAGGGCAAGCAAGCGAGCAAAGAATCCTTCGCGCTCCTTAGCGGTCATGGTGTCGAAGGTCGGCGCCTGCCCTCGCCGCGATCGTTCCCCACTCTTTTCCGGCCGCGACTTCAAAAGGGAACCCACCAGCGCGCTGTTCAGCAATTCATTCATCGAACAGCGTCGATTTTCTGACCAATGCTCAATTAGCTGCCGAATGTCATTGGGCATGACAATCTGTGTCACTTTGGCCACCGTCGGCTGCCGTCTGCCATGGATCGTGATGAGCGGTACTACACGCAGATCGGTCCGGCTCAGAGCCTCCATGATCAGCTTCGACAGGTCTCCTTTGCCGCGTTGCTTCTTGCGCAGGTAGGCGTCTACGGTGTGAAGGAGGCGAACCCCGACTGGCCTGCTTGACCGAGGTTTAGGCATTACACTCCCCTGTTCGTGGTTTGGGATTTAAGAACCATTTTCCTCGGCTGCCCCATTCATTTCTCTGTTCAGCTCTCTCGCTGCACGGTGGCTTATCGCTCGTCGCTGTGAGTCCGACCCGCCGCCGCGGATCGGTTTCGCAAGCATCTACCGATCTACTACTCCTCAGCGGGCGAGCCCTCGCCCCCGCCCTCGCCCCTCACGTTCTCGCGGTCTTGCCCAAGCAAGACGCTTATTAATCGCATCCTGATATTGTCCCAGCCATCCGCCCCAGGTTCTCTCGACCCGGGTCACGCCTTGGTGAATCAGCTGCAGGGCCGTCTTCCCGAAATACGTGTTGTTATGCAGCAACTCGTATGCGTCTCCCAGATCTTCTACCTGAAGGAACGGTCTGCCTTCTTCGGAGAATTGCTTCTCAATCTGGGCAAATGAATTCACTCGCAACTTCGCTTGCTGTCGTGCTTGCTCGATTTCGTCGGTCTGGTATAGGAAATGCACCTTTCCATCCACGCCTTCGATCATGAGGTACATGCGGTCACTGTATTCTTCCTGGCCATGCGCGAGCACCCGGCCCTCAAGATGAGTCAATTCCCGGAAGTCTGTCATTGCCAAGGGTAGCCGTTCGTCTGAAAGCAAGGCTCCGTGGGCAGCCAGTACTCTTTGCCGGTCTCGGGTCCGTTGCATCATGCGAAGCACTTCGGCAAAATCACCGCGCACCCGCCACAGGGATTGGCCAAGACCTTCGGCAAGTTCCATGCGCTCTAGTTGCGCGAGCCGCGCGGCTAGATGCTGCTGCATCCGGGAGAAACTTCCGACCCTCGGCTGTGCCGGATCGCATTGCACGACGAAGTAGTCGGCTTGCGCCGGGTTCTGGCGTTGAATCATGCGATCCAAGCTGGTGAAGCGGAACTGATTGACCTCCCGGCGTTGCGCCTCAATAGCATCCGCGATCGTGCGATGGCCGAGTTCTTTCGTCAGAAGGTCTTCCGCGCGAGATCGGATCCCGGATTTCACATACTCGCGCGGAAGGCGGAGCGGCTGGCCTCTGCTGTCTACACCCCGCAACGCGATATGGGCATGCGGATGTTCGGTGTTGTAGTGGATGACTGCTACCCATTCGAGGTCGGTCTTTAGGTCCCGCTCCATCCGAGCCATGAGTTGTCGCGTGTCATTCTCAAGATCGATTCTGTCCCCGAAGTCGGGCGAGACGATGATTTTGAAAAGGCGCTCATCGCCGGCTTTCTGCCACACATCGAGGCGTTGCGCAATATCAACATTCCTCTCGGAACGGCTGAAACCAGCCGCCTTCTTCTCACGCTTCTCGGTCGCCCGCTCGCGTGCGAGGTAGTAGCCATGTGCTTTCCATTGGCCAGCGTTCTTGTTGCGTGAATAAGTGACCCGCACCGCACACCGCTGACTCGATGGCGCCCGGCCGCTTCGAGAGTAGCCTCCACGGACGTTCCCGTTGGCCTGATGAGCCAGGTAGGGGGCGACGAGGCCGCAACCGAAATGGTCGTTCTTTGTCGCTAGTCTGCACTGGCTACGCTTTCTAAGAGGAGATTCTCGCATTCTCCGGTTATGATCTTTGCAGCCTCGCGCAGCAGCTTCTCGTAGCGCAGTTTGCCCCGCGCCCTGGCCGATACCAGCAGATCTTGCGGAGGCTCTACCACGCACGTTGATACGTACTTGGTCAAAGCATCGAGCAGGGCGTACTGAGCCTGTTGGGTATTGTGGACGGAGCGAACTTCTCGCACGATCCGGCTGAAGTCGGCAGCGATTCGCGCTTCCGACTCCGAAACGGACTCGACCGCGTCCGTTCGCTGAAGCTTTTCCTCAATCGCTTCCAGGATGAAGGCATTCACTGAGCGATAGCCGCGCAGCTTCTGGGCCTGCTCCAACCGTGTTTTTAGATCATCCGAGAGCCTAAGACCGCGTAAAGGCATCGCCGAACCTCCTCATCGCTGTGGCAAGAGTGTGTCACTATGGTAGAGATATATGCCACACTATAAATCAGTTTGCAAGAGGAACTTGCAACTCGTTCCCGACCCACCTGTGACACACTCCTTTATGTTCCAATAGCGCTGTTGGCTCTGAGGAGCGCTCCACCCTGTTTACAAAACGGAGCAAAAAGTGCTGACTTTTGCTGACTGCCCCGGCGACCGGCGATGATTTTGCTGACTTTTGCTGACTTTTGCTGACTTTTGCTGACTTTTGCTGACTTTTGCTGACTTTTGCTGACTCTGTTGATCTTTGTTGATTTTTGTTGATGTTTGTTGTGTCGGAACCAATCCCTCCCCACCCTGAGTTGTTGATTTTTGTTGGCTTTTGTTGTCTCGATGAAAGAAGAGTGTCGACTAAGACCCCATCCGCGTGCCCCTGACATGTGGGCAGGTGAAGCCCTACGCTTCGACAATGCATAATTTGGGGAGGCCCGGCGGGAAAAGGTTATTTTTCGCTGGACAAAACTCCTATGACTGTCATACATATACTTACCATAGTGAGGTTTTACTCACTGAGTTGTTCCCGAGGTGCATATGAGTTCCGCCGAAGTAAGGCAGTTCCCCCAGCCAGACGATCCGCAGAATGAGCAGTCCAACTCAAAGGTCGGCAGCTTGCGTATCGAACACTCCTCAAATCTTTGGGACGTCGGTGACCGATCACGTCAGTCCTACACTTTACAGAACACGGCCAGCAGGGCCGTCCCTGAACTGGATCCGCTTCTCACCGCAGAGGAGGTCGCTCAGCGGCTCAGAGTAACGAGAGATTGGGTGTGGGATCATTCATCCCGCAAAGCTCCATTCCTTCCCGTCATTCGTGTGGGCGACGGAACTCTTAGGTATCGTGCGAGCAGTGTTGAGGAATTCATTGATCAACGAGAGCGCCTGACTCACCACCGGCGAAAGCGCGCGTAAAATGGGTTCAGGCCCACTTATTCCCCCGCAGAAATTGAGGAATGAATGGGTAAATCGTATCAAAGGGGTTGGGTCGTTCCCCGTGGGAAGAAATGGTACGGGTATTTTCGCCGGACCATTTTTGATCCGATCATCAATCAGCAAAAGTGCGAGGTCGTTTCGGTAATTCTCGGGCCCAAGAGCCAGATGAAGGCTACTGAAGCCCGAGAGGCATTGGAACGAGAAATAACCAAGCAGACTGGGCAGACCGGATCGAACGCCGGCAGAGTGATGAACGATAGCTCTGTCACGTTCGGATGGTTTGTTCGGAACCGCTTTTTCCCTATCAAAGAAGCGCGCTGGAAGGAAGAAACAGCGAAGGTGAAGAAACTCCTCATCCAAAGGGATCTTATCGATCCGTTCGACAAGACTCCTCTGGAGAATTTCGACAAATTCACCCTCCAAGTCCACCTCAACAATTTGGCGAAAACAAACTCCAAGGATAGAGTGCTCCAAATCAGAGCCTACCTGCGGGATATCTTCGCTGAGGCAGTCGATCAAGACTTCCTCGTCAAAGACCCAGCTAGGAAGGTCACGGTCCCGACTCAGTTGCGCGACACCGATCGGACTACCTTGACCTGGCCACAGTTGCGGGGTGCGCTCTCAAAGCTGGGGACCGCGTTTTGTTGGAACTCGATATGACGAACGCGCTCCGTCCAGGCGAACTGTTCGCGCTTCGCTGGCACTGTTTCAACCATGCCGAATGCAGCATGCGGCTGGTGGAAACCGTATACAAAGGGAAAATCCGTCCCTGGGGAAAGACCCGAAAGAGCTTGGGAGTCGTCCATGTTCCAAAGGAACTGGCCGACGACCTCTGGATCTGGAAGCAGGGAAGCCCCAATTCGTGTCCGGAGGCGTTTATTTTCCCCAACAAAAAAGGCGGGTTCATGGACAGCAACAACTACCGGAAGCGGGTTCTGCACTGCTTGGCTCAGGAACTCGAACTGCCGAAGCTGACGTTCCAAGTGATCCGGCGCACGATTGCCACGCTGGCCCAGAAGAAGGGGACAGTGAAGGACATCCAAGGCGTGCTCAGACACTCCCGCATGGCAACGACAACTGACGTTTACATGCAGGAGATTCCGGAAAGCGTGCAGAAGACAGTCGACGCCATCAGTGTCGAGCTTCGACTCCTTCCTAATTTGGAAGAGGTCACGCGCGAGACGAGCGTTTTGCTACCAAATGCTACCAAATCGAGAGGAGGGGAATTCGTAAGTAGTTGAAAAGATGGTGGACCTGGTCGGGATCGAACCGACGACCTCTTCCATGCCATGGAAGCGCGCTCCCAGCTGCGCCACAGGCCCACGCCACATGTTCAGCGATCTCAATTCTTACCTACCCCGAGCGCACAGTCAAAC